>Ga0209007_1000067_pt1 | contig 66957 bp, 58 predicted proteins | sample JacPinW_OM1H0_O2_FD_187961 | JGI IMG/M metagenome (GOLD analysis project Ga0209007, IMG submission 187961) | Forest soil microbial communities from Algoma, Ontario, Canada - Jack Pine, Ontario site 1_JW_OM1H0_O2 (SPAdes) (version 2) | ecosystem: Environmental > Terrestrial > Soil > Boreal... | reverse complement strand
TGATCCACAGGTGGTGCTGGCGGAGCCTCTCAACGAGTTTCATACGCTGACGGCGGCCGACGCGGCCGCGCCTGCCGCGCCGTACAACGATCCGCTGTACGACCTGCAGACCAACATGCGCGCGCTCGGAATTCCGGCCGCGCACCAGCGCACGCAGGGCGCCGGTGTCCGCATCGCCCTGATCGACACCGGGGTCGACTCGCAGCATCCGGATCTGCACGGCCGGATCCTCGAGACACGCTCGTTCCTGACGCCGGCGCACCGGCCCGCGCGGCTGCAGCGTCATGGCACGGCGATGGCCGGGATCATCGCGGCCGTCGCCAACAATCACCTCGGCATTGTCGGCATCGCGCCGCGTGCTCAGTTGTTGGTGTACGAGGCGTGCTGGCAGCTCAGACCCGACGACGATGCGGCCGCGTGCAACACCTTCACCCTCGCGCAGGCGCTCGCCGCCGCGCTCGAGTCCGGCGCGCCGCTCATCAACCTGAGTCTGGGCGGACCCGCCGACGCGCTCCTCGACGCGCTCATCGAGGTGGGCCTCAAACGCGGCGTGGTTTTCGTCGGCGCCGCTGCGGCCGGCGACGCCGACTTTCCGACCGCGGTGGCCGGCGTGCTCGCCGCCGCCGCCAGCGAGAGCGCGCTGCCGGCGGGAGCTCTGCCAGCCCCGGGCCGGCACGTCCTGACCCTGCGCCCGGAAGGCGACTACGACTTCGAGTCGGGGAGCTCGGTCGCCGCGGCGGAGCTGACCGGCGTCGTGGCGCTACTGATGTCAGCCTCGCCGGCACGCCTCACTGCACCGCGCCTCATAGCGCTGCTGCGCGACAGCGGCGGCGCGGCGCGGGGTCCCGATCCACCGCCGGTCAACGCCGCAGTGGCATTGGCGCGCCTTGACGGCCCGTAGAGGCCTCGCCATGCTGCGCGCGCCATGCGCAGCAGCCAATTGAGCGAGCGATGATCGCACGGCACGCGAACCGCGTGAGGCTGCTGATCTGGCTGAGCTTGGCACTGACAGCAGCGTACGCGAGTGGTCTCGCACGGACCGCGCAGGCCGGTATAACCGGTTACTGGCAGGAACCATCCGGGGCCGTCATCCAGATTGCTCAGTGCCCGCAAGGCTTGTGCCTGATGATCGTCGCGCTTTCATCGGGGTATCACCCGCACGTCGATGTTCACAACCCTGATGTAAAGCTGCGCGGCCGCCCGCTGTGCGGGCTGCGCGTCGGTCAGGGTTTCACACAGACCGACTCACAGCACGCCGACGGCGGCCATGTCTACGACCCAAAGTCCGGGCGAACCTACAGCGGCAGCATGACGGCGGAAGGCAACACCTTGAAGTTGCGGGGCTACCTCGGGATCAAATTGCTGGGCCGGAGCGAAACCTGGATCCGCATCGGGCAAGCCTATACTAAATGTACGCCAGACTGATCCGGAGCAGCTGGAGCAGTCGGTGTATCTGAGCTCACTAGCGACAGCCGTCCCTGCCAGGCGCTATACGCGTGCCGAATGTTGGGATGCGTTCGTGACTTCCGCGTGGTTCGCACGCCTCGACGAGCGTTCGCGGGCGTTGGCCCGACTGGTACTGACACGCGACAACGGCATGGAGTCGCGTTGGCTCGCGGTGGACTCGCTCGCAGAGGCATTTGCAATCGACGCCGACACCTTGCAGCGACGGTTCGAGAGACACGCACCCGAGCTTGCCGCCGGCGCCGGACGCCTCGCCCTGCAACGCGCGACCTTGAGTCCCGCAGACGTCGACGCGGTTGTGGTAACAACCTGCACCGGCTATCTGTGCCCTGGTCTTACGAGCTACGTGAACGAGCGACTGGGTCTATCGCGGCACGTAAAGGCATTTGACCTCGTCGGCCAGGGTTGCGCGGGCGCACTGCCTAACTGGCAACTCTCCAGCGCCCTGCTCGATGCTGGGCACTGCGACCACGTCTTATCGATCTGTGTCGAGGTCTGCAGCGCGGCGATGTACCTGGATGATGACCCGGGTGTGCTGATCAGTGCCTGCCTGTTTGGCGACGGGGCGGGTGCGGCCATTCTGTCCAGGAATGCGCCCAGCGATCGCCGCCGCGTCAGGTGGTCGACATCCGTCTCGGTGACGGCGCCGGCGAACAGGGAAGCCCTGCGGTTCGAGCACAGGAACGGCCTGTTGCGCAATGTCCTGACGCGCGCCGTACCCAGATTGGCGGCGGAGCACGCCGAAGAGGCTCTGCGGCTGGCCATCTCGCAAACGGGTGTGACGCGGGATTCGATCACCGGCTGGATGATGCACGCCGGTGGCCGCGACGTGCTGCTCGCCATGCAGGAGCAGTTGCAGCTGGATCCGGTAGCATTGCGCTATAGCCGCAAAACGTTGCGCGAGTACGGAAACCTGAGCAGCGCTTTCGTGTACTTCGTGTTGGATGCTGCGCTGGCCGATTCGGCTGCTGGCGGCTGGTGGTGGCTTTGCTCGTTCGGCGCCGGCTTCACTTGTCACGGAGCGCTGCTTGCTGTTGACTGATCTGCCGTCGGTGAAATTGCGACGACGAGTCTTGCCAGAGCACCTCGACGTGCTTCCCATTGGCGATCCAGTTGCACGCCGCTCACGCCGCGACCTGCAACGAGTGCACCGTGTCATGCGTTCATTGACAATTCTGCGACGGGCCGTGCGCTCGTTGTCCATGACCCGGCAGCCCCTGAGAATCCTCGAGCTAGGCGCAGGAGATGGCAGCTTGATGCTCCGCTTCGCGCAATCCTTGCGCCCGCCTTGGCGAGACGTACAGGTTACATTTATTGATCGTCAGGACCTGATCGGCCCGGAAATCCGCGAGCCACTCGGCCTGCTCGGCTGGGATGTGCAGATGGTGAGGATCGATGCCCTGGACTGGGCCGGCGCGTTCTCCAACGAACAGTATGACCTGTGTGTCACAACACTGTTTTTGCACCACTTCCAGTCTCCCGCCCTCGAGCAGGTGCTGCGTGCCGTCGCCGGCCGGTGCCGGGCATTCGTCGCCTGTGAGCCACGCCGCAACCGCGCGGCGTGGATCGGCAGCCATCTGCTTGCCCTTCTGGGCGCGAACGAAGTGACACGCGAAGATGGCGTGACCAGTGTCGTTGCTGGTTTTACCGGGCACGAGCTGACAGCCCTGTGGCCCGCGAGCGGGGTAAATTGGCGATTACGGGAGTACTTCGCGTGGCCATTTACGCATTGTCTGGTCGCGTCGCTGACTGAGTAGCGCATGAGACGCACCGATACCGATGTGCTGATCATCGGTGCAGGCCCCGCCGGCGCGTCCGTCGCCGTTCGACTGGCCCGCCTTGGGTGGCGGGTAACCTTGGTTGAGCAAGCATCGTTCCCTCGTCAGAAAGTCTGCGGCGAGTGTTTAGGCCCGGCAAGCCTGGAGCTGCTGGACGAACTCGGGGTGGGTCCGAAAGTCAGCGAGCTCGCTGGTCCGGCGATACGCCAGGTCGCGTGGATGGCCCGCGATCGGACTGTCGTGGCTGAGATGCCGGCCTGCCTCGACGGTCGTCATGCATACGGCCGGGCAATCGGCCGCGACTGCCTCGACCTGCTTTTGCTCGAGCACGCGCGATCGCTGGGCGTCGACATCGTTCAGCCGGCCAAAGTCCGACGTGTCAGCGGAGCGCCGGGCGACTTCGATTGCGCCTACGAACACGCGCGGGGTACCCAACATCGCCTGAGGGCGGCCGTCGTGATCGATGCGCACGGTTCCTGGGAGCGTGGCCCGGAATGCCACGCGGCCGAACATGACGGTGGCGGGAATTTGCAGCCGCGGCCCTCGGACCTGTTGGCCTTCAAGGCCAACTTCCAGGGTGCGACCCTTGCCTCGGGCGTACTACCCGTACTGTGCTTGCCCGGCGGCTATGGCGGAATGGTGGTGTCGGATCGAGGACGGACCACCATTGCCTGTTGCATACGGCGCACGACGCTGCGTCAACAGCGTGAACAGGCGCGGGGAGCCTCGGCGGGCGATGTGGTCGAGGCCTACCTGCGCAGTTCATGCGGCGGAGTTGCAGACGTGTTGCGCACCGCTCACCGGGAGGACACCTGGCACGCAGTCGGGCCTCTACGAACGGGCTTTCATCCGCGATGCGTTTGGGGCATTGCACGGATCGGGAACGCCGCGGCAGAAGCCCATCCACTGATTGGCGAGGGCATCTGCATGGCTCTGCAGTCTGCGGCTATCCTTGCCAAGCTTTGCGGACACCGCCCAAAGGATCTGCGGGCGGCCTACATCGTTGACGTGCAGCGCACCCACGCCGCTACTTGCAGGAAGGAATTCCTGGGGCGTATGCGCCTCGCGCAGCTCTATGCGCGGGTTGCCATGCAACCGTCCATGGCGAACGCCGCCGCGATTATGATGCAGACTTGGCCCGGCACGCTCACCGCTGGTGCAGAGCTCGCCGGAAAAGCCCGTCGTGGAGTGCTGCAGCAACCCTCCCCCCAGGCGGTCGCATGAGTACGCTCGAGTTGCTACAGACCATCCTCACCGAAGAATTCAAGCTCAGCCCCGCTCGCTTGGTTCCCGAAGCCACGCTGACAGATCTGGGCATCGATTCTTTGGATCTGGTCGATCTGCTTTTCAAGATCGAGGATCGTTTTGGTCTCAAGATCAAGGACGACGTGCCACGTTCGCTGGTAAGCCTCAACGATGTCGCAGCGTACATAGACGAATTGCTGAGAAATCGGCCCGCAGCGGCAGGGACTCAGGCGGGTGCGGACAGGCCGCCATGACGGCACGGGTGGCCGTCACCGGTCTGGGTGTCGTCGCACCCCTGGGAAACTCGATTGATGAGCTGTTCGCGAGCCTGCGCGCAGGCAAGTCGGGTATCAGAACTCTACCGGCGCCCTTTAACGGGGTTTCGGGGCCGTCGATTGGCGCGACGGTCGAGACGCCCCCCTGCGCGCGCATTCCCGAGACACGCCTGCGCATGTTGGATCGGGTCAGCTATCTGGCGCTGGCCGCGGCTGCTCAGGCTATCGAAGATTCCGGAATCGACTTCGACCGGGAGAACCGCGATCGGTGCGGCGTGTCGGTCGGAACCGGAATGGGAGGTGCGACGACCACTGACGAGGGCTATCACACCCTTTACGCAGAGCGCTCGGACCGAATCAAACCCTTTACCGTCATCGCGGCGATGACGAATGCGGCGGCAGCTTGGATTGGGCTCGAGTATGCCCTGGCGGGCCCAAATCTCACCTACTCCACGGCCTGCTCTTCATCGGCGGTCTCGATAGGAGAAGCAGCCGAGAAGATTCGAACCGGCCGAGCCGATGTGATGATTGCCGGAGGCGCCGAAGCTCCCTTGACGCCCGGGGTGCTGCGAGCCTGGGACGCAATGCGCACGCTGGCCCGCCCCGACAAGGTGAATCCGAGCGCTTCATGCCGGCCCTTCTCCATGACCCGCTCCGGGTTGGTGTTGGGCGAAGGAGCGGCCTTCCTGGTCCTCGAATCGTGGGACCATGCGGTCCAGCGCGGAGGAAAAATACACGCGGTCCTCAGGGGATACGGTTTGACAACGGATGTCGCCCACGTCACACGGCCGACTGTCATTGGGCAGGCGCGCGCCATGCGCGCGGCACTGAACGCCGCCGGACTTGCGCCGGAGGAAATCGACTATATCAATGCGCATGGCACCGCCACGCTGCAAAACGACGCCGTCGAGACCTCAGCTATCAAGGAAGTATTCGGCGCCCGCGCGTATCAGATTCCTGTCAGTTCGACCAAGTCGATGCATGGGCACCTCCTCGGCGCGGCGGGAGCGCTGGAGCTCGTCATCTGCGTCGGCTGCCTGGAGCGGGGGTGGATTCCTCCCACCATGCATCTGGACCAGCCAGACCCGGCTTGCGATCTGGACTACGTGGCGGGTGCCGCTCGCGAGAATGTTCCACTCCGGATCGCGTTCTCAAATTCGTTTGCATTTGGCGGGACGAACGCGGTGCTGGCCGTCGAGAAGGTGTGAGTACAATTCACGGGATCAGCACCACTTTGCCGTCGACGTGGCCGGTCTCTGCCAACTGCTGGGCAGCGGCGGCCTCGCTCAGCCTGAATTTCCTGGCGATCGGAATCGCGAGCTTGCCACTTCGGACCGCCTCAGCCATACGGGCGAGCCGCATCGCATTGGACTGGACCATGAACGCCTCGATGCGAATGTCCTTTCCCTCCGCGGCCCTGGGCTTTCCGAGCACCGAGCCGAGCACGCCGCCGCGCTTGAGCTTCGGGAGCAGTGTTCCGATGACCTCGCCATTCACGGTGTCGGCAATCGCATCGAGCTCGGGCAGCGCGCTAATTTCGACATCCGAATCGAGCGCGACGATCTGCGCGGCCCCCAGCGTTTGAGCTTGCTGCTTCTGGCGCGCGCGCACGCCGAGGATGACGTGCGCCCCGCGCTCCAGGGCGACATATACCGCCGTGCGCCCTACCCCTCCGAGCGCTCCTGTCACCAGCACGGTATCGCCGCGCTGTGGTCCGATACGCTCCATCAGCTCTGCTCCGGTGGAAACGACCAGAGGTAGTGCGCCAGCCTGTTCGATATCGAGTCCCTCGGGGACTGGCGCGACCACCGCGCTCGGTACGGTTACGAACTCGGCGTACGCGCGATTGCCCAGCGCCATCACCTTCTGGCCGATCTTGAGCTCTGAAACCCCGGCGGCGACCGCGCTGATCTCACCGGCGATGTCGCGGCCGAGTATCACCGGAAACTGCAGCGCCATGGTGGCCTTCCGATCGCCGCGCCGGATCTTCCAATCGATGGGATTGACGCTCGTGGCTGCTAGCTTGATCAGCACTTCATTCGGTCCCGGAACGGGCGTCGGCACCTCCTCATAACGGAGTTGATCTACGCCTCCGTATCCGTGGGTCTGGACGGCTTTCATCGCAACGACCTCCTGCCGATCGAACTCCTGACCATGGGACTGTATAGCTTGAATCTTAGCGCGTGTATGTCGCGCAGTCGCACCTGGCGGCGTAGACTCGACGACATGAACATCGTGGAACGCGCTGCGGAGGTCTCGAAGCCGCGGTTGAGCAAGTACATCTGGGCGTCCCTCTTGCCGCTGGCTCTGCTGTCTGTCTCGTGGCCTCAGAGTCTGCCAGCGGATCAGGACACGCAAGCTCCGGCTACAGACATGCAGGTTCCGCCGGCTGCCGCGCCGACTTACGCAGCGCAGACTCCCGAGCAGTTGCAGCAGTTGGTCGCACCGATCGCTCTGTACCCGGACTCGCTGGTGGCGCAGATTCTGGCGGCGTCGACCTTTCCCGAACAGGTCGTGTTGGCGGACAGATGGGTGCAAGCGCATGCCGATCTGAAGGGCACAGCGCTCGGCGCAGCGGTGGACCAGCAACCCTGGGATCCGAGCATCAAGGCACTCGCTGCGTTTCCGACCGTCCTCGGGAACATGGATAAGAATCTGTCCTGGACGTCCTCCTTGGGCGACGCCTACTACAATCAGCAACCGGATGTGATGAATGCCGTGCAGGTGATGCGCCAGCGGGCGCAGGCGGCCGGCAATTTAAAGACTACGCCGCAGCAAACCGTGGCGACCCAGGACTCGAGCATCGTCATTGAGCCTGCGAGCCCCGAAGTCGTCTACGTCCCGGCATACGATCCGTGGGTGGTTTACGGTGATCCGATCGTGCCGTGGCCGTACTGGTACCCGTATCCCGGCATTTGGTATGCCGGCCCCTATCTGTCATGGGGAATCGGATTCGGGATCGGCTTTTTCGGAGGCTTCGGATGGGGCTGGGGGCATTGGGGATTCAACTGGCACGACCGATACCCCGTGTTCAATCACAACAGGTACTTCTCCCGGAGCAACACGTTCTACAACCGCAACGCCTATTATCGCGGCGGCGGTGAGCGGGGTGTGGCAAGCAACGTGGCGCGCGGAGTGGCGCGCGGTGCAGGCGACATTCGAGGCGGGGGCGAGGAGCGCGGGGGAAATTTCGAACGCTCCGGGGGCGGTTACACGAGACCCGGGGCCACTGGCGATCCTTTCGGGGGACGGTCTGAAGCGGCCCGAGGGTATGGCGAACCTGGCGGCGAGAACGGGATGCGCTCGAGCGCGTTCAGCGGCTACGACCACGGCGGGCAGATCAGGAGCTTCTCCTCACGAGGAAGTGCCAGCTTCGGGGGCGGTCATTTTGGCGGCGGGAGCCGCGGTGGCGGTGGCGGACGCCGCTAGTCGAGGATTCACGATGTCCCTAGGCCTTGGAATCTTGCAAGTTAAGAGGGTGCCCATGCCGCGAACGAAGCAAAGCATCGACGCGTGTCGTGGGGTCGATCGACCTGAATGGGCTGCATCTGCCCTGCTCCTGATGATGTGCCTGCCGCTTTGCTCCATGGCTCAGCAGCCGGGTCAAAAGGTGTTTGCAACGCCCGAGGAAGCGAGCAACGCCCTGGTCACGGCTGTGCAGAGCAACGACGAGAAGGCAACGCTCGCTTTGCTGGGTTCGGATGCGAAGCGGATTGTCTCCTCGGGAGATGAAACCGAGGACGCGCGCAGCCGCGCCGCTTTTGTCCAGGCCTACCGGGAGATGCACCGTCTGGTGACTGAACCGGATGGAACCACGACGCTGTATATCGGCGCGAAGAACTGGCCAACGCCCATCCCGCTCGTGCGCAAAGGTCGCTCGTGGTATTTCGATACCGAGGCGGGCAAGAAGGAGATTTTATACCGCCGGGTCGGCCGGAACGAACTGTCAACGATTCGCGTTTGCCAGGAACTCGTGGCGGCGGAGAAAGACTATCGGCGCACGCAGCCCGAGGGATACGCGGAAAAAATCCTGAGCGATACAGGGCGGCGCAACGGTCTTTATTGGCCGGCGGCGGCGGGCGGTCCGCAAAGTCCCATTGGGCCGCTGGTGGCATCGGCAGTTGCCGAGGGTTATACCAACGGGAAAGAGATTGGCCAATCTCCCTACCGCGGTTACTACTTCCATATTCTGACCGGGCAGGGGAAAGACGCCCCCGGTGGTGCGAAGAGCTATATCGCGAATGGCAAGATGACCGAGGGATTCGCGTTCCTGGCCTATCCGGCGGAATACCGCTCTTCCGGCGTAATGACTTTCATCGTCGGCAGCGATGGAGTGGTGTACGAGAAGGATCTCGGAAAAGCGACCGAGGTCGTCGCAAAAGCCATGAAGCAATACGATCCCGATGCCAGTTGGCACAAGACTGACGAGGCGCAAGCGCAAGCCGCCCCCGAGCAGAGGACGCGGTAGAGCGTACCCTTCGGGCCGGTACGGACGGCTAGATGGGACACGTCGGACGACGGCGATAGACGATCCAGACCAGTACTAACATCACAGCGAACACCGGCAGCGCCAGGACACTGCCCTCGGGCCCAGCATCACCACCGCTGAGCCACGCCGGCCCTGTGAGCTGGCTGACCAGCAGGTGTCCGGTATAGACCGCGCCGCTGTCGGGCACCGAGAAGATGAAGTCCTCCGCGAGCACCGCGCCGGCATGCATACCCACCGACAGCCACAAGTCGCCGGTCAGCCAGATGGCAGTGGCGAAGAGCACGCCGATCAGAAACACTGAAGCGATGCCGAGGAGGTTTTCGCCGGGATTGCCCAGATGCGCGGCGGCGAACAGCAGGCCCGCCAGGAGGCTTGCCGCGACCCAACCGGTGTCCCTGGCGAGACGGAACAGGGGATAGCCCATCACGGCCAGGTTCTCGGCCAGGCCGTTGACCACCGCCACCGCCAACCAGAGCGGCAGGTAGTAGGCCAGGGCCGCGCCCGACAGGGCGATGCCGCACACCCGGTAGCCGCCGAAACAAGCTATGGCTCCGAGCGTGGCAGCTATCTCGGCAAGTCCCCACAACACGCCTTGCAGCAGGTGCGCCGCCGCCTTGCCGCGAAGCGGCAGGATCGGACCCAGCGTATCGCGGCCTAGTCGTGCGGTGATGAACCAGGCGAGGAGCGCCGCTAGCAGCAGCCGCGCCTGGCCGAGCCCCACCGCTTCCGCCGGCCTGACGGCCGGTGAGTGCGCGAAATGCACGCCCAAACCATGCATCGCCCTGCCGTACCCCATGGAAAGGAGCCTGACCGCAGCGATGAGCACGGCGAAATAGATGGCCAGTCGCCAGACCAGGCCTATGAAGCTTCTGGCGAAGCGTCTTGAGACTTCCGACATTGGCCGCTCCATCCGGGGGTTCGGGAGCACGACGAAGTCTAAGGAACGAGCTGCGCAACATCCGCGCTTTGCAGGCTGGTCCACGCAGGATTCCTGCGTCATGATGGACAGATGACGATCCTTCTGGATGACCGCGACCGCCGAATTCTCACCCTTCTACGAACCGACGCCTGGCTCAGCTATACGGCGCTGAGCCGCAAGGTGAACCTGTCCGCCAGCGCAGTTCAGCGCCGGGTCGAGCGAATGATCGCCTCGGGCGTCATCCTCGGCGCGCGGGCGGAAGTGTCGGTGCAGGAAGCACCGGCCCCGTTAACCATTTTCGTGCTCGCCGAGCTTGCGGACGAATCCCGCGCTGCGCTCAAGCGCTTCTCCAACCGCGTCGTGGATCATCCCGCTGTTGTCGAAGCCCACTATGTCGCAGGTGAGACTGACGTCCTGCTGAAGCTTCGCCTGCCGGACATGGCCGCCTACGACCGCTTCGTCGAGACCTACCTCAATACGTCAGCTTTGGTACGCCGGTTCAAGACGCTCACCGTTCTGCGCTCCTTGGCGCCGACAAAGGCCGGCTGGTAACGCCAGCGTGCTCGCGGCTATGCGACGCGGTCCCCCTTGGGCGGCTGGAAATGGCGCACCAGCTTGTCCAAAGCGCCGCACCAGCCTTGCTCGTGGCTGCGGCGGGTCTCCTCGCTGAACAGCGCCGAATGGGTGAACGTCAGCTCGGTGCCCTCGGGGATCGGCCGCAGGTCGATCTCCACCCGCGACTCATTCGGATCCTCATCCTCCTGGCCACCGAGCCAGCGCCAGCTCATCACCAGCCGCTCGGGTCTGCGGACCTCGAGGTAATGCCCGCTGCTTTCATGCTCACTGCCGTCCAGTTTGCGGAAACGCACCCGGAAACGACCGCCTACACGCAGGTCAGCCTCGGCGATCAGGACCGGGCCTTCATCCGGTCCCCACCAGCAAACGATGCCTGCGGGCGTAGTCAGCGCGTCGAAAACGATCGAAGGACGCGCCGTGATCCGTCGCACGAGGGTAAGGCTCGTCATGGGCCGCGCTTCTTGCCCTCGGCCTTCCTGGCGGCAGCTTCCTTGGCCTGCGCATAGGCCGCCAGCCGATCCAGTCTCGCCGGCCAGAAGCGCTCGTAGCGTCGCAGCCAGTCCATGGCGCCCCTCATCGGCTCGGCGCGCAGCCGCACCGTCACCGTGCGCCCGGACTTGGAACGCGTGATGAGTCCCGCCTCGTCCAGGACGCCGAGGTGCTTCATGACCGCGGGCAGCTTGATCGTGAAGCGACTCGCGAGTTCGCTCACTATCGCGCTGTCCTCGCGTTCCAGCCTCGCAAGAATCGCGCGCCGCGTGGGGTCCGCGAGGGCCGCAAAGGTGCGGCTGAGCCGCATTTTAAGGTTCACCATCCAGGAAAGTATTCAACCCACACAACGAAATGTCAATTCCGATGCACCCATGTTGACACTTCCTGGCGCCTCCGCAATAGTTCACCATCTGGTGAACTATTGAACGCAAGGGGCATGGTCTATGCGCACCGGCAGTCAGGTAGGAATTAAGGGGCTACACCGCCACAACGCTGTGGCGGAGGTCGTCCTGCGAAAATCCGCGGAGGCGATCGGGTCGGCAATTTCCGTGCTGGCCCTGCTTCTCAGCCCGCTCGGGCCAGCCAACGCGCACGAAGGATCGTATCCGAGCATGGCTCCTCTTGAGCAATACCGGATGAGCCGACCCGATGAGGTTGCCCTGGCGCGCAGCGCCGCCCCCGCGTCGATTTCGAACGACGCCGATGTGCTGGTATTGGGTGATCGGGGTTATGAGACGGCGGAAAAGGGCAAGAACGGCTTCGTGTGCTTCGTGGGGCGTTCCTGGTCGAAAGGCTTCGATGATCACGAGTTCTGGAATTTCAAGATTCGTTCTCCGCAGTGCTTCAATCCGGCCGCCGCGCGCTCCGTGCTCCCGGCCTATCTGGAGAGGACGCAGTGGGTGCTGACGGGCCTCCCCAAAGCCACGCTGATCGAGCGCACCAAGGCCTCGGCTGCGGCGAAGGAAGCGCCAGCGCCGGGCTCAATCGCCTACATGATGTCGAAGCAGGGATACCTGGACGACGACGACGGACCCTGGCATTCACATGTGATGTTCTTTGTGCCCGGCACGGACGCCGCAGCCTGGGGCGCAGGCCTGCCCGGTTCTCCCGTGTTGGCCGTACCGGGAGATATACAGCCAATGACGGTTTTGCTTGTCACGGTCCGAAAATGGTCCGACGGAACACCGGCGCCGATCGCCGCTCATCATTAGAACGAGCGCATCTTGAGTCGAGTACTCTATAATGCAAAGTCGCGGGCTCGAGGGAGACTCACGACTTGCGGCGCTTTGGGATCCGCAGCACAGGCGATACGCGAATCTCCCGTCGGCCGTCGCGGGATGTCCGCCTGGGCATGCACCGCGCGGGTGTCATCGCTACGGCGATCGTGTTCTTTTTCGGAGGGCCGGCGCGATCGGTGAATGCCGATGAACCCCTCCCAATCGGCCCCGCACCGCAGGATACCGAGGCCGGCGAGCAGCCGGGCAACCACGGTCTCATCTCGGACATTGAGCTGTATTTCACTGCACCCTTGCGCTGGGATGCGACGGACTGGACCTGGTTCGGCGGGGCGCTGGTTGCAATTGGCGCATCCCATCACTACGACGCCCAGGTCCGCAATCACTTCGTAAAGAACTTAGGGCCTGGTCAGGCCTCGAATTCCGACGATGTGCAGGATGCGCTCCCGACAGCGGGAGTGTTTGTCGCCACCTGGGCGTATGCGAATCTGACTGACGACAATGATGGTCGCAGTGAGGCGTGGGCCATGCTTGAGGCTGCGGGCCTGAGCGGCGTGACCGCCTACGCTCTGAAGTACGCCGGCGGACGTGAGGGGCCTGACGAGACAGATAACCCCAACGAATGGCGCAAGGGCGGCAGCGGCTCCTTTCCGTCGCAGCACACTACAGCGGCCTTCGCAGTCGGGACGGTCCTCGCAGAGTCCGGTAATGATGAGTTCCGCTGGCTGCGACGCCTACTCGGGTATGGGCTCGGCGCATTTACCGGCTACGAGCGACTGAAGCACAACGCTCACTGGCTATCGGACACTGTCGCCGGCGCCGCGCTCGGCACCGCGAGCGCGCATTTCACGATGAATCGCGACACCCGCACAGAGGAATCCAGCTTTTCGGTTGTGCCGGCCGCCGGTGGCGGTGTGATGCTGACTTACAGACACTCGCTGCCCTAGACGCCGCGGGTCGACTCAACGCACCGCCAGTGGTCAACCAGCCCGGCTGCCACGCTTACCGCAATCGTGCGCCTAAATCCTGAGGCCAGGTAAGCCTATCAGGCAGGGCGCCCAAACGGCGAAGCCAGCGACGGGCTCGCGGCTTCCGCAACACCTGCGCGGCCAAGGAGGCTGTAATGATCCAGGCGTCGAGGCTCACATTCTGCCGACGCAGATACAGCCGATCCAGCCGATTGCCGAAGCGCAGATTATTGCCGCCAAGCAATTGAGCCAAGCCCACCATGCCGGGCCTGGCTGCGTACCGCTCGTCGCGGAGAAGTATGGTGCGGGCGGACGCTTCCGACATGGGACGCGGTCCGACGATACTCATTTCGCGCCGGGCGACGTTGATCAACTGGGGCAGCTCGCTGAAGCCGGTTCGTTCCAGAATCCTCCCCACCCGGGTAACGCAACCTCCCGACGTGGTCCTGAATCGAACCGCAGTGAAGGGCTTGCGCCACTGGCCGATGCGCCTTTCGAAGACCAGCGGTGCCCCGCCATCTTCAATCGCGGCCGCGATTGCGGCGCCCAGCATCACGGGTCCGAGCACTGCGCACGCCAGGGAGACGGCGAGTAGATCAAAGACACCCTTGCCGGGGTAAGGAGCCGAGCCCAGGGGATCGGATGGCCCGAACATGGATAGACCCCTCGCTGTGCTGCGCTCTCAGCGTGCCACTAAGAGTAGTATAAGTACGTAGTACTCTATAGTGCAAAGTGCAATTGCAAAAAAACTTTACCTGCGGCGAGTCGCCCTGATAACGGCTTCAACGTGGTCAAGATAGCGGTTAAGTGCCGCGCGGCCCGCCGCGGTAAGCCGATAGACGGACTGGGGTCGGCGTTCGTTGAACGACTTGGTGCAGGTTACGTACTTGGCGCCCTCAAGCTTACGCGCGTGAGCACCGAGATTACCGTCGCTGACCTTAAGAAGCGCTTTCAGTTCGCTGAAAGTCAGCGTCTCCTGAACCGCCAGCGCGCTGAGAATACCCAATCGAAGACGATCGAAGACCAGGCGATCAAGCTTGCCGTGCTCGGTGGCTGGCAGGCCACCGCTGACTTCAGCGGGTCGGTCGCGCCTTGTTACGGAAGCGTCGGAGCGTGCGCGGGCACTAGATTTCCCTGGCATGACCCCTCTTTGATATCAAGATACCGAACAGGATTTGCAATGCGCCGAACCCGCCCCCCAGAACAGCCATCTGCAGGTTCTCCGGCAGTCCCAGGGCCACCAGGCCCAGCAGAATAAAAAGACTACCGAGGACACCCACGATTCTTGACGTAGCAGCGCTTGTAGCGACGAGCGCGCATCCGTACAGCAGCAACCATGTTCCCGGAATGGAATGCAGGTCTCCCGTTCGGTATTGGTTGAGCGTCATCACTCCGCCGGCGAACAACCCCGGAAGCAGACACAGAATCACTTTGCGCACCGGCGCGCCTAAAAGCGTAAAACCCTGCAACGCTGCCCGGCGCGCCATGAGGAAGGCGCCGGTCGGCGCCGCGACGACGGCAGCGCACAGCCAGATGAGAAGCCAGTGGGTGCGCAGACCGCCCGCCGATGCCAGGACGGCGGCCAACAGACCGATCACGCCCATTGCGACGCCGGCGGATCCCGAGACGGCAACAGCGCGCGCCGCGTCCATGGAGACACGAATGTGCCGCAGCGTCGCCGAGGCTTGAGAATCCAGACCAACGATATCAGCACCGCGCACCTTGTCACGCTAGCGCCCGACGCTATTGATCGTCAAGCACTCTGCATATCGGAGTGCGGCGACATAGTAGTCAAGGTTCTAAAAGATCGGCGTTGGAAGCACGGTCTGAGCGAGCCTCTCGAATGGGCAAATTGATGACCGCAGCGGCAGCCGCCAGGGCCATATCTGCGTACCACATCCACTGATAATCACCGAATCGAACCAGCGCGAGACCGCCGAGATAAGCGCCAAGAAAGCCACCGATCTGGTGTGACAGCAGTGTGAGGCCGAACAGCGTGGATAAGTACCGGATACCGAAGAGTTTGCCTACGATCGTGGCGGTGGGCGGCACGGTCGCGAGCCATGTAAGTCCCAGGCCCACGGCAAAGCCATAGAATGTCCACTCGGTTTTTGGCGCCATCAGGTACCAGCCGATCAACAGCGCGCGCGAGCCATACATCGCGGCAAGAATGTACTTGCTGCGAAAGCGCTGCGTGCACGAACCGGCAATCAGGCTGCCCACGATGTTGGCGAGGCCGATGAGGGCCAGCGCAGTTCCCACGGAGGCGTCGTTGCTATTGGCGATGTACGCAGCGGCACCCAGAATTCCTCTGGCTTTGTTGGTATTGGGGGCGATCTACAAGCAGGCGACGCCTGCGTTGCTGATCCTGGGTGCGCTCGCCGGCGCCATGCAATTGCTGGATGCCGGAATCGGTCTGTTTGAGCATGATCTGGGGAAATGCGCTGGGCCGCTCTTTATCGCCGTCCTCCAGTTCTTCGTGGTCTATCTGCTTCACAGATCCGTGCGGATCACGCCACAAACCAAGCGTGGGTGAGCCCGCTACGGACAGGGATTTAACGCGTTCGGGCGTTATAGGGCGCCGCTAGCGGCTCCCAATGACCGCCGGTGTAATGCCACTGGCTTCCGATCGGGTCCCAACGACCCGCCACCCAATGATACCCGCGGCGTTCGTACACATAGGTACCCGATTCCCAATGATAAAAACGACCATTCCATTCCCAATAGCCCGGCGTCCAAACATATCCGTCGCGATGCGGTACGTGTTCGACACGGGGTGCCGGCGGGGCCGTATCGACCACGATGTCGGCCCCCGCCCATGCGAACCTGGGCGACAGCAGCGCACCGGCGATGATGATTATCGGCAGCGAGGCTTTTTGCAGTGTCTTCATAGTAGGCAACCTTTGGCCGGCTCGGCCATCTCACTAACGTTAAGGACTCATTGATTTGCGACCGAACGATCGTGCTATTAATAACCTGTGGCTGTCGGCGCAGTGCTTCATGGCAGTGATGAACAGCGCCTCGGTGGCCTAGCGGACCCGAGGAGAACGCCGGCTGCGGTTGAGCAGCGATTCGAAGGCTGTCTGCGCATGATCTGCCGCGTCGCGGTCGCGCATCAGCCCTTGTCTTTGTTGATACATCATCGTGATCCCGTCGAATTCGTAGGCAAACTGCTCAGGATCCAGATCGCTCCGGAAATGACCTTCGTCGATCGCGGTCCGGGCGCACCGCGCCACCAACTCCCTCCAATCCTGAAATGCTTGCACCACGCGTTCACGCACCGGATGTCCGAGGCGGTTGTGGTACTCGAGCGAGGCCTTCTGCAGGGGGCACCCGCGCAGTCCCGCTTCACCGCGAATCCATTCCAGTTCTTTCTCGAACAGCACACGCAAACGCGGTTCCCCGCGCGGCGCAGCCAGCGCGGGCTGCACCACGCCCAGCGTGATCCGGTTTACCACTTCCTGGATCACGCCAAGTTGCAGGGCCTCCTTCGATTTGAAATGCGCAAACAGTCCGCTCTTGGACAGCTTGACCTCTTCCGCAAGCACCCCTATGGACAGACCCTCATAGCCAACCTCACTGACGAGGCTCAGCGCACGAGAGATAATGGTCCGTCGGGTTTGCTCACCCTTGGATTGGCCTTTACGCATGCCGCCCGCCTGCCGGCTGCTGCTCTGATGGTCAGCCGAAGCGCGCATGGGAGCTAGATCTCGTGGGTCATTCGCTGTGAATATTAGCACGATCGGTCGGTCTTATCAAATCGCCAGGTGAACCACAGCCCCTTATTAACAATGAATTTAAATGGGGCGTGACGGAATCGAACCGCGGGCCCCGGGGCCATCAGTCCTCAGATCCGCGCGGCGATCAGGAGCGCGGCCAACAGCTTATCCGTCAAGTCGCCCGCGTGCGGCACCTGATAGTTGGTCGTGGTAATCACCACCACAGCGTCTGCATCCGGCAGTACATACACTTTGTTGCCGCCGGTTCCATACATGCCCCAGGTTCTTACCGCCTTGTCCGCCACGTGGAAGGTTTGCAGCCACCAGAGGTAACCGTAATCGGTATCGGGGCGAGCGTTGGCGTGCGGACTCACGGAGCGGTGGACCCAGGTCTCGGAAATCACCTGGCGGCCTTCCCAGCGACCGGCGTTGAGGTAGAGCTGGCCGAGCTTCCACAGGTCTCGTGTGGACAACTGCAGACCGCCGCCCGTCATGGCAGCGTGAAGGGGGGTGAGTTGCCACTGCGCGTCCGTGATGCCCAGAGGCTCGAACAGAGTTCGCTGCGCGAACTTCTGCAGAGGCTCCTTGACCGCCCGCTCGATGAGCGGTCCCAGCGTCGTCGCCCCCGCGGTGCAATAGCTCCACGCGCGCCCGTAAGGGGATTTCTCCGGCGGCGTTTCCCATTCCGGAAAGCCTTTGATCGGCAGCTCGAGAGTGAATTTCACCCAGTCCTCGACCAGATACATTCGTTCCTCGTTGCCGCGGGAGTACGGGTTCTCATCGTCGCACTCCAGGAGCGAGCTCATGGTCAGGAAGTCCTCGACCGTGATCCTTGCTTTGCGCGGATCGGGGTGTTCCAGCGGCAACCGGTCGTGAAAGTAATCCAGAATGGGCGTCCCCGGGCTCAGGAGTCCCCGGTCAACGGCCGCTCCCACCAACATGCCGGTCACGGTCTTGGTTGCAGAGCGAGTGTTGCGAAGGCCGGCGACCCCGTCTGCATCGAAATACTGCTCGTACTCGACACGGCCATGGCGCGCGACAAGGACACTCGTGACCTGCTTGTAGTCACCCGCCTTGATGGCTCCCGTAATCGCATCGAGGTCCGGCGCTTGCGCGCCGGCAGTCGACGCCCAGCAGGCCGCAACGGCCGCGATTCCGGTAAAGCGCATAAAACCCTCGCGTGCTGCCCCGCCGATGAATCTACCTCTCGGCGGGTACCGGGTCTTGTATCGGCGCAACATGGCGGGCGCGGCGCCAGGCGCTCGGCGTCAAGCCATAAAGTGCGCGGAATGCGCGGTTCATGTGGCTTTGGTCGACAAAGCCAACCATGGCGGCGATCTCGGCGGCCGGCGTGGCAGTACCGGCCAGTAGATCCGCCGCCTTTTCCGCGCGTCGCCATCGCAGCAGCTCGCCGGGGGAGCATCCCCAGGCGTGACGGAAAACCCGAGCGAGGTGCACGGGGTGCACGCCCGCCGCCCGAGCCACATCGGCGATGCTGAGATGTGCGCTCCCCGCCTGGTCCATGAGCGCCTCGTAAGCGGCGTACGCCCACCCTGGCGCAACGCGTGGGCCTCGCACCTCCGCGCTCAAGGCCAGCAGCTCCCAGCTCGCAGACTCGATCACTCCCCGGTCCTGGCCCGCACCGCGCATCTCACGCGCCACTCTGAAGGCGCGGGACACGGCGTCGGGTCTGGCCAGCGTCGTGGAAACATCGCTCAAGGTGACCAGGTTACGCAGCTCAGCCAAGGTAGTCGCAGAGAGGGAGATCGCGAGAAACGAGCCGACTCCTTCGAAAAATCGGTCGCGATGGGTCGTGCCGGGAGGATTGAAAACCAGGAATGGCGCTCGCGCCCGCTCGGGCGCCCACCGGGCCGCCGAGATGTAAACCCCTGAAAGCACAAGAACAAAATGAGCGTCCGTGTGCGTGTGCACGGCGACATCCTCCTCCCGGCCGCTGGCTGCGAGCGAGCGGATGTCGAAAGCGCCATCGGTTCGCGTCTGCTCGAGCGTTCCGTAGAACTGGCCCGGCGGTAAGACGATCCCCTCGCTGGATCTTGCCTGCACTTCCAGGAGCCTCCCCTTGGCTGCCGAGGAACGTACCATGTCGCTTGCCTGATTGGCTCAAGCTGCCCCAGCCGCAAGGAGATGGTCCCCATGAACAAGCCGTTGCTCAACCGACGTCAATTCACTGCCCGGTGTGCGGCCTTGGGGCTATCGTTTCCGGCCGTGAGTGCAGTGATTCCGATGCGGGCTAGTGCGCAGGGTCCCGGTACCAGCGCGGCGTCGCAGCCTGCGGCGCGCACGGTAAAGTTTCCAGACGGCACGACCGTCCCGGCGCTCGGTCAAGGCTCGTCTCACCTCGGAGGGGGACGGCATCCGCAGACCGTTGAAGAGGAAGCGCTGCGCACAGGCGTTTCGGTCGGCATGACCTTGATCGATACGTCGGGAGATTACGGAGGCGGCCGCTCCGAGGAATTGATTGGTCAGGCGATTGCCGGTGAGCGCGACCGTGTATTCCTGGTCTCCAAGGTAGAGGCCGGTGAAGTGTCAGGAGATGGCATCGCACATGCCTGCGAAGCGAGCCTCGCTCGCCTGCGCACCGATCACCTCGATCTCTATTTGCTGCATTGGCCGGTCCCGAGCACGCAATTCTCCGGCGTGGTAGCCGGATTCGAAAAACTGCGCGCGGCCGGGAAGATTCTCGCCTGGGGTGTATCCAACTTCAGCGTTGGCCAGATGGAAGATCTGTTTCGTGTTCCGGATGGCCGTCGCTGCGCCACCAATCAGGTTCCTTACAGTCTCAACGATCGTCACATTGAGCGTGACCTCCTGCCGTGGTGCAAGCAGCACCATGTGCCGGTGATGGCCTATTCTCCGCTCGGCGGTGAGAGAAACCTCGTAATAGGTGACCGCACGCTGGCGCAGATTGGCACCGCGCATGGATGCTCGGCCGCCGCCGTTGCGCTGGCCTGGAACATTCGCAGCGGAAACGTCATCGCCATTCCAGAATCCGGGTCTCCGGATCATGTCAAGGAAAACGCTGTGGCGCTTTCGTTAGCACTGACGCCGCAAGACCTCCAGACGTTGAATGCCGCGTATCCGCCGGCCTGAACCTGCAGCCGCCCTCCTTTCATTTTTTTATTTGCAGTTTGTCGCTGGCGTTGCTGTCGGGCTCGACTTTGACGGTCAGCACCGATGAACTGCGCCGCCGTACTCGCAACACCTCGCTGCCCAGCGCAAACTCATCGCCGGAGACGAGCGGCGTCGGTGCCGAGATGCGTGTCGCATTGACGTAAGTGCCGTTGGTGCTGTCGAGATCCTCGATCGTCGCCGCTCCATGAGCGACCGTGATTCGTGCGTGACGCCGCGAAACTGTGGTGCCGTCGATGACCAGCGAGCATTCCGCGTCCCGTCCGGCAATGTGCTCGCCGTCCGTGAGCGGCAAGGACTGCTTCATCCAGAGCACCTCGATGGTCGTCGGCGATGCCTGCACGGCGGGCAGGCCAGTCACGTCGGCGCAGAATGCGTATCCGACCTTGTAGACGGTTCGTATGACGCGCGAATCGCGCGGTGTATCACCGAGCACTGCTCGGAGCTCCGAGACCAGACGGGTCAGGCTGGTGCGCGCCACGTAAACGTTTGGCCAGAGGAGCTCGTCGAGCTCGCTGTTTGTGACAACCGCCGGTCTGCGCTTAATCAGCACCTCGAGCAACTCGTACATTTTGGGCTCGAGGGGAACGGCCTTGTTTGCACGCTCCAGCCGCCGGGCGCGTAAGTCGAGCAGGCAGTCACCGAACTTCAGTCTAATTGTCTCGGTCACAGCAGCTGGCGCTTATCAGCCACCCCTACGTTTACGTGCGCCGCAAAAGGGCTGCTCACTGGTCGCGAGTCTTATAGCAGGTCGTAGCTGCGAGAGACATCGAGTCGACGGGTCGTCGAAGAAACGGGGGCCGAACGTGGCCTTTGCCCAGCCCCCCCGAAGCCGCTTCAGCGAGTCGCGATGAGCGTTTGCGGCTGATTTCCGGTTTTCTTCTGGTAGTAGGCGGTCAGCAATGGGACCTTCACCTTGCCGATCGCCTCGCTCTCGGCTTTCGTGATGCACGCCCTGCTGGATGCGAGCGTCCCCGCGGGCTGCTCGCAGACGCGCCGGGCTGCCGCGTGAATGCGCCCGTAGAGCGCCTCCACTCCGGCCGGTGCGCCGAGGTCCAGATCGGCGAACTTGACGGTCTCGGAGCGAACCTGATCATCAGCAAACGCGTTGGAAGCAACCAACGCGCACGCCAGCCACATCGCAGTCGCGCAAGCGAGCATGCTGCGCTTATCGGTCTTGAAATTCGACTTCATGACGGTCTCCTCGGTCTCGGGTAGTTGGGAACTTCACTGCGGCTTCGGACCGATGCTTGGGTCAACAGTCCTCAGGCCTCGGGAGTGAAGTTACCGACACAGCACAAAGAGATCCTTAGGGAGATCTTAGGAAGTGGTGAAATCCTGCGCTCTCACACGATTGAGACAGACCCGCGTAATCGGCCGTGACCGCCTTTACCGAGCGGATTTGCCGTTATTGGCCGAGTGGGCGCATGCTTTTCCCAACCATCAGGGCGCGGATCGCAGACCCGATGACCTCAAAGGAAAACCGCCCCATACCGCTCTCGACTGAGGGCTCTCGGCGCGGGACTGAAGCCGATCCGCAGCTGTCCGCGTGCGCGCAAGAGGGCGCACCCCCGGAGGGCCTTGGCAAAACGCTGGCCCCGGAGCGGCGCCGACGCGCGACCCAGCGAGCTCAAGCGGGCGGGTCATCCAGCGCTGTGCGCCTGGCGATCGGTCAGCTGCTCGGCGGCCGCTACCGCATCGAGCGCGAGCTCGCTGAGGGGGGGATGGGGGTGGTGTACCTCGCCGCCGATGAGCAGGTGCCCGGCGAGAGGTTCGCCATCAAGGTATTGAAGGAGGAGCTGCACGCCGAGGCCTTGACGCTGCTGCGCGAGGAGGTCCGCAAGACGCGCAAGCTCAGCCATCCGAACATCGTCGACGTACATTCGGTGAACGTCGACGGCCAGCGGCTCTACGTGCTGATGGAGTACCTCGAGGGCAAGTCGCTGGATGCGCTGCTCGATGAGGAGTTTGGCCGCGGCATGCCCTTCAGTCACGCCTGGCCGATCATCAAGGATGTGGCTGCAGCGTTGGGCAACGCGCACGACCACAACGTGATCCATAGCGACTTGAAGCCCGCGAATGTGTTCGTCACCACCTCGGGGCGGACCAAACTGCTCGACTTCGGTATTGCACGGGTGTCGCGCGGTCCACTGCTGCACGCCCGATCCGGGCCGCGCGCGCTCACCCCCGCCTACGCCAGCTGCGAGATGCTCGAGGGGAAGGAGGCGGACCGGCGCGATGACATTTACTCCTTCGCCTGCGTGGTCTACGAGATGCTCTGCGGGGAGCGCCCGTTCGGGGAACTCACCGCGCTCGAGGCTCGGGAAGCGGGTACCCGTGTGCCGCCGCTCCAGGGGCTGTCGCGGGAGCAGAATGCGGCGCTCGCCCAGGCGCTGGCCTTTGACCGGGAGGCGCGAACTCGCACCGTAGAAACGCTGCTCGCCGGGCTGGCCGCTGACTCCAAGCGCCGGGTTCGGCCGGCCGCCCTCCTCGGCGCGGCGAGCCTCGTGGCGATCGCGGCTGTGGGCTTGACCTACTTCGCCCTCGACAATTGGCGGGTATCCCGGCACTCCGTCGTGGTGGCGGGAGCGACTTCGAACGCTCAGCAAGCCGCCGCCCTTGCCAACCCGCCCGCTCCTGCCGCTATTAACCCGCCGCCGGACTCGATTGCGGTGCTCCCGTTCGTGAATATGAGCGGGGACCCGAACCAAGAGTACTTCTCGGACGGGCTGTCCGAGGAGCTGATAGACCACCTCGTGCACAGCACGGACCTGAAGGTTATCGCGCGCATTTCGTCGTTCCAGTTCAAGGGCAAGAACGAGGACGTGCGCTCGATTGCGCGTAAGCTCGGAGTGACGCACTTGCTGGAGGGCAGTGTTCGCAAGGACCGCCGGCAGCTGCGCATCACCGCGCAGCTGATTCGCGCCTCGGATGGAGTGTCGCTATGGTCGCACACCTATAATCGCGGCCTCGTCGAGATCTTCAAAGTACAAGACGAGATTGCCCAGCAGGTTTCCCAGGCCCTGCGCGTCGCCTTGCGGAACGGTTACCGGGCAGAAGACGTCCAGCCCGATATCCGGGCTTACAACCTCGTTCTGGAAGGGAACTACTTCAAGGAACGCAGAACCCTGCCTGATCTCGAAAAGGCAGTTCATTTCTACCAACAGGCGATCGACGTCAACCCCGGCTATGCGCTGGCGTGGGCGCGCCTCGCAAGCGCCTACTTGGTAGAGGAAATCCTGAAAGGAGTGCCATCGGAGGACCAGAGCAGGCGGATTCGCGCTTCGCTGGACCGGGCTATGCGCCTCGACCCCAATCTCGTCTGGGCGTACTACACGCGCGCCGGATTCGAGATGAACGTTACGTGGAATGCGGCGGCCGCGCAGGCGGACGTGGAACGCATGCACGAAATCGACCCCCGATTTGATTTGATGCCGAGAGCTTTCGGTGACATCGCGCTCATATTTGGGGAAGCCGATAAGGCCGTAGAGCTATACCAGGTTTACCTCGAGCGCAACCCGCTCGACCCGTACGCCCTGAACTCTCTGTGCATCGCACTCTGTGCAGCGAACCGGCTTCCCCAATGTCTGGAGACTCGCTTGCGGCTGCTGGAGCTGCATCCAGAATATGGCGGAGTGAACCGCTCCGTTGGCTTCGCTCGGCTGTACCTCGGTCAGTTCGCCCCAGCGCTCGCTGCGATGCAGACGGAGCCCAACGAGGACTATAGACTGGCCGGCCTCGCCATGGTCTACACGGCGATGGGAAGGCGCGCCGAGTCGGATGCCGCGCTCGAGTCGTTGGTAGAGAAATTTTCTGCCAGCGATGCCTATGGAATCGCCGAGGTCCACGCATACCGCGGAGAGATCGATGAGGCCTTCCGCTGGCTCGATCGAGCGTATCGAGATCACAATTTCGCAATGGTATTCATCAAGACGGACCCCCTGCTGCGCAATCTGCACGGCGATCGAAGGTTCCAGGCATTGCTGAGCCGCATGAGTTTGACCGGCCAGGGGCAGTCTGCAGATGTACAGATGTGAGATCTCAGGCCTTCATTTCTGTTGTGTCAGGGTGATCACAGGAGGCACTTCAACATGGCATCGAGAAAAACCAAGCCCCGAAAGACATCGGGTAAACGCAGCAAGGGGAAAACAAGACCGGAGCTCAAGAGGCTTTTGAAAAATGCTCAAACCGAAATTGACAGGCTGCTGAAGGGCGATAAGGCCGGTACCCTCACCGGGGCAAAAATGAGGGCCGGACTGGAGGAAGTAAAAGAAAACCTGGATGACATGGAACCTTTGGAGCGTTGGGACAGGCGGTAGTCATCGGCATTCCGAAAGTTGCGAGACGGCACAAGCATCATGAAGTTGAAGAGCGCATCCTGCCAGATCGTGTACTGGGAGGGCGGAAGGCTACGTATCGCGAACTACCTTACTAGAAGGACGTTTGCAACGAATCCGGTAACCCTGGATCTGATCCGTTTCTTCTTCACCCCGCGCGCGATCCGGGATGCGCTCGTCGAGTTCCGCTCCTACAGCCGGGAGAGCGTGGCCAAGACGATACTGAAGCTGATCGATGCAGAGCTCCTGCTCGAATACGGCTCGGCCGAATGGAAGCGGGACAAACTGGTCGAATCGTCATGGAAACCCTGGCTCCCGGAAGGCGCGTTTCACTTCATGACACAGGACACCCGCTTCGTCGGTTCGGATTGGACCATCGAGGAGCGGCTGAAGTTACTTCCTTCGACTCCGCCCCCGCCTCAGTTCAAGACCATCCCCGACGCCGAAGTGATCCGGCTGCCCTCGCACGCAACCGAGAGGGACGCTTTCTTCGAGACACTGCACGCCAGGAGGACGCACAGAGACTTTGCGAGCGGCAAGGTCTCTCTGGAGAACGTCTCGAAGCTCCTGCACGCGACCTGGGGTGTGCAGGGATACTTCGAGACGGAGGCTTTCGGAAAGCTCCCGTACAAGACCAGCCCTTCCGGTGGTGCCAGGCACCCGGGCGAGGTCTATGTGATGGCGCTCAGGGTGGCCGGGCTCGAAAGAGGGATCTATCACTACCAGGCTGAGCGTCACTGTCTGGCGAGATTGCCCGGCAGAGCAACCCCGCGCACCGCACGCGCCTATTGTGCGGATCAGCGCTATGTAGCCCAGGCGACGGCGCTGTTCATCATGACAGCGGTGTTCGCGAGGACCATGTGGAAGTATGGCAGGGCTCGAGCGTACCGAGCCATTTTGCTCGAGACCGGCCATTTCTGTCAGACCTTTTGCCTCACGGCAACGCGGCTGGGACTAGGTCCCTTCAGCACGGCCGCACTGAAGGACTCACTGATCGAGAAGGACCTGGGGTTGGACGGAATTTCCGAATCGGTTCTTTATGTAGCAGGGGTTGGCTTGCTCCCCTGGCCTGGTCGCTGTCGTCTCACGCCAAGCCAAGCAGCGTGGCGGCGGTGACATCAAGAATCTGCCTGGCGTCCGCAGGAGTGAGTCCAGCATCGCCGATGTACCTCACCGCCTGCTTGAACAGCTCACCCGATTCATAAGGAAAGTCCCTCCCGAGCACGAGACGGTCGGCCCCGAAAGTCTCGACTGCGGCGCGCAACGCGGGCCGGTGCCCATGGCCAACCGTGTCGTACCACGTGCGCTTGGCAGCAACGCTCGGCTTTTCCGGCGCGGAGGGCATCTCCCAGCCGACCTGATCGTCCATCCGCTACAGGAGCATCGGGATTGCCCCGCCGAGATGCGAACAGATGATCTTTACGTCGGGATAACGGCCGGGAATGCCGTAGACAATCAGGTGTGCGATCGCGACCGTATCCTCAAGCGGCGCCCCCACCATCCAGGTCATGTGGTGGACGCGAATGAGCATGCTTCCCGACTAGGCGCTCGCTTACCCATGAGACCTGGCGCACGCACGTCCCTCCGCTTCAGCCGCTGCCATCTCTTCGGCCTCGTCCCGATTTGCGGGCGCGGCCTGACGCGCGGCGCGATCAACATCCGCCGTATGCGCAAGAGTCTCGGCGGAACGCCTGTATCTGCGCGCCGCGCGGTAGTCGCCCTCACCCTGGACATCCTCCCCGCTCGCAGCGGCGCGCCCTTGTACTCGACGCGCCGGGCCGAGCAGGACACCGGTTGCGAGATCCGCGGCGCGCGCAGCAACGAACCCGATCAGGGTACTCTGCAGGTTGTCCAACACGCTCTGAACAGCACCGCGGCGCGGGTACGGCGCGGGGGCAGATTCACGGCGTACGGCCGCTCGGCGCGAGGGCCGCGTAGTGATGCTCGCCAACAGGAATCCGGCGCCCACTGCGACGCCTACGCCTAGCGCCGGGTTGCGCCGAAACCTCTCGCGCCAGTCCACTGCTGACTTGACCCGACCCTCGAGCTCGTCGAGGTTGGTACGCAGATCCTCGCGCGTATTGCTGATATGACTTTCTATCTCGTCGCTTGTCTGTCCCATGCAGCATCCTCCTTGACGCCGGCCTCGAGCGGTTTGAGCACCGGTCGCGACGCCTTGAGCCGGCGCACTCCAACCGTCAACGCAATCGCCGCGACCAGTGACAGCACTGCGGTGACGCATAGCGCCGCGGCCCACGCGGGCATCACGAAGCGCAAGGCAAACAGCGCGGCGAGCAGCAGGAAGAAGCCGCTGAGGATGGCAGCCGCTAACCCCACAATCACCAGCACGACCGTTGACTGTGCGCCGATCAGTTGCTCGCGTACTTCCGACTGGGCGAGGCGGATCTCGGCGCGCAGCAGGTCCTGCGCGTTGCGGCCGATATCGACCAGCACATCGGCGATCGCTCGTCCCGACCCGGTCGCCGGCTCGCGCACAGCTGCCAATCGCCCCTCGCTGTCATTGCCGATAGACGGCGCGTCCGAGCAGGAACCCCAAAGCCGCCGCGCACAACAGAGTCGGACCGGGGTTGTTGCGCATCAGGTCCATGAAGTCGTCGGCCATGTCGCCAGCATCATTGGCACGCGCATACTCGGCCCCCGACGCCAGCGCGTCGCCGGCGCGATGCGCCGCGCTCGCGACCCGGTCACCGCCGGCATGCATGGCGTCCGCGGCAGTGTCCAGACCGCGAGCGGCTGAGGTGCGCACCTTGTCCGCCTTCGCGCGCGCTTCGCGGCCCAGCTCGGTAGCGCTCTCCGCGGCAACGCCTGCCGCCTGGTGCAAGCTGTCGCGCAGATTCGGGCTGTTCTCGCCAGGGCTCCGCGGCGTATTCGCCCGACCCGCTTCGGTATTGCTGCTTTCGTGAACCATATGATTCTCCGGTTCGTGGGCCGGAGAGTCTCCCACCAGCAGCGGTGCATGGCAGTCAGACGGGGCCTCATGTCGCCGTGTCACAAAGGCCCGGGTGACGCCACGCTGCAGGCCGCGCTCGTACAACGCCACGGATTTTCAGGTCTCGGTCAAATCGATACTGAATCCTTGGAAGTGATCGACTTGCGGCGCAACCCGGATCGGTCGTGCAGGCCGGAGGCACGCGCTGACTCACAATTGAATTATGGGGCGTGACGGGATCGAACCGTCGACCAGCGGATTAAAAGACGCCCCTCTTCCTCTTCACGACTCTGAGTGACACATTGGCCCTCAAACTAACTCATTGATTTCCGAAACTGACTGCGCTCCTGACGCTGCGTCAGAAAGTGTGCCATGGTGCCGCTGCGAGTTAGTCATTGCACCGAATTTGCACCGAGGGACCGGGCAGACTTGACGCCGTCTGGGTCAGAGTTCGCAGACGTTGCAGCGGTGACGTGCCTCCTCGAAAAGAGGACGTAGATGCTGGAGGATAACATAACTAACGTCGCGCCCCGGCGCGCCACCGCACGATGCTCGCGGTCATCTGCGATGGGCCTAGAGCCGAAAGCCACCACTTACGGCAATTACTTCCCCCGTGATGTACGAGGCGCCCGCACAGAGGTATACAATCACTTCGGCGTACTCCTCTGGCTGCCCTACGCGCGCCAAGGCCGCCGACGTTTTCGCGGTCAGTTCAATGTCACCGAACGAGCAGGGCCAGTTGGAGTTCACGAAGCTCGGCGAAATTCCGTTCACGCGAACTTTTGGTGCGAGTCCTCGCGCAAGCTCTCGAGTAAGTGCTGCCAGGCCTGCCTTGGCCGTAGCATAGGCGGTGCTGCTCGCACCACCTCCGAGAGCCGCAGCCGACACAGTGTTGACAACCGCCCCTCCGGATTGGCGCAGCGCGGGCGCAACCGCCTTTGTGACCCAAAAGGCACTGAGGAGATTGATCCGAATGATCTGCTCCCAGAAATCGTCTGTCAGGGAGTCCAGGTCAGACGGCGGAATTGGTGTTCTCGTCAGTGGAGCACCGGCGTTGTTGACCAGATAGTCGAGGCCGCCGAGAAGCTCCACCGCGCGCTCCGCAACCTCGCGAGCGGTCTTTGAGGAACTGAGATCGCCCGCGACAGCGTCCACGGCGAGTCCGACCCCTTTGAGCCGTCGGACTGCAGTCTCCAGCGACTCACCGGAAATACCATTCATTGCGACGTGGGCTCCGCTACGCGAGAGTCGTTCGGCCGTAGCCAAACCGATCCCCGACCCACTTCCGGTCACTAGAGCACGGCGTCCACGGAGATTAAAGTCGATCTGGGAGTGCTGCATCACTGCTCAATCTCGTTGTCGATCCATGCTCCCAATTCAAAGGCCCTTCATAATTCGTTTGATCCAAGGTGCTACGGCAGATCACTGAGCCGAGACTGCTAGTGCATGTATTCTGTCAACACAACTTCCGACGGGTACTTGGCAGAGTGAAACACTTTGTTGATAGCTTTTACCCAGTGAGTCGCTCGGTAGTTGTTTCCCCCGACGTTCAGATTGCGATCGAAGCGCGGAAAGTTGCTGCTGGACACTTCGATTCGGATCTGGTGGCCGGGCTCGAACACATTGGCGGTTTGGCCGACTGGAATGTGTATGCGATACACCTTGCTGGCTTGCAGAGGAACATCACGATCAAATCCGTCCCTGTAACGGGCACGTAAGATGCTCTCGAGGACGTTGAATGCACGGCCGTCTGGATAGACATCAATCAACTTGACGGTAAAGTCTGTGTCGACTGCGGATGATGAAACATAGAGGTACACGTCCACAGGGCCAGCCAGATCGAATTGGGATTTTAGAGGTTCAGTGGAATACACAAGAACATCGTCGCGCGCTTCAACAGGGCGTTGGTCCTGCCCTCCCGGGACCGCATCCGCGGTTCCCGTGCAGCACATTGCTCCCCCGAGGGACGGGACGGGATTATCTGGATCGTACGTGAACGAGTCGCCATAGCCTTCCGCAGTGGGTCGGTTGCGGCTAAGAGCGCCATCCCCAAAACCGCTGTTTGCATGACCCTTACCGTCAAGGTACCAGTGCACTGGCTTCGCGGCACGCGGCGGCCAAGTATCGGCCTCCCGCCAACGGTTCTCGCCCATTGAGTAGTAACGCACCTTCGGCCATTGATCGATAGACTTCTTTGCCGACTGGCTTCCCTTGAGCCAGTAATCAAACCACGTGAGATATGTGCTCCAGTAGTCGAACCGCGTGTCTCCCATCGGGCGCGATCCGATAACGGCCTCTTTCCCTTCTTCTGCCTCGTATGAACAATGCGTGCCTGGGCCAATAAGTGCATATTGGTTCGCGCGCGCCTGCTGACTGGACGAATACTCCGCAAACCAGTTCAACTCCATCAGCGAGACGTCCACTCCGAAGTCATACCAAGAAGTCACAAACAAGGCGGGAACATCCGATCTGTACGAGTCCGTCATGTACGGAAGTTGGCTCCAGTACGGATCCGTCGGTGGCTTCTCTATCATGTCGTCAAAATCTGAGTCCGGAAATCCCTGGTCGCGAAGAGCATCGACCATCGGCAGATGACGCCACGCCCTGTGATAGTCAACCACAGGGGCTTTTGGCGGCTGGCTGTACTTCGCGTACAACGCCGCGTACTGCTTCGGCTCCAGATCCGGGGGCAATTTGGGCCATATTTTTGCGCCATGCTCGGCAAACCAGCCAACACCCTCAGCCCACTCGGTTGCCCCGCCAATCATCTGCCCAAAGTACCGGTACATCCCCTGAATCGATCCGGCCGCACTCCCCGAGGCCTGAGGAATCAGAGCTTTTAGCGCCGGGGGCTTAGTTTGCGCTACAAAGATCTGCACGTCTCCCAAGTACGAACATCCGTACATCCCTACATTTCCGTTTGACCATTTTTGCTTCGCTAACCACTCAATCGTGTCAAAGCCGTCCTCCGCGTCTCCGGCATTTACGCGGTAAACACCTTCCGACCTGAACTTGCCACGCTTGTCCTGCACGGCAACGACGTACCCGTGGCTTGCGAATACCGATATCGGGGAGTAGCTCGGAAACCGATTCCCGTAAGGAGTACGCACCAAAACAATCGGATAGCGTTCGCCTGCTGTCCCCTTTGGCATGTACAGGTCTGTCGCCAGCCGAATCCCATCGCGCATCTTGATGAACACGTTGGGATGCGCATCGAAAGCGTACGGACCTTGTGGCGGCCCGGCCGGAAAGTCTGTCTCTGCAATCGCAGCAGTCATACAGCACAGGATCAAACCGCCGGCCGCTGCAACCATGATGCGGCGAGATTCTGCGAGTCGTCCTTTCATATGAAGATGCTCCGAGGGGAATGGCTTACGGTCGCCGGCACCGGAGGCTCGAGCAGCCTCCGATCAGTTCTAGCGATTCTTCCAGACGGGCTTGCGCTTCTCCGCGAAGGCCCGCGGACCTTCTATGTGATCCTCGGACTCAAGCGCCCGGACATGCCCCGGGAATTTCCGTGCTCGCGTGGCCCGCATCGCCTCTTCGACACTCATGCGTTCTGTCTCCCGCAACATTTCCTTGATAGCACCCACTGACAAGGGGGCAGCCTCTAGGATTGATTTGGCCACTTCGCGTGCTTTCTGCATGAGCTCGGCCTGCGACACAACGTAGTTGACCAAACCAAAATGCGCGGCCTCCGCGGCGGGCATGCGCCGCCCGGTCAGCAGCAAATCCATGGCAATGAAATAGGGCAACCGGCGGGGCAATCGCTGCACGCCGCCCGCGTCCGCAATCACACCGACGCGGCTTTCGGGCAACATGAAGGCCGCTGACTCCGCTGCGACAATCAAATCGCAGGCGAGAACCAACTCGAAGCCGCCTCCTGCCGCAACCCCATTTACCGCCGCAATCACGGGCTTATCTAGGTCAAATAGCTCCGTGAGACCTGCAAAGCCGCCAATCCCTTGGTACGTGTTCTCGCTCTCGCCCTGCTCGGCGGCAGCCTTCAGGTCCCAGCCAGCGGAAAAGATTCGGTCACCCGCACCGGTAACTATGGCGACGCGCAATGCTGGGTTATCTCGGAACGATGCAAAAGCCTCACCAAGCTCGATGCTGGTCGCGGCATCTATGGCGTTTGCCTTTGGCCTGTCTAGCGTGATTTCCAGAACCGCGCCCCTGGTTTCGATTCTCAGTCCTTTGGTCATAGGAAGCTCTGACGGATTGAATAGTCGGATGTGGGGCTCGCGGCCGCTCAATTGTCTGACCGCCGTCCACCGGCGCTCGTCGGTATGACCGGCAGCTCGATAAAGCTCAGCTTCCCAGGCGCATGGTAGATCCGCTGTGTGGCCTGCCGGAAGTCAGCCTGCTTCGCGTCTAGGATGTTCGGTACGAAGCTCTGTGGATTGCGGTCGTATAGCGGAAACCATGACGACTGCACCTGGATCATTATCCGGTGACCGGGCAGGAAGACGTGATTGGCCGTCGGCAGCGCGAACCGGTAGGTTAAAGCAGCATTTGGCTTAATCGGCTTCGGGGCGCCTAGGTCCTCTCGGTAGCGGCCCCGGAAGATGTCCATCGCCACGGCCAACTGATAGCCGCCCATCGGCGGCTGGCCGGGCACTTCGTCGGGGTACACGTCGATCAGTTTGACTACCCAATCGGCGTCCGTGCCAGTAGTGGCCGCCACCAGATTGGCCACAGGCTCGCCCGCGATGGAAAGTGGGCCGTCGAGCGGCGGCGTCATATAGGTAAGCACGTCCGTACGCCCGGAGAACTCACGCTGATCATCGACCAACCAGTACTTCCAGGTGTACGGCGCCTCGTAGCCCATCGGCAGGATCGGGCGCTGCCGGTAAGGCACCGGCCGGGCAGGATCCGACACGTACTCGTCGAACGCTGTGCCGTCCGCCGGCGCCTCCCAGCTGAGAGAGCGGTCAGCACGCAGGAACAGAGGCGCCAGCTTTGGCGCGCAAGCGCCGCCGCAGCCTAGGGGCCACTGTGGGAGCGGCACCCACACGTTGTCCCCGGTGCGGAAGGCGTTAACGTGGGCGATCGGAGTCGCAGGGCCCGGCGCGTCCTGCAGATAGCGGGCGAGGAACGGTGCGAGGATCTGTCGACGGAAGTACAGCCCCGTGTCAGTGTCGAAGCGCATCGAGCCCAGAGTGCTGCCGTCGCCGATTTGCTGCCCGTGGTACCAAGGGCCGATTACGAGGTAAAGATTGTCGCGATTGTGTTCCTCAGCATAGAGCGCTTTGTACACCGCCATCGCCCCGTAAATGTCCTCCTGATCCCATAAGCCGCTCACGAGCATCGTCGGAACCGTGAGGGGCTCGCGAGCTAGGACACGGTCCATCGCCTGCTCGCGCCAGAAATCGTCGTAGGCGGGATGCGCCAGAATCTTGCGCCAGAAGCCGATCTGATCCATGCCGTGCCGTCGCGCGAGCTCAGCCGCGGAGACCGCGCTCATGGAATCCTCGTAGTCGTCGTAGTGCCCCCAATCCCAGTGCTCATCGTTGGCACGGGTCGCGGTCTGGTTATAGATGTACGGCAGGTTCTGCAGCCGGAAAGCGCCGTTGTGGAACCAATCGTCGCCTCGCCAGCCGTCTACCATGGGATTCATCGGCACCACAACTTTGAGTGCCGGGTGCGGATGCACGAGCGGTGTGAGCGCAAGGAACCCGTCGTAGGAGATCCCGAGCACACCAACCCGGCCGTTCGATTCCGGGACATTCTTCACCAGCCACTCGATGGTGTCGTAGGTATCCGTTGATTCGTCCACCGGCGTCGGATTGAGCGGGCCCTGCATCGGGCGATTCATGACGTAGTCGCCCTCGCTACCGTACTTGCCGCGAATGTCCTGCACAACACGGATGTAGCCGCCCTCAACGATGGTCTCGACGGCGTTATCGTAGCCCCATAGGCGTGCGCCCAAGTGGAGGCTGTGACGCCTCGATGTCATGTCTTTCGCGTTATAGGGTGTGCGCGTGAGAAGGATGCCGGCTCGTTTCGTGTCGCGCGGCAGCAAGATAAAGGTGCGCAACCTCACACCATCGCGCATCGGGATCATGACCTCCCGCAGATCAAAATCCGAATCCTTCGCAATGCGCTCGAACCTCGCCGGCGTCTCGCTCGCGAGACCGGGATACATCGGGACCTGCTGCGCTACAACTGGACCGATCGAGCCGAGTGGCGCAATGCACACGACAAGTGCCAGAAACAGCCTACTGAAGTTCTTTGACATTCCGATGGCTCTCTCTCTAGCGCTGTTTATGCCTGGCGGTTTTCACACAGGTTTGTGCTTCTCCGGGAAGCGCCCAGCACGCTAACGGAGCTCCAGTTTCACAACGTGTACGTCACTCCCACCATGTAGAACGCGCCGATCGCACCCCGCATATGAAACGACGGGTCCCAGGGCGCATCGATGCCGCCGTAACCCGCCCAGTCAAGCGGTGCCTTTGCGTTCAATACGTTGGTCGCCGAAACGTGGACGTTTAAGTGATCACTGATGTTGTAACTACCGTAAAGGCTAAGCGTGGTAAATGACGCGACGTTACAACTGGTGGCAGCCGGAACTTTTCCACTGGCCAATACGTTCGGGTAGTCGAAAGCCGCCTGCCCGCCTTGATTTGTCAACGCCAAAAGACAGGTGTTCTGTGGAGGCGTCCCGAAGCCCACCGCGGACGGGTCCGTCACGCTGAACGGGCCGATATAGTCGACTGTAGCCGTGAGCGACCATTTCTTGTACGCGAGTGTGTTCGCCCAATCAAACCGCGATCTGGGATTGCCGGTGTCACTTGAATAGAAGAACGGACCATGCGTCCCGGCCAAGTGATACGTCACACCATCGATAGTGACATCATAGGTTTCGGTGTACGACCACGTCCCGTGCGACGTAAATCTGTATCCACCAAAGTCATGTTGATACTGCAACCCGAGATCAAAACCAGTCGTTTTAGTCGTATTGTCGTTGATGTAAGTAAACTGCTCGTAAGCGATCGGGGACACCGGAGGAACAACAAGCGCGGTGCTTCCGTTTGCCTGATATTGCGGCAACGGCGCCAAGCTCGTACCGCGAACAATTGTCGTAGTACCGAGCGGCACAATTTGATCCTCGATCTTAATGGACCAATAATCCAGTGTGACGCTGAAGTCAGGGAGCGGGTGAGCAATCATTCCCACCGTGAACTGCGTAGAAATCTCTGGCTTGAGATTCGGATTAGTAGCTTGGAGTCCGGCCAGCCCCTTGACGCACTGGCCGACGAAATTTCCCGCGGCTGTCGGATTCGCTGAATTGGGGCACAGAATGGGATCGGAGACGTTGCCTTCAATGATGCTTTGGCCCGCGTTGCCGTTCTCACCCGGCCCTGGGGCGCGAAAGCCCTTTGCCGCGGTGCCGCGGAGCGCGAACTGAGGAATCGGGGCGAATTTAAGTTCGATCTTTGGGCTCGCCTTGCCACCCGATAAATTGTAGTGGTCGTAACGAGCGGCGGCATCAATGTCGAGCATTTTCGTGATCGGCGCATCGATCTCAGCATATCCAGCCGCAACCTGCTGACTCCCAATCGTATAAATGTTGTATCCCGATTGGAGTCCCTCTGCGACCAGCTCGGGAGAGACCGTATGCTGGTTGCGCGTGAAGTAGTCTGCACCGAGCGCGAGACCGAGCGGACCGCCTGAAAGGCTGGCCAACTCACGACTCGCTCCAACATGGCCAAAAATCAGATTGGAGGTGTCCTCCGTTTCAGCCCGCGGCGATATGAAGTTCAGAACCGCAGCACTGTTGGGTTGACCGACCAAGAAAGGATCAGTGGTGCTGTTCATTGCGCTTTGCAGGTTGGTTGGATCGATTTCGTTGAGATAGGTCAGGGCCAGATCGACCTCCGTGTAGCCTACGGAGGACTCAATATCCCATCCGCCTAACTTTCCGTTTAGGTCCACCACCGCGCGATATGTTTGTGCGTCTGCGAGCTTGGTGACGGGACCGAGGTCCAAGTTTGTGTAATGGAGAACGCCGCTACTTAGACCAGTCCCGGAGGGGAACGTCGGATTGGTGTCTGGGATCGTGATCGGAGGAACCGGTGTCACCAACGTTGGCGGAACTCCGGGCGCTGAAGCCACTCCCTGGTAACCGTTGGAAAATGAGCCGGAAGGGGCAAAAGTCAGCTCAGAGGTACTCCGAAAGTAACCGCCCTCGGTAACTACTTGCCAATCGTTGGCAAACTTCTGGGTAAAACGCCCAACGACATTCGTGTTGGTCGTTGGGGGCTGAATCTCGTCCCAAGTATCACGATATACGCACTCGTTTGCCGCGAATTCTTTCGAGTTGCAACCCGGCATGAAACCCGCGATGGCGCCCGTCGCCGGATTGGTGATATAGCCCGTCGCGGATCCAGGAAACCCGCCGTTGAGGATGTTCGATACACCTGGGGTAGTGTTAATGCCGCCGGTCGATGTGAAATCGGTTTGCGTAAAAATTCCGGGGCGATCGTCGTACCTGATCACGTTCTGTTTGCGATACTCCGCAGACATATAGAAGTTGTGCCCGTCGGAATCTAGGTTGCCCGAGCCCCAAATTCCAAACATGTGAAACTGGCTGCCATCGCCATGGCTCGAAAGGCCGCCATCCGCGGAGAATGAAGCGCCCTCGTAACTCTTCTTCAGGATGATATTGACAACGCCCGCAATCGCATCTGAGCCGTAGATCGCCGAGGCGCCATCCTTAAGAATCTCGATGCGGTCGATCGCCGCAAATGGCAGATTCGAGATGTCGACGAACGGTCGGTAGCCGTCGTCACCAATCGGATATGGCGCGGTTCGGTGGCCGTCAATCAGCACCAGCGTCGACTGCGCGTTCAGCCCCCGGAGCGCTATCGCAGACCCACCGACCGCGATATTGCCTTGGAAGCTCTGGCCCAGCGTGCCCTCGCCATTGGCTGTCAGATTGTGCAGCACATCCTGTGTGCTGGTGAGCCCGGATTGCTGCATCTCTTCGGCCGTGATTACCTGAAGCGGCGCCGCCTCGGTGTCAGTCCTTTGAAGATGCGAACCGGTTACAACGACTTCCGGCAACGCCTCGCCGCCCGAGACCGGCGGCGGTGTCTGAGCCCCCGCCGTGCTGGCGACGAGCAGAACCACCACGCCCGCGACAACAACCAACCATGCAGCACAGAGCTTCGTTTTCATTTTGAATCCCCCCCCAAATCGGCAGTGACGCCGAGAGCGGCTCTCGGCGCGAGGCCTCTCTCGCCCTCGATGAAACCCCTTGAATTCACGTCACGCTTCGTCGGCGCCCAACCCTTCGCCCAAACCCCCACGCCCGCTTTTTTTTCCAGGCCGATCGACTGCCAGCACCACCAGTCGGCGCAGCCTACAACCTTACAGCTTGTCAAGTAAAGCGCTTTCCTTCCGCTGAGCATGTCTCTCAGACTGACAGCAACCGTTTGCCTTATGGCGCCGGCGCTCATCTCCGTGGTCTCGGACTGACGCGTGTTTCAACGTCTGGCGTCAGGACCGCTGGTTAGGAAACCGCTTTCTTTTTCTTTCCCTGTGCGCTAGTCTGATGTGGAAATTGACTGGACCCCAAGTGATGGCGAAGAGAAAACAGCCTGGAGCATTAGCAACCCTAGAACCGCGTTCGTCGCTGGCGGAGGTCGCCGCTCGTTCAGGCGTTTCTCCCGCTACGGTGTCGCGGGTTCTTGCCGGCTCCCCGCACCCTGTTGCAGAAGAAACGCGGGCGCGTGTGATAGAGGCCGCCTCCGAGCTGTCTTACACGCCTAATGCGATAGCCCGCGCGCTAGCTAGGAAGATGACCAATACGGTCGGTGTGATTGTGGGCGACATCACCGATAGTGATTTTGCCCAGATCGCGCGTGGCGTAGAGGATTCCGCGAGGGCGCGGGGTTGTCTCACAGTTGTTTGCAACACCGATCGCAGTGGGGCTGTCGAGGCGGCGTACATTCGCATGCTTCTCGAGCACCAAGCCGCCGGCATAGTGATCTCGGGCGGCTGGTTTCCCTCGTGCCAGGAGGCATCCCTCATTGCGGAGCTCGCACGGTCGGCGACTCAGACGACCCACACTCGTCTTGTTTTCCTCTCAGACCGCGACATTCCAGACGTGCCATTGATCATCTTCGACGAACGAGCGGTCGTCGCGGATTTGACACGCTATCTCTTAGGCCTAGGGCACCGAAGCATTGCATTCATCAACGGGCCGCCGGGTCTAACCATCAGCACTCTGCGTCTCGACGGATTTGTTGTAGCGATGCAGGAAGCCGGCCTTACGGCTGAAAGAGTCTTCGAGGGCGGGTTTGGCGTAGAAGCCGGCCGGGCTGCGGCTGCTCAGATTCTTCGACAGCAGCAATTACCTGACGCAATAATCGCGAGTACCGATGACGCTGGGCTAGGCCTTTTGACGACTCTGCGCCAAGCCGGAGTCGATGTGCCGCGGCAAGTCTCCGTCGCGAGCGTGGACGATAGTCCCCACGCGCAGCTGATGGATCTTACGACAGTGCGGTTACCGCAGTATGAGCTCGGCTCGATGGCGGCACAGCTTGTGCTCTTTGCGGACACACCGCTAGGCCCCGGCAGAACGGTTCTTGCGCACAGGATTGTCGTCCGTGGATCCACCGCCTGGTCACCCCGGGTAATCAAAACGGGCACCCGTGGGATTGGCGGTTGAAAGCCGCCGTGGGAGGCATTCCCGTTACGACAACGGATCTAATTCGAACCGGGCGAATTCCCAAATCTCGCAGTAACTCAGACGCCTCCTTGCCGACACCTGAGGGAGGCAGCCACTACCCAACCTCAGGGGCGCTTGGCGGGAGATCGTTTTAACGGACTCTGTTTTTCTAAAGGACCGTGTGGCGTAACGCCCTAAATAACATCGGACTCGTGGCTCAGATTGCTTTCATGATCATGCCCGTAGTCTCCCCTCATAACCTCGCGAATTGAGTAACAATAGAGCTGCGGACGGCTATGGATTCGATCGTAACCTTCCCCATCGGTAAGACCGCAACGTTTCGCAAGACGGTCTCTGAATCCGACGTCTACTTGTTTGCCGGTATTACGGGGGATTTCGATGCAATTCACGTGGACGAAGAGTTTGCCAAGACGACGATCTATGGTCGTCGAATTGCGCACGGAGCTCTTATTCTCGGCTACATCTCGACGGCATCTACATTGATAAATGAAGGCTTCGGCGCCCACCTAATTTCGCTGGGCTACGACCGCATAAGGATGGTCGCCCCCGTCTTCTTCGGAGACACCGTAACAGTCACCTACACCGTCACGGCGACCGATCTCGAGAAGAGCCGAACAATTGCGAATGTCGAGGTCAAAAACCAGCGGGGCGAAACCGTCGCCGTGGCGATCCACATTCAAAAGGTCCTCTAGCGACATGGCTCTGCTGCCATTCTCCTGTGGAAGGTCTCGCGCGACGACACAAACAACGTGCAAGGGCAGAGATGTCTCATGCCGGTATTGAGTACCTGGGATTTGACGGGTCGGGTAGTGCTCCTAACTGGAGCCGGATCAGCCGGTGGAATTGCCTTCGCAGCGGCGGAGGCGATGGCGACTGCTGGGGCCAAGGTTGCGATATCAGACCTCCCCACGACGCCGATAGATGATCTCGTCACTAGGCTGCCCGGCGGAGGGCATTCGGCATATGCGGCCGACCTCACTGATCCTGAGGATGCCATCGGCCTCGTTCGCAGCACTATCGGACGCCATGGTCGGCTCGACGCGTTAGTGCACGCAGCCGGTATCCTGATCCCGCAACCCTTTCTGGAAATCGACCCGCTCTCTTGGGCGCGTACGATTGAGGTGAATACAAGCGCAACGTTCTTCATCGCGCAAGCGGCCGCCCGCCATATGGCCCTCAACGGCGGGGGCCGGATCATCCTGATCTCGTCCAACGTCGGCCGTATTCCGCGACTCAACAACGCCAGTTATGCCACCTCCAAGGCAGCCGTTATTCATCTGGCTCGGTGCATGGCGATGGAGCTTGGCAAGCACAACATAACCGTCAATGCACTCTGTCCAGGCTCCACAGCAACATCGATGCTCCTTGACAATCAAACGGGCGGCGACTCTTCGCGGCTTGAAGGAGTAATCAAAGGAAACATCGCAGAGTGGCGCACGGGCATCCCACTTGGACGAATTTCCGAGCCCGCTGAGCAGGCCGCCGCGTGCGTATTCCTTGCATCGGACGGTGGGCGCTACGTTTCGGGTCAGATGATCTGCGTTGACGGCGCGCAGACCTACTTTTGAGGTAAGCGATGCGAATTGTTTCGGCTGAAGATGCCGTTCGCCTGATTCGATCGGGCGATACCCTGGCCGTCGGCGGCTCCGGAGGTGGTCATGCCGTGCCGGAACGCCTTATCGTCGCACTGGAAAGGCGGTTTCTCACAGACCAAGAGCCACGCGACCTCACTATCCTTCACCCAGTTGGTCTGGGTGACGGCGAGGCTCAGGGCGTAGGCCGATTTGCCCATCCCGGCATGCTCAGGCGGGTGGTGACCGGAACACTGGTCGATTCGCCCCTTCTTGAGCAACTGGCAATCTCAGACGCAATTGAGGCCTATACGCTGCCGCAAGGCGCCCTGTCACAGCTGATGCGAGAAATGGCCTCTGGTCGCCCTGGGCTTATCACCCATACGGGGCTTCATACCTTTGCCGACCCTCGGATAGGCGGCGGCAAGCAATCGCCATCGTGCAAGGACGATCTTGTCGAGATCATTCAGCTGGCCGGCCGCGAATGGATGTTTTACAAACCGTTCTCCATCGACGTTTGCTTCCTGCGCGGAACCACGTCCGACGAGGACGGCAACATTACGATGGAGCAGGAAGCCGTGTTCGGCGAGATGCTCTCAATGGCACAAGCGACGCGACGCGTCGGCGGGGTGGTAATCGCTCAAGTAAAGCGGCTCGCCAAACGACACACCCTTTCCCCCAAACTGGTGAAGATACCAGGCCTTTTCGTGGACCTGATTGTTGTTGATCCGCAGCAACGCCAGTCATACCTAACTGAGTACAGCCCCGGATTCGCCGGTGAATTGCGTGTCCCAATGTCGGAACTCTCACCCCTCGGACTTGACGCACGCAAAGTAATCGCTCGGCGTTGCGCGATGGAGCTGTACCCGCGGGCCGTCTGCAATCTGGGTGCAGGAATATCTACGGGCATTGCGCGGATTGCTGCGGAAGAAGGAATCTTAGATTCCGTGGTTCTGACAAACGAGCAAGGTTTGATCGGCGGAGCCCCGGCCATGGGCGTGGAGGCCGGCGCAGCAACAAACTATATGGCAATGGTGGACCAGCCCTATCAGTTCGACTTCTACGATGGTGGAGGCCTTGACCTTGCGTTTTTGTCTTTCGCTGAGTTAGACGCCAATGGAAACGTCAATGTCAGTCGGTTTGGCAATCGCGTCGTCGGCTTTGGAGGCTTTATTAACATCAGTCAGAACACGCCTAAGGTGTTGTTTTCTGGCACGTTCACAACCGGGGGACTCCGACTCCAATTTGACGGCGATCAAATCCGAATACTCACAGAAGGTGAAAACCAGAAACTGGTTCCGACCGTGCGCCAGATCTCCTACTCCGCCAAGCACGGCCGCGAACGTGGTCAGGAGGTGCTCTATGTGACGGAAAGAGCGGTCTTCCGGCTGACTCAGCATGGCCTGGAATTGATTGAGATCGCTCCGGGGATAGACGTTGAACGAGACATCATCGCCCGAATGGGATTCCGGCCACTTCTCGCAGCAAATTTAAAATCCATGGATAGGCGCCTATTCCGTCCCCAACTAATGGGACTCGCAGAACACATGAGTTCGAAAGCACGAGTTAGTCGAGCAAAGCGCCTGCAGGAGTTTGACGTAGCAACCGAACCCAGGACCTGATGGCCAAGCTTAATCAGCGACAAACAAGGACCACCGCCAATGCATGCTGAAGATCTCGCTGGCATCATTCCTGCCGTTATCGTGCCCATGCGCAGTGACTTTACGATCGAGTTTGATGCATTCCGTCGCTATCTGGAGTGGATAGTCAGTCTCGGACCGGTCGCCCTTGCAGTGAACGTTGATACCGGTGAGGGAGGCTATTTAAGCTCGGAAGAACGCGTTCGAGTCATCCAGATGGCAAAAAATGTCGCCGGTCGTCGATGCAAAGTGATCGCCGGATGCGGCGGTCCTGCGACCGCCGCCGCTGTCGCAAACGCTCGCCTCGCGCGCGATGCTGGAGCAGACGGGCTCTTGGTGTTTCCAACGCCAGCCTTTCTTAATGACCCACTGGATCCACGCATCTGCTGCGAGTATCACGAGGCCATTGCTAAAGCCTCCGATCTTCCTATTGTTCTCTTTCAACTGGGTCCGATATTCGGCGGCGTGAATTACACTCCCGAGGCGCTGCGCACAATGATGGAGCTGCCTCAGGTCATAGGAATCAAAGACGCGTCGTTCGATCTCAATCGCTTTTGCCTTGTCCGTAATATTGCCAGCGAGCAGAGCCGCAAGATCGCTCTGCTCACGGGCAACGACAATTTCCTCTTGGAAAGCTTTCTCCTTGGAGCTGATGGCGGTCTCCTCGGCTATGGCGCGGTCGGTACTCAGCTATTGATAGAGCAACTCGATGCGGTACGCCGGCATGACTTAGATCGAGCGAAGCGGCTCCAACCTCGCGTCCAGGGCTTCTGCGATTACATTTACGGGCGGCCAATTGGAGACTACCGCGCGCGCTGCAAGGTGACCTTGGCACATATGGGACTCCTCAAGCCGGAGGAAACCTACGTCCGCCCTCCCTATGTCTCTCTCTGGGAAACTGAACGTCATCAGGCCGCTGATGCAGTACAACGCTTCGGGCTGAGGGTGACCGGAGACCCGCTCTAGTCCCCATGACGCTTCCGGCGACCTTCTAACGCCGGCACTTAGAAACAACAATCGCACAAGCCGTGGCGCCGCGCACGATACCTGGTTTGCGTTGGTGGATCGGGGTACTACTCTTTACCTCAACGGTCATCAATTACATCGATCGGCAGTCACTGTCCCTACTGGCGCCGTATCTAAGAATAGACTTTCACTGGACCAATTCAGATTACGCAATCATCGTCGTCGCCTTTCGAATTGCCTATTCCCTAGGGCAAACTGCCTTCGGTCGCATCACGGATCGTATTGGTACGCGTCGGGGGCTATCACTCGCCGTAGCGCTCTACTCGGTCGTATCTGTTCTGACCTCATTCGCTCGCGGGTTCTACAGTTTTGTAACGTTCCGTGCCTTGCTCGGCGCGACTGAGTCGGGTAATTGGCCAGCGGCAACAAAAGCGGTTTCCGAGTGGTTTCCAAAGCGAGAGCGCGCCTTGGCTACAGCATTGTTCGACAGCGGGGCTTCCGTAGGCGGGGCGATCGCGGCATGGTTGGTCTTGGCAATTTATTTTCACTTCGGCTGGCATGTCGCATTCGCCATTCCGGGGTGTCTGGGGTTCCTTTGGCTGATAGCATGGCGTGTCGTTTATCGAACGCCGTCAACCCATCCCCGAATCAGCGAAGCGGAAAAGCGATTGATTCTTACGGATCTTGAAGAATCGCCCGGAAGGCAAACCACCCCGCTCACCTGGCGCGTGCTTCTGGCATTACCGCAAAGCTGGGCGGTAATTCTTTCAAAGGGACTGATAGATCCCATTTGGTTTTTCGTTACAGATTGGTTTCCGATTTACTTGGTGACCAAAGGGGTCGAACTCAAAACAGGGCTCGCCGCAGTTTGGATTCCGTTTCTCGCGGCGGATCTCGGGAACTTCTTCGGCGGGTGGGTCTCGAGCGCCTTGATAAAGCGTGGTTGGTCGCTGGGGCACGCACGCAAAGCAGTCGTGGTCTTTGGTGGAGCAGGCATGACGCTTCTCGTACCCACGGTATACACAAACAATCCGGCGTTGCTTGCCACGCTCTTTGCGATCGCAACCTTCTGTTACGCGGCATTTTCCACCATGACAAATGTCCTGCCATCAGACATGTTTTACAGCGAGTCGGTTGCAACCGTGAGCGGCATGGGCGGCACGGCAGCGGGCCTCGGAACTGTTATCGCGTCGCTACTCATCGGCCATTTGTCTGACGCTCGAAGCTCGATGGGTACAGCATCGTTCGACCCGATTGTCATTGTGGCAGGGCTGGTGCCGCTGGCGGCTATGGGTCTAACGCTTATATTCGCACGCAACAGCAAGGCTACACGGGAAGGACTCGTCCGCACCCTATAGTCTCTGGCTATCGGTGGTCGGCAAACTTGTCCCACATTGCGTTCTGACCAGCGCTTACCGTTGGCCGTGGTTCCCACGTTGAGTGATAACCCGGAATCGACCGTTTAATCGAATGTCCCGAGGCGCACGGTCAGCGGCATCACGACTGGGCGCGACTGTGCCGGATCGCCCCAGACGTGCTGCAGCCGGCTGCGAGCGTGTCGTAGAAATGACTCGCCGGCAGATTTTAGATGCGCCCGGGTCGCGGACCACGTCAAGTAGTACGCGAATAGCTGCTCGAGATTCCAGTCCACGTGTATAGCGAGCTTAGGCGCCGAAAGCTCGTTGAGCGGAAACTCGATCGTCCTATAACCGTCCCAGAGTAACTGGTTCTGAGATGCCCAGTGACCCGCAACGGGTTGCACCAAGCACTCGTCCAACAAGGAATCAATTTTCGGACTGATGTAGAACCAACAGTATCCGTAGACCGCCAAGACGCCGCCCGGTTTCAATACGCGGCGCGCCTCGGCGAAGAACCGCGGTCGATCGAGCCAGTGCAGGGCTTGGGCGACCGACACCAGGTCGAAAACCGCATCAGGAAAGCCTGACGATTCTGCCAGCGCAGAGCTGTACCGAACCCGCTCATGGGGGACGGCATTCTGAATCTGGATGGAGCTCGCATCGGTCGCTTCCACCCTTGAAAACCAGCGTACTAGTCCTAGCGCCGCCTGACCGGTTCCCGTCGCGCAGTCCCACGCAAGATCTGTGGCGGGAGTAATCGCCGCAAATCGCGCATACAACGCATCTGGATAAGTTGGCCTTGCCGCTCTGTAAGCGGCTACGGTTTCCGAGAACAGGTCGAGGAAGGCCACTTTGGTCCTAAGGGCTCAAGCCGCGTCCTTCCAGCGACGGTCGCGGCGATCGTCCGCTCGGCGTCGGTGGTAGGGCATGAGCAGGATATTGCAGCTGGCGCAGCAGCGGCGTCCATGCAGAGTGTCCTTCGAGCAACCACTGTATGGGCCGGGGCGCAAGCGCCGCCACAACGTGCTCCCGGCGGATCACAGCCCTTTCGCCGCGATCATTCGCTCAATGACCTTTGCCTTGTGATCCACCACTGATTTAAATGGTGCGTGACGGAATCGAACCGTCGACCAGCGGATTAAAAGACTAACACCATACTCAAAGTCACTCTCCGGCACGACACGCCACGCTCCGTAACGCTTTGAATTCCGCGAAATACCGGAGGTGTGCCTAAAGTGCGGCGAAGTGCGCCGGAGTGCAGCGTGAAGTTGCTCACTGCACCGAATTTGCACCAAATGACGTAAGCGCTTAGGAAGCTGCGTACTGGTGTCCGGTGCGCAAGCCTATCATAAGGGACTGGGCTATCGATCCGCATATCCAACAATTGCGGAGCACAGGTGGCGAGATCCGCTGGCCTACTCAGCCACTACTTAGCCGGGGCGACCGGGCCGAAGTTCGCGGCATCGTTAGGACTCCCTTTACCCTTGTATTTTGCGTACAACGGGTATGGGTAGATCGGTCGGGTGAATTGAACCGGCATGGCTGGATCGAGCGGAAACGCCGAGGGCGCTTGATACCGTCGACCCCAGTATTTTGGGTCAATATGGGCGCCGATCATCACGTCCGGCGCTTGACCCCGCTCAACCCACGCTTCCATGTAATTCAGATAGTCGATGGCAAACGCACCGTCACCGCCGCTGCAATGTTTCATGCCTGGAACCAAAAATAGACGAAAGAAATCTTTAGTGGCCGCAAGACTCCCCATGGTTCTCGTTACCATCTCGTAGTAGTCGATCGTCTTCTCTGCCGGGACGGACTGATCGGCCCACCCCTGATCCACTATGAGCTTGCCACCTGCTTCCTTGAACTTACGCAGGTTAGGGTTTGCGACACTCAAGAGCGATTCCTGAATTCCGGTCGCGAAGCGCTGCGGATCACGGTCGAAGTCATAATCGGTGAGGTTCCAGCCTGCACCGCGACCAGGCATTACCATGTATCGGAAGTATTCGATCGTCCACATCCCAATATGAGTGGGCGTGCCGTCGCTGTGAACGTAGTTCTGATCCGAATCATCGTCGATCCAGCCCATCTCCGATCCCGGTGCCGCGCCGCGAGTGAATAGCCTCTTCCCTTGCGAATTCCTCGGGCCGTCGTAGATCTTCCTTACGGCATCAGCCTGAGCCGCACTTAGACATGCTGTCGTTTGTCCTTTCTTGCAGATCAGGCGCGCTGGATCGAATTTGCAGTTATGCGGATCGCTGATAACGCCATCCTTGACGCCATCGTCCATGTCGCACTGAGCCAACGCAGCATCGTGCACCAATCGAAGCTCGGCCGTGCCCAATATGAGCTTCCCATCCTTGCCCGTCAGCGCCCTGATCGCCCACACAACATTCATCCCGGAGTCCGAATCATCAATCCACGGCGCACCGCCAATAATGCCGTCGAAATCCCAGGGAAACCGCTCCGCCTCTATCAGCGCCTCCCGCCCTCCAGTGGAGCAGCCCTGAAAATATGAGTATTTCGGTGCTTTGCTGTAGTAATACTCGGTGATCGCTTTACCAGCCAACGCCGTGACGTGCGGACCACGATAACCAAAATCGATCTGTGTCTGGAGGTCGTTATAAGCCCACAAACCATCTGAGTACATGGTCGAGGAATGGTGCCCCATATCCGAAGTTATGCAGGCATAGCCCCTCTGCAACGGGCACGATGGCGCCCCCCCGTCATAGTGGCCGCACGCGCCACCGCAGCCGACTTCAAAAAACTTGCCATTCCAGTTGGATGTCGGTAACCGAAGCTCAAAAACGATAGTTGGCGCCACATAGCCCTGCACGCCGCAATACGCAGGCATGTCGTGGGTGGCCTCCATAAATTTCGCCTGTATCAGCTGCGTGGGCGCATCCGGTATGCCCGTGAAGTCGGCGCGTTCAAGCGCTTTGCATTGCGCGGCAGAAGACTGTGTCGCGGTCGCGGCGGCGGTCTCTTGCGCGCCCGCAGACACCGCGTGGGATGCGATGACCATCACTGCGATAATTGCCTTTACGACCGAACTTTGTTTCATAGCCGATGTCACCTCACTTGCATGGCTGGGCTGGCCTGTCCAAACCGGCACAGCTTCGGCATCCGCAGCGTCATAGAACGGGCATTCCTCTTGCGCTTGCGCTCGTAATGACCTCCCGGCGTATCAACCCACTCAGAAGCGATAATTCAACCCCGCCGTCACTGCTCGCGGTGCCATGACCTGGTTGGAGAACCCAGGGTTACCTTGATTCGCGAACGCATACTCAGCGTTGAACGCGTTGATGACGTTCGCATAGAGCTCAAATCCCTTTAACGGCCCCGAGAACCCCCTGTAGGTCACCCTGAAATTCCAAATCGTGGCGCTTTCGAACACCTGATTTGACGGGTCGTAGTGAAGATTAAAGTAGACCGACGGGTTGTCGCCGAGTGCAGTATCAACTTTCCTGACGACGGTAGCTGCGAGGATCAGCCCTTTCAGCGGTCCGTGAAGGAACTCGTAGGAGTTCATCAGAGAGAAGGTGTCTTTGGGAACGTTGGCGACCGCCAATTCTTGCGGAAACAGGAGCGCCTCTTGCTCGTAATGCGTGAACGTATAATTGAGCGACGTGTTCCAACCGGGTAGAGGCTGTCCCAATAACTCGAACTCCACGCCCTTATAAAAGTTCTTTCCCTCCAATGTTTCACCATACCTACCACTACTCTCGCCGACAGTGCCTATCGTCAAGTTGTCCCTTGGGATATTTGTGCGAGTCGAGTCATACAACGCCAAGTTTGCGTTTACTTTTGAGTCGAACCACTGCGTCTTCAGACCTGCCTCGTAATCCTTCATTTGTTGCGGCGCAGTCAACGGCACGCCGTTAACGTCGAACACGAGTACGTTAGGCTCGAACCCTTCCTGATAGCTGAGATAGGTTTTGGCAGCGCTTAACCACTCCATTTTCTTCTCTGACAAGAGGTCGTACGTAACGCCGACCCGCTTTAGCACGTTGGTCGCATCGTATGAACCATATTCAGGCGCCGCAGTTTTACCGATGTACACGTTTGAATCATCCAGGTTGGTGTGCTGCGCCAAAAGGCCGAGAAGCACGCGCCAGCGGTCGGCCGGATTTAGCAATAGGTTCACGCTTCCGCGAAGCTGGTCGTTCGTAGCTAATTGGTAGTTGTAGAACTTAGGTGTCGGGATAACCATCGGTTGACCGTCGGCTAGTAGTCCCTGCCCGCCCTGCGTAAACATGTTCATAATTCCAATGCCAGAGCTCTGGGGGCGTACCTCATCGTCCCTTTCTTTCTGGTATTCCACTGCGGCAAAGAATTCCTGCTGCCGCTCGAAAAGCTGAAATGGGCCACCGAGACTCATGTCAACGGTCTGCGTGTCGTAATTAAAATTCCGTGCATAGCTGTACAGATAGATGTCTTCAGCGGGCAGGTGGTAAGCCCCAGCAGGACCAAATCCATATACATAATCCAGCCCTTGGAATACTCTCGCATACCCAGCTTTGACCGTGGCCGTCCAAGCGTTGTCGAACTTATGCGTCAGCGATGCGATTTGGAACTCGGTGGTGGTGTCGACACGATTAAACGCAGGGTCGCCACAATAGAACTGGTCAACCGGGATCTGGAAAGGGAAGTAAAGCGTGTGGGTCGCTTGGTTTTCCGCCAACGGACAGCCGTCGGTCGAATCGGGATTCCGGTCCTCGAAGTAGCTGGTCAAACTAAGAGTCGTGGCGGGCGTGGCGTCAAATTCCAGTGAAGCGAGAAAGAGCTTATTCGCATGGTCCGAGGGGATTGAGAGGTTCTGGAAGGTGCCGTAGCTTGTATACGCGCCCAGGACACGGATTTTGAGGCGGTCGTCGGTATCGGGGACCGCTCCGGTAACGTCCGCCTGATACCGCCGCTCAGCAAAGTCGCCTCCTTCAAACCCAATGTCGGCGTGAAAGTCCTTCTCTGGCTGCTTGAGTATCTGGTTGACTTCGCCGCCGAACGCGCCCGTAACTCCATACAAGGCCGTTGCCGGTCCGCGCACAACCTCTACTCGCTCTAGAGCAAATGCATCCACGGGCTGATTTGCCGAGAGGCCACCAAAGTTAAGGTCGTCTATCCGAAGTTGGGTAACCTGCTGTCCGCGAAGAATAAGAAATTCGTGACCATTCCCGGTACCACCCTGGTTCAGGCCTGGCACCAAGTCCGCCGCGTCGTACATCGACACAGCGCCCGCCTGGGCCATCATGTCTTGGGTCAGTACCGAGATGGCCTGAGGCGTATCGATAATCGGCAGCTCGAGACCAGTCGCGCTCGACTGGTCCACAGGGAGGTACTGGATCGGCTTCGCATAAACAGTGATTTCTTCCAACTGGTCCGTCGGCTGACTCTGTTGAGCCTGTTGCGCGTAGGCGGGAGCAACAACAAGCGCGGAGCGCGCCGCCATCAAAACGGCTCGGATCGCGGTCGAAAGAGCTTTATTTCTATCGTTCATGCTTCCCCCAGCATAAGGACCTGACGACCTCGGTCGGCTCGAGAGTGCTTACGAGGCTCGCCGCGTGCTTTGCAACTTTGACGATGCTCCCCTACAGGGGATTCTTAATAAATTGACCGAGGACACGAGCCCGCTTCGCAAAATCAAACGCCATCCTTCTCAATCATCATTCTCTTCACTGATTTCTCCCGTTCACCCGCTATCCCGCCGCATTGGACTCGCCAGTTGGACTCTACTACACAGTAATGAAAGGTGAACCGCGCGACACGCCGCCTCGACTGTCCGCCCCAAAGAAATGCTGTGGCATTCCTAAGCTGTTCATTGGAACTGCGATAGGAAGTGTTGGCTCTGGCCCGAACTATCGGCAGAGTTATCTACTTGCTTTGACGGAGTGACGGCTTGAGAGCGCGACTGGTTTAGGAGCGCGCGGCAACGTCAAGTCCTGGCGACCCCCGGCGTGGACGACGTCGAGCTCCTGGGGGACGGTGACATAGGGCTTTATTGCCGTCGGCGTGCAGTGTCCCTTGGTAGCCTTGAGCAGCCGCCTCGGTACCGCCCCGTCCCGGTAGGGGTCGTAGCCGAACGCGATCCTCCTGCCTGGTGGACCGCTGGCTCGCACCCACATCGAATTCGCCCCCCAGCGGACAAGGCCCAAGTATTGGAAGCACGTGACGGCCTTGCGCTCGCTCTGCCGGGCGCTCACTGAGGTATACAGACCATGCCGTGCGGCCGCTGTCCTACGAGGAAATGCACGAGCCCGTAGAGTCGGAATGACTTGTACTGGAGACGCAATGCCTCGGCCGAGTGGACGCTGGAATCGCCGGCGTAGACGCGGTGGTCGTTTGACAATTCCGAGCGGTCGCCGCAAGCTCTTTGGAGGCTAACGATCCAGGTTTGGGCTATACACCGGTCAGCCGAGCCGTCCGTGAGTACCCATCTGAAGACGCTTAGGTCCAATCGCAATGTGATCGTCGAGGAAACGCTCGTCACTCCCCGGTTCGAGCACGGTGCCGTTGCTCCGGCGCACCACCTTAGCCCCTCCTTCTACGATCGATACGAGTCCTACCGCCCGCGAATCCGCTTCTTCGCGCAAGACCGGTCAGACCGCTGCGACGCGTATCGAGTGTCGCTAGGAATGGTCATGCTGATCGTCGACGTGGGCTGTACTCGTCCGTTCGAAGGCCATCTTTCAGGTCAGGACATCGTGGAGTTTCACTATCGACTCTCGGGGTCCATCGCGATTGCCGGAAGCTGGGGAGAAGTCCGGCTTTGCGACCCGTCCTGTCTAATTTGGTATCAGCCGCTTGGGTGCGATGACGCTGCCGAGCGGATGGGTACTCACAACAGTGACAGGGAGACTTGGATCAGCTTGTACTGCGATAGAGCGTGGCTGTGTGAGCGCGCCGGAACATATGCCACTCGGCTGCTCGATTCCCTAGCCAAAGAGAGGGAGATCAGCGCCGACGCGCCGCGCTTTCGACTGCAGCCGCAGCGGCGTGAGACCGGACGGATTGTCGGTGATCTTTTGCATACGCGTGGCGATCGGGCGCTCGATTATTTGTACTGCAACGCAAAGGCAACTGAGCTGCTGTGCGTCACTCTAAAGGACGCTGAGCTGGGCTGCGCCGCCGACGCTTTCGTCCGTCGCGTAGGCCCAAGCGACCAGCGCCTGCTGCAGCGAGCGCGAGATTTGCTTGAGGACCAGTTCAAAGCGCCGCCGCGACTATCCACGCTGGCGCGCCGCATCGGCATGAATCCAACTAAACTTTGCGCGCTGTTCAAACATCGGTATGGCGAATCCGCGTTCGACTTCGTGCGGCGGCTTCGGCTCGAGCGCGCTCGTGACCTATTGACGCAATCTGGACTGCAGGTAAGGCAGGTCGCAACTGCGGTTGGGTATCGACATCACAGCACGTTTACGGCCGCATTTACCAAGCACTTTGGCGTCACGCCAAAGCGCGCACAGCGGCGCGCCGCCGCCACACGATGACTGCCGGGTGCCAGCGAGTTTGTCGGTGGCGAACGAGAAGTCGAACCTGCCGATCGACTACCGACTGTATTTGCTGCGCGAACGTGCCGGAGACTCGCAGCACCGCTACAAGGCCGAGGTACTCGCCAGCGTAGTCTTTCAGACGAAGACCGCGCTGACGCTCGAGCAATTGCAACGCGCCCACGCCCAACAGGTCGCCTCGGCTGTCTTGCTAACCGACGCGGGTTACGGCGATGGTGCGAGTTTTCTAGACGTGATCAGCTCCTTGGGCCTGACCCGCGCCGTGGGCATCCAAGGCAGCACGACGGTGTGGGCGTGCCATCACGATCCGCTAGGGCCGCGTGGGAGCTGGGACCGTGGTCGGCCGGGCGTGCGCCTGCGGCGCGACCGCGAGCACCAACCCGTCGACGTTAAGGCTCTGGCGCACGACTCACCCGGACGGACGTGGCGTCGGGTCGAATGGCGCGAAAGCAGCGCCGAGGCCTTGATAGTCGTGCCACCGCGGCCACTAACTGTGGACTGAACTACCGTTTTGAATGCGGCGTGAAATCGGACGGGTTTGGTGGAACGATGACATGTGGGGCGGACGACGGCCTGTGCGCCGATCTCGCGCAGATAGGCGAGCTCCTGAAGGATGGGGACACGAAAGCCGCGATTAGACGGTGTCAGACGGCATTGATTGCGCGTCCTGACGATCTCGATGTGCTACGGCTTATCGCCCTCGCACATATGCGTCAGAGTCAATTCCCAGAAGCCTTTCAATACCTCTCCCGCGCTTTGCGGCTTGCGCCGCGAGACCCTGGCCTAATGACCGCTCTCGGCACCGTAAAAATAAGTCAAAAGGCTTACCCCGCGGCGATGGAGCTGTTCCAACGCGCCCTCAAGATCGATCATGCTCATGGCGATGCGCTGAGCAACCTGGCCGCGACGTACACTTTGCTTCAACAGCCTGGTAACGCGAAGCCCCATCTGCAAACACTCGCTCGAGTGCTGCCGTATTCGCCTCAGGTGCACGTGCGCGCAGCATCTAACGCTGTGGCGGTAAACGATGTCGCCGACGCGATACGCTACGCTAGAAAGGCCGTAAGACTGGCGCCCGAGCATGCTCCGGCGCGGCTCGTGCTTGCGGAGGCGCTAGAGGCGAACGGGCGATTCAAGCAGGCCAAATTCCAATACCTGGCGGTGCTTACCACGGAACCCGAGCATGCCACCGCACTATCCAAGCTGCTGTCGCTGAAAGCGACTCACGTCGCGGAACGGCATGTGCGTGCTGCCCACCGGCTGCTCGACGGTGCAGATGGCCAGGACCCAAATCAGGTTCCGCTTCGTCTTGCGCTGGCGCAGTATCACGATTTGCGCGGGCAATACGATATGGCGTTTAAGTATCTGCAAACAGCGAACGAGATCCGGCATAAGAGACACGCATTCGATAGCGCGGCACAGACGAGCGCCGTCGACCGCTTAATTTATACGTGTACGGCCTCAGCGTTATCTGCCTTACCGCCCCACACGGTGCGAAGCGAGAAGCCGATCTTTATCATCGGGATGCCGCGATCCGGCACCACGTTGGTCGAACAAATACTTTCAAGTCACCCGCAGGTAGCTGCCGGCGGGGAGCTACCGACGCTTATCAACATTGTTAGACAAATCAAGGGTGCTGGTACGAGCTACCCGGAGGCAACACGAGGACTCGATCGAGCGACACTTGAGGGCATGGCGCGTCGATACCTCGACAAACTAGACGGGATTTCGCGAGACGCACTTCGCGTGACCGACAAGATGCCCTTCAATTATATGCACCTGTGGCTGATTGCCGCGTTGCATCCTGATGCCACAATAGTGCATTGCCGGCGCGAGGCGCTGGATACATGTTTGTCGTGCTACTTCACAAGTTTCAATGAAGAACTGCAGTTTGCGAGCGACTTGGACACACTTGGGCGTTATTGGATTGACTACTGCCGGCTAATGCAGCACTGGCGCGCAGTGTTGCCGCACCGTTTTATCGATCTCGACTACGAACGCCTGGTTACCGATACCGAAGGGTCAATTAGGGAATTGCTCGCGTTCTGTCACCTCCCTTGGGAAGGTAGGTGCATGAAGTTCTACGAATCGCACCGCGGAGTCCGCACACCGAGCCGATGGCAAGTTCGGCAGCCTATCTATCGGCAATCCGTTGGACGCTGGCGCAATTACGAACGTCACCTGCAACCACTCATCAAGGTGCTTCACCCGCAGCGCACGAGGCTGCGAAGCACTGCGACGGATACCCTGGGAACGTAGTGAGAGCACAAACTGCGGATGGGTCCGCCTGATTAGAATTCAGGCGAGACAATGTATGATCCGGCTTCGCTAGTAGATCTCGTCAGGCATCGCCTCTTTGCGGCGCGCAATATATTCCTTAAGTGCTTCGTCCGTTGCGGCGTCGATGGGCGGCATTTCGTAGGATTCGAGGAGCGCCTTATACCTTCGATTCGCACGAGCGAGCTGGTCGCATGCGCCATCAGCGCTCCACTGCTCGAAAGAATTGTTATCCGCGAGTTCGAAGTCATGGAACGCGGTCGTGTAATTCGCCATTGTGTGCGCGGATCCTAGGTGGTGTTTGCCTGGCTCGACCTCGCGAAAAGCATCCAAAGCAAAGCCGTTGGCATCGAGACTAATCCCCCTGGCAAGAGTGTGAAACCCGCCCAACTGATCGACGTCCATGACGAACTTCTCGTAAGACATCGCGAGGCCTGCCTCAAGCCAGCCGGCGGCGTGCAGAATGAAGTTGGCGCCGGCCAGAATCGCGGGCCACATCGAATTCGCGCTTTCTGAGGCCGCCTGGGCATCGGGCACCTTGGACCCGCATAAACTTCCCCCGCAGCGGAGGGGTACGCCGAGCCGCCGCGCCAGCTGGCCAATCGCGAAGTAGGCGAGTGCAGGCTCCGGCGTGCCGAAGGTGGGTGCCCCGCTGCGAAGTGACATGGACGAGAGAAAGTTGCCCAGAATGGCAGGCGATCCTGGTCTTTCCAGTTGGGCAAGAGCGACACAGAACGTCGCCTCTGCGAAACACTGCGACAGTGCACCGGCCGTTGTGACCGGCCCCATCGCCCCGCCGAGGATGAAAGGCACGCAAACTGGCGCCTGGTTTGCGGCGGCGTAGGTGCGGATTACCCGACTCACCTCACCGTCGAGCACGAGAGGCGAGTTAACATTGACATTGCCGAGGATCACGCAGTTATTCGCCACGAATTCTGCGCCAAACAAGATCCTGCAGAGCTCGATTGAGTCGAGCGCTCGTGCAGCTGTGGTGACCGAGCCCATGAATGGCTTGTCCGAATAACGCATGTGAGCGTACACCATGTCAAAATGGCGCTTGTTGACGGGCACGTCCACGGGTTCGCAGACTGTTCCGCCGGAATGGTGTAGCCATGGCGAGACGTAAGCGAGCTTAACGAAGTTGTGGAAATCCTCGAGTGACCCGTAACGCCGACCCCGCTCGAGGTCGCGTACAAAGGGTGGGCCGTAGGCGGGTGCGAACACCGTATGATTGCCGCCGATTTTCACGCTGCGGGCGGGATTCCTCGCATGCTGAGTAAACTCGCGCGGCGCCGAGCGGCGCACGATCTCCCGCGCGAGCCCGGCCGGCACATGCACCCGGCAGTCGCCGTCGACGCTCGCGCCTGCTTCACGCCATAGCCGAATGGCCTCCGGGTCACCGCGAATTTCGAGTCCAATCTCCTCGAGCAGTAAGTCGGCGTGGCGCTCGACGGCCTCGAGACCTTCGGCCGATAAGAGTTCGTAGGCTGGGATCTCACGTGTGATGTAGGCGGGCGCCGTTGGGCGCGCGGCGCGCGCTTTCTGGCGTGCCTCGCGACCACTGGGACGCACGCGGCGGGCAGGTTGCTGTTCCGACACAGGTTGGCTCCTGGTTGTATTGAGGTCCGCGCTTAGGCGCGCATTCGCGTGCCCTTGGGGTCCACCGGAGGCTCAGACAGGATGCGGCATTGGCGGCGGTCGCCAACAACCGTCACCTCGAGCGGCGCACTCGGGTCTGCTGCGTCGCTCGAGACGTAGCCCATCGCCAGGCTGCGACCACAAGTGTGGCCGTAAGCCGCGGAGGTCACGAAGCCCACGCGTTTGTCGCCCAACCAAATGGGTTCATAGAAGCTTGCATCGGCGTCGGCTGAATTCACGTCAAGAAGCACGAGCCGCCGCGCCGGTGGCGTATCGCGGTCCTTGAGGGCAGCGTCGCGGCCGATAAACACCCGCTTGTCGTAGGCGATGAAGCGCGCGAGACCGCTCTCGCTTGGCGTGTAGTCGCGAGAGAATTCTCGCGTCCATATTCCATACGCCTTCTCGATCCTGAGAGATAGCAGCGCGTACATGCCGACGTCCACAGTTCCGAGGTCTCTCGCCGATGCCATCAATCGGTCGTAGATCGGGCCTAGGTATACCTGCCGCGCGTGGATCTCGAAGCCGAGCTCGCCCGTGACGGATATCCGAACGACTAGAGCGTTGCAGAGCCCTACATCCATCATCCTCGCCGTCATGAACGGGAAAGCTGCACGGCTCACATCCTCGTTCGTGAGAGAAGCCAATGCCTCTCGGGACTTTGGGCCAAACACCGCGATTCCACCCCAGTCATCAGAGAGATTGCGGACGGTGACGCCGTTCATCGGCAGGTGGTCTTGAAACCAGCGCATGTGCCAGCTTTGAAGATACCCGGATCCGAACACAATAAATTTGTCCGGTGTTACGCGGACGGTCGTCAGATCGCCCATCAGCCGGCCGCTGGTAGCAAGCATCGGCGTCAGCCTGACCCGTCCGACCGCCGGCAGCTCTGCCGCGAATATCCGGTCCAAGGCCGCTTCGGCACCGGATCCGCAGAACTCATACTTGCCGAAAGAACTCGCATCCAATATGGCGACGGCCCGGCGAGCGGCAGCGCATTCAGCGCCAACGGCAACAAACGCGTTCGAGCGTCCAAGGCTCGGCGTCTCCTCAACCGGCTCCCCCGGCGGTGCGAAGTAAAGTGGGTACTCAAGGCCGTAGCTAACACCGAAGACGGCTCGGCGTCTGCGGAGGCTTTCGTAAAGAGCGGAGGTCTTCGCAGGGCGCCCCGCTGGCCAATACTCGTTTGGGTAAGCGATCCTGAAGCGACGCGAATAGAATTCGCTCGACTTGTCAAGCACATACGCCTTAGTAGCGTGCGGGCCGAAGCGTGCAATGTCGAGCGCGAACGCGTCGCCCTCGGGCTCGCCCGTGACCATCCAAGTGGCAAGCGCGAGGCCGACGCCGCCGCCCTGGCAGAAACCAGCCATAACCCCACACGCGGCCCAGTAATTGGGAACGCCCGGAACCGGGCCCACGAGCGGATTACCGTCCGGGGTGAACGTGAATGGCCCGTTCACGATCTTTCGGATGCCGGCCGAATTGAGTATGGGGAAACGCGTGAAGCCCTTCGCGAGAGCGGCTGTCAGTCGCTCAAGTTCAGGAGGCAGCAGGTCGTTCTCTCCATACTCCCACGGCGTACCGTTGACAGACCAAGGCTTGGCCGGTGTTTCGTAAACGCCGAGCAGGATTCCACGACGCTCCTGGCGCATGTACATCTCGCCGTCGAGGTCGACGACGACTGGTAGTTCCCTGCTTGTGTGGTTTAAGGCGGCCAGATCCTCTGTGATCAGATAGTGGTGCTCAATGGGAATCAACGGCAGCTGGACGCCGACCAGATGCCCGACCTCGCGCCCCCAAAGCCCGGCCGCATTCACGACGTGTTCCGCCTCGAGGCTGCCCCGGTCGGTCACCACCAGCCACGTGCCCCTTCCGGTTGGCGTAAGCTCTACCACGCGGGTGAAGCGGTAGATCTCAGCCCCGTTCTGTCGCGCCGCCTTCGCGAACGCGTATGTCGCGCCGGACGGGTCGAGATGCCCCTCCATCGGATCGAAGATGGCGCCATAGACGTCTCGGGTGTCCATGATCGGACAAAGTTCGCGAATCTCTGCCGGTCCCACTAGCCGCGTGTCAAGACCAAGCGTCTTGTGACGGGCGACGTCCGCGCGCAACAGATCCCAGCGTGCTTTGGTTGCCGCGACGGTGAGTCCGCCGGGATAGTGCAGCCCAATGTCCTGTCCGGAGACTTGCTGCAATTCCGGATAGAGACCGACCGTGTAGGCCTGCAGCCGAGACATTGCCGCATCGCTATTGAGCGCATGGAATGCTCCGGCCGCGTGCCAGCTTGATCCCGCCGTGAGTTCCTTCCGTTCGCACAGCGCTACCTCGGTCCAGCCGAGCTTCGTCAGGTGATATAGGACGCTACATCCGACCACGCCGCCACCAATAACAACCACTCTGAGATGACTTTTCACCGATTTACCCACTACGAGCGCGCCGAAGCGAACTCGTGCCAGGTCGTCCAGGCAAGGGATTGCCGATCATCGAAGGCTCAAGAAAGGGAGGATCCCCATAAATTCAGGCTATGTCCGGTAGCGGTTCCGTGACGCGTTCCAGGTCCGAAGACATTCGACCCCCAGCGGCCCAAAAATGATACGCAGCCCAAAATCCAGTTAAAGCGGCAGGCGCGAGAACATACCTAAGCGATTGAGCGCCAAGAGTCGTGTGTGCGGCCACAATGTCACTTGCTACGCCGATCAGTTGCGGCGCAAGTGCGAGATTCGCGATGTTTGCGCCGAATAGAAACACCGCGCAGATAAACCCGCGCATGCGCGGCTGCGCTAGGTTTTGAATCCAGCTGAACGCTGGCACGAGGTAGAGGTATCCTATTGGAGCAAACAGCCAAAGCATGATCGCCATCAAATCTCGATCTGGGGTTACATACACGATAATGGAGGCGATCGTGCCAACGAACGAGACTGCTGCCATCAGCCAACATTGCCAACGTGGATCGCGACGTCCGACACGATAGAGTAGCCAGCCACCGATGATGGCACCGAAGGTGCCGCCAATCCCATTCACATACCCGAGGAGGCTTCCCGCTTGTCCAGTCGTTAAATGGTGGCTACGGGCGAGAAACGCGGGCGTCCACCACAATAGGCCCCAGGTCCAAAACGTGCAGACGGTACTTCCAACCAGCACGTGCAATAGCGACCGTTGACTGGCAATAAAGCGCAATGTTGCGCGAACTGGCGGCATTATTAGCGCCGTCGTGGCGGAATGCAGGCGGGGGGGCTCGGCGACTGTCAGTGCCACGAGTCCCGCCATCAGGAGCCCTGGGACCGAAAGGGCGAAGAACGCATTCCGCCATCCATAGGCGTCGCTGATTGCTCCCCCGACGCTCAATCCAAGCATGGACCCGGCCGCTGCTCCGACCGCGAAAACCGTAGACGCGAGCACCCGTTTCTCGAGAGGGAACACGTCAGCCAGCATAGACTGTGACGCCGGCGTACCGCCGGCCTCTCCAATGCCCACCCCGATCCTGGCTAATAGCAACTGGCCGAAAGATCCCGCAACTCCACAAGCTGCCGTCATCGCGGACCAGATGGCGACACAAGTTGCGAGCATGCGATTCCGGCGCCGAGTACGGTCGGCCATGACTCCGAGCGGCAAGCCAAGACCTGTATAAAAGAGTGCGAGAGCAGTACCCGTGAGAAATCCTAGGGCGGAGTCCGACAGATGTAGTTCCGCCTTGATGGGTTCGATGAGCGTCGAAATTACATACCGATCGGCAATGTTGAAGGCGTAAACTCCGGTGAGTATGGTTAGGGCGTACCACTGCTTCATCGCATGTCATCCCGTCAGCCCGACGCACTTAATGGCGATGCCCGCTTCGGGGCCGTCTCGGGCGTACTCGACTAATGCGTACTACCGGGTACCACCCAACGCCGTCGAACGTTTGACCCCACGGTCAGACGCCCGTACTCGACACTCGCTCAAATCAAGAATCAACGGATGGCCTGCCTAGCTCCGGCAGCCCAGAACCACGTGACCCCCGCCGTTCAGAAAGCGTCAGAATATCAATCCCACGCGCGCGCACGATGACCGTAACGGGCTAGACCTAAGAATAATTGCGGCAATCCTAAGCGCTCGATCACTCGGATCGGGGTCCGTGCTAGGCGGGGGCACAAAATGTTAGCGTCGCAACGGGTCGATTGGCGCATAGCTGCCGGCGCCGGCAACGGTGCGCTGGGCTCGCTTCGTCGCGAGATCAGAGCGGCGGGCAAATCCCGCGGTAAACATGCCGTTCCCGCCAACCAACATCAACAGCCAGCATGATCGTCCCCGAAGAGATCTGCTGCGCATCGCAACATTCGGATTGGCTTCGCGAGTGAGACCAACTCGGCGGCCGATAGAATTCCAATCGATCGTGAAACGAGCCCGTCAGCTGTGGCGGCGGATCGATGACGCCATCTTTCAGCTGCGGCGTTACAAACGCTTGTGCGACGATGGTTCGCTGCCTTGCCAACGCTGACGTGATGATGGCGGTGATTATCGATCGCGGCGCCGGATAAGTAGCTGATTTGCCGTGTACGGCGTGACGGCCATCGCTTGTTCGCTCGCGCCTATTATTTAGGGGCACCGCAGAGTTTCTTAGGCGTAATCCCGCACAAGGATCCTTATGGCTCCTGATTCAGCAGTAGAATCCCCGAACCAAACACGAAGTTCGGACCGCTCACTGTGAAAATCAGGAAGAACATGCCCACCAGACAGTGTGACGTGGCTCCAGTGTTGATAGCTTTGGGCATGGCGTTCATGCTGGCCACTGCATGCTTGGCGGCCAGCCTACCGCCAGCGAAGTACACCCAGTGGACCTCGGACGACGAGGTGTTTGTTCCGATGAGGGATGGAGTACACCTATCCGCTGACGTGCTACTGCCGAAGGGCGCGACTGGGAAACTGCCAACCATCCTGGTACGAACCACCTACTTCTCGGAGGAGTCGTCAGAGCTGGATGATATGCGCCAGCTGTGGCTCAAGCAGGGTTTTGCGTTTGTCGTCGAGATGGAGCGCGGCTTCGCTCCGTCCGAAGGCGTCTATCGCACCTATCTACAGAGCGCTAAGGAAGATGGCGACGATACAATCAACTGGATCGCGAAGCAGCCGTGGTCGAACGGAAAAATCGGGATGATTGGCTGCTCTTCGTCGGGCGAGGTGCAGCCGCCGGCGGCGGCAAACAACAATCCTGCGCTGGTAGCTACGATACCGGCTGGCATATGGGGAGTTGGGAGTATCCCCGGAAACTATACTCAGGGCGTGCACTATCGAGGTGGCGTCCCCTACAGTGGGTTCTGGTGGATTTGGTATAGCTGGCGTGCGCCAATCGAACGAATGATGCTGCCACCGAACTCGACGCAGGCGGAGCGTATGCGGCTGAGCAACAGCTTCCGCCTGGCCCCGCAGAACCTTTTCGACCCCACTGCCTCGGGACCGGTGGACCTCTCTTCCGAGATGAACCTCTCCAAGTTAAGCATTCTTCCGGACGAGGTGATCCTTCGCAAACTCGGATCTGCCATGACGCCGTATGACGAATACATCACTTACACGCCCGCGGACCCACGGTGGGACAGCACTGAATTCATCACCTCCTCGACTGCGTCTCCTACGCCTGCACTCGACGTAACCTCGCTCGACGATCCAGCAGTCACGGAAGCCACGCGTTGGTATCATTACTTGCAGGAGCAACGGACTCCGAATCAGTTTTTGATCGTCGGGGGTGGACCTCACTGCTCGGCGATTCATGACGAGGTTAACCGCGAAATGACCTTTGCCGAGAAGGCCCACCAGATCGCCGACGCGCAAACCCCTACGGCTCGTAGAGCGTTGGACGAAAGCCTTACCTTCTCCCTCGGCGACATGAAGTTCGGCGACCTTCAAGGAGGCGACGCGCGCTACGCGGGCGAGGACCGGGGTTATGCGATACTTTTTTTGCGGTGGTTCAACCACTACCTGCGGGGCGTGGCCAATGACGTCACGAGCATGCCCAAGGTGCAGATCTACGTGACGAACGTGGGCTGGATCTCTGGTGCCCATTGGCCCCTCGCAAGCACGCAGTTCACGAATTATTACCTGCGTAGCTGGAGCGGATCGCAACCACACTGGAGCATCGGCACCCTGTCCACGAGTCCACCGGATCACGCTGCTGAGGACAGTTTCATCTACGATCCGGGCAACCCCACTCCGAGTCTGGGTGGCGCCTGCTGTGGTCCGGATGTCGCCAGGGACCAACGGCCCATAGAGACTCGCAAGGATGTCCTGGTCTACAGCACCGAACCACTCAAGGAACCGGTGACAATTGCCGGCCCTGTCACGGTTGTCCTGTACGTCTCCTCGTCGGCGCTCGATACCGATTTCATGGTAAAGCTGATCGACGTGTACCCAGATGGCAAGGCCATCAATTTATCCCAGGACGCGTTCCGCGTGCGCTATCGCGACGGCTACGACAAGCAAGTAATGATGGAGCGCGGTAACGTATATAAGATCGAACTCAGAGATATGGTGAGCGCCATCCAGTTTCCGGTGGGACACCGAATACAGCTCGATATTGCTTCGAGCAACTTCCCGGACTTCGAGAGAAATCTGAACACGGGTGGCAAGAACTTTGATGAGAGTGAGTGGGTAATCGCCAGGAATACAGTCCACCACGGCCCTCAATATAGGTCACATCTAGTACTCCCCGTCGTCCCAGATGTGAGCGATAGGGCAACTGCCTACGCGGCGTACGCGGCCCAATTTCGACAGGAGCAAGAGTGACTAGCTTGTTCGCCCACAACTTGTAATACGGTCGCTGATTTCCCTCAGGCGACGGTCTTCAGATAACGCAACAGCTTGGGTGCACTCAGATGGAGGGGACAATCCGGGGATTCTGAGGAGGATTTGCGAGTGACAGCGGTCCGGGTCCTTCGATGAATGAGACCAAAAGGGAGCATAGTTGTCCCAGTCGAACTACCAAGACGGACCGCGGACTGGAGCGTAAGCATTGATCGACATCCGATGCCCGCTCCAGTCAGCGGATGTGGGATTTGACCCGCCTATGCAGATCACTGCATGGGCGGGTCAGGTCCAGATGAACTTAGATCAATATTCCCCGTGGCCGGATGGTTTACCCTGTGATTTGGGCCAGCTGCGAAACGGTTGGCCTTTTAAGCAAGCACTTCGGTTATGGGCGCATCCCGTAACACTTCACTCGGATGGTCCGCGAGTTCCGCCGCAGAACGCTCTTGCGGCGCTCAAGTCGGCAAAGACGCATTCTTGGGATCTCCGAACGTTTCTATCAGGGGACCCAATTGTCGTTCAAATAACCGCCAGCGGCTGATGGAAGTCGTGTAAATCGGCCGCCGCGCCTGCGCGACGCTCGCCGTGAAGATCGGGTTGTCATTGTCTTGGAAATTCAAGCACGCCTCATCCCACGGCAACCCGCAGCGCTCCAGTAGTTCGCGAATCTTGGACGCGGGATTTCTAACGAGTTGTTCATATTCGACGCGGATAATCTTCATGCCCTCAATAGATTCCCAGTATCGCATCAAGTAAAGGTAGATGTTTTTGCAGTAGTGCGAAAGATGTTCGAGAGATGTGTAATACGATGGGTGGACGTCAAAGTGAGACGCATACAAGGACCAGCACGTGGCAATTGGATCGCGGACGCAGTGAACGATAAGCGCGTCCGGAAACAGAACCCGAATCAGGCCTAGCGCAAAGAAGTTCTCGGGTAACTTGTCTATCACGTAGTCCCCGTCTAGATCGCGCTCAAAAAGCCCGTCGAGATACTCGTTGCGCAACTGCTCGAGGAGCCGTCGGTCCTCGGGGGTGTCCGGCGTCAGCCGTCCAGACAGGCGCAGGTGGCTGCGCAACTTGGCGAGACACGCATGCATTAATGGCAACTCACCGCCTGAAGACACTTGGAAATGATTGCTCAGTATCCGCTCGGTTAACGTGGTTCCCGAGCGCGGTAGGCCAACTATGAATATCAATTTCATGTCAAGGTCGAGTCGCTCCAGTGGGTTCTTCACCACGTCGCGACTGAACAGCTCAATTACTTGCCGGACATCCTCCTCCGCTCGCTGAGCATCATACGCAACGCCAGAACGCTGCATTATCGCTTCAACAGCAGAGTTGCCTTCTCGGTAGAGCGTGAACGCTCGATCCGCGTGTCCTGCAATCTCGTAGATTCGAGCGACGGCAAAACAAACATCTGCAGATTCGCGATGCGACAATGACGTCACGCGCAGCAGGCCCTCAAGGTGGGTGGTCATTGAATCTGCTGTCGTCGGCGGATGCAGATCGACCAAGTTAAATAGCGCCGACGTTTGAGTGCGGCCGAGCGAAAGCGCGCGACGATAGGATTCAATGGCTTCCGTGAAACGCCCATAGATTTTATGAATGTGCCCATCAATTACGTGAGTGTCTGCTAGTTCGCGAAACCGATTGAGCAACATGTCGCGCGCCCTGGCCGCTTCCGGGAGATCCTGTGTTGCGATATTTGCCATAGCGTACGCGGCCCAGCATGTCCCGTCTGAAGGGGCGAGGGCCGTCGCTTGCTCGAGCGCGTCGGCGGCGCTGCGCCATTGCCCGCGGTTCATGTAAAGACTTCCCAATTGCAGCCACACTCCGTAATTCAGCGGGTCGATTTCAACTGCCCTGCGGAGAGTGAGCTCAGCCTTGTTAAAGGCTCCCGCGGATTCGTAGTTGCGTGCGAGCTCGCAATACGACGGTACGTCCAAAGGATTGGATTCGATCGCTCGGAGTAGCGATTTCACCGACCGCACCTGATTCTGTTCCGTCAAGTTAAGAGCACATAGTCAAGTCGGACGCGGCGACATCGACAGCAGTCAAATCAGAATCCGTTCCACTTCGTCAACGGCGACCTCGTCATCGCGCCGATCATACATCGGCGTCGTGCGCGGCAATTCATGCGCCGCCATCCGCTCTCTCAGCCCATCGACAGGCCGCGTTTTGCCAAAGCGTATCCTGGCCGGATCTGTATGCTCGACCCTGCGTAAAGCGCTCACCGCTAGTCCCTAACACATGGACTCTACTGAATAAATTCCTCGAGTTCGAGTCCTCCCGTGCACGAGAATTTCGGCGGGACGACTCGCGCTGAAGTGATGGCGGACATATGGGGGTACGGCACCCAACGCCATTCCGAGGTTCAGGCGCAATTTAGACCTAATTGCGGGCGGGACTCCCGATCCTCGGTCATGTGCTTATCTCGTCCATCTTGGGATTCGGTTAGGCGCGCATCCGCAGGCCCTTCGGATCGACCGGCGGCGCGGTGAACACCCGGCATGATCGACGCTCACCGATCACCGTTGCCTCGAGTGCAGCCTCCCTGGACGGCAACCGAGGGCGGCAGATATGCCAAGGCCAGGCTCCGCCGGCACGTATGCCCGTACGCGGCCGATGTTATGAAGCCGACGCGTAGGGACCTTACCTCTCAGGGCGCCTGATCCCACGCGTGCACGGCGTGCCGCTGGGTTCCGAGCTTCTCGATACCTGCCTCGATCACGTCGCCCGCATCAAGATAGACTGGCGGCTTCATACCCATGCCGACTCCGGGCGGCGTGCCCGTGGTGATAATGTCTCCCGCTTCAAGCGTCATGAACTGACTGACGTAGCTCACGAGACTCGCCACGCCGAAGATCATGGTGCGTGTATTGCCCGTCTGCCGACGCTGTCCGTTGACTTCGAGCCATAACCCCAGCTTCTGAACGTCGGGCACCTCATCCCGGGTGACGAGCCACGGCCCGACCGGACCAAACGTATCGCAGCCCTTGCCCTTGTCCCAGGTCCCGCCGCGCTCGAACTGAAAGCTGCGCTCCGAGAGATCGTCGACGACGACGTACCCGGCCACAGAGCCGAGTGCCGCGCCCTCTTCTACGTGCGCTGTCCGACGCCCGATGACGACGCCGAGTTCCACCTCCCAGTCCATCCGAGTCGAGCCGCGAGGCTTACGCACCGGATCATTTGCTCCCTGGAGACAGGAGATCGCTTTCATGAAGACAACGGGCTCGGCGGGAATGGGCTGGTTGGTCTCCATGGCGTGATCGCGGTAGTTGAGACCGATCGCGATGAACTTCCGCGATCCCGCCATCGGCACCCCCAGGCGCGGTGTCCCGGGGACCTTCGGCAGAGCGTTCACGTCGAGCGCCGCGAGTCGCGCGAGGCTTGCATCGCTCAGTGCATCGGGAGTCAGTTCGGGGATGTGCCCCGACAGGTCGTGGATGGCGCCGGAGGCATCCAGCAGGCCCGGCTTCTCAGCGTTCATCAAACCGTAACGCACGAGTTTCACCGGGTAGGCTCCAAATCCTTACGTCTCAGATCCCAATTCGGCGTGCGACCGCACCGTCTCAAACCAGGTACCGGGGGATTGCCCGCCGCCACGATTGCTCGTGGAACACCTTGCCATTGTGGTAGGCCCGCAGCTCGGCGTCGATAAAGAATGTCCGCGAGTCACAGGTCAGTGTGGTTCGGGTGACCGTCTTGACCTCCCAGTCTCCGCGGCTGAAGCGAATGGTCCAGCACACCTCGCCTCGCTGACTGCCCGGATCGCTGCCAGTCACGCGATATTGCTCAAGGCCGTCCGTGCTGACCTCCAGGTCGATGTCCGGGTAGCGCACCGCGCCGATGCCTCCCGTTATCTCGACCAGGTAGTTGTCGCCGGCAAGATCGTGCGTCACGCGCCAGGCGGGAGCCGGTGGACGCAACTGCTCGATACGTTGTGCAGCGGCAGTCTCAACGTCGGGAAACGGCACCAGGCGATCATCCTCCGGCCGCGGCCTGCGCACTGGCAGCAGGAGCCGGCTGCCCGCCGTATGGACGGTGAGCGTCACACGTCCCGGCGGCAACCACGCCATCGGCCAGTAGGAGGTGGACAGGGCAAGGCGCAGACGGTGACCGGCCTCGAATCTCTGTCCCACGTGCCGGAAGCCCAGCCGTATGGTGTGGCGCACACCTGGCAGGAGCGGAGTGGGGTGCTCTTGACTATCCCGATGGGTGAGGTTCATGAGCCCGAACGTGACACGGGTCGAAGCGCCATCGGGCGCCACCGAGTTGACTCGCGCCGCCAGCATGGCCACCGGCTGGTCGCTGGCAATCCCGACCTCGAGAACAATCTCCCCTAGAACCTCTACGGCCTCGGGGAGCGGATCGGTCTCGAAGGTAAGTGATGTGCTGTCGTCCGGCCGCTGGTCGTCAGGCTGGTCCCCGGGAGCTCCGTAGGAGAGCCACTTTGCACCATGGATGCCGGTGCTCAGCGGTGAGTTGACGCAGAAGGTTGCCGGCGGCCCGTCGGACGTCGGGGCGAGTCGGCGGTCGCCGCAGAGCCGCATCTCCTGGATGCGGACATTGCTCGAGGGCCATTCGGACTCGCAGATCCAGCGGCCCGGGCGCGTTTCGTAGGAGCTCTGTGGTGGGACGGGCTCCTGCATCCAAGCGCGCAGCATCGGCTCCTCCATGATCCCGTTGGCGCGCCCCTTGAGCCAATAATCCCACCAGCGCAGGATTTCTTGCAGGAATCCGATCTGGGGTCCGGGAAATGCAAAGTGTGGATAGGCGTGGCCCCATGGCCCGATGAGACCCTTGCGGGGCACCTTTAGCCGCTCGAGAAGGCGCGGGATTGCGTTCTTATAACCATCGGTCCAACCCCCGACGGCATAGACCGGGCATTGGATCGCTGCGTAGTCCTCGCATACCGAGCCGTGCTTCCAA
>Ga0209007_1000066_pt1 | contig 66963 bp, 55 predicted proteins | sample JacPinW_OM1H0_O2_FD_187961 | JGI IMG/M metagenome (GOLD analysis project Ga0209007, IMG submission 187961) | Forest soil microbial communities from Algoma, Ontario, Canada - Jack Pine, Ontario site 1_JW_OM1H0_O2 (SPAdes) (version 2) | ecosystem: Environmental > Terrestrial > Soil > Boreal... | reverse complement strand
ACTCGGTCAAAACCTAGCCAGGGTAGTGTTCCGGCGATCTAATCCTAGGGAGCGATTTTAGCCTCTGTTTTCAATGCAAGTCGGGTTCGACTCGAGTATTGCATCGACCCATTGAGATCATCCGACTTACCAGGACTTGGCAAGCCAGAATGTCCTCAACTGGCCTTTTGACTTTGGCTAGTTCCCGGTCCGCCCGTCATCCGCCCCGATGCGCCGGGAACATTGGATGCTCGGGCGAGAAGGATGAGCCACAACGTGCTAATCGCGAGGAACCAAGGAAGCACAGAGAAAACCAGAATGGCCTCAATCAGTCCTGGACCGACGACCAACATGGCGTCACTGCTCAGACGCCGCGCTCCGTGATAGGTCCAGGCGGCGGCGAGAAATAACACCCAAGAGAGGCCTGGCACTACAAATTTGGCAGCTCGTACAGCCCATGCACGCTCTCTCAAGAGACCTACTGCGGTGGTACCAAAAATGACTGAGAGCAAAAACGTCAGGCAGATGTAACCGAATGACAGATTGAGAAGTGAAGACTCTGGGTCCACATTAAGCGTAGGGTGTAAACGCGAGAATCGCTGTAGATGCACGAAACCTACTAATGCCCCGTATATGACGATCGCCCCTATGATGAATACGGCAGTACTCACAAGCGCCCCGCAAATAGCGAAGAAACGCAAGACGCCGCTTCGGTTCATCGATTGTTTTTCCTTTGCCAAAAACTGGCAATCAAAACTGATTGCTGCACGTACGCCTGGGCTGGAAAGACACCCTGGAAGCGGCATACCTCAGTCCCTTTCACAGTGAGCTTAACTGCCTGCTCGACCATAGGGAAGAAAGGCGTCGCGGTGAATACGCTAAAGGTAACTCCTGTTAACGCGCTTACCGGCCAAGCAGGGTACTAGGTCGGAACGCGTTTATCGTCGTAACTTATTCGTTACATCATCGTCCAGGTTATAGACGAAAGGAGCACAATTGCGACTGGAGACGTCATCGTGAAAAGGAGTCTCAAAGTCTTCTGGCTTGGGATGTTTATTTACGGCATCAGCTTTTGTCTGGTGGCTCTCGGCGAGACCAAGCTCAGTCCGGGCAATGATCCTTTGTTCGGTTTCGCATGCGCTTTCATGGCATTCATCCTTCCCTTCATGCACGCCCAAGATGCTCTGTCGCACAATGTGCCTCTTGCGCTCCCCGCTTGGGTTTACATATACATCCTAATCTGCGGGTGGATTAATCCCATTTTTATCGTAAGTGCAGTTCTTTATCTAATTGGACGTTATTCGCGGGCGGTCGCTATCTTGAGGACCATCTTGCTTTCAATGATCCCATTTACATGCATTTTTGCCTTTTACTACCTTCGAACCTATCCACGCGAAGGTTACTTCCTCTGGATCATTGGGATGTTGCTCGTTCTATTTTCTGAACAAATAGCAACATCCTTTGACTCCCAAGGGCACTCCGTGTCTGTCGCATAGACTGCTCCAGAAGCTAGCGCCTGATTGACGCGCTTATCGGAAAAGTGAGCCAGTGCCGAAAATCTCCCCACGTTGACGATTCGCATGGGAAGTATATGATGCGCGCATCGTAATGGATCAGCCTCCGAGTCCTTCGCAAAATTCTCCAACACTTGTACGCACGCTTGGTTTGCGCGATCTGACAATGCTGGTTATCGGCGGTGTGATCGGTTCGGGAATATTTTTGGTGCCCGGCGCAATTCAGCGGCGAGTAGGAAATTCAGTTGGGCTAGCGATTCTGGTGTGGGTAGCGGGCGGATTTATGTCGCTGTTGGGCGCGCTTACGTACGGCGAACTTGCGGCGATGAAGCCGGAGGCGGGCGGGCTGTACGTTTATATACGCGATTGTTTTGGCAGGCTGCCGGCGTTTCTCTATGGATGGACGCTGTTTCTGGTGATTGCTTCGGGAGGCATAGCCACGCTTGCGGTGGCATTTAGCGCTTATTTGGGCCAGATTATTCCGCTCAGCGCTGTTGCGGTGAAGGTCGCAGCAGTGGGGATGATCGCCGTGATAACTCTGGTGAACATTTATGGCACGCGCGAAAGTTCGGACCTGCAAAACTGGACCACTTATGTGAAGGTCGCGCTGATTTTGGCAATGAGCGCCGTGCTGTTGGCGATGGGACGCGGCTTTCATGGATCACAAAACATTTTGTGGCCGGCGCACGTGAACGGCTCGATGGTTTCGAACTTTGGGCTGGCGATGATTGCGGCGATGTGGTCTTACGAAGGTTGGCAGTTCGCTTCTTTCAGCGCGGGCGAAGCGGCTCACCCACAGCGCGATTTTCCACGGGCGTTTTTTTACGGCACATTGGCGTTGACCATAATTTACGTGTTGGCCGCTTTGTCATACGTGGCTGCGCTCGGTCCGGAAGCAGCGGGACAGTCGGATACGATTGCCGCTGCGGCGATGGCCGTGATTGTTGGGCCGATGGCGGCGAAGTTCGTTGCACTTCTGATCATGATTTCCACGTTCAGCTCGGCAAACAGTATTCAGCTTACTAGCCCGCGCGTTTATTACGCCATGGCCGGCGACGGCTTGTTTTTTCGCAGAATGGCGCAGGTGCATCCACGTTTTCGTACGCCAGCGTTTGCAATTTTTACTTCGGGAGTTTGGGCCGCGATCCTGGCGTGCCTGGGGAGCTTTGAACAGCTATTTACTTACGTGATTTTTACTGGCTGGATTTTCTATGGACTTGCGGGAGCGAGTATTTTCGTTTACCGCAGGAAAATGGCCGGCGCGGAGCTTCCCTATCGCGTGCCGGGATATCCGTGGACTCCCGGGATTTTTGTGCTGGCTAGCGCGGCGCTGGTGGCGAATGCAATTTCTTCGCGGCCGGCTGGAGCGATTGAGGGGATTGGAATCGTGCTGGCTGGATTGCCCGCTTATTTGATATGGCGCACGCGACGGTCGAAGGCCAATTCCTAGAAGAGGCTGGTGGGATCTACGTCAACGATTGCGGCGGTGTCTGGAATTTTTTTGGCGGCGCAGAAATCCAGGGCGCCACTGAGCGCCTGGGCCAAAGCCGCGCGTCGCGGCGATTTCAAGACAAACTGAAAGCGATAATCCTTGCGCAAACGCGCCAACGGGGCCGCGGCAGGACCCAGAATTTTCACGCCGCGATTTTCGAAGGGAGCAAAGTAGGTTTCGAGAGCCTTGGCCCAGCGAATTGCTTTTTCGATCTTGCGGTCGCGGACCAGGACGCTGGCGAGCGCTGTAAATGGCGGGTAGTGAAGCATGCGGCGGAAGTGCGCTTCTTTTTCGTAGAAAGAAACGTAATCCTGCTGCACGGCGTATTGGATGGCGTAATGCTCGGGGTAGTATGTTTCCACCAGAACTTCGCCGGCTAGCTCGCCGCGGCCTGCGCGTCCGGCGACCTGCGTAAGCAATTGGAAGGTTTTTTCGGCTGCACGGAAGTCGGGGCGTCCTAGCGCGAGATCGGCTGCGACCACGCCTACGAGTGTGACCCGTTGAAAGTCGTGGCCTTTTGCGACCATTTGGGTACCGACGAGGATGTCTAGCTCGCCGTTGGCGAACGCGCCGAGCACTTGCTGGTATTCGCGCTTGGTGCGAACGGTGTCGCGATCGAGGCGCGCGATTCGAGCGGCAGGGAACTTTTCTTTTAGATATTCTTCCACGCGTTCCGCACCGTCGCCCACGAAATAGAGAAACTCGCCATTGCACTTCGGGCATTTCTTCGGCGGACGAATCGAATAGCCGCAGTAGTGGCATTCCAGGCGCTGGCGGCTCTTGTGGTAGGTAAGCGCGATGCTGCAATTTTCGCACTGCACGAAAGCGCCACAACTTCGGCAAAGGAGAGACCAGGAATAGCCGCGTCGATTGATCAGGACCATGGCTTGCGTTTTTTCTTCCAGCCGCAGGGCGATCGCCGCGCGCAAGGCTTCGGAAACCGGACGGGCTTTGAGCTGTTGGCGGAATTCTTCGCGCAGATCGACGACGCGGACTTCAGCCAGGGGGCGGTTTTCGACGCGCGAGGTCAATTCCAGGAGGCGATATTTTCCATCGCGCGCGTTGTGATAGGTTTCGAGCGAAGGAGTGGCGGAGCCGAGTAGCGCGACGGCCCCTTCCAGCCGCGCGCGGTAAACGGCGACGTCGCGGCCGTTGTAACGCGGAGTTTCTTCCTGCTTGTAACTGGTTTCCTGCTCTTCGTCTACGATGATCAAGCCAAGATTTTCCAGCGGCGCGAAAACTGCGGAGCGAGTTCCGACCACAATGCTAGCTTGGCCGTGGCGCACGCGCCACCATTCACGCGCGCGTTCCACATCCGGCAAACCGCTATGCAGGATGGCCACCGTTTCGCCGAAACGCGCACGTACCAAACGGCCAACCCATAAGGTGAGCGCGATTTCGGGGACCAGGACAATGGCCGTCTTGCCGCGCGAGGTCGTGGCTTCGATAGCGCCGAGATAAACCTCTGTTTTGCCGCTGCCGGTGACACCGTGAAGCAAGCCGGCCGTAAATTTTCCGCTCACCAGCCAGCGCCATATTTCGGCGAGAGCCTGTTTTTGCTCGGGATTTAGATCATTTGTGGGCGGAGTGAAATCGGTGTCCCAGGGATCTTCGTCGGTTACGAGCGGCTCTTCCCAAGCGAGCAGGCAACCTTGTTTTTCCAGGCGTTGGATAATAGCGCGCGATACTGAGGCTTTCTTCATCAAGACGGCTAGCGGAAGCGGGCCGCGAGTTGCGGTTAGCACTTCGCGAATTTTTTTCTCGGCTGGATTCGCGGAGGGCTCATCTTTTGCGGGATTCCAGGCGATGATTTTCTGCGTGCGGGTTTTGCGGCGGTGGACCATTTCCTGGGCAGCCAGGTAACCGCGTCTAATAAATCTTTCTGCGCGCGCTTCGCCGCCGGGCAATCGGCGGAGGGTGGCAGACTGGATTTTGCCGCCTTTTTCGGTGGCTGCGTCGAATCGGCGGAGAAATTCAAGTTCAGAGCTTTCTGTCTCCGTGTTCTGGGTGCTTGCGGCGAGTTCCTGCAAATAAGCGCGGCCCGCATCGGTAAGCCAGTATTCGCGGTCATGGCGCAGCTCGATTTCGGGTGGAAGCATGGCGCGAAAGGTTTCGCCGATAGGCGCGATGTAATAGCGGCTGATCCAGTGGCCTAGCTCGATTAGTTTCGGCGGGAGCGCTGGGACGCGGTCGAGCAGCCCGGAAATTTCCTTTACTTGCGCGACGGCGGGAGCTTTATCGGAAACGGAGAGTCCGACTCCAACCATTGCGCGATTACGAAACGGGACGAGCAGACGGCGGCCGACGAGACCTTCGTCGCGCAGAGAATCGGGAATGGCGTAGGTGAACGTGGAGCGCAGGGGAACGGGGAGGGCGACCTCGCAATAATGTTTAGCCGTCATGCTCGCAGTAGTGTAGCAGGGTGACTCGCGGCGGATTGTGTTTGGCTATCGTTGCGAGGTGCTGGATTGAAGAGCCGGTAGAAACGTTTTACTCGCTGAAGATAATCGACGGGGAATTTCTAATCGGGGCCAGAACCGACATTAGGATTTGGCGTTTTCGTTGTTTTCTGCAGCAAAAGGCCGCGAAACGCGACGCTGCCCCGCTGAACACACGGCCGTTGCCGCCAATTGGAATTTTCCGCCGCCCGGTGCTACCGTGGATTCAGCGCGATCAACCTGCGAGTTCAAACTTTTCAGCACACGCGCGGGGAAGAGGTGAATGACGATGACCTGGGGCAAGCGGCGAGCAATCGTAATCATCCTGGTCGTACTATTTTTGGTCGTTCTGATTTTCTGGTCTGCTTCCAAACCGGGCCTGCGTATCGCCTCCAACTCAGTTCTGGTAATGGATGCCAGCGGCCAAATCGAAGAGCAGCGCGCCCCGGACTTCTTCAGCGCCTTCAACGGCACCGTTCCGGTGCTCCACGATTACCTCGACACGCTCGACCAAGCTCGCACCGATCCGCGCATCACCGGCTTGGTCGTTCGGATCGCGCCACTCGAAACCGGGTGGGGCAAACTCGAAGAAATTCGCGCGCACCTTCTTAGATTTCGTGACAGCGGAAAGCCGACGATCTGCTACCTGGGTTACGACGGCATCCAAAATCCGGAATACTATCTAGCGAGCGCTTGCAAGGAAATCTGGCTGGTTCCCACGGCTCCTGTGAGCATTCGGGGCATGATGGCCGAAGCCGTTTTCTTTCGCGGCACGCTGGACAAACTGAAGGTGGTTCCCGAGTTCTACCACATCGCCGAATTCAAAACGGCCACCAACACTTTCACCGAAAAGAAATTTACTCCCGAGCACAAAGAAGAAGTGGAAGGCCTGCTGCGCAGCGTTTACGAACAATATCTCGGCGACGCTTCCAAAGGGCGCGGGATGACTCGCGAGCAGTTCGAATCCATCCTCAATCGCGCCCCGCTTTCCAGCAGCGAAGCGGTGCAAGCCAAGATTGTCGATCGCATGGCCTACTGGGACCAAGTGCAGGATTTTTTCAAACACCGTGCCGGCGGCTGGAATCCAATCTCGCTGAATCAATATCGGTCTTTTCCAACGCCTCCCAATTTCGCACTCGATAAAATCGCCGTGGTCCACGCCACCGGCTTGATAGTTTCTGGGGATTCAGGAACGACTGCCGCCGGAGGATTTGTGATGGGCGGCGATTCGGTTGCTTCCGATATTCGCAAAGCGCGCCAGGACTCCAGGATCAGAGCCATCGTCTTGCGCATCGATTCCGGCGGCGGCTCAGTGGTAGCCAGCGAAGTGATTCGCAGGGAAGTGGAACTTGCGCACGAAGTAAAGCCGGTGGTGGTATCGATGTCTGACGTAGCGGCGTCAGGCGGCTATTGGATCGCGTCGCCCGCCGATAAGATTGTGGCGGACCCCAATACAATTACAGGCTCCATCGGTGTTCTGATCGGCAAAATGAACATCTCTGGCCTCTACAATTTATTGGGCATCAGCACCGATTACGTGGCCACCAGCGATAACGCGACGCTATTCTCCGCGCAGCAGAATTTCACGCCCGCGCAGCGGGCTTACATCGAACGCTCGATGCACGAGACTTACGACGCGTTCGTAAAGGGTGTTGCCGCCGGCCGCAAAATGTCCCCGGAGGCCGTGGACAAAATCGGCAAAGGGCGCGTATGGTCCGGCTCTCAGGCCAAGGATTTGGGTCTGGTGGATGAATTAGGCGGAACGGACCGCGCTATAGAAGTAGCCAAGCAACTCGCGCATATTCCCGCGAGCGAATCCATACGCATCGTCCGCCTTCCCGAAGAAAAAACATTCTTCGAACAACTTTTCGAGCGCCAAAAGGAACAGATGCGCCAGTCGGAATCCCTGGAAGCCACGCTGCGTCACATCCTGAGCATGATGGAGCCGGTGCAAGCCCGCCTGCCCTACGAACTCCACATAAAGTAAAACGAAAAACTATGAAGTCCAATTTCAATCCGACGCTAACGCGCTTTGGCGGAAAATCGGCCGCGGCACCCGTTTTCCGGGCTGAAACCAAGCCCGACTTTCGCTATACTTCATTGCAGGGCGCGGTACCCAAGTGGTAAGGGAGAGGTCTGCAAAACCTTTATACGTGGGTTCGATTCCCACCCGCGCCTCCATGCTTTTCTTGCGCGTTCTCGAGTTGTTCCTGTTTCTTCTCTTTTTTTTGCGGCTTGGCCTTCGCCCAGGCGGGCCACCCTACTACACGAACGATCCCGATACGCCCGGCAAATCTGCAGTGGGAAATAAATCTGGGGTACATGCCGTTCCTCTATCCCGATTCGTCGATCACGCACACGCCTGATGTTGACATCAACTTTGGTCTGGGCGATCGCATCCAGTTGACCTACGAGAATGCGTGGCTGCGCGTGGACAATCCTTCGCCGGCGAAATACGGACTGGGACAAGACCAGTTGGGAGTGAAGTGGCGACTTTACGACAACAAGGATTCAGGGTTCGCCACGTCGCTTTTTCCGCAGCTTTCCCTAAACAACCCGAATCACTCGGTGGAACGCGGAATCACTGCGCGCGGCGCCAGCTCGATACTGCCGATGGAATTTACAAAAAAGTTGGGCCCCATCGATGTGAATTGGGAGGGTGGCTACAATCTGGTTCACAAAGGCCCGGATGGTTGGCTCGCGGGGCTTGTTGTCGGCCACGAATTCACCGACAGGCTGGAACTGGACGCTGAATTTTATTCCACTGGAACATTCCATCCCGGCACGGATCAGGAAACGTTGGAAGGAGGTCTTCGATACAAAATACATCCGTCGTTCATTTTGCTAGTAATGGCGGGACGGAGCTTGCAACCCGCGGGACCCACGCAACCTTACTTTGTCGGCTATTTTGGAATGCAGTTTCTGCCGCCTCCGCATCGTTTCGAGAAACATTGAAATTCCCAGGCTTTGTGAACCCACATCCAGCTAGACTGGCTAACGGATTTGTGCGACTTTGACAGTTCTGTCTTCGTCATACATTCGAGGTACAAATGCCGCTCACTCTAGATTGGCAACAAATAGCTTTGCGCTTGGCTCTCTCCGTGTTAGCGGGGACCTTGATCGGAATCAATCGTACGGAACACGGCAGACCGGCGGGACTGCGCACGTCGATATTGGTTTGCCTGGCTGCGTGTTTCGCGATGGTGCAAGCCAATCTTCTGTTGGGAACCGTCGGCAAGCGACAAGATTCGTTTGTGGTCTTGGACCTGATGCGGCTTCCGCTGGGTATTTTGTCGGGCATGGGATTCATTGGCGCGGGCGCAATACTTCGCAAAGGCGATTTAGTGGTGGGAGTGACCACCGCAGCCACCCTGTGGTTCATAACCGTCATAGGTCTTTGCTTCGGCGGCGGACAAATAGTTCTGGGAGCGGTCGGAACGCTTCTGGGGATTTTTGTGCTTTGGCTTTTGTATTTTGCGGAACGCCTGCTGCCTCGGGATCGCCAAGGTTCTCTATTTCTAACCACATCCTTCGACACTCCGACCGAGGGAGACATTCGCACAACCTTGGCCGCAGAAAAGTGCAACATTCTCGCGTCCGAGCAGACCTATAAAGAAAACCCCAAAGTTCGAAAGATGCGGTTTGAGGTGCGCTGGCGCGCGAGGTCCTACGATACGCAAACCCCTAAGTTTGTCGAACAGTTAAGCAGGAACCCAACGATACAAAAGTTGCAATGGAAGGCTAGTCCTTAGGCAGGCCGTTTGATTCAGAAGTGGGCGAACAACGAAGTCTTAAAATCGGGATAGCTATTTAACTGGGTTTGCCAAGCCTGGTGTTGGGTAGCGAACTTGGTCTGCGGCATGGCACTGGGTTGCTAGGCAGGCGTGTCTGTTGTACGTCATTTGGCGGGTTCACACGCTTGACGCGCGCCTGCGCGAGGACGGCTACGGGAGCGAATAATCGAAGGTCCAAGTGTGTTTACCCTGAGTGTCGATATGGATGATGAGCGAGCCGGTGAGTCCGGTCAGTTCTCCAGAGCCGGAATTGGGCACAACTATCACACTCAACTCTCCCGCAGAGGGGGTGTCGCCTTTCATCATGGTGGCGCGGTGCGAGAAGGTGAAGCTGCCCTGTCGGCCATTAAGCTTGCCTGTCATGCGCTCAATAGCGACGTAGGCCATGGAGCCGGTGCTCGCGGTCGAGCCGGCGATCATTTCTCCATGGCTGACGCCTTCGAAGTCACCGTGCCAAGTCTTGTCGGATGTGACCCGAGCAATGTCGTTCGCCTTCTCGAAGTCGGTTGGTTCGGCGGGAGTCATCTTAATGTCGAAAGAACCTTTGGCATGAACCATGCGCATTTCCTTCTGGGCTCCGACACTCAGCGCGAGACTCATCACCGCCGCTGCCACTGCGAATCTCACTGTCATATCGCCCCGAAATGAAACTTACAGAATTCTTGATCCGAGCTCGACCGTATTCTTTGCGGCCGCACGACCCACAACGTCTACCAACATTGCACAACCAAACGACACCAGATTAAATTCTTCCGAGCATCCGATGAACGCCGGCAGGCCTAGGGCAGGCGCTGACCGTTCAATTTTCCAGCAGCGCCGTTGATTTTCACGCAATCGGCATGAACTTTCGTCGGCGAAGATGTACTACAAGATTGCGTCTTGGTCACCACGCGAGCGACTACTACAGCCACTGTAGCTGCAACCGCCGCGCCCACGCCAACCGCTACTCCTCCGGCAACGCCGATTCCACCGCCCACAGCGCCTGCACCAGTAGTGGCGGTCGTATTCATCGCTTCCGTCATGTTCATAGGCGTGGCGGGATTCGGTTGCGACGGTTGTTCATTATTGCGAAGAGTTGACTGCTCGCCGCCCTTCATCAAAACGCAGTGCGCGGCCAGGTCGCACACCCTGCAAGCGCCTTCGACGCATATGACGTCCATCTTTCCGCTGCTGTCGAAAATTACGATCATATCGGTGCCGACAACACCGGCAACGCCAACGGAAGTGCGAATCTGGAAATGTGCATCCGGCTTCACGAGTTTGGCGGCTTTAGCGCGGACGCGTCCATAATTCAAATCGAGGTCGGTTTGCTGCTGCGCGGCGTCGTGCTTGGCGATGGTTAAGTTGGAATCGGAACCAACGCTGAGGATCGAGCCGTCATTGAGGGCAATGCGCGCACGCGCGAGATGTCCGGTATTAATCACGTCACCCCAGAATACTTGTTCAGAGGTCGATGCCGGAACTTGCTGCGGACCGCGGACCACATTGACGATAGGCACCACGGCAGTGATTTTTCCAGCGCTTTGAGCGGCTTGCGCGGCGACGTCGGGAGGAAAGACCAGCGCGAAGCAGATTACGAATACGAGAGCGGCAGCGATCGGATAGCGAAAATTCATCTAGTATTCCTCACCGGACGCCTTGTAGGGCTGCGAACAAAGCCAATGGCTCCAGACTTCTCCATGACGGAAAAATCCGGCCGCGGGGGTCTGCAAAAAACTATCACAATTTCGCCGCGAAAACCTAGCGAAATTGGCGAATCTGCAGCCCGAAAAAGCCCGCCGAGCCCCCTGATGTCAGAGGCTCCCTACTTTTTCGCCGCGGCGGCCTGCTTTTCCATCTGCGTGAACATGTCACGGATGGCCTGGTTTGTTCCAGGAGCGCGTTTTTCTCGCCAGGCTTCGAATCGCTTGCAATGTTCTTCGAGGTTCGAAAGCATGTGGGGATTCTTGAAGAGAGCGCGCCAGGCCGCGACAACGGGTTTCAAGCGTTCCCAAACAATCCACTGCTCGCCGGAGTTTTCGAAGAACATTTCTTCGTCCACGAGGCCGCGATTGACGATCCCGGCCACCATGTCCCAATAGCTCATTACCATGCGGAAATAAGCGTTTTCCTGGCTAGCGGGAGGGTACTGGCGCATCACGTCTTCAGCGGAAGCAGGGCGGAAATTATTCATGAACCACTCGCGCGCCTCACGAAGGCGAGGTTCGCGGCGAATGTCGTAAAGACGCAACATCAGATTTACCTGCTCGTGCGAAACATCTCCCATCATTTTTCTCCTATTGTTAAATAATTATGAAGAACTCGGCGCAGCAACCTCGCGCACCGAGACATTGTGCATAAGGCTGAGAGGAATGTGCGACTGTTCGAAGCCGAGTTTGATTCTCCGGCGAAGCTCGCGCGATACGTCATCTTTGCGATTCAGCGCAGTGCGCACCTGCAACCGAAGGGTAGTGCCGTCGAGCGCGAGAGATTCGACACCGAGCACGCGAGGCCCGTCCACCAGAGCCGGCGACCAGTCGGCATCGCTGCGGAATTCCGCTGCGATCTTTTCCAGCGCGGTGAGAGCGCGACCGACCATCTCGTCCGAAGATACGATGACGTCGATGAAAGCTTGCGACCAATCGCGGCTGAGATTAGCGACTTGGCCGACTAAGCCGTTGGGAATGGTTACGATCGCGCCGGCAGGATTTCGAATGACGGTTCGGCGCAAAGTAAGGTGCTCCACGCGGCCTGTTTCGCCGCTGGTCTGAATCAGATCGCCGATGACAAACTGATCTTCAAACACGATGAAGAAGCCGTTGATGAGATCCTTCACCAGATTCTGCGCTCCGAATCCGAGAGCGAGGCTGGCTACCGCCGCCGCGGCTTCCACTGGGCTCACGTTGAACCCCAGTTCGGGCAGCACAGTGAGGAAAGCGATAGCGACGACGAGGCCCACTCCCACGCTATAAAGCAAAGCAGCCACGGTGCGCGTTTGCTGCTCGCGCATCTGAGCCACGCGAGTGGGCGACTTTGCTGTTTGTACCAGGCGGGTGGTAAACGATTTCAGCAGGCGTGAAATCACGAAAGCTACGAGGACGATTATGAGGACGCGCAGAGCGCGTATGCCCGCAATTTCCAGCCATGTTCTGAACGAATCAGTCATAAGATGAAGGGAGCGGAATTATACACCCACCCGGCATGAGGCAGCGGAGCCTCGGCGACGAAGCAAGGCTGCTATGGGGCGCGAGATTGCATCCTATTTTAGCGGAGGAATGGAACGACATGGACGCGAACAAACGTAATTTTTTGGCGGCGATGATTCCAGTAGCGGTCGGTATACCATTGGGTTTGTTTTCGGGCGCTGGTTCCGCGAACGCTCAGAAACCCATCCAGCCAGATCCGGCGCAGCAACAAGGAATCGCTCCGCTGCACCAGGACTCCGCGGGTCCGGATAACCTGCCCAAGCCGAATCCCAAAGATATTCTGAAGCAGAACCAGCAGCAAATCCACGACGACGTGGAGAAGCTGTATAAGCTGGCTTCCGAACTGAAAGACGAGGTGGAAAAGACGGATGCCACGAATACTTTGTCGCTTCCGATGATCCAAAAAGCGGAGCAAATCGAAAAACTGGCGAAGCAGGTGAAGAACCTCACGCGCGCTTACTGAAGTTGCCGCAGTTCAAGATGCTAAACGCGGGGTAACCAGTCGCCGTGTCTCATGGCAGGCTAGAAGAAAACGTAATACAATGACTCAACTCCAGTAGATTCGGAATGCGCCCGTAGCTCAGATGGATAGAGCGTGTGCCTCCGGAGCACAAGGTCGGGGGTTCGAACCCCTCCGGGCGCGCCATATTATTTGGTTCGAGAAGGCACGTTTTTTTATTGTACGGAACTTTTTTGTCATTCAAGTATTTTGTGTAGAAAATCGCGTTGCAGGCCCTTGACCGCTGGAATTTCCGCTGGTGAAGTGCTAGCGTAATTTGTGGTTGTTGTTGGACGCGCTCCACGCCCAGCCCTGCGAAATTCGCAGTCCAAGAAAAAATCATCAGGTTTTGCACCCAGCGCAAATGGAACAAGAGGAAATGAGACTGTTCAAAAAGTTGCGTGTTTCGATCGCGTCTTGCTGCAGAGGGCTTCTCATTATAGGGTTCGCTGGGCTTTGTCCGTTAAGTCTCTTTCTCCTGGCGCAAGGCACCGAGACTCTCGATCACGATGCTGTCCTCGGCCATCTGAATGTGGCAATTAATTGGTATCGGAACGCGTCCACCAAAGTGCAAACGGTTGGATTGCCGAGCGATGAGCTTTATCAGGACAACGCCCAAAATCTCGCGGCTCAAGTGGTACGGCTTGCGTTCGAGTCCGCCAGGGCTGAAGCGCAACTAATCTCGCCCGCAAACAGCAGCGCCGGCGACGGAGCGAGTCAAGCCGCACAAACACCCACGCAGGAAGAAAAACTGGCGCAGTTTGCTACGCAAGTGAAAGCCAAAATCGATCAGGACCAAACGCAATCAGACGCGCTGGACAAACAGATCGCCTCAGCGGCAGGCAGCAAAAAACAAAACCTGATGAATCAACGCGAAAAGTTGCAGGGCGATCTCGAGCTGAATAAAGCGATGCAAGATGCTGTCCAGCGAATGACTACATTTGTCGAGAGCAACAGCGAAGCGTCAACGCAGGGATTGCAGGGGAGCATTAATGATTTGGCGCGTTCGATTCCCGAAGTGTTGGGCACGGCGTCGGAGCAGAGTGCTGCTGCCAAGGCTGCGGCCAGCGCTCAAACATTAAGTTCGAGTGGGGGAGGATTGGGCGGTGATGCGCGAGCTGTGTATGACGAAATGCACAGCATTCATCAGCTCGATCAATTGATTAATGAGACGGCAGGTTTGCGCGATACTGCCACCAACATTCAAAAGCCGTTGCGCGCGAACTTGTCCGCAACGGTGCAACGCGGACGCGAGATGTCCAATTTGTCCGCCACTCCGGGAACGCAACCGTCACCAGCCACGCCTGAAGATTTCCGGAAGCTTACAAGTGAATTCCAACATTTGTCGAGCGCGCTCATTCCGCTGAACCAGGAAATTGTCTTGCTGGATGAGAGCCGCGCGAATTTTCTGGAATGGCGCAGGACGTTGGTACGCGAATCGGGGTATGCGGTGCGCTCGCTGCTGATGCGAGTTCTTGCGCTGGCGTTGGCGCTCGCATTTGTGCTCACAGTTTCCGAATTGTGGCGCAGATTAACCTTCCGATACATAAGCGATATGCGCAGGCGACGCCAGTTCCTGATTCTCAGGCGCTTCGTGGTAGGATTTCTGATCGCGATAGTCCTGATGTTGGGCTTCATCAGTGAGTTCAGCTCGCTGGCCACGTTTGCCGGGTTTGTTACCGCAGGAATCGCGGTGGGACTGCAAGCGGTCATCTTATCTGTCGCAGCTTATTTTTTCGTGGTGGGACGCTACGGCATCAGCGTGGGAGACCGCATCAGCATCGCGGGCGTGACGGGAGACGTAATCGATATTGGGCTGGTCCGCATGTATTTGGTGGAGCTTGCGGGAACCGGGATTGAGCTTTATCCCACGGGTCGAATCGTTGTTTTCTCCAACTCGGTGCTGTTCCAGGCAAGCACGCCGCTGTACAAGCAAATTCCGGGCACCTCGTATGCCTGGCACGAAGTGGCGGTCTCGCTTGCGGAAGGCGCGAATTATAAGTTGGTGCAAGACAAACTCACTGAAGTTGTGAATTCCGTTTACGCGGAGTACCGCGCAGGAATCGAAAAACAGTATGGCGATATCGAGCGCAAGGTGGAAATTGAGCTACGCGCGCCGGAAACGGAATCGAAGTTGCAGTTTTCGGAGAGCGGGCTAGAACTCATGGTCCGCTACCCTGTGGAAATCCGCAAGGCTCCCGAAGTGGACGACAATATTACGCGGAAGCTTCTGGAAGCCATTAATGGCAATGCTGATTTAAAGGCCGCAGTAATCGGTTCCCCGAAAATACGCGCCGCGGTCAGGGGATGATTGAAATATCCAGCGAACCAGTTCCAAGTGGGATTAAGCAGGGAGGAATTTGGCTGAGAGAAGAAGAGCATGCGGGCCCAGCCCTTATTTTATTAAGGATTCCCTCTGTTCCTCTTCTCTCTGCACGCATATTCGCGTAAGAGCCAAAATTCATCAATCGGGGAAATACTGTATGCGTCAAAAGGCCCAACCTGTAGGCTGAGAAGGTTCGTTTTGGCTTCTAGTGCTTTGGAACTTTTTGCTTTTCGAGCTTTTCGACCAGATGCGTCGGCAATTGATGCAACAACTCGAGGAAAACGCCGTTGGTCCAGCCGAAGCCGATAACGTTCTCCTGGTACCCTACGCGAATGCGCGTTTTTGAAGCTCGCGTGACTACATCGTATTTCTCGAACATGGTCTTGGTGCGCTCGAAATCCTCCAGAACCATGTGCAGAAAGTGAAACGAGACACGATCCGCGTCGGCATTGAATCCGTAGCGTTTCATTCCCTCGATAGCGATCAAGTGGATGGGAGCCCAGCCATACGGGAAATCCCACTGCGCGCCGGTTTCATGGCGGCTCATGGCTAGCCCGCCGGCGTGTTCAAATAACCGAAGGTTGTGCATCACGGCTTCCGCTTGCGCCTTGCTTGCGGCGCGGACCCACAGCGGATAAAACGTGGCCGCATATTCGTACGTCGAGCGCTTGTTGGTGACGACATCGTAGTCAAAGTAGAGACCGCGGCTGGGGTCCCACAAATATTTGTTCATACGCTCGAGGCGATCGGCCGCATTGCGCCGCCATTTTTCAGCATCTTCGTGGTGGCCGAGGATGGTGGCCATCTCTTCGAGGTCGTTTTCCTCTTTATAGAGCAGGCTGTTCAAGCATACGGGGGCGTAGTGATGGGTGTCGGCGCTGAACGGCCCAAAGCGAAATGAGACATCGAATCCCGATTCCCGCATGGTGCGATCGCCTTCGTAATAATTCGCGGTCAGGGCAACGCGATCGGTGGCGCATTCCGTGGCGGGAGTTTTTTGCGATGAAGGCTCGCACTCAAATTCAAATACGGGGCCTGCGTGAGGAGCGTCCGGATTCTTTCCCAGATGAACGACGTACGAAGCTTCGTCGCCTTCATGGTGCGTGAGCATGTAGCGCGCGACGCCGCGGTAGTAATCTTTTGGATTGCCGATAATTTCGGGTACGGGGCCTTCTCCATGGTCGAAGTATCGGGAAAGTCCGGTATCGCCAGCCAGATGCGGCGGACGAATCCACTCCTCGTAGTCCGTTACGGCAAATTTGTAGGCTCTTTCGAGCCACGAGGAATCTGTTTGTCCCTTGGCCTTTTCCGCGTTGTAAATCGCAAGAATCATGGAGGTCAGGAACGGAGGCTGAGAGCGCGTAAGATAGTAAGTTCGATTGGCATTCAAAATTGCGCCGTAGTGCTCGATTTCGAAAAAGAAGTTTTCGACCATTCCTTTGGCCATTGGTTCGCGGTTGTCCCGAAGCAATCCGAGAATTATGAAATAACTGTCCCAGCCGTACATCTCGTTGAACTGTCCGCCAGGAACTACATAGGGATGCGGTAGGAATAGAACTCCCTCGTTGGGAATTTCGCTGAGATCGATGTCACCAGCGCTGGTGATTTTCTTGGGCAAGCGCGCTACACGGATGGGGCAGTATTTCTGAAGTTCGACTATATCAGCAGGCTCGGGAAAGCCCAGTGGTAAATAGAGGTAGGGTTCGCCTTCCGTTTTTACGTCCTCAAACGTTTTGCAAATAGCCAACGACCGGGTCAAATATTCCCAGCTCGACGAAATATATTTTTTTATTTGTTCCAGAGGATGCGCGGTCTCAGTCATAGTCGGGAGTTGAGGTGATGGACGGCTGTAAGAGGTCTCGGTCCGTGTAGATGTCAAAATTAAAATTCCCGCTGCCAAAAGTCCATATAAGATGCTCGTGAATGATTTGGGCCAACGCATGATCGGCCGTACGCAAATCCATTGTCGCAATAGAAGCGGTTTGCTTCAACCCAAACGGTTCAGGAATTGACTACGTCTAAGTTTCGAAACTAAGGTCAGCATTGACTTGGGCGTCGAGTAAGTTTTACGAAGAATTGTGAGTCGGACTTTGTTTGTCATTACTTTGGAGCGAGAATAGAATTGTGACCCAATATTAGATCTTCTGAGGTGAGGATGGAAATGTGGACAGTGTGGAAGAAGAGCGTGTTGATCATTGGACTGCTCCCATTTGTGTGGCTGCCGCATCTGTTCCGCGCAGAAAACTCGTTTAATATTTACACACAGCGGGTTGACAACCAGCGTGGCGGAGTTAATTTAGCCGAAACGGAACTTAATCAATCGAATGTTAGAACTCAGTTCGGAAAACTCTGGGCTCTGTATTCCGACGCCAAAGTGATGGCGCAGCCACTGTACGTATCTCAGCTGGTGACCAAAAAATGCCCGCAAGGTTGTAACACACTCTTATTCGCCTCGATGAATAACACGGTGTATGCCTACATCGCGGACCAGAAACCCGCGACTTCGAATGACACATTGATCTGGTCAAAGTCTTTGGGGCCTCCTCGCGCGGGTGCGCACGATATTGATGAGGCGGCTCTCGATGATCCGTCATGGGGAATTTTAAGTACGCCGGCGATCGACGTTGCTAACAATTTAGTGTACGTAGTCGCTTGGAACAGCGATCAAATGTATCGGATTTGTGCGCTTGATCTGCGCACCGGCGAAACAGTGAAAGGTCCTGTTGTAATCGAGGGATCGGTAGGAGAAAGCTCGTTCATCCAGCATGCCAAGAATTGGAAACAGCAGCGAAAGCAGCGCGCGGGCTTGTTATTGGATCACGGCTCGGTTTACGTGGCGTTCGGCGGGGACAATGAAGGAGGAATTGCGGGCTGGCTTTTTGTGTACGATGCCGCGACGCTGGAGCTTCGCACAGTATGGAGTCCAGAACCCGGCGGAAAAAGCGGCGGGATATGGATGTCTGGAACGGGGCCGGTTGCAGACGAGGCCGCAAACATATTTTTACAGACAGGGAATGGTGATTACGACCCCAAGAAAAATCAATATGGCGACAGCCTGGTGAAGTTAAAATTTGGCCAAAATAAGCTGGACGTGGTGGACGCCTTCACTCCCTGCAATCAGTCATATTTAAACCATCAGGATTTGGATATGGGATCTGTTGCGCCTCTTTTGCTGCCCGGCAATTTGCTTTTGAGCGGAGGAAAATACGGGAATCTTTACCTGATGGACCGCAATCATTTGGGAGGCTACGTTCCGGGAGGATGGCGCAAAGAGGAGTGCACAGATTCGCGAAGCGTTCTGCAGACTGTCACTGTAAATCGCGGACACATTCATGGTTCTCCGATCTATTGGAGTGGACCCGAAGGCAAGCAATGGGTCTATGTGATGGCCGAGGCCAAAAATCTGACAGCTTTTCCGTTCGTTGACGGAAGATTAAAGACTGGCGTTGATGACATAAAAATAAGCGGGTGGAAGCCTCCGCGCCAGGCGCCTGCTATCTGTCACAAGCCTGCGCGCAACTGGATGCCCGGCGGAATTCTTTCGCTTTCGAGTGACGCGAATAAGGCTGGCACTGGTATCGTATGGGCCTTGGTCCCCGCGAATGGCGATTCAAACACGTTTCGAGGCGTGAAGGGAATGCTACTGGCGCTGAATGCCGAAGACGTTTCGCAGGAATTATGGCGGAGTCAGGGAGTTGACGCCGAGTCAGATACTCCCGATAGCTTCGGATTGCTTGCGCGTTTTGTCTCACCGATAGTGGCGAACGGGAAAGTATTTGTGGCGAACGCGGGAGATCATGAAGAACTTAAGCGGTATTGTGGAGCGCGGCCGACTCAGTTCCCGAAAAATTACGGAGTAGTTGTTTACGGCCTGAAGAATTAACGCGAATTGGATATCGCTTTGCAATTACATATCCTTAGTCGCCAGTGAAAAACTCCTCCACTCCCAAAGTCCAAAAGATTCGGGATTTTCTGTTTCTCTCAGCTCTCACCTGTGCAGCAATCCTGGTGAATGGGTATCACTATGGAATTGAAGACATGGGGATATATCTGCCGGCCATCAAGAAAATAATCAATCCTGCCTTGTACCCTTATGATGCGAATTTCTTTTTATTGTTCATTCGGTGGACGCTATTTCATCAAGCAGTGGCTGAAGTAGTTCGCGTTACGCACATTTCTCTCGAAGCACTTCTTTTCTATTTGTACATCATCAGCCTCTTTCTGGTGCTTTTGGGATGTCTGCAACTTGCCCGAAAGTGTTTTTCTGAAACCTCCGCGCAGTGGAGCGGTGTCGCGCTGGTGGCCACATTTCTGACCATGCCGGTTGCGGGTACCGCGCTTTTCCTGGTCGATCAACATCTGCACCCGCGCACTTTCGCTACTGCGTTTTTATTATTCGCCACCGTAGCCGTGCTCGAAAAAAGGCCTATCGCCTTGCTCTGGGTTTTTCTAACGGCTCTCTGCCATCCGACGATGGCGGTTTATGGGTCGTTCCATTTATTCATTCTCGCGCTACCGGGCAAAACCTCGGCGGGACCGGCTTTTGCTTACGGCGCGATTCCGTTCGGAGCTCCGCCAAGCCCAATCTGGCGCGAAGTGATGGCTGGCCGCAGCTATCACTACCCGTTTTCCTGGGCTTGGTACGAGTGGCTGGGAGCCGTCGCGCCGATCGCGTTGCTGGAATATTTTGCCCGTGTGGCGCGCCGCGACAATAGGCCGACTTTGGAACGCGTTTGCCGACGGTTGGTAATTTCCACGGTATTGGGAATTGTGATTGCCATCGTGGTTTGCCAATTCCTACAAGCTCAGACACAAACTTGGGCGCGGCTGGAACCCATGCGAGTTCTTCATTTCACCTACGTAATCTTCATACTGTTTTCGGGCGCCATGCTGGGGAAATATGTGTTGCGCGAGCAGCCGCTGCGCTGGCTCGCTCTATTCTTGCCGCTCGCTTGCATCATGTTTTACGCGCAGAGGCAGGAATTTCGGTCGAGCCATCACATCGAATGGCCTGGCAGCGTTCCGCGCAACGAATGGGTGAAGGCCTTCGATTGGGTGCGTTACAACACTCCGCAAGATTCACTGTTCGCGCTGGACCCTGACTACGCCAAACAGCCGGGAGAAGATTATTTCGGATTTCGCGCGTATGCCGAGCGTAGCATGCTGGCTGATGGTGACAAAGACGCTTCAGTCGTCGCGCTATTTCCTGAACTCGCGTGGCAATGGAAGTTGGAAGTCAGCGACCGCAAGAACTGGCAGCACTTCACTCTGCCAGATTTCGAATCCTTGAAAAAGAAATACGGGGTGACCTGGGTAATCGTCAGAGACGGTAGATCGGCGGGAATGCCGTGTCCCTATGAGAACCCGGCGGTAACGGTCTGTCAGATTCCCTGATGTTACTTTCGTGCTATTTCTTCGTCGCCCAGTAGAGACCGATTCCGCCAAAAATATAAGAACGCGCCTTTACGACCGAATATCCGGATTCGTCCAACAAGGCGGTGAACTGCGGCATGGTGAGAAAACTCCGCAGCGAGTCCGGAAGGTAGGTGTACACACGCGCGCGCCCATGGAGTAGCAATCCCCACAGGGCGCCTTGCGCGAACAAATATCCAAGATAAATGCGTCGCAGTATCAAATTGGAAGGCAAAAAGAAATCAATGTTCACCATCGAACCGCCCGGCTTCGTGACGCGCTGAATTTCGCGAATGGCTTTTTTAACGTCGGGACAATTTCGCAAGCCATAGCCAATAAAGACACAGTCGAAGGAATTGGCGGCGAAAGGAAGAGCTGCGGCATCGCTACAAACTGCGTCCTTCAATCCGGACGCGCGCGCGAGCTGAAGCATGCGCTCGGTAATGTCCGCCGCAACAGGGGTTGCGTGCGGCAGGCGTTCGAGCACAAGTTGGGAGAAATCTCCAGTGCCGCACGCCAGATCCAGCACTACCGCGTTCTCCGGCAACGAAGCTTTGGCCACCCCAAGCCGCTTCCAACGTCGATCCATCCCGAAGGAAAGAACGCGGCTGATAAAATCATAACGCGGCGCAATGGTGTGAAACATCTCTCGCATCAGGCGAGAATCTTGGCGTTCAGCAGGAGCCTTCATTATTGAACATGAATCTTATCACCCATGCGCGGAAACATTTGTAAGTTTGCGAGGTTTATTGTATTTCCGCATCAAACGCTGATTCTGTAGCACGCGCGATTGTCTGTTGTATCCTATGTCAATCGCGTTGCGTTGCTGTCGAACGCAAGTTGTCGAGGAGTGTGATGGCGATTCTTGTTACAGGTGGAGCGGGATACATCGGCAGCGTGACGGTTGAGCGGCTGTGCACGAACAACGAAGAGGTTGTGGTGTTGGACGATCTTGTTTACGGCCACCGTGGCGCTGTTGATAACAATGTCCCTTTTTACCAGGGAAAAGTGGGCGACACCGAGCTGCTAGCGCGCATCGCGAAAGAATCTAAGCTTGATGCCTGCGTTCACTTTGCGGCGCTAACCTCGGTGCGTGAATCTGTAGCCGACCCTGCAAGATATTTCGAAAATAATGTGGCGCAGGGAATCGCGTTGATGGGATTTCTGGTCCGTGCGGGAGTTCGCGTAGTGGTGTTCTCCTCCACTTGTGCAACGTATGGGGATCCCAAGGAAATTCCTATTTCGGAGAAATGTCCTCAGTGGCCGAAGAATCCTTACGGTTGGTCCAAGTTTTGCATGGAGCGGCTACTGGAAAGTTACGATTTGGCGCACGGTCTAAAATTTGTGTCGCTACGATATTTTAACGCGGCAGGAGCGAGTGAAAAGTGCGGCGAGGATCATGACCCCGAGACACACTTGATTCCGAATATATTGGCGGCAGCAGCTGGCGAAAAACCGGAACTTGCAGTATTTGGAAATAATTATCCTACGCCGGATGGAACGCCTATCCGCGACTATATCCACGTTTCGGACCTTGCAGATGCTCACATCCTCGCGCTCGGTCATCTTCGCCGCGGAGGAAAATCCGAAGCCTTAAACGTTGGGACCGGGCATGGCTATTCGGTGCTGGAAGTAATCGAGTGTGCGCGTCAGGTGACCAAGCGCGACGTACACACTCGTACAGAAGCGCCACGCGCCGGCGACGCCATCACGTTGGTTGCCGACTCGTTGCGGATTCAGAATGTTCTCGGATGGAAACCTGTGGCCTCCGATCTGCACACAATCGTTCAGTCCGCGTGGAACTGGCGGCAGCAACATCCGAAGGGTTATTCAAGTTAAATCGCTATTTTGCGTTGCGCACATCCGCGCATAGTCAAAGCCGTTTCCATTTGGCGGTTTCGGCGTCCAATTAGTAGTGGAATGCGTATCATCTAATATAGATAGAAAGTGTGATGTTCACTCGCGGAGCGTCTGCAGAAACCCAGCGCATTGGTTCTCTATAACGGCTACATCTTCAAGGCTTGTTCGACTGCCGACGTAACTTGCAGCGAGTCCGGTGTCGTGTCCGGTTCGAAGCGCTGGATCACATGGCCGTCGCGATCTACCAGGAATTTCGTGAAGTTCCATTTAATCTCACCGGCATAAGCGGGATTTGCGCTTTCGGTCAGATATTTATACAGCGGAGCTTGGTCGTCGCCTTTCACTGAAATCTTGGCGTACATCGGAAAAGTGACGTTGTATTTAGCCGAGCAGAACTTTTTGATTTCGGCATTGGTGCCCGGTTCCTGTCCGCCGAAATTGTTCGCAGGGAACCCAACGATCACGAAACCCTGGTCTTTGTACTTTTCATAGATGGATTCGAGCGCGCTGTATTGCGGAGTGAACCCGCAACGGCTGGCCACATTGACTACAAGAATCACTTTGCCTTTGAAATTCGCGAGGGGCATGGGTTTGCCGTCAATGGAGTTCAGCGTGAAATCGTAAATACTTCCCGCGGCAAATAGCGATGCGCTCATCAGCAGAATCACCAAGCCCAAAAAATACGTGCGTAGATTGCGAATCTTCCCGTTCTTCATGGTGCCTCCGTCAAATTTCCCAGTCTCGGCACCGGGAACATGCCGCGAATGATACAAGATTTGCGAGAACCCACGCAATCATGGCGGCCAGCAGTCGGCGGGAACCGGAGAGGATCCTCATTGCGTAATTACAAAAACGATGAAACCATTTCCGCCGTGCGGCAGTCTTCTTTACGTTAAGGGGATAACCCACATGTATCCGAAAGGCTACGCGAGGCTGCTTAAAGCGGCGATGCTGCTGTGCCTATTGATTTGCGTTCAAATGGGTTTCAGCGCGGCGCCGAGCCGCGTGGCAGACGTTGCCAGCGGCCCAGATGCGGAAGTGAGGAACTTCCAACTCGAGGAGCTCGAGGCTCGCCTGAAAACAATGCCTCCCGGGTCCGAGCGCGATTATTTTTCCGGAGTGCTGGCGAATCGCTCGGGCCGCACGGAAGACTCGATTCGCCTACTCGAAAGCGCTCTGCCCGGAATCCGGGAATCGCAGCCGGCGCGCGCGGCGACCGCTTTAGAGGCGCTTGCGGACGACTATAACAAAAGCTTTCGCTACGAAGATGCCGCACGGACGTACGACGACCTTTTGGCAAATTTCTCCGGTCAGTTGAGAGCTACGCAGCTTCAGGGGACGAAGGATGACGCGGGAGTAATGCGCGTTCTGCGGGGCGCTCCTCCGCAGACGATCAGGTGGCAAGGACCCACGCGATTGAAGACGAAGCGAAATATATTGAACTCCATGAATACGGAGCTGACCGTGAACGGCGTTCAGCAAGAGTGGCTGCTGGATACAGGTGCGAATCTTTCCGTGGTCTCCAAAGGCTTCGCGAAGCGGCTGGGACTTACGCCACTACCGGGATTTGCGCAGACGATGTCCGGCATTACCGGGATCGAAAATCCGATGCAAATCGCCGTTTTGCCGACATTGCAAATGGGTGGCGCTACGCTGCACAACGTTGTGTTGCTGATTCTGGACGATGCTAATTTGAACATCAACATGGGTAAGCAGGCATATCAGATCAACGCCATTGTCGGTTATCCGGTTTTTCAAGCGTTTGGAGCTATCTCATTTTTGCAGGACGGCTGGTTTGAGGCTGGCGACACGGCGCGCAGCAGTGGCGCGGGTACCCGGATGTACATGAAGTTGTTGGCACCAGTGATCGAGTGCGGCGTGGACGGAAAGGATCTGCCATTCAGCTTTGACACGGGAGCTGCCGGAACGAACCTTTCAATGCGTTACTTCGAGCGGTTTCAAAGAGATATCGGGCAGTGGAAAAAAGCCGAAAGCAAGAGTTTCGGCGCAGGTGGAGAGGTTACGCGGAAGATCTATCTGCAGCCGCGTCTTCAACTCGTGGTTGGGGATAAGACGGCAACCATAGAGCGCGTACCGATCTTTTCTGAACCGATGGGAACGGATCTCGACGAGCTGTATGGAAATCTTGGACAGGATCTCGTGGCAGGTTTCGACAGTTTTACCCTGGATTTTTCAAAGATGACTTTCAGCCTGGGAGCGCCTTTGTCGGCCAAGGCTGAACATCCGCCGGCCGCTTCCAAGTAAGTCGGCTACTGAAAAAACAATCAATAGCCGTCGAGAATGGATTCGCGCGATGTGGAAATCACGGCTAGTCCTCTCGGTGAATACCCAAGCGGTCATTTTCTTCTCCGGCTACGAGGGGGCGAATGCACAATTTTGTTCCGTCGGGACTGCATTCGTAGAGTTGGTACGCGGGTAGATCTTCGGGTTGGACTTCGTACGTGCCGTCTTCCATATCAACCACAAGGTCATAATCGGACATCACGTAAGGATTGTCAGGCAACGCGCGTACGCGAAATTCGGAGCTGGGTTCGTAATTACCGTAACTAAAGCAATAGCCGATGCACGCGCGGTCGGCGATGTGCTGAACTAAAATGCGCGAGCCTGGCAACGGTTTAATGGTCGCGAGAATACGCGAATTCCGGGGCACGGTTCTTTCGAGCTGCTCCGCTTGGAGTTCCATGCGATTTGCGATTTTTGTGTCCTGATAGACAAAAGTGAAAAATGCGGCGGCGATAGCGGCGAATCCGACAAAGTGCCACAAGCGCGGCCGCATCGCGCCAAGAACACAGCAAAAAACAACGGCAGAAACGGAGGTTAAGCGTTCGGTCAACAGAGCCAAGATGGCCGAGTTACCGGGACGGAATCGTATAGCGTCTGGGAGTAGCCATGCTGCCAGGATTAAGACGATATAAAGCTGTGCGGGGATTGCGTATTGTTCCAAAGTTTCGCGCTTGCGGATTCTGCCGTAGATATCTATTGCTAGAGCTGCGATGGCAAAACAGATTAGCGCAATGCGCGGGATATCGTAGCCCGAGCCGAACAGGAGCAATTGATCAGCGCCATTGAAAAAATAAAACGGCTTCCCCTGAGCCATGATCTCGTAGCGGCGCCAGAAATCGAAATGAATCAGCACGAGAGCTAACGCCGCTAAGAGCAGCAATACAGGCTGGTACCGCGTTGGAATTTCTCTAGCGATTGCAATGTAAACGATGGCCGCTGCCATCCATGCGAGTCCGAGAGGGTGTGCGAGAACAATCAGTGGCGCGAGCGCCAGCGGAATCAGCTTCTCCCACTTTTTCCCGCACCAGAAAAGTGCAATCCCGAAAAACGACAAGCCCAGCGAAAGGTAGTAGTTGAAAAAACCCATGTGGAACGTGTAGCCGTAGGCAACCATTGCAAGCAGAGGAACCAAAAACCATGGAGCGTTTTTGCCGGCCGCAGAAACCAGAGCGAACGTGCCCCAAAAGAAAATCAGAACGCACACAGATACGGCGATCTTCTCCGTTACTTGCAGACTGGAAAATTTCCCCAATCCGCTCACCAGCAGATCGAATAGAACGTTGTTCCATCGCGAATCGAGCCACAAGCCGGTTACCTGGCCGCGCTCGATCAATTGGGCAAGCCAAGCGTTGTACATGTGGCTGGCCAAATCGCCCGCAGCAATGCGCCTGTGCCAAAAGCACGGAACGAGCACCAACGCAGATATGGCAAGAATCTTAAAATAATTCCGGCGCACAAAAAGCGCTGAAATCGCAAAAGCGGAAGAGGATGTTTCGGTTTTTTCTGGAAAAGGTTGCGAGCGAGCAGCGTTCGCGTTAAGCGTCTTGATCGGGCTTTGGAGCGTAAGGATATTTCGGAGGTTTGTGCATGTGCGTAGTGCGGTATTCATCTAGCTCGGCATCCGTAAGATCGAAATGAGTATCCGGTGGATGATTTTCGGCGGCTGCCAATTCACGGTGAAGCCTGTGCGAACAAATGTCCGGCGCATCCTGATAACGCACACGTCGAGTATTAAACGCTTCGTTCGGAATGGAAAGCGTGAATTCGCGCGGCTCCGTCTGAGGCTCTCTAACGGTAAAAGTATATTCGCGGGCGGACGGCTTGGATTGAAAACCGACGAACTGGACGATGATCTGCGCCGTCATTTCGCTCCAGGCAAGGCTACTGCGGGCACGATTCCAGCTACCATTTTCTTGACGCGCCTTGCACGTTTGCGCTTGGGAGGTGTGCCTTCGGCAATTTCCACCACCATAATGCTGGTGACGAATTTCTTCATGCCGTGAAGGTCGAAATCGATCGAGGTGCGGTCGTGATCGGACTCCGTAATCACGCCCAAACCATACTGAAAGTGCTTGATGTACTGTCCTTCGGGGAGTGCTTTCAACGGGGCTCCTGAGACCGAAACTGCGTATGCGAAAAAAAAGGGCGAACCGGTTTTTGCCGGTCCGCCCTTCTTGACTAGAGGCTGGTAACGTTCGCAGCCTGCAGGCCCTTCGGGCCACGGGTAACTTCGAACTCAACCGCCTGGCCTTCGTTCAGCGACTTATACCCTTCCGCCTGAATCGCGGAAAAGTGGACGAAAACGTCCTCGCCGGACTGGCGCTGGATGAATCCAAAACCCTTGCTGGCATTGAACCACTTTACTGTTCCTTGTTCTCTCACTGATGTACTTCCTTCTTTTTAAGCTATTTGTAGTTCTCGACCGCCTCCAGCCGTAAAGCAAAAGAGGCCGCAAGTGTGAACTTGCAGCCCCTTCAATCGAATCTAAAGGTGTTACAAGAGCAACAAACGCAGCCCAAGCATAGCATGTTTTGAGGTGCTGGCCTAACCCTATCTTGTGTGGAACCGCTGCTTCCCGCCGTAGGATTCGGTTTGTTCGCGTGTACGCCACAGTACAAGGATCAGTTTTTGGCATCCGCGTCACCACTGCTAGCGTGCGGTGGTCCAAATTTCTTTTCCAACCAGGCGCGAGCCTCTTCGGGATGATAGTTGAAGGGGCCGAGCCCGCCTCGGTAGGCGATCTTGCCGGACTCGTCGATGATGTAAATGCGCTCGGGCCAGCCTCCGTAAGCCAAGTCCGCGGTTTCGTGCATGTCGTCCACGCTAATGGGCAAAGGGAAATGGAAGCGCTGGATAAAATCGTTGGCGATGACCACGCGTTGGGCCAGCGTTTGCGGCTGAGGATAGCAGATGCTTTCGTCCACATTGCTTTTCATCTGCCATTCGTCCTGTGGATGCGCTTCGCGAATATAAACGGTCAGAAAATCCGCGCGAGATTTGTAATCGTTGTAAAGATTGACGAGGTAGCCTACCTCGCGGCGGAAGGGCGGTCAGGTATAGCTGCCGAAGACTAGGACAAGCGGGCGCTGGCCCATGCGGTCGCTGAGATGAAACTGGGTTTGCCCGTCGAGGCCCATCAGCGGAACATCCGGAGCGCGGTCGCCCACGTGGAGATCGCCGCGATGCCATTGCGGAAGGGCATAGCGCAGGAAGCTGTAAACGTCTCGCGGGCCGCCCATGAAATGGCTGAGCACGCCGTAACCGATGGCGAGAAGGGCAAGCAGTATCAACGCTGCCCACTTCCACTTACCTGATGAAGACCTGTTGTGCGAAGACGATTTCTTCCGCAACGAAAACCTCTTGAATTTTTGAAGCGGCGAGAAACTCCAGGGAATCGGTTCGCGTTCCTTTTGTCGTTGAGTCGCCGCCGTTATTTTAGGTTTTGATCGCGGAACTATAACATTTGGCGAAGGACGTATTGCAAGATTCCACCGTGTTGGTAGTAAGCCAGCTCGAAGGGCGTATCGACGCGAGTGATCGCGGTAAATGTTTTTTCTTTGCCATCTGTTGCGCGCGCGCGGACCTTCATTTTCTTGCGAGGAGCGAAGTCGTGCGCCAGGCCATCGATATCAAATATTTCAAGGCCGGTAAGGCCGAGCATCTTCAGATTCTCATCCGGCAAAAATTCTAAGGGAAGAACGCCCATGCCCACCAGGTTGCTGCGGTGTATTCGTTCGAAACTTTCCGCCAGGACGGCGCGAACGCCCAGTAACAATGTTCCTTTGGCGGCCCAATCGCGTGAAGAACCGGAACCATATTCTTTTCCGGCGATGATGATGAGCGGGACGCGTTCGGCGTGATACTTCATGGCCGCGTCGTAGATGGACATTTTTTCGCCGCTGGGCTGGTGAATAGTCCAGCCACCTTCGGTGCCGGGAGCGAGAGCATTGCGCAGGCGGATGTTCGCGAAGGTGCCTCGCATCATCACTTCGTGATTGCCCCGGCGCGCGCCGTATGAATTGAAATCTTTTGGTTGCACGCCGCGCGAGATCAGATATTTTCCTGCGGGTGTGTCGGCAGGAATCGAGCCTGCGGGAGAAATGTGGTCGGTGGTGACGCTGTCACCGAGCACGGCGAGCGCGCGCAGTCCGATTAAATCTTTCAGAGTGCCCGGAGCCTTCGGCATGTCGTGAAAAAACGGCGGATCCTGGATGTAAGTGGACTTCGGATCCCAGGCGTACAGATCGCCTTCGGGAATCGGCAGCGCTCTCCAGTGTTCGTCACCGGTGTACACGTCGGCATACTCTTTTCTGAACATGTCGCTCGAAACGGAAGAGCGCATGGTGGATTCGACTTCCGCGGGCGTAGGCCAAATATCCCGCAGGTAAACAGGCTTGCCGGCTTTGTCGTTGCCGAGGGGCTCGTTCACGATGTCGAGGTCCATACGGCCAGCTAGCGCGTAGGCTACGACCAGCGGCGGCGAAGCCAAATAATTTGCGCGGCAGAGTGGATTGATGCGTCCTTCGAAATTGCGATTGCCGCTTAGAACGGAAACGGCGAGAAGATTATTTCCCTTGATCGCTTGGCTGATTGGTTCAGAAAGCGGGCCGCTATTGCCGATGCATGTGGTGCAGCCATAACCCACAAGATTGAAATGCAGCGAATTCAGATAGGGCCACAGCCCGGCTTTTTCGATGTAGTCGGTAACAACTTTTGAGCCGGGAGCGAAGCTGGTTTTTACCCAGGGCTTGGAGGTTAGTCCGCGCTCGACTGCTTTTTTCGCCAGCAGGCCAGCGCCCAGCATGAGCGACGGATTCGATGTGTTGGTGCAACTGGTAATCGCGGCGATCACTACAGAACCGTCGGCTAAGTCGAAACGATCGCCGTTGTTTTGCACGCTGACGGATTTTGGCGCTGCTCCCAGGGATTTCTCGAAGGAGGTTTTCGCATCAGTGAGACGCACGCTGTCTTGGGGGCGTTTCGGTCCGGCCATCGTCGGGACGACGGTTGCCAGATCGAGTTCCAACTTATCGGAAAAGATTGGATCGGGGGTAGCGTCCGTACGGAAAAGTCCTTGTTCCTTTGTGTAGGCTTCCACGAGTTTGACCTGATCTTCATTGCGCGCGGTGAAACGCAGGTAAGCGAGCGTTTCCGAATCCACGGGAAAGAAGCCCATGGTGGCTCCGTACTCGGGAGCCATGTTGGCGATAGTTGCGCGGTCGGGAAGCGTGAGGCTGGAAAGGCCGGTACCGTAGAATTCCACAAATTTTCCCACTACGCCTTTTTTGCGAAGCATCTGCGTGACGGTGAGGACCAGATCGGTGGCGGTGGCGCCTTCTGGCAGACGGCCATGCAATTTGAAGCCGACGACGGCCGGAATCAGCATCGAAAGCGGCTGACCGAGCATGGCGGCCTCTGCTTCGATTCCACCGACGCCCCAGCCGAAGACTCCCAGGCCGTTGACCATCGTGGTGTGCGAGTCGGTTCCGACCAGCGTGTCAGGGAAGGCGGTCCACGCGCCATTTTGTTTTTCGCGGAATACGACGCGCGCGAGATATTCCAGATTTACCTGATGGCAAATGCCAGTGTCGGGCGGAACAACTTTAAAATTCTGAAAACCTTTTTGGCCCCAGCGCAAGAATGCGTAGCGTTCGATGTTGCGCTGCATTTCGAGGTCGGCGTTGAAGGCGAAAGCTCCGGCGGCGCCGAATTTGTCCACTTGTACGGAGTGATCGATGACGAGTTCGGCTGGGAGCAACGGATTAATTTTCTTGGGATCTCCGCCGAGGGCTCGCATTGCTTCGCGCATGGCCGCAAGGTCCACGACGGCGGGAACACCGGTGAAATCCTGGAGCAGGACGCGTGCGGGCATGAACGAAATTTCTTTTTCCGTGGCGCCTTCGGCTGCAGAGGGATCCCAGCCAGCGAGAGCGCGAATATCCTCGGCGAAAACGAAGCGCTCGTCTTCGTGGCGCAGCAAGTTTTCCAGCAGAACTTTCAGCGAAAAGGGGAGGCGGGCAACGTGTCCTATGCCGGCGCGTTCGAGCACATTCAGACGGTAAATTTCAAACGACTCGTCAGCAGCGCGCAACGGGCCTCGTGTTGAAAACGAATTTTTCGATGTGCGAGTCATCCGCGGAGGAATTCTCCTATTTTTCTGGTTCTTATAATTTCCAGTTTAGTGCATCCGGAGCTGTGTGTCGCAATGGTTGAAAGTTCGCGATTAGAATGGGATGTCGCCGTTTTTTTTCTATCGCTTATGAGTGGCTCTAATAACTGGGGTTCGTGATTAGAAAGTGCGGAACAAATCTCTCGCGTCGCGTTGCTCGCTTCCTTCGCAAAATATGCTCCGGGCCAGCAGGATGCCGATGCTGGTCGAAGCGTCAGATTCGGGGTCGGAGCTAATCGCTTGCAAACCGCGCCGCTCTCCATGTGGCTTCCTCACCGGGGTTTAAAAAACCCCCAATTTGACACTAGCACATTATGCGGGGGAATCAAGGGGTAGGAGGCGGTGGATGTACGCCCTAGAGAGTGCACAGCGCGAGAAAGGCAAATATGCTTGGGTCAATAGCGCGAAAACTTTTGTGTCCAGTCGCTGGTGGTTCGAGCTAATTCTTGAAGGATGTCGGCGTCGGTTCTGCCTGAACTTTTCAGGACGTGGAACGAGTGATCGGCGGTCTCGATTACGCGCAGGGTAGCTCGCGCTCCCAGGTCCGCGCAGATGGGACGAAGGAGTTTGAGATCGGCCAAGGCGTCGCGGGTTCCCTGGAAGAAAAGCATCGGTTGTTTGACCTGCGGCAGGTGTTCGGCACGTTTGGTGCCGGGCTGTTTTGGCGGGTGTAGCGGGAAGCCGAAGAATACCAATCCGCGAACATCGCTCAATTTTTGTTGTGCAGCCGCTAGCGAAATCATGCGGCCGCCGAGCGATTTGCCGCCAGCGAATAACGGCAAATCCGGAGCGGCTTTCGCGGCAGCTTGCACGGCTGCAAGAATAGTAGCCGTGAGCACCGGTGGCCGGTCAGGAATTTTTCGCTTTTGCTCCATGTAGGGGAACTGGAATCGCAATGTGGCGACTCTGACCGCGGCGAGTTCGGTCGCCAGCGACTCCATAAAGGGATGAGTCATCCCTGCGCCTGCACCATGCGCAAGAACCAAAAGCGATTCAGCAGTTGGTGGACGTAACAGGATCGCTGAAACGTCGCTCGCCTCTTCAACAACAAAACGAATATTTCTGCGGACTGCCATTGCCTTCTCCAATTCGCGCGCACTTCGCGTGATTTTGGTTAGCGCAACTAGGTACGAAAACCAAAACCTACATGAATCTATAACTTAGAGGAAAGGATAGTAGACCAGTTGATTTAGCGCGCGCTAGGTCACTCGCGGTTGATGATTTAGAATGCCGGCGTGACGCCACTCGCATTCTCCAAGTCGAGAATCGCTGCGAACGCATATGTTTGACGAGAGAAATGCACACTGGGTTCGTCAAACATCGGGAGGATATGATGAATTTCAAAGGTCTTCGAGGCCCTAAGCACGTGTTTGCGTCAATGCCGGAGCCCTATAGGACCAGCCGGTGCGTTCTAGCGTCGATTTTTCTGGTTGTTGCATTCATATCATCCTTCCAAACGTGCGCTGCGCAAGAAGCTCTTCCGAGGATGGAACAAATTATTCAGTCCTATAACAAGGTTTTCATGGGCGCTGTACTGGTGGCGGAGGATGGGAAGGTACTCCTAAGCAAGGGATATGGATCGGCGAATCTTGAGTGGAGCATCCCCGATTCGCCGTCCACAAAATTTCGGCTTGGATCCATTACGAAACAATTCACCGCCGCGTCAATTTTGCTATTGGAAGAGCGCGGGAAGCTGAATATTGACGACCCGGTGAAGAAATACATGCCGGACGCGCCGTCGGCGTGGGACAAGATCACGATCTACAACTTGCTGACACATACATCGGGAATTCCGAGTTTCACTTCTTTCCCTGACTACGAATCAACGGAAGCAACGTCCACGACTCCCAAGGAACTAGTGGCGCGATTCCGGGATAAGCCCTTGAACTTTCAGCCGGGAGAGAAGTGGGAATACAGCAACTCGGGATACGTGTTGCTTGGCTATTTATTGGAAAAAGTCAGTGGCCAAAGTTACAAAGATTTCCTGCAGGAAAATATTTTCAAACCACTAGGCATGAATGATTCGGGATATGACTCGAACACCGCGATCATAATGCACCGGGCATCCGGATATGTACTCAGCCCCACGGGGCCGGAGAATGCCGGGTACGTCGACATGAGCATTCCTTTCTCGGCGGGGGCGCTTTATTCGACAACCGAGGACCTTCTGCGCTGGGAACAGGGCCTGTTCGGAGGCAAGGTGCTGTCAGCAGCATCGCTCAAAAAGATGACGACTCCCTTCAAGAATGACTACGCCTTCGGCTTGGGAGTCCGCGCGACGAACGGCCATACCGTCATCGATCACGGAGGCGGCATCGAGGGATTCAACACGCATATGGCCTACTACCCGGACGACAAGCTGACCGTGATCGTACTCGCGAATTTAAATGGAAATGCCCCAAGCGATATCGCCACAAAACTGGCGGCGGCCGTTCACGGAGAAAAAGTCGTACTGCCATCGGAGCGGAAGGAGATTTCTGTGCCGAAGGAAATTCTCGTGAAGTATGCGGGCACCTATGAACTGGCGCCGGGCTTCAGCATCACAATTACGCTCAATGACGGCAAGTTGAGTGCGCAGGCGACCAACCAGCCTAAATTTCCCCTGTTCGCCGAGTCAGAGACGAAATTCTTCTTCAAAGTGGTGGATGCGCAAATTGAATTCTCCAAAAATGACAAAGGTGAGATCACTGGCTTGACGCTGCATCAAGGAGGCCTCGATATGAAGGGGGATAAGAAATAGTCTCTTTGCATTCTAGAAGTATTTGAACTGCGCGGCTGAGTGAGTGAGATTGGCAGGGCAATACGCTCGGCGCAAAGCTTAAAAGGGAGAATCCCCAGATGTTATTGACTGATTCCGCCCATTTTCAGAAGACGTGCCTGAGCGCCGCATCTTTAGCACAGCCTCGAAAAATGCGCAGCACCGCAGCGTCCTGTTTGGTGCTGCTGTTGGCCATTTTGTTTGGCTGCAGCTCGTTGTGGGCGCAGAACGGCGAGTTCCCTCTGAGAAGCGTATAGCGATCGAAAAAGCAGTTTCGAGTTTTATGGCGGCGAATAGCGTGCCGGGAATTTCTGTTGCGGTGGTCCAGAACGGGAAATTAATTTGGTCCGAGGGATTTGGAATGGCGGACCTGGAAAACTTTGTGCCGGCATGGCTTGCCACACTGTACCGGCTCGGGTCGACCTCCAAGACGATTACGGCTACGGCGATTCTGCAACTTTCCGAGCGCGGCAAACTGGTGACCCGTCGATCGCATCAAGCCCTTCCACCTGCCGCGAGGTCACTCCTACCTTGATTATTCTGCAGACCGCCCAGATGACCCAGCAGCTCACGCGTAGTGATAGGCTATTCTTTTTTCGGAAATGCCGGACAATACTTCTGCACGTCCGCATCCAGGTCCAGGGTTGCTGAATTTGGTCCTCGCGGTCTTGTGAAACAGCCAAGATGGATTTTTGAGTTGATGCAGAACTATTGGCGTTCTTAATGCAAATATTCTTTTCTAAAGCTCGAAGCTTTGAAGAACTCGAAGTTGAGGCGACTATTAGTGTTTTGGTGGGACGTAGCTGTCGGGGAGCTTGGCTCCTTCACCGAAAAAGAACATCTCCATTTGTTCCCCCATCACTTTTTGAGAATTGGGGTCGAGCGGATTCAGGCGGAATTCGTTCATTAGCATTTTGGAATGCTCCACCCACAGCTTCCAGGCTTCCTTTGAAACGTTGTCATAAACGCGCTGGCCGAGTTCCCCTTTCCAGGGGATGCGATCGAGGCCGGGCATCTCGCGGCCGAATTTGACGCACTTCACCATGTGCACCCCCTGCGCGGCGGGCTGCGCGGCTGCTCCGGTGCTGTCTGAACGCTTCTCGTCTGCCATTAAGTCCTCCGTGTAAATGTCCGAATATTCAAGATACTTCAAGCGCGAGGGAAATTCCAGTCAGCGCGACAGATTCGTCGGACCGATTGGCTAGAGGAAGGCGGCGCATATCGGTATTATGATAGGCTCTTTGCGAAAGTTTTTAGCAGGATAACAAGAAGGGTTCGCGCCCGGCTGCGAATGTGAAAGGGCCGGGAGGTCCTCTTATGAATGCTCAAGCATCTGAAACCGCCGAAAAGCCGCAAGCCGACGCTTACTACTGTGAAGTTCCCTCACAACCTTGTGCGATTGTTTTGTTCGGCGCGTCGGGTGATTTAGCGCAGCGAAAACTTTTGCCGGCGTTGTGGGACCTAGCCTTTCACGCATGTCTGGCGCCGCGATTTCGGCTGGTGGGTTTCGCACGCACGAAAATGGAAGATGATGAATTCCGGCGCAAGACGGATGAAGCTTTGTCAAAAGCGAAAGTGGCGAGCGCCGGGGACAAAAAGCGGACTGATTTTCTGGCAAATCTCCATTACTTCGCGGGGAATTACAACGATGCAGAGGCGTTCCGCGGTTTGGCGAAGCGTCTGGACGAACTGGATGCCCAAGGGCAACTGGGCGGCAACCGGCTTTTTTATCTGGCTACGCCCCCGGAAATTTATTTAGAGATTATCGAGCAATTGGGAAAAGCCGGCCTGAATCGGCCGAAGTCAGATGATTCGTGGACGCGCGTGATTATCGAGAAGCCGTTTGGCCGCGATCAGGCTTCGGCGCGCGCGTTGAACGAAAAAGTTCTCGGCGTCTTTGATGAATCGCAGGTTTACCGTATCGATCATTATCTGGGCAAAGAGACCGTTCAAAATTTGCTGGTCTTTCGATTTGGAAACGGAATTTTCGAGCCGCTGTGGAACCGCAACTACGTCGATCACGTACAAATTACGGCGGCGGAATCGTTGGGAGTCGAGCGGCGCGCGGCCTTTTACGAAAATACCGGCGCGTTGCGCGACATGATACAGAGCCACGTGCTGCAGCTTACGTCGCTGGTGGCCATGGAATCGCCGGCAAATTTCGACGCGACGTCGGTGCGAAACGAAAAAATCAAGGTGCTGCAATCGATCCGGCCATTTGCGGGCGATAGCATTTGGAAAAACGTTGTTCGCGGACAGTACGGGCCGGGACAGGTGGATGGGAAAGCGGTACCCGGTTATCGCCAGGAGCCGGGAGTGAAGCCGGCTTCCGCGACGGAAACTTTTGTGGCCATGAAGCTCTTTGTGGATAACTGGCGCTGGAGCGGCGTGCCGTTTTATCTGCGTACTGGAAAGCGATTGAAGAAGGCGATTACGGAGGTGGCGATTCAATTCAAGCCGGCGCCGCACAAGGTTTTTCGCGGCGAAAATTCAGAAATGAATTGCATCCTTCTGAATATTCAGCCGGACGAAGGAATCTCGCTTTCTTTCGGAGCGAAAGCGCCGGGCGGGCAGATGCATATCAGTCCGGTGACCATGGATTTTCAGTACAAGTCTACGTTCGGCGGAGTATCGCGCGATGCTTACTCCACGCTGATCAACGATTGCATACGCGGTGATGCAACGCTTTTCGATCGCGCCGACAGCGTAGAGGCGGCTTGGGCGCTGGTGGATCCGATTTCGGAAGCCTGGGAGAGCGCTTCGCCACCGCCCTTTCCAAATTATCCGGCGGGCAGCGAGGGTCCGCGTGCCGCGGATGATTTGACGGGATCGGAAGGACGCCACTGGCGGCCGTTGTAAATAAATTCTCTTTTGAATTGAGAAAGTGTGGAGGGATTGATGATTCTGGCGGGCGACTTGGGAGGAACCAAGTCTAATCTCGGGCTATTCGAAGTACAGCGCGAGAAGCTCGTGCGCGTGGCACAGAAACGTTATGCCAGCCAGGAACATTCCGGCCTGGAAGAAATCCTGACTGATTTTCTGAAGGAGACACAGGCAGAAGTTACGCAGTCCGCGTTTGGTATCGCCGGCCCGGTGGTGAACAACCGCGTGCGAGCGACAAACTTGCCATGGATCGTGGACGGCGCGGCGCTGGCGAAACACTTAGGGCTCAGCTTTGTGCGGTTGTTGAATGATTTGGAAGCTACGGCCCACGGTATTGAAGTGCTGGAGCCGAAAGATATCGAGACTATTTACGCCGGCGTGCCTTCACCGCAAGCCAATCAAGTTGTTATCGCGGCGGGAACGGGATTAGGAGAAGGCGTTTTGTTTTGGGATGGCAAACGCCATTTGGCGATGGCGACCGAATCCGGCCACGCAGATTACGCTCCGAATACGGCGCAGCAAGCGGATCTGTGGAAATTTATAAAACAGCACGAAGAGTTCGTAAGCGCTGAAAGTATTTTGGCGGGCAGCGGGTTTCTGCGCGTGCACGAATTTCTGGATCCGAAAGTGCGGCACGCTTCGTTTGACGGTAACGGTGCCGACCCTGCGCCCGAAATTACGCGGCTCGGATTGGCGGGCACGTGCCCTGTGTGTGTGGCGACGCTGGATTTGTGGATTGAAATTTACGGTTCGGAAGCGGGGAACCTAGCTCTGCGCAATGTGGCGCGCGGAGGAATATACGTTGCAGGGGGCATCGCGGTGAAGGTGCTGCCAAAGCTGAAAAATGGCAGCTTTGTGGCTGCAGTGAAGCACAAAGAAAAGTTGGGAGATTTTCTGGCGCAGATTCCGATCCACGTGATTCTGAATGAAGATTGCCCGCTGCTGGGCGCCGCTAAAGTTGCCTGGAAGAACCTTTAACGCACGATCTTCTCGCCCGACTTACCTAGAAATTCTCGCGGAGGGCCGGAGAAAATCAATTTTCTCTGGGACGCTTGGTTCCCTTCACAAAGCAGGACTCGCAGACGCGCGTACCGTCTTTCAGAGTGAAATCAACACGGCGGGTGGGGTCGATGTCCGCACCACATTTGCCACATTGATCAATGGATTCGGTCATAAGAACTCGCTGGCATACCTATCTTAACAGGTGTTGTCGGGAAGGTCGAAGAGGGTCCGTTCGATTTTTAGCGGCAACTGACGGTTCAGGGAGTTTCAATCGTTTTTTTGGCGCAGATTTTTTGGAATTGCCCCAGGGTAGACGGGCCAATTCTGAGTAATGATTGTTCGCGCGGGGTAGATGGAGTTCCGGGCTTTCAGTTTCCACGCCAAACACAGCGAGCACCGAAGCACGTTCGCTGTTATTAGTCGGTGACGTTGACAGTGATTATAGTCGAATGCGACAGGCTTCCGGCCGTGCCCTTTACGGTGATCTTATGAACTCCGAGGGGAGATTTCGCGCCTTCAATGACTGTCATGGTGGAGGTCCCCGCACCCTGCGCGGAGCTAGGGTTTAAGGATACGGTTTGGACGCCGCTGTTTCCCGAGCTTGATAAAGTAATCGCCGAGTCGAAGCCGTCGGAAACGGTGGTGGTTATTGTAACGGTACCAGTGCCGCCTCTAGAAACGGTAATCGATGTAGGCGATGCGCTAATGGCGAAGTTGGGTGTAGCCTTGGTCACCTTCAGCGTGACGGTAGCGGTTTCGTTGGCACCGCCGGAGCTTCCGGTGACAGTAATCTTGTATGTGCCAACGGCCGTCGTTGAGGACACAGTCATGGCCATAACAGAAGTTCCGGCGCCGATGATCGAAGTTGGGTTGAAGCTTACTGTGACACCAGTTGGTTGCCCAGCCGCAGACAAGGAAATAGCCGAATCAAATCCCCCGGTTCCCGTACTGGTTATGATCGAGTTCCCGGCGCTACCCTGTGCAACGGAAACCGTAGCAGGAGCGGCTGAGATGCTGAAGCCGGGTGCCGGCGAGACTCCGGTAAGGGCGGCGATCAGGGCCGCTCCGTTCGGGCTGCCTATTCCGGTGGCCAAATCGTAACCGGTGGTTGCTGAATGGCCGTCGCTGCCGCTGGTGATATCGTGGAAATCGAGATTATAGTTCGAACTCAAACCGATGGTGTAGAGCGCGGGATTGATGAATCCGAGTGGCTTGCTTCCGTTCGCAACTGCCTGTTGATTGACCAGAGCAAGATAAGCCGCCCACAAGGGGGCGGCAAAGCTTGTTCCACCCCACATGTTGGCAGTGCAGGTTGTTTGGTTGGCGCACACGTAAAAACTAAAATTCGAGTTTGCCGAAACATCGGGACCGTTGCGATAAGTTTTTGAGCATGCGGAGCACCCGCTGGCGCTAGCCGTCTGCCAGGATGGAATCGCATATCCGTCGGGTGAGATACCGCCGCCACCATCGGACCAAGCTGTTTCTGAACTCCATGGGCCGCCCGCACTAGATGTGTCCAGATCGGTCCCGCCGACTGAGGTGATATATATATCGTCGGCCGGGAATATCTCGGCAGAAAAGGTCCATGCGCCATCGTCACCAGCCGCTTGAAACAAATTCTGACCCTGTGCCGCGAATTCCATGAAATACGGGTTGTCAGTGCCAGGGTCCGAGGGACTCCAGGTCCATGAAGAACTTAATTGCGCGTTGAGCGGACTAGCCGTAGCCATCGCGTTAAAAATCGAAGCATCGGTGGAACCGATGTACATCACCAAGCTGGATAGTCCGGGAGCCATGCCGAGCGCTTGAGTCATGTCGATGGTTTGCTCAAGGTCATCACAGCCCTGGGCCTCTAAACAAGTTTTGCTGGTGCCGTCTGTGGATAACAGGGTGATTGGAACGTTATTCGTTTGACCGACATTTTTGTAGTACTTGGTCAGGTCCGCCAAGTCGGTGCCGAGATACTCGAGCAAGCCGACTGACTGGCCGCTGCCGGTGAGAGCTGTTCCACCATAATACACTGCCCGCATGTCGCTACCCAGAAAAGAAGCCGAAGGGCCCGAGCCGGTGGTGGCATTGGATTTTTCGGCGGAATCATTTCTACGCACGAAGTTGGGATGCGGGATCGAATAGTTGTCCAGACCTGCAATGTGCCAGAGTTGAACCGACAAAAACGGTGTGGGTTCGCGGTCGGGAGCGAAGAAGGTACGATTTTCGGTGGGGTGTTGATAAACGCCCATGGTGACGTGCAAAGCTCGCTCAATGTTCTCAACCGAGCCACTAACATCCACGTTCAAGCGATTGCGCGAGGTGCCAACGACGGTAAGGCCGTTCGCTTCGGCGAAATGAATTACGGAGTCGTAATCCTCCGGCGTAGGACCAAACCGCACGGTAAATTCTTCCACCGTGAGGAATTGGCGATACGAGAGGCTGGAAGGATCATAGAGTTCCTGCAATAAATTCTCTAGCTCGGCTTGGTTGCGCAGCGGGAGAACCAGCACCAGGCGCATGGTCTGCGTGGCAGGAAGATGCCCAACGGAGCGCGCCTGACCCGTGCGAACTGCTTGACGCACGTGGCGCGTCATCAGCGGTACCGCTTGCGCCTGGCAAACAAAATTCACGAGCAGCAGAAGCGCGACAATCGTCAGCAGAGAAGCGCCCAATCTTCGAATCATGGTTTCTCCTAGTAGCCGAGGGGGATTTTCATTTTCAGGCAAGCCTCGCTGGCAAAGACCGCTGAAAATCGAGCGTCAATGTGGCTGAAAGCTTAGGCCGGACGCGGCAGTCAGTCAATAGTACATCTCATGCTTCGCGCCGGTGCTGATTGCGCATGCCGCTTCATATTCGTTACATTCGTCTACTTTTGCGTGGCGTCGGTTCTAGTACCACTATACCGAGTGAGGTAAGGCGCGAACGGAGTGATCTCGAAAGGCAACTTTTCGCGCGCCGAAATCAGGTGCACGGGTTTGGCGTTGATCAATTCGACCTGGTCGGTCCAGGGATCCACTTTCACGCGTGCGCCGATTGGCAGAGCTGAAATCTGTTCGAGTTTTGTTGAATCGAGATTTGGCGCTAGGTTCATCAATTGATTTGCCAGAAAAATACCGTTCCCGAGGCGCGGGTTGATTAGCGCGGGAAGCGCCTTGGAATCGGCATCCAATTGCTTCAGGAAAAGGCCTGCGCTGGCGAGTTTGTCTTTGTACGGTGAGTTCTTCAACAGCTCCAGCGCTTTCTGATTAGCTTCCTGGATTTGTGCAGGACTGTCTTTAAAAGTAAAGCGAGACAAAGCATCGACGGCGCTAACTTTGGTGGTGTCGTTGAAGCCCCACTGATCGGTGGAAGGCTTGGTGAGGAGAATGTCGGCTAGTTCTTGCGCCAACATAGTGGCGAGGCTGGCTTCGTCAGGCAGCACGTCAATCAAAGCACGGCTTAAGACGATGGTGTGGCCGATGGAAAACATCTCCAGAGTTCCGGTGAGAAGGACGCGACACTGCACTTCCGGCTGGATGTCCAGGTTATTTGTCACTTCCAAATTGTTGACGACGATCTCAAGCGTTTTGTCCGCAGCGCCGCGCGGAGCTAACAAGCCAGTGCGCTCGAGGCTGTCCAGAACGTTGTTTTCCGCCTGACGACGCCATTCGCGCTCCGCGTCAATGGGAGAACTTTGTTTCGCCTGGGATTCCGGATCCAAAAGCTGGCCGGACGAACCGGGCGCGGGCGTAACCGTGACGGCGGTAAATTCTTCGTGGCCTCCGGAATTTTTCAGGTTGTAACCCCATAGTCGCGTCTGGGCCCTGAAGCGAATCACGCCGCCCAAAGTATGCTCGTGCCCTGAATCCTGGCTGAAAATGTAAGCAGGCACCCAGAGATTAGGCTGAACATTTAGGCGCCAGCTATCGAAATGAAGATTGAAACCGTTTTTTTCAGCGATGGGAGTATCCATGCCATTAAAGCGAACAATCGTGAAGTTCTGGTCTTCCGCCCAAATGCGTCCGGTGAAGCGTCCCTTGCCCGATCCAGGCAATGGCGTGACGTCGAAGACCACGCAACGGACCTCGCCGACGAATTCGCGGCGAACATATTCAAACTGATAGTTCTGACGATCGAATCCCTTGGTATCCACAAAGATCATGCGCAGGAAAACTTCAGGTGAGTAAGACGATGTGAAAACGCCGCCCAGGTGAGCGATCGGATTCAGGGCATCGAGCGCTCCTTTCTTGGAGGCTAGCAAGGAGTGATCCACGACGCCGTTCGAGAGGTCGGCCTGTCCCAACAAGTAGTGATCGCCGGCGGGAATATTCCCCATGTTGGGATCGGGCTTCATGTCCTGAATGTAGGTTTCCACCACTGGGTGAAAGCGCTCGATCGTGGTTACTTCGTCACGCTCGCGCGCGATGATGCGATCGACGGCTTCATCGACGGTCTTGACAGTCGCGCCAGAAACTCCTGCTTGCGGAGGAGTCTGACCAGCTGGCTGCCCCGTTTGTCCGGAAGCCGCGCTGGCCAGAACGCAAACCAAGAGTATTGAGAGACAGAGATTCTTCGATACCTGCATATTCACTCCATGAATTATAAATGCTAGCGGATAGTAACGCGTCGAAATAATGTGGCGCGCCCGGAGGGATTCGAACCCCCGACCCTCTGTTTAGAAGTCGTCCGAACGGCTTTTGCCAAATCTTGCCAGGGGAGTGCCTAACCGAGCGGTTTCAGCAAGTTGGGACAACTCCACGCAAACGCTTTCTCCCCCATTTTCTCCGATTTTCTTCACTTTTGCTGCTGTTTTCCGCGCTTTGGGTGACACTGCGTTGACACTCGCCCCGTGCACAGTGCCACGTTGGTCCACTGTCCCAAGGGTCTTGAAGACATCAAATTCTTGACTGGCGCGTCTAACCGCCCTAAAGTCTAAATAGATGATACGGCGCGTAACATTCTTGGGATTGGCGCTCGCCGCACTCTTTGCCTTGCAGTTCGCGGGCTGCCTGTCCCCCATGTCCGCCGACCAGCAGACGGTGCAGTGCTGCGGCTCAATGCCGTGCAATCAGTCGAGCCAGTCTCACGATTGCTGCAAAACGATGGTCTCTTCGCCATCGCCAAGCGTGCTGCCGGTGGAACATTCCGTTTTGAATGTCCCTGTCGCCGCCATTGTGGAACATCTTTCGGCACCCGAAGTCATCGTGTTTGCCGAGATTACTCCTTCAGGATTCGAGGCGCCGCAGCACTCGCCTCCCGAGCTGTACACTCTCCATTCTTCCCTCCTGATCTAGCTCGCCTCCGAGCGGTGCGCTGCCGCGCCGCGTTCTATCTCTCTGTTTAAATCTGTGTTTTTTCCAAGGGTCGCGCTTGTTCGTCGACAACCTCTTTGTATCGCACGCGAGCGCCCGACCCATAGAACGCGTATTTCTAGGAGAAGGCGATGTTATTTACGTTGCGAAAGAATGGCACGACGAGGTTCTTGGTTAGATTCATTGGGCGTAATTTGCTGGCTCTGTTGATTTCCATTGTTGTTATGAACGCGACTTATGGACAGGAGCCGATGCCCCAGCACACGCAGGCGGTGACACCACTTGCCGATGTGTTGCAGGAAGCCGAGCGGAACGACCCTCAGATTCAAGCGGCACGACAAGGGTGGAAAGCGGCGCAGCAGGTTCCAACGCAAGTCTCAACTCTGCCAGATCCACAATTTCAGTTGCAGCAAGTCAATGTCGGGAGCCCGCGCCCATTTGCCGGATACACGAACAGCGACTTTGCCTACGTCGGCTTGGGCGTCTCGCAGGATTTGCCGTATCCCGGAAAGCTTCGGCTCAAAGGTGAGATCGCTAAGCGCGATGCCGACGTTTCGCAGCAGCAGTTTGAATCCGTTCGCCGTTCCGTGCTTACGGGAGCGAAGGTGGCCTATTTCCAGCTTGCCTATCTCTCGAAGACGCTCGGGATTCTTGAGAGCGACAAAGAACTGCTCGAACAAGCCGAGGAGGCAGCGAATGCACGGTATCGCTCAGGAATGGGGAACCAACAAGACCTGCTCCGCGCTCAGCTCGAACAAACCAATCTGCTCCGCGAAATCACCATGCATCACCTGGAAGTTGCCAAGGTGCAGGCGCAACTCAAAGAGCTGCTCAACCGTCACCAATCTTCAACAGACATTGAACCGGAGGATCTTTCCGAAACTCCGCTCCCTTACACCTACGACGAGCTTCTAGCTGCGATGAAAGCGCAGAATCCAGAGATTGCTAGTGCGGAAAAGATGATTGAGCGGCAAAAGCTGCAGGTTGATCTCGCGCACAAAGATTTCTACCCGGACTTCAATGTTCAATACACATGGGAGCGCACTGACCCTGCGCAATATCGCGCTTACTACATGCTGAGCGTCGGCGTTCGACTGCCGATCTACCGAGGCCGCAAGCAGCGACCGGAGTTGGCCCAGGCGGAAGCGGAGCTAAGTCGTTCACACAGCGAACTGGAAGTTCAGTCGCAACAGGCGGCTTCTGAACTCAAGGTCCAGTATGAGACGGCGCAGAAAACGGCGGAGTTGCTCAAAATCTACAAAGAGGGACTCCTTCCGCAGGCGCGAGCCGGATTTCAAGCCGGCATCGTCGCGTATCAGAACAACCGCCAGGACTTCCAGTCTCTGCTGTCGTCCTTTCTCGACGTTCTCCACTTGGATGAGGAGTACTGGCAGAACACAGCTGAACGCGAGACTGCGCTGGCACGACTCGAACAACTCACCGGTATGTCGTTGCACGACGAAGGAGCGAAGAGATGAAAACCTACCGCACAGGATTTCTGTTGGCTGTCATCGGAAACATCCTACTCGCGATCGTCCTCGTTGGGCTGTGGCTGCATTATCGCGTTGGCAGGCCGATGATGGATGCTCAAACCAAACAGGCGGAATCCTCCGCGCAAGATTCTGTAGGCACTCCCCTCCCCGCACCGCCCGCATCAACGGAAGCACCTTTGGTTCCCGTACAAATCTCGTCGCGGCGACTGCAGAGCATCGGCGTGAAGACCGGTACAGTCGAACGTAAGTTTGTCACAGACGAGATTCTCACCACCGGCAACGTCATGGTCGATGAAACGCGACTGGCTTACGTGCAAGTGCGGTTCTCCGGCTATATCCAAAAAGTGTTTGCGGATGCCACGTACCAATACGTCCGAGAAGGACAGCCGCTGTTCACAATTTACAGCCCTGATCTTGTGACCACCGAGCGCGAATACTTGGTGGCCAAGCAGAATCAGCAGCAAGTGGGGCAGAGTACGGTGCAAGGCGTCGCCCTGAGCGCGGCATCTCTCGTCGACGCGGCTGCGGAGCGTCTCAAACAGTGGGGCGTTCCGCAAAAAGAAATCTTTCGTCTTGAGTCCACCGGCCAGGTGCAACAGGAACTTGAAGTCGATTCGCCCGTCTCGGGCTACATCACCGAACGCAATGCTCTGCCCAGCGTTGCGGTTCAGCCGGAAATGCGCCTTTACACCATCGCGGATCTTTCGACCGTTTGGGTTCAGGCACAGGTCTTTCAGAACAATCTCGAACGTATAAAGATTGGCGCTCCTACAACGCTTACCATCAATACCTATCCAGGCCGGACGTTCAGGGGCCGCGTGGACTTTATCTACCCGCAAGTGGATATGGATACGCGAACGTCCAAAGTCCGCGTTATCTTTTCCAACTCTGGACTGCAACTTAAGCCCGGCATGTTCGTCAACGTGAGTCTGAAGGTTCCGATGGGGAACCAGCTTGTTATTCCCGCAACCGGCGTCTTGCAGTCCGGCACTCGTGAGATTGCTTTTGTGGAGCGCAGCGACGGTTACATCGAGCCGCGCGAAATCCGGTTGGGCGCACGCGTCGCTGATGACTTTATCGTGCTCGAGGGGTTGAAAGCGGGCGAGCAAATTGTTACCTCTGCAAATTTCCTGATCGACTCCGAGAGCCAACTTCAGGCCGCGCTTGGTTCGTTCGTTCCACCTCCACCCGGCGCTGGCGCAGCGTCTATTACGAACGCCCCGCAGGGAAATGTCGAATGGAGTTCAGAGCCAAACCCGCCTCATAAAGGCAGCAACGTCTTCCACGTAAAACTCACAGATGCGAGTGGAGCGCCCATTTCCGGTGCGGAAGTCAGCGTGACGTTTTTCATGCAGGCGATGCCGGAGATGGGCATGGCGTCGATGCGTACGTCCGTCACTCTCAGCGACAAGGACAACGGGCCCTATGACGGCTCGGTCCAGCTCGAAAGCGATGGAACCTGGCAAGTCACAATCATCGCGAAAAAGAATGGCCAAATCATCGCAACCAGGCAACTGAGCGTGAATGCCACGGGAGGGATGTAACGTGATCTCTCGATGGATTGATTGGTGCGCGGAAAACCGTTTCGTCGTTTTCATGGGAACTCTCCTGCTTGTGCTCGCGGGAATCTGGGCCCTGCGTCACATTCCGCTCGACGCGTTGCCAGATATTTCCGACGTGGAAGTGATTATCCACACTCCCTGGGGAGGTCAGCCTCCCAGCCTTATCGAAGACCAGGTTACCTACCCGATCGTCACGACAGTTCTCGCGGCTCCGTACGTAAAGGCCGTGCGAGCGCAAACCATGTTTGGGGACTCCTACGTCTTCGTCGTCTTTGAAGACACCACAGATTTGTACTGGGCGCGGTCGCGCGTTTTGGAATACATGCAACAGATCACGGGACGTTTGCCGGAGGGCGTGCACCCCGTGATCGGGCCGGACGCGACCGGCGCAGGATGGGTCTATGAATACGCGCTTGTGGACCACAGCCATAAGCGCAGTCTCGCCGACCTGCGTAGCCTTCAAGATTGGTATCTGCGCTACCAGCTCGAAACGGTTCCCGGAGTGGCCGAGGTCGCCACCATCGGCGGATTCGTGCGCCAGTACCAAGTCAGCGTGGACCCTGACAAACTCCGCGCCTACGGAATTCCTCTTTCAACGGTCATCGAAAAAGTCCGCGCCAGCACAAACGAAGTGGGCGGACGCCTGCTCGAAATGGGCGGCGCGGAATACATGATTCGCGGCCTCGGCTATTTGCGTTCTTTGAGCGACCTGGAAACCGTTCCGGTAGCGACCAAGAACGGCACGCCGGTTCTCATCCGGGATTTGGGAACAGTTACGTTCGGGCCGGACATTCGTGAAGGTGTTGCGGAGTGGCAAGGCGAAGGGGAAACCGTTGGCGGGATTGTCGTGATGCGCGACGGGATGAATGCCCTCAGTGTTATCAATGGCGTCAAGCAGAAACTCTTGGAAATCAAACCCTCGCTGCCACCGGGTGTGGAAGTGGTCGCGGGATACGACCGCTCAGGATTGATTCACGCCTCCATCGAAACACTGCAACGCGACTTGCTCGAAGAGGCGATCATCGTCAGCATCGTGATCGTCATCTTTTTGTTCCACTTCCGTTCGGCGCTGATTCCGATCGTGACTTTGCCGATCGCGGTAGTCGCAGCCTTCATCCCGATGTACTACCTTCATGTCACCTCAAACATCATGTCGCTCGGAGGTCTCGCCCTGGCGATTGGCGTCCTCGTGGATGCCGCAATTGTCATGGTCGAAAACGGCTACCGGCAGCTTTCTCAACGCCAAGCCGCCGAGTCCGATCCTATTCTTGAAGGCGAGAGACGGAAAATCCTGTTGGACTCAGCGAAACAAGTGGGTCCCGCTCTTTTCTTTTCGCTAGTAATCATCGTCATTTCCTTCCTTCCTGTCTTTTTACTGGAAGCACAGGAAGGGCGCATGTTTCGCCCTCTGGCGTGGACAAAGACGCTGGCTGTTGGATTCTCCTCCATATTGGCGATCACTCTTGTGCCGGTATTGATGGTCCTATTCATCCGCGGACGATTGATACCTGAATCCGGAAATCCCATTTCAAGAATCACTCAGGCTATTTATTTGCCGGTTCTGCGGCTGTGTTTGCGTTTCCGCAAGACCACTTTATTAGTCAGTCTCCTCTTTCTCGCCGTCACACTGCCGCTCGCGTTTCACATCGGCAGTCAATTCATGCCGCCGCTCTTTGAAGGGTCGGCCCTCTACATGCCGACAGCTCTGCCCGGAATTTCCATCGGACAGGCGTCGCAGTTGCTGCAAGAACAGGACAGGATCATTCGCACTTTCCCGGAAGTCGAGACCGTGTTCGGTTCCATCGGGCGATCCGACAGTGCGACCGATAATGCTCCTCTCGATATGTACGACACGACGCTGATGCTCAAGCCGCGCAGTCAATGGCGGCCGGGGATGACCTACGAAAAGCTGATCCAAGATATGGACGCGAAACTCCAGTTTCCCGGGCTGTCCAACACTTGGACCATGCCGGTCGAAAATCGTCTCGACATGGAATTGACGGGTATTAAGACACCCCTCGGTTTGAAGATTCAAGGGCCAAACCTAGAGGGCATCCAGCAGGTTGGTGCGCAGGTGCACCAGATCCTCTCCGCGATTCCTGAGATGCGTTCCATTTTTGCGGAACGCGTTTCGCAAGGTTTTTATCTCAACGTGGAAGTGAACCGAGCAGAGGCGGCTCGCTACGGTTTGACTATCGCTGATGTTCAGCAGGCAGTTACTTCAGGAATCGGCGGCGAAATGGTTGCGGAAAACGTCGAGGGCCGCGAGCGGTATCCGGTGAACGTCCGGTATAACCGCGACTTCAGAAACAACGTCGAGGAATTGCAGCACGTGTTGATCGGCACCGCTACCGGCGCACAGATTCCGATTTCCGAAGTCGCGAAAATCTCGTTCTCTCGGGGACCCTCAATGATCCGTGATGAAGACGGCGCGCTGACCGGCTACGTGTACATCGATCTGAATACGAAAGACTACGGTGGCTTCGTCACGCACGCGACAAATTTGCTCAAGCAAAAACTCGCCTTGGCACCAGGCTTTACTTACAAATGGTCAGGCGAATATGAGTTTGAGTTGCGGGCGAAAGAGCGCCTGCAACTCATTCTGCCGATCGTCTTTTTTGTCATCTTTATGTTGCTCTACGTGGTGTTTCATTCCGTCGCTGAGGCTGCTGTCCTCATTTTCCCGACGATCTATGCGCTGACCGGCGGACTGATTCTGCAGAGGCTGCTCGGATACAACTTCAGCGTGGCGGTGTGGGTCGGTTATATCGCCCTGTTTGGAATTGCAGTTGAAACTGGCGTGGTGATGGTTGTATATCTCCACGAAGCACTGGATCACCGCCTCAAGTCCGGAGTCCCTCTGCGCCACGAAGACATCGAAGCAGCGGTAATTGAAGGAGCCGTCCACCGCCTCAGGCCGAAATTAATGACGGTATCCGTTGTGCTCGCCAGCCTGATCCCTATTCTTTGGGAAACGGGCGTCGGCGCCGACGTCATGAAGCCTATCGCCGCCCCCATCGTTGGCGGCATGATTACATCCACCATCCACGTTCTGATTCTCGTGCCCGTGTTTTTTGCCCTCATGAAGGAGCGAGCATTACGGCGAGGAACTCTCGGTTCGCCACCAGGGTGAGGGAGTAGTGTCACCTTTCGTCCTGTCGGAACCATTCTTCATGGCCGAGCAAGCCTCCCACGCTCATGATTGTCACGCCCGCGTGCGAGCGTCTTGCGTACAACTCCGTCAGAGCGGCCTCGCAGCCGCGAGAGCTTTAGCGAATCGGCCACCGCGTCCGCCACTTCCTGGACTTCCGGTCATTGATAGTTATGCGCCAGCAGGACCGCGTTCCTTTCGCTGCACAACTCGCGCACGCGCTTCTGCTTTCCGCGAATCTCCTCGGTCGTACCGTCCACCGTCTCGATGACCGGAAGCGCGTAGCGTTCCTCGAAAGCACTCTGCACGGCTGTGTTCGGCATGACGGTCGTCCCCTGGTATGGAATTATGAAATCCTTTGGCAGATATCGAGCGCGTGCGCAGAATGCGTGAGCGCCCCGATGGAAATCGCGTCGACGCCACAAGCGGCGAAGGCTTCCAGATTCGATTCGGAAATCCCGCCGCTCGCTTCGACAAGAACGTGATCCCACAGATTCTCTCGACGAAGCATGTCGAGAATGGATGAGATCTGATCCGGCGTCATGTTGTCGAGCATCACCAAACACGCATACTCTTCCGCCGCTTGTTCCCGAAGGCGGCGAAATGCTTCTGCTGCCACACGAGCCGCGTCTTCTCCTCGCACTTCGATTTCGATGAACGCGGAATCTTTGCGAAATCGCCACGCTTTCTCAATGGCGAGGGGCGCTGCCTCTTCTTCGCGGGCGGCGAAAAGCGCCAGATGATTATTCTTGATGACAATCGCGTCGCCGAGGCCCAGCCGGTGAGTGCCACCATTGCCGACATGCAACGCGCGCTTGTCAAGCAAGCCCCATGGGGTCTTTCGTGTGCCGACGATTCGCGTTGCAGGGCTGCGTCCCCGTGCCCGTTCTTGCAAGCGGCGGATTGCAGTGGCGATCCCGCTCATTCTTTGAACGAGATTGAGAGCCACCCGTTCGAGGGCGAGTAACTTCGTTTCGTGGCCAACCGCCCGAAGCAATACATCACCGGGCTGCACGACGTCGCCGTCGTTTTTGTCGAACGTGACATCGAGGCCATGCGCTTCGAGCATGAGGGCTAACTCGGCCAATCCTGCTGTCACCCCGGGATCACGCGTCAAGATGCTAGCTGAGGCACGTTTGTCCTTGAGTCCAAGAGATTTGACCGTTAAGTCGCACGGTGCGAGATCGGCGCGCAGCAGAACCTCGGTGAGCGTGACAACCACGTCGCGATATTGCGGGTTATCGATTGTGAGAGTGCCGCCCCGGAAGAGCGCCTGCTCGATCCGTTGCTCGCGTGTCGAATTCATAGTCAGTTGTCAACTCTGTCCGCTATTTCAGAAGAAATCCGCGCGCACGGAGGCGGGCCTTGGCTCGCGAAATTGTTTCCGGCAGCGAAGCCTCGACCGTGTGCAGGTGCACTCCGCCGGTGAGTGAGGACAGGAGCGTCGCGCGCGACGCGTGCACCTGCGCGAGAAAATCCTGCACGTCCGCGCGAGACTCAAGCATTAGCGATCCGCGCAATTCGCCGTAGAAAGGGTGCTCGACGATTACGTCTAGGATCTTGACGCCGTGATCGACCAGAATCTGAAGTTCTTCCTCGGTTTGCTCCGGGGCATGCCGGCAAGCAAGAACCGCTCGATGAGGATGAGGGAAGCTTTCAGGCAGGCGGTAGCCTCTCGGCGTGGCGACGATCTGCTCGCCGCCGGCACGCAAAATCGCGATGTCCTGGACCAGGCACTGGCGGCTCACGTGAAAATGTCTGGCCAATTCGCCGCCGCGGATTGGCGCTGCGTGGTGCCGCACCCATGCGACTATACGGCGACGCCGTTTGCCGGCGGAATCAAGCCGCATGTCATGGAGCGATTTGTCCCTCGATGATTTGTCAGGCACAGTCATGTCACCTGTCTTGTCAGATGTCTAGTCTAGTGTGCAGGCGAACTTTTGTACAAGTCCGGCCGACCTATACTGCGCGCCACAAATATCGACCGTTGCGTATGAAACGCAGAAGAACACTTCGTCCGACGAAGACGCGGTTCCGCTCCGTCGCGTCGGCTGTTCAAAAAAGGAGTTTCGCAATCGTCACTTCAAGCGCCGCTTTGGAAGCCGATCCGTGCGAGGTCTTGTGTTTCCCCCAACTCATCCGAGTCAAACTCTTTGCACACACAACCTTCAGGACAAAATCCCCTAAGGTTACTACTAACAAACAGCCGCAAATTATTTCTAGAACAACTTGGCCCAATTGGGGTGAAAATTATTGTCTGTGGAGCGCTATGTGTTTTCGTCACAGCGCTTACATTTGCTGAACGCTTGGTAGTTTCTTTGTTTTAGCTTCGCCCCCTTCCTTTTCGCGCTGAATTCCTGACGCCTACGTTTGTGCAGCGCAGATTCAGTCCAAAACAGTCGTCCATGAGCCCGACACGAAAAAGTTGAGCAGCAGGACTCTATCGGTTGGCAGCGAAGGAGTCGTCGGCCTCCGCCACAATTTCGAAGAAGTAACGGGAGCGAAGCAGGTGGATGAAGGCGTGCGCGAACGAACTGGATCCGATTCGGCCGGTCATTCCGCCTTGATTCCTCTCCGTGTCCTCATTCTCGAAGACAATCCAAGTGACGTCGAGCTCTGCATTCGCGAGCTGAACGAAGCAGGATTCGAACTTCAGGCAGACGCAGTAGACACTGAGGAACGTTTCGCTGCAAGGCTCCAATCTCGCGGCTACGATCTGATACTGGCCGACTACCGCATTCCGGCATGGAGCGGCGTGGAGGCCTTCCACCTGCTCAAGCAGAGCGGGAAGGACGTTCCTTTTATTTTAGTAACCGGCACGCTGGGAGAAGAGGCCGCAGTCGACCTTATCAAAGAGGGGGTAGCCGATTGCATCCTTAAAGATCGCTTGGCCCGTCTGCCGTTGGCCGTCCGTCGAGCTCTAAAAGAGAAATCAACACGAGATGAACGCGAGCAAGCTGTCCAAGCCCTTCGTGAGAGCGAGGAACGAGTCCGGCTGTTGCTCGATTCCACCGCTGAGGCAATCTATGGAGTCAACATTCAGGGCAACTGCACATTTTGTAACGCTGCTTCGTTACGCCTGCTTGGATATGACCGTCCCGACGACTTGCTCGGGAGACAAATGCACTTGCTCACGCACCATACGCGAGCCAACGGCACACCACACCCGATCACAGAATGCCATATTTACCTGGGCTTTAGTGAAGGTAGAGGTTCCCATGCAGATGACGAGGTGCTATGGAGAAAGGATGGCTCCAGCTTCCCTGCTGAGTGCTGGTCTTATCCGATGCTCTTGAATGGAGAACCGATTGGTTCCGTCGTGACATTCCTTGACGTCACAGAGCGCAAAGCGGCCGCAACGCATCTTCTGCAGAAGGTAGAGGAGTTAAACCGCTCGAATGTGGAATTGGAGCAATTCGCCTATATTGCCTCCCACGATTTGCAGGAGCCGCTCCGGATGGTGGCCAGTTACACACAACTTCTGGCCAGAAGGTACAGGGGACAGCTGGACGCCGATGCCGATGAGTTCATTTCTTTCGCAGTCGACGGCGCCAACCGCATGCAGCGGTTGATCCAGGATTTGCTCACCTATTCGCGCGTTGGCACCAAGGGAACAGATCTGCTTGATACCTCCAGCGAAGAAGCGTTGCAACAGGCGCTCATAAATCTGCGTGGCGCGATCGAAGAAAGCGGCGCGCAGGTGACGCACGATCCTCTGCCCGACGTCATGGCGGACGAGATGCAGCTCACCCAGTTATTTCAAAATCTTGTTGGCAATGCCATTAAGTACCAAAGCCCCGGAGTCCCGCGCGTGCACATCTCCGCGGTCTTGAACGGCGAGAAGAAATGGGAATTCTCGGTGAAAGACAATGGGCTGGGAATTGACCCGCAATACTTCGAAAGGATTTTTGGGATGTTCCAGCGACTGCACAAGCGCGGAGAATTCGCAGGCACCGGCATCGGTTTGGCCATCTGCAAAAAGATTGTTGAGCGGCACGGCGGCAACATCTCCGTCGAGTCACAACCAGGCAACGGTTCTACATTTCGCTTTTTTTTGGCAGAAATTGAGAGGGGATTGTGAAAGCCATCGGAACAGAAGATATGCCCCCGGAGGGTCTCTTGGGCAAAGTGAGTCCCAGTGATTCACGGCCGTGACAGGAAGAATCGGTGTTCAGAATGGAGCTATCCATCCCAATGGTCCCAGACGGCTCTCTTCGGGCTTTTCTCAGAATGTCAGAGCAATACGAGATGGATGTATTCGCGTTGGCCAGGGACAAACAGCGTTTTCGTGAAGCCGTCTCAATCTAAGGTGAAAATGCATTGAGTAACACGCAGCAACGGCTGTTCCTGTTATGCCGAGTTGGCCTACACCTCTGTGCGTTGCCCCTCGAGCACGTGGTGGAGACGATGCGGCCTCTCCCGGTCGACATAGTAGGGGGGACCCCGCAGTTCGTCAGCGGACTCTCCATTATCCGCGGCGTTCCTGTGCCCGTTGTGGACACCGGCTCGCTTCTAGGTGTGGGGGAATCGCGCCCCGCACGTTTCGTCACAGTAAAGGCCGGTAGTCGTCTCGTGGTGCTGACGGTCGACGCGGTCTTGGGTGTTCGAGTGATTCCAGTTGAATCTCTCCAAGATCTTCCGCCTTTACTCAGCAATGCGCCCGCCGAATTGATTGCAGCCATCGGGGCCATCGACTCTGAATTAGTGCTCGTGCTGCGAACTGCGTGCGTCGTGCCGGAGTCAATTTGGGCCGTTCTGGAGTTGGAGGGAGTGTCTCAATGACGGTCGCGGTCGAACCCCGTGACGTCGACCACTTCCGCAATGTCGTGGCACGCCGTTTTGGGCTCCAATTCGATGACTCCAAACTCGGCTTTCTCGGTGACTTGCTTCGCCGAAGACTCAATGCAAATGGGCACGTCTGCGAGACCTACTTTGGAAAACTCGAGGTGGGAGCTCCAGAGGACGAATTGAGTGCCCTCGTACAGGAACTAACCGTGCCGGAGACATATTTCTTCCGAAACATCGATCAGTTCCGGGCCTTCTCGGAAGTCGTGCTTCCCTGTCGTCTCCGCGCTCAGCAGTCTCATAAGCGGCTTCGGTTTCTTTCCGCTGCATGTGCCTCGGGCGAGGAAGCCTACACACTGGCCATCCTACTGCATGAAGCGTTGCCGGACCCCTCCTGGGTGGTGTCCATTTTGGGGATCGACGTCAATACCGCCATGCTCGAAAAGGCTGCGCACGCTCGATACTCGAGCTGGGCGCTGCGGGAAACGCCTCTTGATGTCCAACGCCGATGGTTCCGCTCGGAGCGCCGCGAGATGGTGCTCGACGAGACGATTCGTAGTTCAGTGCGCTTCAAGTCGCACAATCTGGTGCAGGACGACCCAGAGACATGGCAGGCTGAAGCGTACGACGCGATTTTTTGCCGGAACGTCATCATGTATCTCACGGAGGAGGCGGGCAAGGCGCTCGTGGCGCGTATCACGCAGGCGCTTGCCCCGGGGGGCTACCTCTTCCTCGGGCACGCTGAAACCCTTCGTGGCCTTTCTCACGACTTCCATCTTCACCACACCCACGGAACTTTCTACTACCAGCGCAAAGAGGGCAACGATCAGCTAGCGAAACGCTTTCCTACGGGTATGGCACCGACTTCCACATTTGTTGCGGCACCACTCGCGGCGATCGTGGATGAGGCCGACACATGGGTTGACGCCATCTGCAGTGCAACGAAGCGAATCCAGGTATTGGCAGAAGTGCCGAAGAGGGATGCGTCGCCTGGTCCATCCATCCCCCGTGTCCAAGCGGGACACACTTGGGATCTTTGCATTCCGCTCGAACTCTTGAGGACGGAACACTTCGCAGAAGCGCTCGACGTCGTTGAGGCCCTCGCGCCCGAGTCCGCTCATGATCCCGATGTCCTCCTGCTACGGGCGGTGCTCCTCGCGCATGGCGGCCAGCTAACGCCCGCCGAAGGTGTGTGCCGCCAACTTCTTAAGATTGACGAGTTGAATTCAGGCGCGCACTACGTGCTGGCGCTCTGCCGCGAAGGAGCGAGAGATCGATCCGCAGCCGTTGATCATGACCAAGTCGCCGTGTATTTGGACCCTGCTTTTGCCATGCCTCGCCTCCACCTTGGCTTGCTCGCGCGCCGCGCCGGCGACTGCGACGCCGCACGACGTGAACTCGATCAGGCACTTGCGCTGCTTCAGCGCGAGGATGCGTCGCGGCTGCTCTTGTTTGGAGGTGGCTTCAATCGCGAGGCACTCCTCGGGCTTTGCCGCGCAGAGTTGATTGCTTGCGGAGGGAAGCCGTGATGAGTGAGAACCAAACGGCTGTGATTGAACGTTCCACCGAATTGCGCCGAGCGTTCGATCGGTCCTTTTCGGAAGCTCCGGTAGCCGGTGCGTCCCAATGGGATGACTTGCTGGACATTCGTGTGGGATCCGATCCATATGCGATCCACCTTGATCAGGTGACCGGAGTGTTCGCGGACAAGTTGGTTACCCCGCTTCCCGGCTCTTTTCCTGAACTGCTCGGGATTGCGGGTTTTCGAGGAGCCATAGTTCCCGTATATGACCTCCGCAGTCTGCTCGGGTACACACGTGGTGGATCACAACGCTGGTTGATCCTCATCGCGGGCCAAACACGGATTGCGCTCACATTCGATCAGTTCGAGGGACACACGCGAGTCCCGCGGACCGCGATTGCGAAAGAGGCTAGCGGGGAAACCCAGCGACTCAGCGTTCGTGAAGTCATTCGAACAGCGAGTTTCGTACGCCCGATAGTTCACCTTCCGTTTGTCCTGGAAATGATTCGAAAACGGGTTCCTCAGGGAAACCTGCAAAAGGAGTGATGCCATGTGGACATTTGGAAAAAAGATAGCGGCCGGATTCGCGATATCTTTCGCACTGCTGGCGGGAATCGGCACAGTTGCCTATCGAAGCACAGTTTCACTCACGAGGACCAGCTACTCAGTCGCTCATTCGCACCTCGTCTTGGAAACCATCGCCAACGTGCTGAGCCAGATGAAGGACGCGGAAACCGGGCAGCGTGGCTTTCTGATCACTGGTGACGACGCATATCTTGAGCCATACCGGTCGGGCCGCGACTCTGTGGAAAAGCTGGTGAAGGATCTACGAGAGCTAACGGCCGATAACCCCCGTCAACAAAAACGAATCGACGAAGTCGAACCAATCATTGCAGCTAAGCTTGCCGAGTTGAAACAAACAGTCGATCTGCGGAGGAGTGCGGGCTTCGAACAAGCAAGGATTGTGGTCCAAGGGGGCGCGGGCAAGAGGAGCATGGACGATATTCGGCGGGTACTCGAGCAAATGGACCTGGAGGAGAGAGATCTGCTCAGGCAGCGTGCCAGTGAAGTGGAGGCGTCCGCGAGTGGTGCGAGGTTAACGATCATACTGGGCACCCTGTCCTGCCTCATATTCGTGAGCGCCACTGGTTTCTATCTCACTCACTCCCTGACTAGTCAGATTGGGTCCGTGGTCCGGCACGTTCAGAGCTCATCGGCGGAACTTCAATCCGCTGCCAACCAGCAAGCGACCGGAGCCAAAGAGCAGGCGACTGCGATGAATGAAATCACCACCACCATCAGAGAGTTGCTCGCCACATCGCGTCAAATCGCGGAGAGCGCGCAGCGCGTTTCCCAGATCGCCGAACAGGCTGTGAGTGCGGCGGTCTCGGGAGATGGGACGGTAGACAAGGCGCACGAGTCGATCGGCGGAATTCGGCACCAAGTGGACCTGATCGTCAACCACATGCTGGAGCTCGGAAAGAAATCGCAACAGATCGGGGCCGTGCTCGAAATCGTCTCCGAACTTGCCGAGCAGACCAACATTCTCGCGATTAACGCGACCATCGAAGCGGCAGGCGCTGGAGACACGGGCAAGCGCTTCGCCGTTGTGGCCGATGAAATCAGGAAGCTCGCGGATCGAGTGGCGGGCTCAACCAAAGAGATCCGGAGCCTCATTGATGACGTTCGCAGCGCGGTAAATACGACGGTCATGGCGACGGAAACGGGATCGAAATCCGTTGAGTCCGGTTCCAACCAGTTTGCCGACGTGGCCACCGCATTCAAGCAGATCGCGGACCTCGTGGGAACAACCACGGAAGCTGCCCGTGAGATCGAGCTTTCCACTAAACAGCAGACGACCGCTGTCGAGCAGGTCAATGTGGCCATCGCCAACGTCGCGCAGACGACCAAAGAAACCGAGGCGAGTTCGGGCCAGACCTTGCAAACAGCGTCTCAGCTCGCCCTGCTATCCGGCGAACTACTCCGGCTGGTCCAGTCTCAGGCGAGTGCCTAAGACATGGCGCGCGATCCATACAAGTATTTTCGCGTGGAAGCACGCGAACTCCTGGATCAACTTGGCAGAGGAATCCTGGACCTAGAAAAGTCTCTGCCCACATCTGATCTGGTGCCGCAGCTGCTACGACTGGCTCACACTCTGAAGGGCGCAGCGCGGGTCGTCAAACAGCGGGAGATCGCGGACAATTCCCACTCGCTCGAGGACGTCCTCACTCCGTATCGCGAGACGCCGGGACCCGTGCCGCGCGATCAAATTGAAATCCTCCTGAAGCTCCTCGATGACATCGGCAAAAGTATCGCGGGTCTCGCGCCGCCCCCAGATGTAAGCGATGACCATACTAGCCTCCAGCTCAGCGCTGCGCCTTTTCGGACGCTACGCGCCGATGTCACGGAGGTAGATGAACTCCTCGATGGAGTTTCCGAGGCTCACACTCAATTAAGCGTCTTGCAGCGTAGCCTAGGTGGTATGGAACGCGCCCGGAATCTCGTGGACCTCGTAGTGGAGCAACTCTCTGCCCCCAGAATTCGAGGCGCAGAGCATCGCAGACAGGCTGAGTCGGCCGCCGTAGCTCGCTCACTGGTGGAGCAGCTGGAAATTGTTATCGGCGAATTCGATCGGAGTCTGACGTCTGGGTTCGACCAGGTAGATCGGGAACTCCGCCAAATACGCGAGGCCGCTGAACGACTGCGGCTGCTGCCGGCAAGCAGTCTTTTCTCCTCATTAGAGCGCACGGCGCGTGACGTAGCACAGGCTCAAGGAAAGCATGCAGTCTTCGAGGGAAGAGGAGGCGATGTACGTCTCGATGCGCACGTTCTCGGAGAGATTCAACCCGCGCTGCTGCAGATCGTGCGCAATGCCGTGGCCCACGGGATTGAATCCGAAAGCGATCGAATCGCCGCTGGCAAGCCTCCTCAGGGTCGTGTGGTTCTGGAAGTATCGCAGCGTCGCAGGCGCCTCATGTTTGTCTGCCGCGACGATGGCCGGGGTATTGACCTTGAGGCCGTCAGTCGCGCTGCCCAGCGGAAAGGAGGACTCTCAAAAGAGGCGCAAGGTATGGGGTCCGAAGAGCTGCTGCGATTGTTGCTGGGCGGGGGCATAAGTACTTCAGGCACGATCACCGAGGTTTCCGGGCGAGGAATCGGTCTTGATGTAGTTCGGGATGCTGTCGAGCGATTGGGAGGCGACGTTACAGTCCGAACTGAACCAGGGAAGGGTACAACACTCGAACTCGCCGTCCCGCTCTCGCTCGCTTCGCTGGAAACGCTGGTCATTGAGAGTTCGGGTGTCGCAGCGACCATTCCGCTCGATTCGGTGCGACGCTGCGTGCGTCTGGGCCCGGAAGAGATCGCAAGAACGGCGCAGGGAGGCACGGTAGTCTACGAAGGGAAAGTGATTCCTTTCCTTCCGCTCGTTGCCATGGTTTTGGCGAGTCCTCCATCACTAGACGTGGCGCGGCACTGGTCGGCGGTTATCGTCGAAGGTACAAACGGTGTTGCCGCCTTCGGCGTGGATCGCCTGTTAGGTACGACAAATCTTGTTCTCCATCCGCTTCCTGAACTTGCGCAAGCGGGCGCGGTGGTCGCGGGCGCATCTTTCGATGCTCGGGGCACTCCGCAGATCGTTCTCGATCCAGACGGCTTGATCGCCGCAGCGCAGCGCGGGGAACCAACCCAATCCCAACCCCAAACCGTGCGGCCCCCAATTCTTGTGATTGACGATTCCCTAACGACGCGCATGTTGGAACGGAGCATCCTCGAATCCGCAGGCTATCTAGTGGACATCGCGACCTCAGGGGAGGATGCCCTCGAGAAAGCAAGCCAAACACGGTATTCGCTCTTTCTCGTCGATGTCGAAATGCCTGGCATAGACGGATTCGCGTTCATCCAGCGCACCCGATCCGACGCGAACCTGCGGGACATTCCTTCGATCCTGGTGAGTTCGCGCGATGCTCCTGAAGATCATAAGCGCGGGCGAGAAGTTGGTGCGCAGGCTTACATCGTGAAGGGCGAATTCAACCAGGGAAAGTTCCTTGAATGTGTACGAAGGTTGGTGGGATGACGATGGCAAGAATAAGAGTCCTTGTCGTGGATGATTCCGTAACGGTGCGAAAGCGTCTCGGAGAGGTGTTGGGGAGAGATCCCGAATTCGAGGTGGTAGCCGAGGCCGAGGATGGAAAGAAAGCGGTCGAGCTCTGCCGCGACCTCCACCCAGATGTGATTACGATGGACATGATGCTCCCGGTAATGACTGGTCTGGCCGCTACCGAATACATCATGGCGCATTGTCCAACACCTATCCTGATCGTTTCATCGTCTACAAACCGCGGCGAATTATTCAAGACGTACGAGGCCCTTGCAGCTGGAGCTGTCGACGTACTCGAGAAACCCAGCGAAAGCGAGTTGAATGGATCGTGGGAGCGGAAGTTTGTCTCCAGCATAAAGCTGGTGTCGCGCATCCGGGTGATTACTCACCCTCGAGGTCGGCTTAGAAATCTCGGACAAACCCAAGCCCAACGGCAGGAGTGCTCCCTCTCGCCCGTAGCACGAGGGCAATTCAAATTGATCGCTCTGGGCGCTTCAACGGGGGGCCCCGGTGCCATTGTCGAGGTATTGCGAGGAATGCCAGCCACGCTCCCAGTCCCAATTCTGCTGGTTCTCCATATCAACGAACCTTTCGGCGCCGCATTTGCCGACTGGCTCGATGGACAGACCGCGTGGCGAGTCAAATATGCCACCGATGGTCAGCCGCTCGGCTCAACATGTGGCCGCGTGGTCATGGCGCCCCCAGGCCATCACCTGGTTGTGCGTGGCGGGCGCCTGCACTTGACACTTGATCCGGAACTCCACTCTTGTCGACCTTCCGTAGATGTGCTTTTCCAATCAGTGGCAAGGGACTGTGGTTCGGGAGCGGCCGCTTGTCTCCTGACCGGGATGGGCCGCGATGGTGCTTCCGGTCTGTTGGACGTGCGCAAAGCAGGCGGTTTCACCATCGCGCAGGACGAGGCCACGTCTGTCGTCTACGGGATGCCCCGGGAGGCCGCACTTCTTGGAGCGGCCGAGCGCGTGCTGCCACTGGGCGAGATTGGCCCTGCCCTTGCAGCACTGACGGCTTGGCGAAGTGAAGCGAAGCAAGCATGAGCGGCACGGTTCTTATCATTGACGATAGCCTAACGGTCCGAATGGATCTGACGGAAGCGTTTGAGGCAGGGGGCTTCCATCCGATTCCTTGCTCGACATTGGCTGAAGCCCGGCAGGTTCTAACGCACGGCCCAGTGGACCTCGTCATCCTCGATGTCCTGCTGCCGGACGGCGACGGTCTCGAGTTCCTGAGGGAGATTCGAGAATGTGCGTCAAGTCAGGCAGTCGCCGTCATCATGCTCTCGACGGAAGCGGACGTTAAGGACAGAATTCGCGGCCTGCAAAGAGGCGCTGATGAATATGTTGGCAAGCCTTACGAAGTCGGATATCTGGTCGCCAGAGCCAGAGAATTCCTGCGGAGCCGCCGATCTTCTCCCGCTGGATCAACGACAGTTCTTGTGATCGATGACAGTGCAACGCTGCGCGACGAACTCACGAGGACCTTGGAGCCTGCGGGCTACATCGTCCTGACCGCTGCCAGCGGGGAACAAGGCTTGCAAGTCGCCGCGGATCGGCGTCCTGACGCAATCATGGTCGATGGGATGCTCCCCGGCATCGATGGGGCAACGGTCATTCGGCGCGTGCGTCTCGATGCGGCTCTTCGCGGTATTCCCTGTCTCCTTCTGACGGCCGCGGAAGACGCCGGCTCTGAACTCCAAGCACTCGACTCCGGGGCAGACGCCTACGTGCGAAAGGAAGAAGGTGCCGCAGTCATCCTTGCCAAGCTTGCTGCTGTTCTCCGAGCGGCCGTTTCATCGAAACCCGCCGAGAATACCGCGAGCCTGCTCGGACCAAAAAAAATCCTCGCCGTAGATGACAGCCCGACGTACCTGCAGGAACTCGCCGACGCGTTACGCGGGGAGGGGTATGACGTGATTCCCGCACACTCGGGCGAGGAAGCCCTCGAACTGCTCGCTGTCCAATCTGTGGACTGCATCCTGCTTGACCTCCTCATGCCTGGTCTTGGTGGCCAGGAGACATGCCGCCGGATTAAAGCCACGCAAATCGTACGAGATGTGCCCCTGGTTATGCTGACAGCCATGGAAGACCGAGAAGCTATGATTCAAGGCCTGGCCGCTGGTGCTGATGATTACATTTCGAAGTCGAGCGAGTTCGAAGTGTTAAAAGCCCGGGTCCGCGTCCAAATCCGGCGTAAACAATTCGAGGACGAGAATCGCCGCGTTCGCGAGGAATTGCTGCTCAAACAGATTGAAGCCACCGAGGCACGCGCCGCCCGCGAATTGGCCGAAACCCGTGCTGCCCTCGTCGTCGAACTCGAACGCAAGAACAAAGAGCTGGAGGCGTTCAGCTATTCGGTTTCGCACGACCTGCGCGCTCCCCTTAGATCGATCGATGGCTTCAGTCATGCCTTGCTCGAAGATTCTGCTGACAGGCTCGATGAGGCGGGCAAGACGCACCTGAATCGCATTCGCGCCGCAGCACAAAGGATGGGTTCACTGATTGATGACCTCTTGAACCTATCGCGTCTATCACGCGCCGAGATGCACATGCAAAGCCTCGATATCAGCGCGCTCGCATGTTCCATCGCAGGCGACCTTCAAAAGGCCCAGCCTGAACGTCAGATCGAACTGCGAATCGAAGCCGGCCTTTGGGCAACGGCCGACCCCGGCTTGTTGCGGGTCGTTCTTGAGAACCTGCTGAACAACGCTCTGAAATTCACATCCAAGCGTGACTCCGCGCATATCGAGTTTGGCATGGCGCGTGGCAATGGAACCCCCGCCTATTTCGTACGCGACGACGGTGCGGGATTCGATCCGCTCTATGCCGACAGGCTATTCGGCGCGTTCCAGCGACTCCATGCCATGGGCGATTTTCCCGGCACCGGCATCGGCTTGGCCACCGTCCAACGCGTCGTCCACCGGCACGGTGGACGCATCTGGGCGGAAAGCGCCGTCAACCATGGTGCGACTTTTTACTTCACACTGAGTGAAGCGGCTTCTCAAGGAGAGAGCTGTGAAAAATAAAGTGATTTTGCTGGTCGAAGATAATCCGGACGATGAAGCCCTCACGGTGCGAGCGCTGAAAAAGAGCAAAATTATTAATGAAGTCGTTGTCGTCCACGACGGTGTGCAGGCGTTGGATTACCTGTTTGGCGACGGCGCCTATCTGAACCGTGACCTTACGCAGATGCCTCAGGTGGTGCTGCTCGATCTAAAACTGCCCAGACTGGACGGGCTGGGACTCCTCCGCCGCCTCCGTTCCGACACTCGTACAAAATTGCTTCCCGTGGTCATCCTCACCTCATCGAACGAGGAACAAGATCGCATTAACAGCTATGATCTCGGCGCGAACAGTTATGTGCGCAAGCCGGTTGACTTCGAGCAGTTCGTTGAAGCGGCCACGCAACTCGGTTTGTATTGGCTGGTTTTGAACGAGCCGCCTCCAAGGAGAATCTAGATCGAGAACCATCAACTGTCCGTCCTCATCCCCGCTCGCTCACCCCGCACGACAGCGTGTGTGTGGAACCGCTCACGACCCGTATCCGTCTCCCGGATCCCGAATCCAGGAAGATTTACCGAGATCCCTAACGTATCCATGATGGCAATCTTCCAGTGAAAGTTTAATCCCGCCTCGTCGAAGAATTTCGCCACACTCCATATTCCTTGGAACTTTTGCAGGCAAGGTAGGAATAACCAGCATCGGTGCCCTGAAATTCGACGTTCGGAATCGCTCGTTCAGGTACAGCGATGAAATCCTCTCGATATTGAGCGGTGACGGAGCATGACTCTCGGAAAATACAGAATGAAGTTCTCCTCAAATGAACAATTGAATCGACAGATGAAAAACGAAGAATACCTTTGCTGTGCTGACTTTCTGTTTTCAAGAGCAGACGATGGGGGTGAACGTCTGCTCAGCGAGCAGAGGGTCACAGGTGAGGGCACATTTTTCTTAGCCGTTTCAATTCAAGGAGGTGGCGCGCCCGGAGGGATTCGAACCCCCGACCCTCTGCTTAGAAGGCAGACGCTCTTTCCAACTGAGCTACGGGCGCATCCGTTTCTAACCTCATTACTTTACTATGACTTTTACCGAATTTTCGACCTCGACTGCGTTTCGTGGAGCACTTGGAACAACTGGCGGACTTCGGCAAATCAAAATTGATGCCAATTCGTTCTGTCACTTCCTCTCGGAAGGTCGCTTCCTTCTCCATTGAGGATGCCGTTCTTTACGAGAGCGTTGGAGCACCAGTATTACCGAGGTCGCTGAAACTATTCTAAAAATGTGGAACGAAGCTACCGGTGGTTGCCATCCGGCCACTAAGGCAAAACCGAGTGGCGCCTCGGTAAATATGCCGTAACCACCTCGAACTACCGTTTTGTTGTCATGAAAAGGTCGCCACGCAAATCCGATTCGCGGACCGATATCTTTCAAATACGTGTACCGGGTGTAATTGCGGTCGGAGCCGAAGTTGAGCCGGCAATAGTCAGCGTATTACCGTCGGTTTGTACTACTAGTTGAGCGGTTCGTGTCGACACGAGCATTCGACCATTTCAGCGCGGTGTTCAGCCAAGGCCTGGTGAGTCGGATTTACCGAACAAGTCCGGCTCTGGTACTCAACATGTCCGGTCACGCGTTAATCAGCACTTAGGGCATTCGACCGCTTTCTTGGCAACGGCCTCCCCTCCGAGCTGTCGCTGTTGACTTGCATTTAGACGTGAGGATAGAGTCTGGTCGATACTCCACGAACCTCTTCGGTTCGCGATAGATCAAAAAATGGAACCTGCTAGGTCAGCGCAAGGGACTTAATGATGTGGCAAACCGGCGACGCTGCGAACTTTCCCTTCAAGAACAACGTTCCTGATCCACTGCTCTCGGGCAAGGAACTGCCGACGTTCAAGTTCGCTCTGGAGCAATCCCAAGGTAAAGTCGTGGGCGGGAGCTTTGGCAAGGAAGCGACCGTAGAGCAATTGCCCATCTCCAAGGGCATCTCCGGCGTCTCGATGCGGCTAGAGCCCGGTGTGACGCGAGAACTTCACTGGCATGCGACCGCGGCGGAATGGGCCTTCGTCCTCGAAGGCCGCGTGCGGACAACCATAGTCGATCCTAGCGGCGGCTCGGAAATCAACGAGTTCGATCCCGGCGACGTCTGGTACTTTCCTCGCGGCAATCCGCACTCGCTCTCCTGCCTGGGCGAAAAGGCGTGCCATTTCATCCTGATCTTCGACAACGGTTACTTTTCCGAGTTTGGCACCTTCAGCATTACCGACTGGCTAGGCCACGCTTCGAAAGCACTCCTGGCCAAGAATTTTGGGCTGCCTGAAGCCACCTTCGACGGATTTCCCCGCGAAGAAGCTTACTTCGTACGCGGCCCTATCCCTCCCGAGCAGACGGCCACGGTCCAGGGTGCACTAATGTCGCCGCCCATGACACACAAGTACCGGATGCTGGCCCAAGAGCCTCACTCGATTCATAGATTCGGCCGTGAATGGCGCGTCGGGGCAAATCGTTTTCCCATTTCTCAAACCATTACTGGCGTGATCCTGGAACTCGACCCGGGCGGGCTGCGCGAATTGCACTGGCATCCCAACGCAGACGAGTGGCAGTACGTCATCGACGGCCAGTTCAACGTTTCGATGTTTGGTTCGCACGGCCGCTACCGGATCGAGACGCTGGCTAAGGGCGACGTGGCGTACATCCCACAGGGCTACGGACATTCGATCGAAAACATCGGCGGCAAGTCCGGCCGAATTTTGATTGGCTTGAACACAGGGGAATACCAAGCCGTTGACCTATCGCAGTGGATCGCCGCCACGCCGCCCTATCTGCTCGCGGATCACTTCGGCAAACCTGCGGATATCTTCGCGAAATTCCCGAAAGGTCGCGCGTTCATTTCTCCACCAGATGGGCAAGGAAAACGAGAAATCAGATAGCCGGGCGGCCCGAATCCGCTGGCGCAGTAGTCGAAGGTTCACCTATTGAGGATCGTGTGAGCAGAGTTGATCGCCGACAAGTGAGTCCAATCGAAGGTCACAACGAAAAAGACGCCTGTCGTAGAGCTCTGAGTGAGCTGCTTCGACAGACTCCGTGCGCGTACGGGAAACGCCCGCACTGCGCCCGAGAAACGTAAGATCCATCATGAACCAAAGCGCTTTGGTAGAAGGATCCGTAAAAGGATCAGTGAAGCCAGGTCGATTGAGTCCGTTCTTCTCTACAGCCTTGAAAAGTTCATCCGCTTTCCGTTTGGCCTGCAGCAGAACAGACGCGACAAGTCTCAATTTTGTCCATGATGCCAGACTGGCACAAGGCAAAGCTTGTCAAAATCACGAGGAACGCAAGAGCTTAACGCCTTACTACATAGAGGCTGGGAAATTGTTGCTGAAGATTTTTGACCTTGGGGAGGTCGAACATAGCTATGTACGGATTGGTGGGGTGCTCAGCGGCATAATTCTGGTGGTAATCTTCGGCGCGATAGAAAGCTTTGAACGGAACGATCTGGGTCACGATGGGTTGCGAAAACACTTTGGCCTGATCGAGCTGCTGCACGTAGGCCTGGGCGATACGCTGCTGATCCTGGCTCGTAAAGAAAATGATGGAGCGATACTGCGTACCGGTGTCGGGACCTTGGCGATTGAGTTCTGTCGGATCATGCGCAACGGAGAAGAACACTTTGAGGAGCTGTCCTAGAGTGATCTTCGACGGATCGTACACGATTTCAACTGACTCGGCGTGCCCGGTTTCACCAGTGCTGACCTGTTCGTAGTCCGGATTCTTAACGCTTCCGCCGGCATATCCGGAAGTCGCGCTGTTGACGCCTTTCACGTGCTGAAACACAGCCTGGATGCCCCAGAAACATCCTCCTGCGACGACAACCGTCTCTTGGCCTTTTTGCGGAGCGAGCGTTTCGTCCACCGCGGGATCTGGAATTACTGTGGCTGCGCTCGTGTAATTGTGGCGCGTCCATACGAAGAGCGCCAACACGGCGAACAACACGGTCAAAATCGGCGTCTTTGAATTTTTCATTACTATATCTCCTCCGATCAAAAGCCGAGGCACGCAATTCCTGCGGCTACCGACAAATCTCTACGACGCTTTGGCAAATTTCATTGCAACCGAGTTCATGCAGTAACGCAAGCCGGTTGGGCGCGGGCCATCGTCGAACACGTGGCCCAAGTGCGCGTCACACAGCCGGCAAGAAACAGCCGTTCGCACCATGAACAAGCTGTTGTCCGTGGTTTCTAAGATATTTTCTTTCGCGATGGGCGCCCAAAAACTTGGCCAGCCCGTTCCGGATTCGAATTTGGTGTTGGAATTAAACAACGCGGTGTCGCAACAAATGCAGCGGAAAACACCCTTCTCATGATTGCTGGGATCTTCATTCGTGTAGGGGCGCTCGGTCTCAGACAGTCGCGTAACTGCAAATGAATCGGGCGAAAGCTGCTT
>Ga0209007_1000065_pt1 | contig 67342 bp, 85 predicted proteins | sample JacPinW_OM1H0_O2_FD_187961 | JGI IMG/M metagenome (GOLD analysis project Ga0209007, IMG submission 187961) | Forest soil microbial communities from Algoma, Ontario, Canada - Jack Pine, Ontario site 1_JW_OM1H0_O2 (SPAdes) (version 2) | ecosystem: Environmental > Terrestrial > Soil > Boreal... | reverse complement strand
CCGAACGCCAAATTGCCTGCGTGTTGTACCTGACCTCCGGAATGGAGGTGTTGGTTCATCTCATCCATGAGTTTGAATCCGTACCCAAAAAGTTGGCATTTGCCAACGCTAGGGATTTTAGGCAGACACTTCTCGAAACCAGGGTCTTTGTCCGCGGGGACGCCACCGGGACCAGATTCCGGGAATTGCTTCAATGAAGACTCTATCGATCATCTTTACGCTGTCTCATTGGCTTGTCATTGCCGTCTTTTCGCCGTCTTTACGCGGTCTGGACGCGGTTGGTATGCCCTTTTTGGGGGGGCATTAACATGGCTTGTCTCACTAACTTGGGTTCTGACTACCCCCTGCTTTTGACTTTGTTAGCACCTGCGTATCCCTGTGCTCTGACCTGGTCCTATATTGCTGGACGCACTTCGCCACGCGCGATTCCCATCGCCCTGAGTCGACATAACCAACCGGCTCCAGCTAGGATCTTCATCCGTTTCTGCTCTAACTTCTGCCCGTCCGCATGCGCACTGTCGGCAAGCGAATCCACTTGGCGATTAACGCCAGCACCTGCATGTCTCCGCGAGTTCCAGCCTCATGCCGACGAGCAATTGATGCCTGCCGTCGAACACCAGTGCGCAACTCTGCTCGGCAGAGCTGAACTCCGATTTTCGCGAGTCGGCAGCTTCTTTGTCGGCCAAATTGGGGGACTGCGCGGTTGGCGAGGTCACAGCCGGTGCGCGGCTTTCACCAGCGAAACTCGAAGAAAGGACGTACTTCGGTTCTGCGGGCACTCGGTGGCGTGCCTGTCCGCGGACAGTCTGGACAAGTCAGATCAAACAAGGAGGAGCACATCATGTCTCAAAGCAGAGGAGCAGTAAGTTTTGAACCCCTGTTTACAGCAGAGGACATTGGTCTGCGCAAGGAGGCCAATGTCGAACACGTAATGAAAGTTTTCATCACCCTTGGCGAGGCGCAGGCTTCTCGTTGGATTGAAATGCCCCAGGGCGTTTTGTTGCTGCAGACCGTGCCAGACGATCCTGCGTCCGGCGCCATTTATCTGTACGACCGCGAGTTGCAAGTCTTCTACTTTGTGGTCTTCGATCTGGGGCGTGACGACAGCCTAACTGCGGCGGAGTTCGACGAGCTTGTTACGGAATACAACCTTGTCTCGTGGACGGCACATCCGGCGCTTCTCCGGAGAGCCGTCGCGAAACATGGGATAGCGTGACAACTGGCTTACCGAGGAGGCTTTATGAAAGGAGTAGGCCAAGCGAGCGCGGAGATGGCACAGAGATATTTCGCATTGTTTGTAAATCGTCTGGCCTACACCCTGCAATCCCACAAACCGGGCGCAAACGGAAAGCACTACTACTATCGCCCGAAGCGGGACCGCCGGATTTCGCCCCAGACCATCCGCGAGCATCTGAACGGTCAGGTGACCGCTGGCCTGTACGCGCTGAATCCAAATACGCAACGCTCCAAGTGGGTGGCAATTGACGCCGATTACGACAACGCGCTGGAAGATCTTCTGAAGTTGCAATGGGAACTGCGTCAGGATGGGGTTGAGGCCGCGCTCGAAAAGTCGCGGCGCGGCGCTCACCTCTGGATCTTCGCGGACAAGCCATTGCTTGCGAGGCACTGCCGGATCTATATCTACAACCTGGCTCTTCGCTTGAAAGTGCCGGTAAAGGGCAGCTCTGGTCTGGCGGAAGGAATCGAGGTATTTCCGCGTCAAGATGAACTCGGCCCTGACCAATTCGGCAATGCGATTCGGGGACCGCTCGGAATTCATCGTGCAACCGAAAGACGCTATTGGTTCTACGGGGCAGACTACCGGCTCGAAGCGCAACTGCAGTACTTGGAACGGCTGCGAAAGATCACGGAGAAGGAAATGGGACGGTTCATCGATGGACTCGAAATGCCGGAAGAGTTTCGTCCTAAGCCAAGCGTTGAGTTGCCGCCATACGATGGGACGCGCCCACAGTTTCGCATCCTCGATCACATCCGGCCGACGTGCAAGCGTGCCGGGAACTACTGGGCACGTTGTCCCTCATGCGCGGGCCATGGACGTGATCGAAGCGGCGACAATCTGGCCATTTCGGTTTCGGATTCGCGCAAGTATAAGTGCTGGGCCGGCTGCACCAAGGAAATGATACGCGCGGCCTTCGGACACCCGGTTCGAGTCAGGAGGCAGATTGAATATGGAATCTCAGCTCACAACGCACAATAGGCGTGTGGAGACCGAGGTCCTGACACGTCAGGGACTACGGCTACCCCCAATGACGTTGAAGTGTCTGCGAACTGTCGGCATCTACTGTCAGCCTTCGGTGTCAATCGAACACCAACAGCTGGCAAAGCGGTACGTGCTTCGCGGAGTCGAATCAGGCGGCGCGGTCGCAGAAATAGGCGCGTACCAGAGCCCGTCTGATCTCTTACGTCTTTGCTGGCCTTCGAGGGCTTCCTACAGAATCTGCGACTGTGGAGGAAATCGTGCAGGTCTCGAATGTTGTCGTGCCCTGCTTGCTCCTCGAGTTGGGACGTCGAAGACAGCACATCGAGATCGAGTTTCCTGACAACCCCTGCGACCCAGGCGCACGTTTTGAATTCCGCGTAGCGCAGTCGGGACCGGTCTATTCCATTGACCGTGATCAGCTCGTCCGGCTAGTCGCCGAGGCTGGCGAGGAACTAGTGGGGCTCTGCTATTTCGGAGACCAGCCGAGCCGTGAGCGCATTGAATCGCAACTAGCCCTCAAAGGCTCAACGACCGATTCCTAAACGCGACCGTGCCGTTCATCTTCATTCTTCCAAAACTAAACATCAGAACAACTCCAAGAATTACGCCGTCTCGCCATCGCGAGAGGCCGAATCTGACTGTTTTCCTTTGAGTGGCTCCCCGGCGCTCTCTCTGTCAGATGGCCGCGCGAGTGATTGACGCTGGAAGTCGCTGGAGATGCGAAATCCCGACCCGACAAGGGTCGATCAGCACAATCACTCGCGGGACAATCCCCCCTCGACATCTGGTGGAGGACGATGCTTGGCCCTGACAGGAATCGCCTACGCCGGTCGAGCCGGAAGATGAGGTCAGGGACCTTCATCCTGATATCCTGATACTGTTAGAGTTTGAAGCGAAGAGGGTGAAATGAGCCTTCCTGAAAATTCTTCGTGGAAAACACGACTGGTAGAGCGTGGTTTCCCGGATCGTTCCTTCGACATTGAGTTTTGGCAGGAGCAGGGAGATGAGGCCATCTTTGCGGCTGCATGGGAAATGGTGGAATTAGCTGAGGAAATCAACCATGGCGGAAAACCCACACTACAAAGAACTGCTACAACTCTTAAACGAATTTGAAGTTGAATATTTGATTGTCGGTGGCTACGCAGTCATGAAGTACGGTGAGCCGCGTTATACGAAGGATCTCGACGTGTGGGTACGCAATTCAGCGAAGAATTCCGGGCGAGTAGTCGCGGCCCTCAAACAGTTCGGGGCTCCTCTGGATAATGATGGGATAAATGCAGAAACATTCGCCGGAAAGCAGGTCGTCTATCAAATTGGAGTCGCTCCCGTGCGCGTTGATATTCTGACCGAAATCACGGCCGTCGAGTTCTCCGATGCGTGGCAAAAGAAGGTAGCAAGCAGTTTCTTCGGGGTTCCGGTGTATTTCATTTCTCTGGATGACCTTTTGACCAACAAGCGTGCTTTAGGTCGCGACAGCGATCTGACAGACCTTAAAAGGAGTTCGAACGCAACAAAACCAAGAAAATAGGCTGCGACAAGCCCTCTTCCGATTCTGGCTCGCACCCTCAAAATCGGAATCGGCTGAGCAATCGAGCAATCTCTAGAGGCTCACAGTCGTCGGCAGAAGATCTTTACACCCAAATACAGCTTCTGTCTTTGCTGGATCAATTGGGACTAGCCCGTCCCGATGCAGTCGGCAAGCGCAGTCTCAATTGCGTAAATTCATGCCGGTCGTGTGGTGGGGAGTCCGGTTGAAGTTCACAGTGCCATCGAACGATTGCACCGCGTGGGTGCAGATCGACGACTATCCAAGACCGCGATAGCGGCTGGTTTCTCCGTCCTGGAACCCTCCTAATCGGTTCCCTACTCGATCCTGTCTGGAACACCTAACACCTTATCTAATACATCCCAAGCCTTCCATGGCTTCCGATTCGGAAGCTAGATCGCTTTCTTACCACGTTCAAGTCACAGGAGCGCTGCAATGCCAAGGAGCGTAAACAAAGTCATTCTCGTGGGAAACGTTGGCAAAGACCCAGCGGTCAGATATTCGGCGAGTGGCACTCCGGTCGCCAATTTCAGCCTCGCTACCAACGAAAAGTTCAAAGACCGAAGCGGCGAATGGCAAGACCGGACCGAGTGGCACAGCGTCGTGGCCTGGAAGCGCTTGGCGGAGGTCGTCGGCGAGTACGTTGCCAAAGGTTCCAAGCTTTACGTCGAGGGAAAGATTCAGACCTCGAGCTGGGAAGATCGACAGAGCGGAGAGAGGAAATACCGCACTGAAATCGTCGCTCGCGACCTGCTGCTGCTCAGCCCGCGGGGAAACCGCGGCGGCCATCAAGGTCCGACTCACAACGAGAATGAGGACCAGCCGCCCCACGCCGGCTCCGGCGAAATTGTGGATGAGGATATCCCGTTCTGAAACGCTCGGGAGATTCCTGCACGTCCTTACGAAGGGAGAGTTGTCATGAGTCCAACCAACGGACATGCGAATGACCCAGCAAATGTTCCCTCTGACGCCGTACGGCAGCTTGCTCCATCGGCTAGCGACGCAAGCATCCCCACTGCCTTGACACCGACTACGGCAAAGGTCAACGAACTGATCGCCAATCTCGAAGTACCCTTCTATGCTTCGGTGATCGAATGGCGGTCACGAACACCAGCAAAGGCGGGTCTCCTTCGCCCTGGCGGCGAGTTCCGCAACGGTCGCACTGCTATTTACCAGGCCTCCGAATAATGCACCCAAGTAAAGCCCGCGCGTGCTGTAGATCCTGAGGAAGACATAGTTCACAAATCCAATGCCCGCGATGGCGATGACGCTGATCCAGGCATCACTAGGGTTGAACAGCTGCCAAGGATCGATGTAGTGTTTGGGCAGCACCGGATAAATCACAAAGCCGATCAGGCCGAGCAATACGGCGCTTCGGATTTCCGCCGGCTGAAGACCACCTGCGAAACGGCTCAGCTCAGTTTTCCAGGCGAGAAGCATCGTCATCACGATTGCTCCCGCTATCGGAGTGAAGATGTGGCCGAGGCCAACGAGAACACCGAGCAGGAAGTTCACGATCAGGGCGGCGGAGGTGGTGATCTCCAGAGAGCGATCTGTAAGGATACTGCGGGCATTCATCGCGGCAATCAGTAGCAGCACCCCGATCAGCGACGCAATCACGACGTTCAGACCGATGATGGAGGCAAGCATCCCCAGCAGGGCGACGATCGCGAAGCTTCTAACGCCTACATCCTTGTTCGACCATTCACGCTCCATTCCGACCAGCATCCCAATGCCGATCGCGACGGCCATCTTCAACGCAATGGGAGTAGCCGGAAAATGCACAGATTCCATTTGCATTGTGGTTATTTCCTCAATTCACTGGATGCTAATACAGAATGCATCTTGTTTAGCAGTTTTTGTCTTTGACAAGCAATTGTGAGCGCGACGCATCTTCGCCCGGACGGGACGTCCATGAGGGGGTCTTCGTCCCGCTCGGCTGTAGCCGGGTTAGCCGCCACAGGAGTCGGTCACCGGCTGGCATAATAGGAGAATGCCGCTTTCGCGATTGTTGAACGCCCTATTAATCCTGGGTTTCTTCGCTGCACCCAATGCTGTCAGCGCGGTGGGGAACAAACCATTACCGTCGGATGGGCATATAAAAACCGTGTGGGTCATCGTGATGGAGAACCAAGACTGGTCGTCGATCAAAGGCAGCAAAGTTGCACCTTACATCAATCAGACCCTCTTGCCCCGGGCCTCCCATGCAGAGCAGTATTTCAATCCGCCCAACATTCATCCTAGCTTGCCCAATTACATCTGGATCGAAGCCGGTACTAATTTTGGGATTGCTGACGATCATTCTCCTTTGGTCAACCATCAAACCACCACCCAACATTTGGTAACTCTGTTAAAAAATGCACCCGGAGGCGGAGTGGAGTGGCGGGCCTACGAAGAGAATATTTTGGGAAAAGATTGCCCTCTCTACGACAGGTATCCCTATGTGGTGAAGCACAACCCATTTGTGTACTTCGATGATGTTACCAATCCAAAAGATCCGGATTCCGCGTATTGCAGGGCACACGTCCGCCCCTTCGAAGAGCTGGCCAAAGACCTGGCGACCAATTCGGTGGCGCGGTACAACTTCATCACACCCAATATTTGCGATGATATGCACGACAGTTGCAGCCCACTTCGCAACAGAGTCGCACAGGGCGATGCGTGGCTCGCCAAGCATCTGCCAGAAATCCTGAATTCTCAGGCCTACCACGACGGCGGGGCAGTGTTCATCACTTGGGATGAAGCCGAAAGAGCAGACGGACCAATCGGTATGATCGTTGTCTCGCCCCTGGCAAAAGGCAACGGCTATAGCAACTCCATTCACTATGATCATGGAGCCTTGGTTCGAACCATCGAGGAGATCTTTGGGGTCAGTCCTTATCTTGGTAATGCAGAGGCTCAACCGGATTTGAAAGACTTGTTCTCTGCTTTTCCTTGAGGGCCAAGCTTCATAAGGGAACGACAATGGTACGGCCAAGCCGACCCGCGATAGGGACGCTATCGCTCCCTCAGGCTTTGCATCCCGAGGTATGGATACATGGAGTGCCCAGCTGCAAAGGCACGGGCAGTGTAACGTGTCCTGCTTGTGACGGTACCGGAAGACAACGAAGACTCATCGCCCTTGACGAAGTATGCCAGGTCTGCAACGAAAGCGGGAAACTCATCTGCCCTGGTTGCAGCGGTCGCGGGGTCGTTGTTGAAACATGCTGAAGCCGCATATTTATTAAACCTTCTCACACTCCACTCCAGACGGAATTCCGATGCCGACTTCAACCGCCATCTAAAAAGTAGCGGAAAATATTCTGTTTGCATTCCGGTGATGTCCTCGTAGTCCATTGCGATGATAAAGAATGGCGCATCTGGACCGTGGCCGGGTAATCGACAAAGGCCACTACTTACAGGACGACCGTATGCGTGGAGGCGTAGTTTCCCATCGTTGAAAGGCAAATCCCATGGAAGACCAACCATCAAACGCTGAGCAAGCACTTCCACCCGAGCAAGCGGCAGCCAAGGTAGCTATCCTCGCCGAATGCGACCGATTGGCCGGAGCGGGAATGACGTTTGTAGCCGTCCACTTCGACGGTTCAGGCGATGAAGGCGTGAGCGACAACCTCAAATGCTACGCGACGGAGGACTACGTTTACGAAGAGAGCGAAGTTCAAGAATCCAATTTCTCGCACCTGCAGGAACATTTTGAGGCTCTCGTTCCCTACGGCTACGAGAATGACTGTGGCGGCTTCGGCGACGTGATCTTGAACGTGAAAACCCGCAAGATCACTGTAGAGCGCAATGATCGCTTTGAAGACTACTCGACTTCGAGCTATGAGGTGTAGCCGTGGCGCACCCAATGAAGCACGCGGAAAGCAGTGCCAGAAAATTCGGCGGCAGGGCCGAGGATTACATAGCGATCCACAACTGGTTTGACGAGTCGAAGGCTTTCATGGCTGATTTTCGGCATCGCGCTCTTCGACATCACGCCGAAGGGATCTTTCTGTGTGAGCGCGTCTTTGGTGTGGCCATCACCAACAGCGAAGGCAGGCAAGTTCCGGTGCGCTATCTCGGGGAGCAGCATGTGAAAGAGGACCTGGGACGGATTCCCACGGCAGAAGGCTGGCTCTCGCGAATCAAGCCTGAACGCTGGATGTATGGTCAGCGCTTTGGGCAGGATGGCACATAATTCTATCGATGAGACTTTTCCTTTCAGTCTCCGCAAAGTAGTGGTCTCCAAGGGCCCCAAAACGGACTGCCGAATCGTTAAGGCCAGATTTCGTCTCCGATAGCTTCCGGGTAGTAGCCCGTCATCCGGAAGAGACCGTGCGCCTACGTCAAGTCGCTATCGTTCGCCAGAGGGGGTAGTGAATCCCTGCGATCCGATTGATGACGAAGGCCTGTGCGGTTAGAAGGATCACCGCGATCTCGATCACGATAAGTTCTCTTGGCTGGGAGATGATCCCGAGAGCCACGATGAGCGTAGTTGCGCCTGCGGGAGGATGACTCACCCGGAAGAGCGCCATCAGAGCACCGGTAGCCGAAAGCGCAAGAGCTGCGGCCATAACTCTTGGAAGATGGACTTCCCCGTGCGCAGCGAAGGTAGGCCCGAAGCCTGACGTAACCACGAAGGCCGCGTAACCGCAGATGAGACCGATGGCGTGGCCTAGGATGGCGTTGCGTGGGCTTGACGCTTCTGCCAACGGCGAGAAGAAGAAGAGGTATGCGGTTGGACCAAGTGACGGAAAGACAAATGGGCTTCCTGTAACGAGGGCCAGCAAGCCGAGCAGCCCGATTGTGACGAAGCCGTTGACGCCAACATAGGCGGACCAGACAAGGCGAGGCGGCAGGTGCTTCAGCAGCCAGGTCATCCGCAGATGCGTAAAAAGGGCAGCGACGTGTTCGAAATCAGTATGCCATCCGTTTCCGTGCTTCGTTTCCGGGGCCATTAGATATTCGGGAGGAGATCGAAGTATTCATCATCCTCATTCCTGCCACCCTCGCCGAGACCGACGGTCTTCTCGGACTCGATGAACTCGATCCGCTCGATCCACTTGACCATCTTGTATCCCAGTTGATTTTCAACACGCAGTCGCAAGGGAGCCCCGTAGACATCGGTCAAGGGCTCTCCATTCATCTCCGTGGCAAGCAGGCACCCCGACTTGAGTACGTTTTCGAGGCTTTGCGTGTCATAGTATCCAACCCCGTAGAGCGAATCGCCGAATGAGAAGAATGCGACTACCTTCGCATTTGGCTTGGGTCGGACCAGTTCGATGAGAGACTTCATGGGAAGACCACCCCACTTGGCAATGCCTGTCCAGCCCTGAATGCAATGGTGCATGGTGATGTTCTCGGCGACTCCCAGCTTTGCGATATCGGCAAGAGAGAGCTCAACCGGATTGTCGACCAAGCCCCCCACCTTCAGCCTGTAGTCCTGAAATTCCCCCTTCGCCAGCTGCTTCCAGTCCTCACGCACCGGCATCATGCCGTTCGGCCAGAATCGTGGCGAGATGTCTTTCTCCGTATAGTGCTGACTCGGAGTGAGCCGGTTCAGCGTCATCAGCGACAGAGGGTAGGTGACGGACTTCTGCACATGCTGCAGAACCCGCGGCCAGAACCAGGAGACATAGTGCGCTCCGATCCATGTAAGCATGACAACACCGATGCCTACGAAGCCCAGGGTCATTCCCAACCGATTGTGCGGGTCGTCTGTACCCATCACGATGTGATTCATGTTGCGGACGAAGCCGGTCATCACGATCAGCGTTACATGGACAACGATAAAGCTGAAGAAACCAAGCATCGTCAGAAAGTGAAGAGAACGTGCTGACTGTCGTCCACCAAAGAGTTTGGCATAGCGAGGAAACCGGTTCACCACTGCCGGCGACATCGCGATGCCGGTCAGGATCGCCAGTGGACCGAAGACGAAGACCACAGAGAAGTATGCGATTTGCTGTAGGGCGTTGTAGCCGTAAAAGCCGTTGAACTCGGGCGGAAGATGGAAGGTGGCGTAATGCACCCAGGTATTCCATGCTTGCAACAGAACGAGCGGCGATTGTGGCACGAGACGACGCCACTGCTCAGTATCGAAGAGCATGATGACGAAGAGAAAGCCAGTAACAATGAACCCGTAGACATTGAGGAAATGCCATGACCGGGCGATGCCGACGGTGTGCCGATAACCCGGCGTCGCCACAAGCGGCGAGATGTAGCGGGCATCGTCCTTTGCGGTCCAGACCCGATCCGTGGGAATGCGAATCGGTGTCAGACGGATCCACTCGCTATTCGGAGTGCAGTCCGAGTTGAAGTACAGGCGGGGGTGATCGACGAGGATGGATAGCCCACTGCGGATCAGCATCATCACGAAGACGAAGTTGAAGAAGTGACAATAACGAACCCATAACGGGAAGCCGTGTGGGCCGGAGAAGTTGTTGGGATAGACCTGCGGAACAGGCGGTATGTATGGAAGGCCGAAGTGAAGGACCTCAACCCATGCGGCTAAGACAGGCAGCAAAACCAGCATGGCGGCTGCGATCAGGAACGAGGGCCGTATCCAGATGCGAAACCGGCGGTCCGGCGGGTAGTGGACTGCAGCATGGGCTGCATCGAACGAGATCATGCGTCACTCCTGAGACACGTTCATGAACTCCTTGGATCGGCCTGTGCGAAAGACTAGGTGCCGTAGCCGCGATGCGGCATATCGTGCAACTGCCGATCACTTGGCCAAGAGATAGTAAGGAGAAATCCCGATTCTTCCATGGCTTCAACGCTATGCTTGATCGAAGCGCCAAGGGTCAAGAGGCTTCCGACCCGGAGGTCATATACACGTCCCTGCGTGCTGTAACGGATACGTCCCTTCAGCACGTACAGAGAGCTTGTGCCATCGGCGTGATGCTCTTTGATCTGCGCCGCGGCTTCCATCGAGATTAGAACGACCCGAAGATCCGGCTTCTTTAAGAGCGTCCGAGAGTAGATACCCGAAGCCCAGGGCTTGTGCTGCTCGGCCTCGGCGATCTCGTTGAGCAGATCGAACTGTGCGAGGTCGGCGAGCATCGTTCCATCGTCGTTTGAACCCGGAATAGGCATTGAGAAATTCCTCGTAGGCGCGATTATTCTTTCGCCAGGTGTTCGGCTGCTCGCTTGAAGAAAGGTAGCAAGACAACCGCTTATGCGCTGCGTTGACGACCTGGGCAATCGCATCTTTCATCTCTGGAAACGTTAGCTCGACTTTGTAGCGTTTACAGAATTCGACGCAACGCTCCGGATCGTGCCGGAACGACTTCCTCAGTTCTGGGCTCGGGAGATGTCCTTTGCCTGCATATCCAAATGCAGATCGGCTTTCTTCTTGCCGCGTGGCCAAAGCCGGTCTACAAGGACACAAAAACCATCAGCGTTGTCCGGCTCCTCATACCGTAATGCTTTCTGCCACCGAACCAACCTGAAGACGAAAGTTTTGCTCGAAGTGGTCCTGGACGTTCACAATCAGGCCCGTAACATCAACTACCTTGAATCCAGCGGCTGTGACTGCCATCCGGTAACGTCCCGGCCTGACGCTCGAAAATGTATACAACCCACTATTATTCGTGGTCACGCTGGTGGCGGTATCGCGGTCAATGTCCACGAGCTTTACCTGGGCACCCGTTATGTTCAGTCCCGACGGGTCTACAACCTGCCCGGAAACCGTCGCAGTTTCGGATTGTGCCCAGGTAAAGTTGGCGACGAGGGAGAACAGCAGCCATAAAAAGCAGATTCTTCCCGGAACCCCACGACAGAAACGGAGCATCGGTTTGCATTCCTCTATAAACGTATGCAGACAGAGAAGTGCGTTTTGCCCGGAGAAAATTGGGTTGGAGCGGCGCAAACGGTCTTAGAAGGAGACTGGTGTTACATTGCAGATCCTTACAAGAGAATCTCAAGAAAGGAGTTTGCTAGGCAGGGCACGCTGGCAGCAAACTCTCACCGATGTTCTTGTGGGTGAGCACTGCCATGGTGTGATGAAGCAATTGGGCGGCAAGTGCGCCTAAAGAGCAGAGTGCCGTAATCACGAAGACAATCGCCGGTCTCGCATCAATGCTTTAGGCGCTTAGACTCTGTCCTCTCAAACTGATGGCTTACTTTTCGTATCAGCGTTGCTGCATCCATGCCAAGCGCTTCTGCAATCGCGAAAATCCGGCGCAAGCTCGGATTTATAAGCCCACGTTCAAGCTGACTGATATACGAGATATCGCAGCACAACTGATCAGCGAGCGCGGCTTGGGAGAAACCCTTTCTGATGCGATATTGAGCCACGACAATGCCGACCGCTCCTTCAAAAGTGTTCGCTTTCCGTCGAGGGGAAATGCCGATTGGCCGTGCCATATATTTTGCATTATAGCAACATAGTGCTATATTGAAAAAGGCTGAGCACTTCCGCATGCTCGATCCGCGAAAAGTCCGTTCACTCGTTGAGACTGTTGGTTGGCCCAGAACGGCCTTCTTGCTCTCCTTGGCACTTCTCGCATCGCTCCACCCGTAATCTCATCACGACCCGTAATCTCATTCGGTGGTTAGAAAGCTGACTATGAGCGACATTCGGCCCACAGGTGCAATGCTTGTCGGCCCTTCGCGAAAAATTCGGCAACCGCATTAAGACCATCCGGTTGGCTCGGAGCATGAGCCAAGAGCAGTTCGCGGAATTGCTCCAGATCTCTGTCGATTTTCTTAGCCTTATCGAACGCGGGATCAACGCTCCATCCTTTGAGAACCTAGAAGTTTTCTCCACCCAGCTCGGCATCCCTGTTCATGAGCTTTTCGTGTTCGAGGACAGCGCGGCACGTCAGAATAGCTAATTCAGCGAACCCGTAATCTCATTCGGTGGTACCCGGAATCACATTACGCCAGACTTTCGGCAGGTTGCAAGCTAATTTTGAACAGCCTCCGAAAGCAATTCGGCCTTCGACTCCTCCAGATCAGGCATGATTTGGGGAAGAGTCAGGAAGACTTTGCCGAAATGATAGGGATGTCTGTGGATTTTCTCAGCTTGATTGAACGGGGGAGGAATGCTCCCTCTTTTGAAAAGCTTGAGCGCATGGCTGCTGCTCTGAAGATGCCAGTCGCTTATCTATTCACTTTCGACAGACAATCTTCGCGAACTCGCAGTAAGACACGCCGGCGTTAACGGTCAATGCTGACGGGTATTTCGTCCAAGACTCAAAACTTCATGATTCAATAGGTGGAGAAAAGCCTTCTCCGTTCCAGCTTTTCAAAAGCTTCCCGTTAAAGCAGCTTCCACTTTTGCAGCAGCATCGTCCTGCATGTGAGGCAGGACGTGCGAATATACGTCTAGAGTGAACGCTGCGCTTGTGTGTCCCAGTTGCTCTGATACGACTTTCGGTGAAACGCCTACTTTCATCACGGTACTGCGTTTGACGCACGGCATCATTAACCTCGCCGGGAGAGATATCGATCACCGAACATTTTCGAGACGTACGGTCAAGGACAGCAAGGCATTGGAGCGGTCGGAAGGCCGCGTTGCGCAGCTTGTGAAGCGGTGGAATCCGACATTAGAAGGCGACGAGCCGCGAGAAGTATTGGAGGCATGCGGCATCGTTCGTCGCGCCCACCTTCTTTTGGTTAAGGGGCCTATTAGTCTTTCGTCAAACGATGTGAATTTAGAAGGAACGGGCGAGCTCTTTATTGGTCTGCCGTGGCCATTAGTCCAACGCGCAACCCTGAGCCAGCCGGTCGAGTACGTCATAACGATAGAAAACCCCACAAGCTTCTGGCGTTACTGCGGAGAGATCAAGGGTCGTTACCTTGCGCTTCTCAGTGATGGTTTTCCCGCGCGCGATGTTCTTTCGAGCATGGTGCACCTTGTTAAGGCCGCTCAATCTACCGAGAGAGTCCCACTGTTCCATTGGGGTGACATCGACGCTGGCGGCGTTCGAATTGCCGCACATCTTGAAGATGCCTTCGACGTTCCGATTACGTTGCACGAAATGAGGCCCGCACTCGCGTTGGAACTGGGTTCACCTTTGAAATATCGTAAGGGGTTGGATCAACTCGCCACCCGGAACGGTGATATCGGTGATCTGGCCCGCTGGCTTTGTAGTGACGAAGCGATGGCGCTCGAACAAGAAGAACTCGATCCTCGTGCCCCGTCAATGAGAATGGAGAGGGGCCGCTCCAATGTTTAAAGCGGGATCTGCTCGCGCCATCGGGAAATTCCACTGAACGCACCGAAAGCGAATTAAAGGGAGGTTGGGTGGCCACACTGTTCTTTTCATATTCCCACGTTGACGAGAGCCTTCGCGATCAACTGGAAACCCATCTTTCCGGTCTTCGTCGGCAAGGCATAATCTCATCGTGGCATGATCGCCGGATTATGGCCGGGGACGATTTCGGAGCAGCAATTGATAGCCAAATCAACACAGCGGATGTCATTCTCCTGCTTGTTAGCCCGGATTTCATTGCTTCTGATTACTGCTACGAGCGGGAAATGAAGCGTGCCCTCGAACGACATCAGCAGGGCGATGCGCGAGTCATTCCCATCATTTTGCGACCCTGCGACTGGCACGATTTGCCCTTTGGGAAGCTCCTGGCAACGCCTAAGGATGGTCGGCCGGTCACGATGTGGCCGAACATCGATCAGGCATTCCTGGATGTCGTCACCGCCATCAAAAACGCGCTGAAGGACCTCGGAAAAACCGCGAAAGGTAGCGCGCAAAAACCTTCAACAACAGGAGAGAGGAGCACGTCCTCGGAGTCAATTCGGTCCAGCAATCTGCGCGTCACAAAACAGTTCACGGATCTCGACAAAGACAGGTTTCGGCACGATGGGTTCGAATACATTGCCAAGTTCTTTGAGAATTCCCTGGAAGAACTCGTTCACCGAAATTCTGGATTGCAGCAGAGCTTCCGGAGAATTGATGCTAACCGGTTTACGGCTGCGGCGTATCGCGATGGAGAAAAGGTTTGCAGAGGATCAGCTTCGCTCGGCGGAGGCACGATGGGAAGCGAGAGCATCGAATATTCGATGACCGATGAGTCCCGACACGGGGGCATGAACGAAGCTGTCCTGGTTAAGACTGATGATCAGATGATTTATTTCGAAGCTCTCGGTATGCAATCGTTTGGGAACAGCAAGGAGAAACTAACGTTCCAAGGCGCGGCCGAACTCTTTTGGGAGATTTTCATCCGGCCGCTTCAATCGTAATGGCTGCGCCTTCCGATGGCTGCTCCCGATCCAGCGTCAATCGTCACGTGCGACAATGCCCCGGAAGGGAGTCAACGAATTCTATGGATGCAGCGCAGATCGTGGAAGCAATCAAACAGCGACGAGATATGTTTTGGGATCGCCAGGCACTTGGCACAGCCTCGGACCCGCCGGTGTATTCGGAAGCCGAACTTGCGAGAGCGATAGCCGACGAATATGACGGCTTGTTAATTCAGCTCGGAGTGATCACTCGAGAACAAGCCAAGAGCGCATGAGCGACGTTGCGCAGCCTATGCTTGGCGGTTCGAAGCGAATCTTATACTTAATCACAAAACACCCTTTATTGGGGGGTTTTGTGCAACTAAGTGTTGCATCTGGACGCCTGGAGTGTTACTATGTTCATCAAAACCTCCTTTATGGGGGTGTTTTGTGAATGGAAGAAATGGCCTCTCAAGCCCGCTCCATGTCCCCACAGGAAAGCCGGGTCGTGCTTGCACTCAGCGAGCGCGGCCTGCGGGCTGTTTCTCGAGAAGAAATCATTAAACTGTTAGGCGCCAGCCCCAAGGCGGTCGATAACATTATCGAGTCATTGCGTCGCAAAGGTTGGCTCGAGCGCGCCAGTTGGGGCAAGTACCTACTCATCCCTGCGGACCAAGGACCGGAGGCGCTCGGCAACAGCAACCTTCTGGCGCAAGCCAGTCTCATCGTCGATCCTTACTACATCGGCTACGGCACCGCCGCCGCCCATTACGGATTGACGACGCAGCATCGCAACGTGATCTTCCTGGTAACACCAGTGCATGTGCGCGCGCGCCGCGTCGGGGACGCTCAGGCTCGCATTGTCAACTCCTCCGCAAACAAGTTCTTCGGTTTCGAAGCCATCGACGTGCTCGGTTACAAGGTTATGATCTCCGATCGTGAAAAGACGGCGATTGACTGCGTCGACCGTCCGGCGCTGGCCGGCGGCGTTGGGGAGGCTGCCACCATTCTGGCTACTGCCAGCCGGCGGTTTGACTGGAAGAAGGCGGCCGACTATCTGAAACGGATGGAATCGGGTGCGCTGGTACGTCGCTTCGGCTGGTTCGCCGACCACGTCAAAGCCGACATGCCGGCCGACATCCGGGAACGTCTACTCACCATGACCGGACGCAGCACTCGGGCCTGGCTCGGTCCGGCTCCCGAGCATTCCGTGCCCCACGCCATCGGCTATGACGAAACCTGGCGGCTCCTCGTCAACGTGTCCCGTGAAGAGCTGCATGGCAGCGCAGGAATAGGCCGGAAAAAGTCCGTCAGGAAGGAAGATTAAAGATGCTGACCCAGCCCCAAGTGCAGCGCTATTCGAATGAATCCGGGCTGCGGGACATCATGATCGCGGAGAAGGAGGTGGTGCTGACCTTCCTGTTGCAGTTGCTGTCGGAGCGCGGAATTCTGAACCGGCTGGCGTTCAAAGGAGGTACATGCCTTCGGAAAATGTTCCTCGGCACGCAGGGGCGGTTCTCTACCGATCTCGATTTCACCGGCATTGAAGAGCACGATCACGAGGAAGTCATCCTGGCCATGATGGAGGCTTTCGAACGGCCCTTTCACGGCATCCAATTGGCCATTCCTGACGAGGGATACTACGAGACGCAGGATGGTTTGTCTTGGGGAGTCAATCCCACTTATGCCCATGAGTGGAACGCGAGCGGCGTGAGCGAGATCAAGCTTCAGATCAGCCGGCGCGAGACACCGACCCTGCCGACGGAGCAGCGGGCGCAGATATTCCAGAGTTATTTCAGGTTCCTGCCGTTTGCACCGGCAGACATTGTCTGCCTTGCGCTTCCCGAGATGCTTGCGGAGAAAATCCGTGCCTGTTATCAGCGGAACAAAGCACGCGACATCTACGATCTCGGCATGTTCGCCACGCGGCCGCTCAATCAACCCCTCATCCGCCGGCTTGTGGTGTTGAAGCTCTGGCAGGCGCGGGATACTTTCGATCCCGCTCGTCTGATGCAGAAGTTCGAGGACGGCCGGGACTTCGACTGGGACGACCTCCGCCAGCTCCTCAATCGTGCCGTCGTGATTGACCGTGAGAGAATCACCACAGATTGCGTCAAGAGCTTCGGATTTCTCGCCGACCTGACAGACGATGAAAAGGCTGTGGCTCGCGATCCGCATCAGCGCGAGCAGGCTGCAGCGGAGAGACTGCAGGGGCCACTGCGATCATGAGGCCGATGTTTGGCGCAGCGATGCGGGCATAGATCTGAATAACGACGCAACCGCCACCACGGCAATTCATAGCAAACTCGGAATTGGTGGCCTAGCCTGTAGATGGGAGAGCGTGAATCATGAAGATCGCCCGCCCCAGATTCTTGCGCGTTTAATACCGCATTTGGCCTCGCCGCTGCCATAATGTGAAAATCGTGCATATTTTCCCCAGTGACAATTGGCTTCCCAAGTCCGTCCTCTGCCTCCGCGACTATGACCGTCACAAATTTCTGCTCGACGTGATCGCCGGAATCACCGTCGGCCTGGTCGCTCTCCCGCTGGCCATGGCTTTTGCGATTGCCTCCGGACTGACGCCGCAGGCTGGCATCTACTGCGCCATTGTTACCGGCTTCCTCATCTCCGCCTTCGGCGGATCCAAGACTCAGATCGGCGGTCCCACCGGCGCCTTCGTCGTCGTCGTCGCCGGCATCGTCGCCGCGCACGGCATTGACGGCCTCTTCATGATCACCGTGATGGCCGGCGTCCTGCTCGTCATCATGGGCGCCACTGGACTGGGTACCGGCGTAAAATTTATCCCGCGGCCCGTGGTCATCGGCTTCACCAATGGTATCGCCGTCCTCATCGCCAGCACGCAGATCAAGGATTTTTTCGGGTTGCATCTCGATAATGTTCCGGGAGTGTTCTCGCTGCGCATCGAAGCGCTCGCCCGCAATTTTCACACGCTTTCCTACGAAGCGACTGCGCTCGCTGTTTTCACGCTGCTGACGCTGATTATCTGCCGCAGCGTTTCTGCCCGCATCCCCGGACCAATCGTTGCGCTGCTTCTGGGAACACTGGCTGTTTATTTTTTCAAGCTGCCCGTGGAAACAATTGGCACGCGCTTTGGCGGAATACCCAGCGGCCTGCCGCACTTCGCAATCCCCAGGTTCCGGACCGACCTGATCCATGGCCTGCTTGGCCCCGCCTTCACCGTAGCCATGCTGGGCGCGATCGAATCACTCATGTCCGCGGTCGTGTCCGACCGCATGAGCAATGACCGGCACAATCCGAATGTCGAGTTGATCGGACAGGGGATCGCCAACATCTTCTCTCCCATGTTTGGAGGGTTGCCGGCGACTGGAGCGATCGCCCGAACCGCTACTAACATCCGTGCGGGGGCGCAATCTCCGGTTGCCGGAATGATTCATGCGCTTACTCTTCTGTGCATCTTGCTATTCGCGGCCCCACTGGTCAGCTACGTGCCCATGGCCGCGCTCGCCGGAATTCTGATGGTGGTTGCCTACAACATGGGCGAGTGGCGAGAGATTCCGCAATTGCTGAAGCTCACCAAGACCGACATCAGCATCTGGCTGGTGACGTTTGCGCTGACCGTTTTTGCCGACCTTACGGTCGCGGTCGAGGCAGGCATGATCCTGGCCGCCCTGTTATTCATCAGTCGCGTGGCCGCAACCACAACCGTTTCCCAGGTGACCGAGGATTACGTGGAGGACGGGCGGGTGCACATTCTGCAGGATAAGGATATCCCGTATTACGCGACGATTTTCAGGATTCATGGACCATTTTTGTTCGGCGCTACCGACAAGATTTCCGTGGTGACTGAGGACATACATAAGCTGCCACCGGTCGTGATCCTGCGGCTGCGGAACATGAGCGCCCTCGATGCGACGGGGCTGTTCGCTATCGAGGAAGTTGCCAAGCAATTGCACGCCAGTAAACGCACGCTGATTCTGTGCGGAGCGCGGGAGCAACCGTCCCAGTTGATGCGCCAGGCGGAGTTCGAAGAGGTGGTCGGCAAAGAAAACATCTGCGACAACGTGCGGCAGGCGCTGAACAGGGCGGAAGAGGTGTACGAGGGGCTCGAGCCGCAGCAGGTGACGAGCACGATCTAGCAACTCGCACTAGGAACAGCACTTCCTCATCGGAAGGTGAAAACCCTTTCTACAGGAGACACCCTATTGTGCACGCAGGGAAACCCTGACAACGCTAGCGGGGCGCCGCCGAATCGTCAGATTGCAGGCCGCAGAATGCCTCGTATGGAAGACAGGATTCGCAAACTATGCTCCGAGCTTCTTGCCAAGAGAGGCGACGAGGAACTCGAACCGATATTCGTTGAACTTCGGGAAGCATTACACCAGCATATCGAGAGCTTGCGCGAACGTGTCGGCGCCTATCCATTCTTCGCGGAGCGGCGATCCCGGGACGATTGTTCGCCGCCAGCCAAACAAGCCCAGGAAGACGTGGCGAAGGGAACTGGCCCGGCTGACGCCAGCACCTAAGCAAGCGGACAACTTAAATTGATAGGATTTTCACTCGGTGATACCCGTAGTCCGGGCGTTTTGCGTCGCCGTTCTTCCTTCTCCTCCAATTCCTGAAGTAGCTCTTGGATGGTGGCTACAAATCTGTCTGGGTCCTGCTCAACAACGGCCCGCTCACAAAGTTCTTTCCAACGCTCTTTGGTTTCGCCTCGCAAGGTTTCGCCTCCAAACTGGGATCGGCCTCAGTGTGCAATTCTCGTAACTGAGATTTGTACGGGCACCTCCGCCACAAGGCAGAAGAAAGCAATTTTGCCGCCAAATAGCCTCCCGGCTCGAAGTCGCACGGCAGCAGCCACTTGGCTCATGCTCCTTGGATTGCTGGAGGGATTTCACACGGTAAAGTTTGCGGGGGCCCAGCCTCACAACTTCTTCGACGGTGCTGGGTTTCGGGTGTGTGGGACCATCTGTCGATGGCAGCGACAAAGAGGCCCTTCCTAATTATTATCTTTATCGCGGCCTAGAATGCACTTGGCGTAAGATGTGTGGACCCTGTCGGGGGGTTCTTCTCGACGGGTGTTTCTAATCAGTGCCATGGGTCGTGGAAACTCGTGGATGAAAAAATCAACATCCTGATGGTCGATGACCAGCCGGGCAAACTGCTCAGCTATGAAGCCATGCTCGACCAACTAGGCGAGAACCTGATCAAGGCCCATTCGGGAATGGAAGCCTTGGAGCAGTTGCTGAAGACCGACATTGCCCTCGTGCTCATGGACGTGAGCATGCCCGGCATGGACGGTTTCGAAACCGCGCAGATGATCCACGATCATCCCCGCTTTCAAAACACACCGATTATCTTCATCTCCGGGATTCATATGACGGATCTCGACCGGCTGAAGGGATATCAACAGGGGGCGGTAGATTACGTATCCGTGCCGGTTGTTCCGGAGTTGCTTCGCGCAAAAGTGAAGGTGTTTGCGGAACTCCATCGCAAAACACGGCAACTGGAAACACTCCACGCACAGATGACCCGGTTGCAGGACGAAGAGCGCAGGCGCATTGCGCGCGAACTGCATGACAGTGTTGGCCAGCTACTGGCCGCGATTGGCATGAACCGGGCTGTAGTGGAAACGGAGTCGCACAAGCTAAGTCCGGCAGCGGCCAAACGAGTCTCCGAAAACGCTGCCCTGATCGAGGAGGCAAGCAAGCAGATTCGTACCATTTCTCACTTGCTGCACCCACCCTTGCTCGATGAAGCGGGGCTTGCATCTGCGCTTCGGTGTTATGTCGACGGATTCTCCGAACGCAGCAAGATCGACGCCAAGCTCGACATCCCAGAGAGTTTTGAGGGTTTGTCCAAAGAGATGGAGCTTTCTGTCTTCCGCGTTGTTCAGGAGTGTCTCACCAATATTCATCGTCACGCCGGAAGTCCGACGGCCGGAATCCGCATCACTCAAGACGAGGCTTGCTTAAGAGTTGAGATCGAAGATGCCGGCAAAGGGATACCTCCCGAAAAGCGGTCCGCGTTCAAGGCGTCGGATCGGGCTGGAGTTGGCCTTCGCGGAATGCGAGAACGCTTGCGGCTGTTAGGCGGTACTTTGCAGATCCAGTCAAATGACCGCGGAACCCGCGTGACTGCTGTTCTGCCCGCCGTACGCGCCGCGACTACCCTCGCGGCTCAAGAGATCGGGAATCGCGCGATTTGACCATGACGCTCGCGGGTCGGGCCGGGCTTCCGCTCAGGCACTCTGCTCACCATCTTCTTCAGAACTGCTCTGCGATTGGGATTCCGTGTTCGCATTCGCATCGTTTTCAACATGTTTCTTATAGGTCCCTCTCACGGACAGCAGTTCCGCGTGACTAGGCGGAAACACGTAGTGCTGCACGAACCAGAGGGCCTCGTAGGTTAACCGGCGACTCACCACCGCGTGCCCATGCTGCTTCACGAACTGGCAGAAATCGTCTGGATCGATAATGTTGGCTTTCGTTCCGGCAGTGGTAACAGATCGCGATCTGAGCCAGCCCCGGTCGATCCATTTCTGTATCTCGTCGGGACGGGTGTGCAGCGCGCGAGACAGCGAGAACTTGGTGAACCATTCTCGTCCGGTTTTACCGCCCATCCCGAGCCGGTGCAACATCGAGCGCACGGAACCCGCCGGCCGCCGCAGAATTTTCGCGACTTCTTCCACCGGCAGGCTGGAGATCAGATCCAGCAGGCGTTGTTGCTCAGGTTTCGTCCATTCGCGATAGACTCTCTTTTGATTGACGCCGAGTTCGCGCAAGAAGCGCAGACAGGCGTCTCGGGGGTTGCCAGAAATCTCCACCAGCTTTGTGACCAGTTTCCGCCGGCCAATCTCGTTGTTCTCCTGGCTTCTGTTCGTTCGTTCTTTGTATTCCCTGGCCAGTTCTACCGCTTCTTTGGACCAGCTGAACACACGGCGTTTATGCACACCGTCGGCTTCCTCCATACTGCTGCCTTCCCGGGGGCTGGGTCCTGATGGCAGTTAGCGTCTGCAGATCCCTCTAGACACACTTGTCTCCACGCCTCCGGAATACCTCCTTTCCTGATGCAAACCCGCATGCGCCGACTTCATTCGCAGCACGCTGAACGACGAAGGTGGCGCCTGGATCTGGTCCACACCTGAGCCTAGTAGAGCGGCCAGCGTATACCGACTCCTGAGCTGATTTTCAAGATTTTTTTCGCTGCAGGAATTCGTGCAGGGAGCCGTTTCCGGTTTGAAAATGCGACCCGCGGGTCAAGGTTCTCCGCGAGGGGGAAAACGAGTTGTGAACCAAACGCTTGGCAAGTGCCGGTGGCCGTTTCGGGTCGGCATAGGGCCGAAATCCGGCCATGGACAGGAGGACTCAGGTTGCGTAGCCGGAGGTTTTTTTGCAAAGAGTGACATTTTTTTCGCAACTGAAGTGCCCACAGGAGGGTTTAAAAGCTTAAGGCAAGTAGCTAGAGACTAGAGTGATCCGCCTCTTCTGGCCCGACCTAGCAGTTGACGCCACTCGCCGGGGTTTCGTTCGTAGTTCACCAACCGGAGTTTGGAGAAACCTGGTTGCACACGTTCTCATGAGAGTCAACCATGTCTGGCGTGGATCACAGAGGATTTGATTGGAAGGAAATCGCCGAAGTACTCCACATCAGCGGGGTCTCGGCCCGCGCGACCTTCTCGCGGGAGGTCCAACGCTTGCGCGCCAAGACTGTCGATACTCCACCGCGGGCGATTATCCACCAGCAGGAAAGCGATTCGGTTGGCGTGAAGCTCGACAAAGGAATTAGGGGCTCCCGGCAAACGCGCTGAGGAACTCCTTTCGGGTACTCGGAAGATGCGCTGCTGGACAATCGCTTGCTCGCTGAAGGAAATACGACCTTAATTCAGAAGCCATTTGATCCCGAAGATCTAGCCCTGAAAATCAGGGAACTACTGAATGACAAGTGTAAGGCCCGTTAGCAACGGTGCACCCGACAAGACTTTCAAACTCGGGCTGGCGCTGCCTCAGCTTCGATCGCCTTTATAATCTCTGAGTGCCTGATCGCATTTTATGCTCGTGTGTGACATGTCCCACCTGTGGGGCTTGGGTGGTCGTTCAAGGGAGAAACCCCCGAGACAACAATAATAAGGATAGGCTCAGAACCACGTGTGCACTGCCAGAGTGCGGGAAGGAGTTCTCATTCGATGAAGGTGAGACTCGGGTGTTTGAGCTGCCCGTTTCCTTGTTTGAGCGTCGCCATTTTTACGGATCTGAACTACGGTGACGTGTTGCCAACCCCCGTCCTTTGTGTTCTAGGATCGGAAGTGTTGTCGAACGACTGATTCAGAATCAGTCGTTCGACCGCAAGCACTGGCTACTTTGAAGCTCGCCTGCCGCCAATACTGTCATGAGAGCCGCCCATTGTTGGCTAGAACTGGCTGGTGAATCAATGACCGCTTGGAATCCTGCGCGAGGTACAACGAGAGGGTTGCAGACCTGGAGAACCGATTTCGTCTATCGCAAGGCCTGGAACGATGCACTGGGCGTACGCTTCAGGCGCGACGTTGGTTCGGTCCACACAATCGTCCGTTGAAAAATTGAGTTTGATGACGAAATTAATTACAACGCCCCTCTTGGTCAATGTTCAATTAGCGCTTAGACGCGCCGACAGCGAGATGCAGTGAATCGGGAACAGATGATGAGCATGATGAAGCAGGTCATTCTTGTTGCGGGGCTGGCCGCCGCTTCCTTTGCCTAAAGTGATGTCGACACCATCATCCAACGTTCAGTCGAGGCTAACGCGGCGGATTGGAAGGCAGCCCCTGACTATGATTATATCGAGCGTGACCGCCAACCTGATGGAGGAACCAAGACATACGAAGAGCTCATGATCTTGGGCTTCCCTTATGAGCGCCTCGTAGCCGTGAACGGCAAGCTGCTGTCGCCAGAACCGCAGGTAGGCGAACAAACAGAAGCTGGATACGACCGCGTCGTGTTCGATTTGAACGCCGCGAGCGTGAGCAAGTCAGCGAAGGATGGCGCGATCGGAGCCAAGTCGCTCGATGACTTCGTTTCCAAGTTGAAGCCACCGCGCGCTGTCTGGCTGATGGTCCCTGCCGCGGCCGTCGATAAGACCCTCAACGACCTTACTGCTCGCCTGGAGAAAGGAGACATCATTATCGACGGCGGCAACTCTCACTACATTGACGACATCCGGCGAGCCAATGAACTGAGGCCCAAAGGCATTCACTATGTCGACGCCGGAACCAGTGGCGGAGTGTGGGGATCTGAGCGTGGGTACTGTCTTATGATCGGCGGTGAACAGAATATCGTTCAACATCTCGATCCGATTTTCGCTACGATCGCCCCCGGGATCGGAACGGCAGCCCGCACACCGGGTCGCGAGAAGGCTGGCGGCACGTCTGAGCAGGGCTATCTGCATTGCGGACCCAGTGGCGCCGGCCACTTCGTCAAGATGGTCCACAACGGAATCGAGTATGGCATCATGGCGGCTTACGCGGAGGGTTTGAACATCCTCAAGCACGCCGATGTCGGCAAAACAAAGCTTGAGACCGACGCAGAGACCACGCCGTTGCGGCAACCCGAATTGTATCAATACGAGTTTTGTTTACCCGACGTCGCTGAGGTCTGGCGTCGTGGCAGCGTGATTGCGTCGTGGCTGCTGGATCTCACCGCGACAGAGTTGCTGAAAGAGCCGAGCCTGAAAAGCTATGCGGGACGCGTATCGGACTCGGGCGAGGGACGCTGGACAATCAAGGCTGCAATCGATGAAGCGGTCCCTGCCCCTGTTTTGAGTGTCGCACTCTATGAACGGTTCAGTTCCCGCGGCGATGCAGATTTCGCCGATCGAGTCCTCTCTGCGATGAGACATGAGTTCGGGGGGCATGTAGAAAAAGCCGCGTGACGGATCAAAGCAACAAACCTCGAGTGGGATGCATTTGTCTTTCCCTCTGCCGTTCTGCAGCCGGAGTTCCGCAGTGATGAAATCAAAGGGATGGACCCAGGATCGGCCCGGTTCGAGGAAAACATTTCTAATTCATCTGGAGTTGTCCGTTGATTGCGTGGAGGCATAGAAAATGGTTACGATCCCAAGACCGAAAATTGGACCGCAAACTGGAATGATCCCGCTCTGCGAGCGACCCGCCTGGAAGGCTCTGCGACAGCATTATGCCAAGATACAGAATGTGCACCTCCGCCAGTTTTTCGCGGAGGATCCAAAGCGCGCTGAGCACTTCGTGTTCGAAGCCGTAGGTCTCTACTTCGACTACTCGAAGAACCGCATCACTGATGAGACGGTAGCCCTGCTGCTCGAACTCGCGCATCAGTCGGGCCTGCGCGAGCGGATCGACGCCATGTTTGGCGGCGAGAAGATCAATGTCACCGAGAAACGCGCCGTTCTACACGTCGCATTGCGAGCTACGAAGGACGAATCGATCGTGGTGGACGGCGTGAACTAGTGCCCGAGGTCCATGCCGTGCTCGACCGAATGACGGCATTCGCGAATCAGGTTCGCAGTGGCCAGTGGAAGGGGCATACTGGCAAGCGCATACGCAATGTGATCAACATTGGTATCGGCGGCTCCGATCTCGGCCCTGTCATGGCCTATGAGGCGCCGAAGTATTACAGCCAGCGCGACCTGACGTTCCGCTTCGTCTCGAACGTGGACGGCACGGACTTCGCCGAGGCCACGCGCGACCTGAACGCCGACGAGACGCTGTTCATCGTGTCGTCCAAGACCTTCACGACGCTGGAAACAATGACCAACGCGCACACGGCGCGCGACTGGGCGCTCCAGACTTTGGGAGACGACAAGGCAGTCGCGCGCCACTTCGTTGCAGTCTCGACGAACACGGCGGGGGTCAAGAAGTTCGGCATCAACACCGCCAACATGTTCGAGTTCTGGGATTGGGTCGGCGGACGTTACTCGATGGACTCGGCGATTGGTCTGTCGACGATGATCGCGATTGGCCCCGCGCAATTCCGCGCGATGCTCGCAGGTTTCCACGCCATGGATGAGCACTTCCGCACTGCGCCCTTCGAGCGCAATCTGCCGGCACTGATGGGTTTGCTGGCCGTCTGGTACAACAACTTCTTCGACTCCCAAACGATCGCCGTTCTGCCTTACGAACAATACCTCAAGCGCTTCCCAGCCTACTTGCAGCAGTTGACCATGGAGAGTAACGGAAAGCACGTGACGCTGGACGGCACGCGCGTGGATTACCAGACTGGTCCGATCTTCTGGGGCGAGCCGGGGACCAACGGACAGCACTCTTTTTATCAGCTCATTCACCAGGGAACGAAACTGATCCCGTGCGATTTCATCGGTTTCTGCCAGGCGCTGAACCCGCTGGGCGATCACCACGACCTGTTGATGTCGAATGTGTTCGCACAGGCGGAAGCGCTGGCATTCGGCAAGACCGCGGACGAGGTCCGGGCGGAGGGAACGCCCGACTGGCTGGTTCCGCACCGCACGTTCGAAGGCAATCGTCCGTCGAACGTGATCCTCGCGGAACGGCTGACTCCGGAGACATTAGGCAAACTGGTGGCACTCTACGAGCACAGCGTGTTTACGCAGGGAACGGTCTGGCAAATCGATTCCTTTGATCAGTGGGGCGTCGAACTGGGCAAGGTCCTGGCCACGCGGATCATTCCGGAACTTGAGGCAGCCGACGAGCCACCGCTAAAGCACGATAGCTCGACCAATGCGCTCATTCGGCGCTACCGCAACCTCAAGCATGGAGCCGCAACGAAATCGGGCGACTGAGTTGGCGGGAGTCTAACGATAACGTCAGTTGACGTGCGCCGATTGTCAATTCGGAGACACCGCGCAACTTCAAAGTACAGAATATGTCTGCTGGCTTCGCCAGTGCGCAACCGATACTAAAAGTGAATGGCATGAAGATTCTGGTGATTGATGTCGGAGGCACGCACGTGAAGGTGCATCGCCCGGGCCACAAGGAGCCTGTGAAGATTCCCTCCGGGCTGAAAATGACTGCCAAAAAAATGGTCGCAGACGTGAAGAAAGTGTCAGCTGGTTGGAAGTATTCAGCCGTGTCGATTGGCTATCCCGGCGCGGTTGTTCACGGGAAGCCTGTCAGTGAACCATACCATCTTGGCGGCGGTTGGGTGGGTTTCAATTTCGCCCGGGCATTCGGTCATCGCGTGAAGATAGTCAACGACGCAGCCATGCAGGCATTGGGAAGTTACGAAGGAGGTCGCATGCTCTTCTTGGGTTTGGGCACCGGGCTGGGCTCAGCACTGATCGTCGATGGAGTGCTCGAATCCATGGAACTGGCACACCTGCCTTACAGAAAAGGGCGCACCTTCGAGGACTACATAGGTTTGGCGGGTCTCAAGCGTCTGGGAAAGAAAAAATGGCGTCACTATGTGGACGATGTTGTGAAGCGGCTGATGGCGGCGCTACAGGCTGACTACGTCGTACTGGGCGGAGGCAATGCCGGCCTGCTCAAAACACTTCCAGCCAAGGCTCGCTTAGGCGAAAACTCCAACGCGTTTCTCGGTGGATCCCGACTTTGGCAGAGCCAAGGCCGCTTTGCCCGCAGACGTTCCCGTTCATCCGCCAGCCACTCATCCTAAAGAGTACTGCTGAACGCTCTTTTCCCCCTTGTTTGTGACAACCGTAATGCGAATAGAAACAAATGTAGCATTGCACCCGGGCGAGCGTAGGGCTCAGCATGAACTCATGGCGCGCGAGAACATTGTTGATCGCGAGTGGAGGCTTCTGAAGTCTCTCACGCGCCCGATTGTGTTCCTGAGAGGTATGTCCGATGGCCGGCAAAGAAGAAGCTCTTGAAAAAGAAGAAGCTCTTGAAGAAGTACGCCTGGTGGTAGCGGATGTTGACGGTGCACTGGTCACTCCCGATAAAGTCCTGACACCGCGGGCACGGGCCGCCGTTCGGAACATCATTGGGTCAGGAATCGCTTTTACTATCACCAGCGGCCGGCCTCCGCGAGGTATGAAGATGTTGATCGACGATCTTCAACTTCAGGACCCGATCACGGCGTTTAACGGCGGTCTGTTCGTGCGGCCCGATCTTTCCGTCATTCGCGAGAATTTGCTTCCCGGCGAGGCAGTACAACCCGTAATCGACACCCTGATCAAACATAAGCTAGACGTTTGGATCTAGGTGTCTCTGGGCGGGTGTCGATCTTCGCACAGTGCAGCAATGGCTCGGTCACTCTGACATGGAAAGCACAATGCGATACCTGAAGCCGTCTCGAAGTCAGATTGTACGTCAGAAGGTAAACGAGATTTTCGCGTAAGGTGGTCACTGCGAACGTAGCCAGTTCGCCACAGCTCTTGGATCAAATCGCACGCAGGTCCCTATCCGAAACGAGGGAATGCGTCCGGCTGCGGCTTGCTTGAAGATCGTTACCTTGGAAACCGACAGGAACTTTGCCAGATCCGTGGCGGTCAAGGCTCGCCCGATCTTCTCGATTTGATCGGCAATGGACATCAGCTATACCGTTCCGAGCGGGGAGCCATCCGGTTGGTGGAATTATGGGAAGTTCCTGACTTCCGTTGGATTTGAGATTTGAAGAATTGCAATCGCTCGATTCCGCGCTGTGTAATCTGGTATGCAATCGACGAGGACCAAGAGGAGGTCGCGCTGGAAATGCGCTTGAAAGGTCATAGCCCCGAAGAGATCGCCAAGGCACAGGAAGTAGCCGCTGCCGCTGAGGCTGTGTTCGAGAGCGGCTTCACCAAAGGCTCGAACGCTTCAACGCGGTACGAGCGAAGTATCGCAACGAACCCTGGTACAAAGACGTCCACGGCAATTACACCTACTTTATCTTGCCCTACAGCAGCGAGGCGGAGCTGCGTGAGAAGGGTAATGCGGCCTTCGGTGCGGCGCAGGGCGGAGAGTTGACAATCAATTTCGCTGAAATGGGCACGCCTTTCCGCTACGACCCCATGCCAACGCTTCGCGCAATCAAGGCTCCGCAGCTATGGATCCTGGGGGAAGACGATCTTGAAGCGCCCTGCGCCCCGACCGCCAGCCGCATCAAGGCGCTGGGCGCTCAGGGCCGGCCAATTACCCTGGCAATTTTTTCCCATGCCGAACACGGCATCTATGAGTTCGAGACCAAGCCGGACGGCGAGCGGGACGATACGCGCAACCCCGATGGCTATTTCGCGATGATTCGCGACTTTGCCCGCGACGGCCGGCTCAAGGGACCGTACGGCGCTAGCGTTGTGACGCCGCCCCAACACGCGTACTAAAGGAACACATTCGAACTGGGCTGAACAGTAAATCCGTCTCTTGTCATCCCTTGGAGCTTTCCCGCGGCAGGACCGTAGTCCGGATTCGAGCGGCGAATCGAGATGATCTTCGGGGCCATCCGAGTCGAGGACCGCAATGCGTATCTCAATGCTCTGGATCGGGCAAGCATTGATATGGATATTGGGCCGTTCGCCGCCTTCGTGCCGGAGCGGGTGGCTTGGGTCGTTGAGCGCCGAGAGCACGAAACAGGCTGTATCCCGCGCAACCCCGGGGCGGGGTGTCCATTAGACTTCTGCAAACCCGTTGAGAATCCACTGCACTCCAGCTACGTCTTCAATCCTTCGAGCCGGCGGATGATCTTCTCGGCATGAAGTGATGAGAACGAGTCGTTCCTCCCTATCTGCTTGCCGACCACCCTCGACGGAGGATTCTTCCTGGTTACACCAGGGCATGTCGCAATTCGTTGAGCTTGTGATCCTGACCAAATATGTACTGATCTCTGAGATTAACGCGCGACGGTTCAGGGTCAAGTTCCTTTTTCGCCGTGAGGTGCACCGAGCGTCCGGGTTGGCTGATCACAACCCAAAGCGATGGAGTCAAATACATTCAAGACTCGCGTTCTCTTCCTGTGGCATCCTGCCCGTCTGAAGAGGTGTGCGAGCCCTCTGGTCCTGCACAAATATGGATTGGCAAGCGAGCCGGGAACTTGCTCTTCTCGGACCTGCCCGATACGCGGTTGCACATGTTTAGATTCGGCGTGAACCTCACGCTCTCACTTACGTCCGTATGCAATTTTTCATTAGATCGAGTTGCCGGAGGAAGGCATGATTCGCTTGTCCTTGCTGTGCGTTGCGGTTGCGATAAGCCTCAATATGGTGAACTGCTCCCGCGTCCGCGACGAAACGATTACGCAAGACGAACTGGTGCGAAGAACACAAGGCATTATGGACGCAGTGGCAGCCGGAGACCGCAAGCCCTTTGAAAAGTACTTTGCGGCGGACAGCATGATCTTTGATGAAAAGGGACGGAGCATGGACAAGAAGGTCCTCGTCGCTGATCAGTGTCCGCTTCCGCCGGGATACTCGGGGGCCATCAAAGTGGTTAATCCGCAGAGCCGCATTCTGGGCGACACTGCAATTCTCAGCTACGACCTGGACGAAACAGAAACGATTTTTGGGCAGGTGAATAAGGCCCGCTATCACGAAACCGACACCTGGATGCACCGCAACGGAGAGTGGCAGATCGTCGCGGAACAAGTGCTTCGATACTACGAAGATCCCGCGCCAGGGAAGGCTGACTTGAAGAGATATGCCGATTACGTAGGCACCTATGAGCTTGCGCCCGGAAACGTGCTGACGGTATCGATCGAAGGTGCGGATCTGTTTTCGCAGAGAACAGGTAAAGCGAAAGACCTGCTCATTCCGGAAGCGCCCGACATATTCTTTCGCAACGGCGTGGAGGGCCGGCGGCTGTTCCGGCGAGACGAGAGAGGAAGGGTGGATGCGTTGATCGACCGGCGGAACAACGAAGACCTAGTCTGGAAAAAGCAAAATAACGTATCACGCAGGGATCACGAACCGGCTCGGCCTTTGCTCCCAGCTACGAGCCTTTAGGATCCCGAGCCGATCGAAAGACGGCTGCCGCATGTCCGGTATGAAGATTAAAAGCTAATGTGAGGGTTCAAATGACGGATGGGTTTAGCACGGAGAAACAGGGTATGCCGCCGGCCGCGCGCGTTGGATCCCGAAGTGAAGCCGAACGCGTCTGGCCGAACAGCCTTGCAAAACACGGAGTGAAGCGAGGGCTTAGACTAATTGCGTTCATGGTGAGCGGCATTATTGCCGTAACGGCCTCAGGACAGGAAACAGGCCACAGCTTCGGCAATCCCGGCGTTTTGCAGTGGGCACCGAGTCGAACCTATCACGTCGAGAATTACAAACTGAGGCTGCACTTCGACCAAGTCAAAGGTGAAGTATTCGGGGACGAAACGGTTAAGCTCCGGCCCATCCAACCGCACTTCCACAAGTTTTACCTGAACAGCTCCGAACTGACGATCGATTCGGTAACCACGGAGCAGACGCACGAAACGCCCGTGAAATTAACGTACGAAGCGCAAGGCCAGCGTTTGTGGATCACGTTCGATCGCGATTATGAGCCGGCCAGCACTTTGAACGTTCGGATCGTGTATCACGGCTTTCCGCGCACAGGCCTGTTTTTCGTAAATCCAACGGCGAGTTATCCTAACTGGCCGCACGAGGTTTTTTCCCAAGGCGAAGCTGAGCTAAATCACTTTTGGTTTCCTTGTTGGGATTACCCAAACGATATGGCCACAAGCGAGACGGTCACGACGGTTCCCGACGGACAAATCGTCGTTTCGAACGGCAAGCTGGTGAAGGTCACGCGTACCGCGGGTCAGGTAACTTACGACTGGGTGGAGAGCATCCCGCACAGCTCGTATCTGATTTCCCTTGCCGTGGGTCCCTGGCGCAAGTTTACCGACAGATATGAGGACAAGCCGGTGGACTACTATGTTCCAGATTCTGTCGACGAAACCACGGCACGCCGGTCTTTTCACCTGACTCCCGACATGATTGGATTCTTTTCGCGCGCCACAGGCGTCGGTTATCCGTTTGAGCAATACGCTCAAACCACAGTGCAGAACTTCCTCTTCGGAGGCCAGGAGAACGTCAGTGCGACAACGCTGACCGATCGGACGCTGCACGACGAACGCGCCGACCAGGATTATCCCAGCACCAACCTCGTGTCTCACGAGTTGGGGCAGCACTGGTTTGGCGATTATGTCCAAGGGCGCGACTGGGCCAACATCTGGCTCAACGAAGGTTTTGCTACATATCTGGAGGCACTGTACACGCAGCATCACGAAGGGAACGACGCCTATCGCTTTGAGATTTACAACGATCAGCTAGCGGAGCAGGCGGAAGACCGCGATAGCTACCACCGGCCGATTGTTGACCGGCACTATAGCGACCCCTTCGATATGTTCGACGCGACCACACATGAAAAAGGGGCAGCCGTGCTGGATATGTTGCGTTATTTGATTGATGGCACAGAAGCCACATCACATCCTGCGTCGCAAAATGAGTTGTTTTTTCAGGCACTTCATCATTACTTGGTTGTGCATCATGCACAAGGCGCGGATACGCCTGAACTGATCAAGTCCATTCGGGAAACCACCGGTGAGGAACTCGATTGGTTTTTCCGTGAATGGGTGTTTATGGCTGGACGTCCCGACTATCGAGTCGAGGCGAGCTACGACGCGACAAAGAAGACGGAGAAAGTCAGCATCACACAGACGCAGCATAGCGATGCCGAGACACCGGTTTTTGACATGCCCATCGAGCTGGCGTTCTATGGCGCGAATGGCGAGCGGAGGAAGACGCAGGTCCGCGATAATTTGCAGCAGCAAGAGTTCGAGGTTCCACTCGATTTCGAGCCGCGGTGGGTGGATCTCGATCCCGACGATTTCATCGATAAGACTGTACAGTTTGACAAGCCGGTCGATGCCCTGATTGCAGAGGCGGAGAAAGATCCGTCGATGATGAGCCGGCTGTGGGCCGCCCAGCAACTTGGCACAATCACGCTTGCTAACCCGGATGCGCGCGTGGAAGCGGTGGCGCAGGTGCTGGGCAACGATGCGTTCTATGGTGTGCGCGCCGCTGCTGCCACCAGTCTCGGCAGTATCGGAACGGAACGCGCCAAAGCCGCTCTGCTTTCCGCTTTGCAGCAACCAGATAGCCGAGTGCGGACGGCGGTGTTCGAAGCTTTGGGAAAGTTCGCGACGGATCAGGGGGTCTACGGCGCGCTGGTGAACGCGCTGCACAACGACTCCAGCTACGCGGTGGAAGCGGCTGCGGCCAAGGGGTTGGGTAAATCGGGCGTAGCGGAGGCCTTCGATGTCCTGCAGGCAGAGGTACTGACGAAGCCCGAAATACACGTCATGCAAGCCACATTGAGCGGCTTAGTAGCAACCAAGAACCCGAAAGCGGTGGAAATCCTGCTGGCGCAAGCGCAGCCTGGAGTGCCGGAGCGAATCCGGCTGAGTGCGCTCGCTGGACTGGAAGGCCTGAAAGAAGCAGTGGCACCAAGTCAGGTTCCAGAACTAACTGAAGTGGTGCGCACCGCGCTGCACGATCCTTTCTACTTCACACAGGAGGCTGGCGAAGAACTGGTCGGAGTTTTTGATCTGTCTCAGTTCGAAGCGGACATTCAAACCGAGGCGCAAGGGGCGCCCATGACTATGCAGCGTGATCCAGCGCAGAAGGTTCTCGAACAATTGCATCATCAGAAATGAGACAACGAAGTTGATTACGGCGCGAGTGACCGATCCCCAGGTCGCGAGTGGTCTCCCCCATCAGAATCCGTAGCAACTATGGCGAGCAGAAAGGTCACTGGAAATGCAGCAGCAGCGGTCGAATGTCGCCTCAGCGCAAACTACGTGCATAGTTTGCCCACCTGAACCGGGAGACTACTACGGAATGGCCGGCTTGGCGGGGCAGCTTGGCTATCCATGCACAGGAGATCAGATCCGAATGCGGGTCGCTGAAATGCGAGATACGATCCAGTACGCCATCTATGTAGCCCGCCTTCCCGGAGGCCAAATCGCAGGCTGGATCGGGGTATACCTGTTCCGGGCTGTCGAAATAGATAGTTGCGCCGAGATCAGCGGGCTAATTGTCGACCAGCAGGTCCGCTCTCGTGGAATCGGAAAAGCGCTGCTCGATGCTGTCGAAGTATGGGCGCGAAGCCACGGTTGTGCGGCCATTTTGGTGCACTCGAACGTCAAGCGGGACCGCGCTCACGGCTTCTACAAGAAGAACGGATATGAGCGGACCAAAACCCAGGAATTACTCCGCAAGAGTCTAATCGGCGCTAAACTTTTGTGAGGAACAGTTCTGGGATTTGAAAGTGGACTTACGAGGCACTAGTTGTGTCTTAACCACAGGCAAGAGCAGTTGGTCGAAATGAAGATTCTCATCACTGTCCATTGTTCCTCGTGTGATTGTAGATTTGAAGCCGATGGTTTTGGCGAGGAAAGACACCACCATTACTGCAGAAGAAAAAGCAACCTCGCACAGCACGACAAGGTCGAACGGTCGAATAGTCAATCGAAAATGCTCTCGCGCCTCGTCCGCGCCAGCGAGTCCGCCACCACCCAGGCGGCGCCAATCACGGCGAGATTCACGGCGCTTTCGGTCCAGTTCCAGTGGCTCGAGGGATCGGTCATGAGCATCCGCACGTGCACCAGCAGGGCGAAGGACGCGAGCATGGCGGTCATAAGGATCGCGGCGAGGCGGCCCTGCACGCCGGTCAGGATCGCAACGCCCGCCGCGACGAAGGCACCCCCGGTCGCATAACCCCAGAACTCCTGCGTAGGCGGCAGCCATTGGGGGACCAGCGACGCGGTGTTATTCATATAGACAAAATGCGCTCCGCCGAATACCAGCGCACAAACCCCAAACGTCAGCCGGCCCAGGCGCGTAAGGCGCGCGGCCAGCGCCGCATCGATCCTGGCGGTGGTGGCGTAGATGATCAGGCCGCCCGCGGCGATCGCGAGCTGCATGGCGATGTCTTCGTAGGTGACGAATATGGCGTAATCGGTGAGCAGCAGGCGACCGTTCATCAGGATGACGACAAAGACCGTGTAGTAGACGGTGAGCGCCGCGGCGCCCCAGGCCGTGGTTCGGCGCCACACGACGGCTGCGGCCGCGACCATGAACACACCGGCGATATAGGCTAGGGCAGTGCGAGCGGGAAAGTGCTCGGGCACCGGCTGCCCCGGATCGAAGTCCCCAAACGCCAGGCAGGCCATGCCCAGCGCCATCACGCCCAGGCCGTAGACGCGCCAGCCGAAGGCCATGGTCGTTTTTCCCGCCGTCATGACTGTTTCAGCTTAGTTGAATACTTCCGCACCACTAGGGAGATCGGCAGCCCGATCAACAGCACGTGTAAGGCAATATCCTTAGTGAGTACGGCCGTAGATGGAAATGCGACTTTCACGTGATAGGCCGACATCGGCAACACGACGAAGTTCATAAAACTGTAAACGATAACTCCGTAGAGCACCCCTGCTAGAGCGAATTGCCTCACCAGGAAAGTCAATTTGCGGCTCGCCGCGTAAAAGACGGCGGCAGCCGTAAAGGCTATCAGGAAATGGAAAAAAGCTCCCAGAACTGCAGTTGCCGCTCCTCCCTGAAACGAAGACATGCCCAGCAGACCTCCAGCGATCACCTGCAAGAGATAGACGGGGCTCTTGCCCTTCAGGCCAAAAAGGACTGCCTGCACAATTATGTCAACAGATCCTGCTATCAAGCCCGCCCATCCAATTACGCGGCGCGCCTTGACAGGCCCCAAAGCAGGATAAGATGATGCTGCCGTCATAAGGTGCTCCATAGCCGCGGCGATTCAATTGAGGCCCGCTGAAACCGACAATCCGTAGCTGCCGCAAGATATTTGTCGATGCAGAGTTGCCACACACCGCGCTCCGAGAAAAAACTTCAGCGAACCCCCTGAAATGCGGACGAATAGTCGCCGTCAACCCCCGCTTGGTTCTTCTTTGATTTGCCAAGCGACTTGGCTACCCAAAAGTCTGCAGCATCGTCAAATAAACGATGAATCGTTTCGGGCGCATTGTCTTGTACGCACTTGACTTGGGCGAAATGGCGCAAGACAGATTATCCTTTTATCCTTGTGCGTTGTATCGTCTTCGCTTCCCGATTGAACATGTCGCAAGCCATCAACAACTCGTACTTCCGCCGCGTCACCCCTGGAATAGAGACGTTGCCGTGCAGTTTCAGTTTGCCCCGGCACCGTCATTTGCGCGCGTATGCGACCGTAGTGCTGGCAGGCACCTTTGAGGAATCGGGATACATTGGTCGCATACGCGCAACTGAGGGCGACGTACTGATTCATCCTGCGCTGGACTGCCACGCGAATGTCATGGTTTCTGCGGGGGTCAAGCTGATAAGGCTGGATTGGCCGGACCCCAGCGGAATTGGCGGTCTTTGTCATTTAGATGAAGTGGGCGAACTGGCGCGGACTGCCGAAAAAGATGTCACGGAAGCGACTCTTCTATTGGAGAGCCTGCTCCAAAGGAAGAGCTTACCTTCTCCCGGGAGAAAAAATGATTGGCCTGACCTGCTGCTGATGGACTTGGCCGAGAATGCTGTCACCGAAATTGGTGCGTGGGCGGAAGTGAACGGTCTGGCGAGGGAAACCGTATCTCGAGGATTCGCCGCCGCTTACGGAACAGCACCGTCTGTGTTGCGTGCCGAACTGCGCGCCCGCACGGCGTGGCTGCGAATCACGAGAGGGGTGGATTGCCTTTGCAAAATCGCGGCAGACACCGGCTTCGCCGACCAAGCCCACATGACCAGATGGATTCGCCGCATTACCGGTGTCACACCTGCTGGTTGGCGCCGAGAATCGGTTTTCTCGAGATTGTGACCAAGAGGTACCGCGCGACCGCCATAGGCTCCTAGAATCGCTATCGGAGTTGAATCCCGGGATACCAGCCGCTATTGGTCACAAACGCTTTCGGGTCGGTCATTTCCAGGATTTCGCGAAAAGCCCGGCGCTTGTCGGCGGCATGCTGGTAATAGGACTTGACGATGCGATATCCAACCCAGTAGCCGAGGTCGCCCGGTTTTTCCCTCGTGCTGTTCTGAAACCAGTTGGAGAGGTCAATCTTGTCTTCGTCGGAGAAGAATGCGGTCTCGATTTCTTTTTCGCGTCCTGCGGTTGACGCCCTGAAGTTGGAATATGCGGCCTTACCGGAAATCAGTTCGGCGCTGAATTCAGCAGTACCTTCGAGCATTGACAACTGCAGTACTGTGGGATGCTCTTCATCGACAAGAGCCGGCGACTGCTGGACGTGGGTATATTCGTGAGCGATCACGTGCACAAACCGGTCCTCTACGTTAGGGTTAAGCCAGTTGGTCGCGCAAAGCGCCTCTAGGCCGATCTGTATACCGTCAGTGGAGCCCCCGATGGCCACAGGTTTCCCCCGGCCCACAGCGATCGTCACCGGTGGGAATCGGGCATCCGGATAGAGCCTTCCCAATTCCATGAGAGCGGCCTGTACGCGCTGGCGCACCTGGGGTAAGACGGCCATACAACGCTTGGCGTCCGAATAAATCTCCGGGTGTTCGGCCAACGTTTTGGCGATCGTGACCCCGGAAACGTTTCTCACCTTGGCCAAGTGGTGAAGCCCGTCCGAGCCTGGATCGATATAGTCATGCTCGAGCTGATCGGCGGTCGGATGCCCGCCTGCAGCGTCGTAAACCCTGTAAAAGCGCTCAACGTCCTCGATCAGGATGACCGGTGCCGCCGTCGGGGCGGGGGCGGTTGGAGTCCCGCGCTGCGCAGCTCCTGAGATCGTCGTACAAACAAGGGCGCCGATGACGACTCTGACGATGATCCGCCTCATATTTCCCTCCGATGGTTCAACCAAACAACACCAGTGAAATCGCGCAAGCTCCCGATGCTACGTAATTTCTAAGACTGGAAGCTTCAGGGCGGCAATGTCGAGAGCAACAAACAAAATGGAAGACGTATGTTGATCATCTGAATGACTGCTTTACTGATCTTCTACAGTTAAATGCACATCCTTCAAGTCGTGGATATCATCGATCACAATCGCGTGTGCCCCCTTTCTCTCATAAATCGTGCCGGCAGCCCGCACGTATTTTCCTAAGAACGGCATGAGCTTTTGGCGTTGATCTGTGTCGGGCATCTTTCCGGAGATCGGAAAATACAGCTCCCCATCCTTGGTCAGAATGACAAGCGGCGAACCACTTCTCGCACACGCGCGCAAACATTTCATGCTCAAGTGAGTTGCGGTCGCTTCGAGATTCTGGATGGGACATGCAAGATCTCGAACCAGACCTTCAATAGTCGCCCTAGATTTATTGGAGACAGCGTCAGATTGAGGTTGCGGCGACGCCAGAACCAGCGCAGCACAGCTCCAAACTAGCAAACAAACGAACATTAATCGCTTCATTAGACTGTTTAGCTCCCCCTTTGTTGTGTGCCTTACTAGCGATTGATAGCAACTGATGTCATACCTTCGCAGGAGATCAGCCAGCGAAACCACTTAAATGCTCTCATTCCCGCACTCACGCAGTCTTGAACGTAAGTGATCCGGTCAACGTCCTTGAGGGTAGGGGACCTAAAGACCTTGAATTTCCAGGGGTAGGTCAGTTTGTGGTATCCAAACAACCGATAACGATATTCAACGGCGCCATCAACTTTTCCGCAAGATCGGCATCAGCGTATCGGATTTTCTCCAATAGAATATTCATTGTCGCGCGAAACGCTCTTTTGAGCGCGACGGGATCTAAGGACTGTGCAAGGCAATCTGCGGCTCGGGCCCGTAGTTCTTCCGGAAGGTCGTCGAGACCCCTCCCCTGGACTGCGGCGACTCTATGCCGCTTGCAAGCGAGCGCGAGCACGCTGTCGCGCATGCCGCTCAACATATGTTCTGCCTGTAGATGACGGCCTCGCGCAATACTTGAACGTACGTGCAACGCGTGCAGCCAAGCCATTCCTATCAGGTCCATCGAATCGGGCTGTGGAGCCGAACTGGGCTCTCCGGCGGCGCCAAATATAAGGCTGAACTTGGGGCCGATCGCCCGAAATTCAGTCGTGCGCCAGAATGAGAGGTCGACTTGGAGGGTGTTGTTCAGCAGGAATACGCGATAGAGAATTGTACCGCACCTGACATCATAGTTCGTGATAGCCGCATGATCGTTGTACATGCGCTGGGTCCAATCAGCTAACACTTCGCTGAAGTCTGCATCAGCAGCCAGGCATAAAGCCAGGTCAATGTCAGACCACTGGTCCTGCCGACCCAATGCCGCAGAGCCTAAGTGTGCCGCCCCGATGATACGTACATCTGCCCCGGCTGCGGCAACCAATTCTTCGCGAATGTGTTCTCGGTCCTGCTCTGTAAACATTTGCATAGGGACCCACGCATTAAAACAAAAGCAACTGCTGCAATCAGAAATCGTCGCCTACACGCACTAAATCCGTGCTGGTTGCGAGTTATCGATAGACTTCGCTTCCTAGCGCGTAAATCATGGGCGTACCGTCCGCCGCACGCACACGTATCTTATTGGCCTTTGGCGCGAGGCTCGAGTGTGTCCAGGTTTTTCCCACCATCGCTTGTTCGAATTCTCCGACGCTTGTTCCCACCCAACCTTTGTGTTAGGTGTGACGAATCCGATTCCGAACTCCTCAGCGCCCTTGCTCATAACGAGCGGGATTTCAGACCAGCGTTCTCCACCATCAACTGTCCTTATGACGCGCCGCTGTAGGTTCGCTGCGTCGTCATTCTGGGCCGTCGCGTAACCCACGAGGCTGTCTGCGAATGAAGGCTTCAAATGATTTCGTTCAGCCGGGTAGAGCGATAGACTTGCCGCCAAGTTCGGCCGCCATCGGTGGTTTTCAGGATCAGCGCGTTCGATTGGCTGAGATCACCACTAGTTCCCGCGAACACAAAGCCTACATTCAGATCAAAGAACTTTACATCGAAGATCATGCCCACTCGGTCCGACAAGTCGATCAGGGCCCAGGTCTGGCCGCCATCTTCTTGACCGGAGAAGTTTGGCGGAGCCGTTGGCCCGGCCGGCAGCATGGATATAATAGCGCTCAGAGATGTCACCCTCACCTGCTTCTGTTCTGCAACGCCCAGCGCAATCGGTTGAAGGTCCTTGTCTGGGACGGAACCGGGCTCTGGGTCTGTGCCAAGTGGTTGGAAAAAGGGCGTTTCACCTGGCCGCAATCCGGCGATGCGCAGGGCAAGGTCGTCCTGAGTCACGAAGAGCTCTCCTTATTGCTGGGTGGGATTGATCTGGCGCAAACGAAGCGCAAGCGATGGTATCGGAAATCATCAGCAGACGGGCAAGCAGCATAAATTACTTGTGCGTCGCGATCCACTCTGTTAAATCAATAACCCATCGTGAGCGAACCTACTATTCCTTCCGCACCAGCGGACTTAGAACTTATCGCCCAACTCAAGAAGAGGCTGCAGTATGCGGAGCTAAGGATTCGTGTGCTGGAAGAGCGGCTGCGGGTGGCGCTGATCGAAAAATATGGGGCGGGTGGCGAGAAGCTCTCAAACGCGCAAATGGAGTTGTTCGACCTTGAGCCCGTCGTCCGTGAGGTGATAGCGGAGGCCGAAACTAAAGGCGAGCCCGTGCGTCACTTGCCGAAGAAATGCTATAAGCATCCAGGGCGCCAGGAGTTGCCTGCGAATCTTCCGCGTGTAGAGAGGGTTTTGCCTTGCACGCGGGATCAGCGCGTGTGCAGACGCTGCGGCAAAGAGACGGTCGTGATCGGCTATGAGGAAAATTCCCAGTTAGACGTGGAGCCGGCGAAGTACTTCGTATTGGTCACGAAACGAGAGAAGCGGGCTTGCCGGTCGTGTGAGGAACTTGGAGTGGTTTCGGCCCCACTGCCGACACGGATCATCGAGAAGTGCCTAGCCGGTGATCAGATCGTGATCGACACCGTGGTCAGGAAGTATTGCGACCATATTCCACTGTACAGACAGAGTGCGATTCTGGAACGAGACACAGGTCTGGATCTCAGCCGGGCAACCTTGGATGGTTGGGTTCTGAAAGTAGGCGAGTTGCTGATCCCGTTGGTCGCTGCCATGAGGCGAGAGTTGATCAGCGGAAGTTACATTCAGGCGGATGAAACGCCCCATTTCGACGAGAGTCGGGCCAGTAAACCATCGCTCAACTTACCGGCTTTATGCCGCGCACCGCGTTGGGCCGCTTCAGACAGCTGCCACGCTAGTGCCCCCGATTTGCAGACCGGTCCTAACTGCTCGCCATAATCTTTGACTCGGCACGAATGATGAAGGCATGTTCTTCGCGGAACGGATCTTCGGTGTCACCATCGTCAACAGCGACAGAGAGCGGGTCCCGGGTGCGTTACGTCGGCGAGCAGCACGTGAAGGAAGACTTGGGACGGATACCCACCGTCCAAGACTGGCTCTCGTAAATCAAACCGGCGCCTTGGATATACGGTCGGTGTCCTGATCCGCGTGCTTGAGACCGCCCGTTTTCAAAAGCCTTCCTCTGTAGACGGTGCACGCCCATACACCTCTTGTTTATTTCCCGGGGTCCTGCTGCTCCGTGGACTAAGAGCTGACGATGTGCTTTTTTCCGCTGGTAGTAGGCTCGCGCCTTTGCCGGCTACCGCAGATTCTCACCTCGCTCCAGCGGCGGTTTTAGCTGCGACTGTCGTCTATAAAGAGCCAATCGCAATCGTCTGGAGAGCATTTCTTCACACAATGGATATCGTCGGATGTCAACAGCTCGACTGCAGAGCGCACGATTTTTCCGATCAGTCGGTCGGCATCGCCGCTCTGGTCGAGCCAACGCCAGGCTGATTTTTCCTCTCCTCGTATAAACGAGGCTAGTCGCCACGCACGGTACCAGAAGGCCACAGCATGCTAACGCAAGACGTTCTCAGGAGACCGCAGCCGAATGACGGCCAAGGTGCTCGAGGCCTTGGCCATCAAAACACATGCGCCATCGCGCTCGACTGACACTTTAGCCTCCACGAATACGAGATTCCTGCCTGTTCGCAATACGTCCGCGCGGCAAATCAGGATCGGACCCAGCGCCGGCCGTAAGAATGTGACGTTGTTTTCGACCGTAATCACGTCCTTGTCCTCTGGTCACGGTAGACGCGGCTGCGCCGCCGCAAGTGTGATCCGCGATTGTCATCAGTACGCCGGCGTGAATGAACCCATGTTGCTGTTCGACGACCGGAGTTGCCGTGAGCTTTGTCTCGCACCAACCGAATCCGAAGGCACTCAACTCAATCCCCAGCGAGCCGACGAATCTCGCGTTCTGAAAAATGTGCTCAACGAGGCGCCTGTTGGCGTTTGTCATAGTCTGGGCGCTGATGCCTCCGAATTTGCGATTCCGAACTTGCGCGAGCAAGCGCGCATGCAGACTCGACCGCCAGCGCGTGCTTGCTGCAAACTCTCCGACCGAGCGAACTCAGTTAGTAAACGCCATGCGGTCTCGTGATCAATCATCTTTTCGGCTCTGTTTCTGCGGGATTTCGCCGCCTCGTTTCGGTTTTCGCCGGCAAAATTCACGGCTTCATGGCTCGTAACAAAAACTCGATGAGATCGCGATGGCCGTAATATCAATGTTGTGCTGCCTGCGCGCCCACCCATTCTCAAGAGCCTAAGAGCAAGGACCCCGGTTCGGCCGCGGATCTCTCCATCGTAACCCACAGGGAGTGACCCAACCTCGTGATCACGCGTTGCCTCCGGAGGGCGACACCGCTTCCCAAATCGTATCGCTTCCCCTTTGAGACCGGCTACGCATTGATCCTGTCCCCATGGCTTGGAGGCTGACTGGTGACGATCATGCGAACAGACTTTGCGCTTCGATTCAGCGCCTGATGTTGCTGACCTGGGGAAACCTCGATTCCTTCATGCGCGTGAAGGACAAAATGATGATGTTCGACTTCCAAGGTCAACTCCCCTTCCAGAACGTAGAAGAACTGGCGTGCACGGACGTGCGAATGCCGGGTCTCGCTTGTGCCGGAAGGCATGAGTTCTTCGATAATGCTGAGGTCTGGTGTTTTGACGAGATGCCAGCCGTCGCAGTCAGTTCCCTGCTGCCCGCCCCATTTGTAATGTTCGGCCGATGTTATGCTGATTATCTTTGTAGGCACTGAAAAGACCCTCGCGGACAATTTACCCCGATTGCGAATTCAACTGACCGTGTGCACTTGTTGGGATTTGCGAACCGCGCGCCAGCGAAGGTGATAGCGCCCAAATTGCCGGTCCTATGCGCTCACCAAGACACGCGGCTACAATCCGTCACAAGCATACTGTAGCTCTCGCGGCCTCTACGCGTCGGCCCCGGCGCAACGCTGACCTTTACGTCTTAAAGAGACCGAACGATTTTAGTTCGTTTGTTAGCTAACTGTCAATACATGTTTTGACAGACTACTGGACGACCAGCAAATGTGTAGCTGCACGCGTGCGATCGCGGTGAGTAAACCTCCACGTTGTAGGCGAGAACATATGGGCCTTTCAGATTTCGGGCAAGTTAACAGGCGAGTCTCAAAGCGTTTTCAGAAAGGCATTAGGCCGCCGAAAGGTGGAAAGCAGAGGTTGGAAGTCGCCGGAAGTCCTTGTTGCGCACGGATTTCAAAAGTGATCTCGCACAGAATTCAAGTGCGCAGTACGCTAGGAGAAGTCTTATGAGATGAACAAATGTTTGACTTTGGCGCATCTCACAACGAACGCCCTTCGTCGAAAACGACCCGATACGAGAACTTTTGGGATGCCGCGGAATTCGTATAAAGATGAACAAATGCTTGACTTTGGTGCGTCTCACAAGCGCATTCAGAATTCGCTCACTTTGTTCCGAAGAATCAAAGGCGAGAAACTCTGCTCTGTTAACAGGATGAGTACAGCCAGTTTTCCATTAACCCGGACGCTAACCAGGGCCACCCCCAACACCGAGTCGTGCTCGATCGGCAGGACGTCCGGCAACGCAGTATCTTGTTGGATTTGTGAGACCAGTTCTAGTCGCGGCACTTTTAGCTGGGACGGCGCTTTTCGAGAATCCAGACTACTAAAGCCGAAGGAACAGCCCCGAATAGAAACCACGGAACGAGAAATACGAACTGCCAGTTGTGAAGGTCCCACGATGGCTCCCCTAAGAACCAAACCGGACACCAGTAAAGGCAATACGCGAGAACGAGGGGCACAATCACGACCCAAAGTCTGCGTAAAGACACCGGGAATACAGAGCACAAGAGCCAAACGACCCCCGGCGAAACCAAGGCCAGCAGAATTGCTCCAGAAGTGAGGGATAGAGATTGAATAAAAGTCTTCATTTCGCGAGATGGTAGTGGGCTACTTCGAATTTTGCTTTAGTTCCTTGGCCACTGTATTGCCGAGGCGAAAGTAAAACAAATGAACGAAATAAATCACTCCAAAACACAGCGGGGACAATAATCCACTCGTAGCCAGGATAGAACTCACCCTTGCCGCTCAAGTAGAGAAATAAGGGAGCAAATGTGACGGACAAACTCGCCAAAGCAGCCGCGATAGAGTAGATCGGTGAGCGAGCAATCCTCACCCATTCGTGATCGATCTCGACAGTTACTTTCATTTACGCCGCCCTTTTCGCCCTCCGCTACTCTTGCGCGGCAGGTCCCTTTTCGAAGCCAACTGGCAGCCTTCTCCTAATCCGAGCCGAGAACAAGCTGCTTGTGGTCGAAATCGATCTCGATGTATTTGAACTCATCGAGAATATCCCGGCCAAGAACGCCGCCGATCACGCCCAAAGCCAGGGAAAGCACCGCTACGATGGTAAAACCGGGGCTCTTCCAAAGCAGCCGCAGTCCATACCGCACGCCCTGAAATAATTGGTCATCAGAATCCCTTCCCGGGGCTCGTATGCCCGCGATGAGACTGAATCCAAACAGTTGCGACTTGCTCCGATCAAGCCATGGCCAGGGCGTCAGAATCGTGTGTATGCCAGCACGTTTGGGCATCTCCAATTTAAACGCACCTTATTCGGAACAGGTAGCTAGATGATGTTTGACCGCCGCATGCATCAGTTACTATAATACGCTTATTGGCTAAGTGTCTATGTGATTGCTGAATCTAATACTTCGAGCACTCGTCGAAAGGATCGCGGCTTCCGAGCGCAACTCGGGAACAATCTGGGAATTCGGCTGAGAAGATTAACCAATATTGGAAGGGGGAACGTAATGAAGCGAATCTTGGCAGTTATTGTGTTCTTTGCGGCGGCGGCCACATCGCTTGCTCTGGGCCAGACGGCCGACAAGCAAGAAAAAACGAAGGGCGACAAAAGCTGGCTGCGGCTCGTGGACCATTTGTATTTTGTCGTCGACCACGACGATCATCATCTCGCGCGAATATGGGAACTCGTCAACGCCGCTAGGCGCGAACATCTGTGCGTGACTTGGTCGTGGGAATTGCGAATGAATCTCCCCCGAATTTTTTCTCTCGCCCATTGGCCCGTGAACTGAGCCTAAGCGTGATGGAGTCCGACGCCCTGCAAAGGAGAGAACATGGCCACAAGTCAACCTGTAACCGACCGGAAGAAGGAGTGGTTCGAGATTGAAGATGCAGCGTACTTGAACACCGCAGCACACGAAGCGATACCCCGCGTTTCCCTGCGCGCGGTGCAAGCCTTGCTCGAAGCCAGGGAGTTCACCCATCACATAAACGACCCCATTTTCTTCGTCGTGCCAAGCCGAATTCGGACCTCCCTGTCGGAGATGATTGGGGCTAAGCCGAAAGAAATCGCACTGCCCACCGACGCAAGCACTGGCGTCGCAGCCGTGGCACACGGCCTGACGTGGAAGCCGGGCGACGAGATCATCACTGCCAAGGGAGTGTATCGAGGTCGAGATTAGTTGGAGCCATGTTGTTGAACATAATTCAACAGATGGTTTGAAAACAATCAACTTTAATTTGCGATGCTCACCTTTTATTCCCATCTGATACGTGGCAGCGTTGGCTGACAAGAATTTCGCACGTCGAATCGACCACGGTAAGCGGGAAAGGATTTCTAAATGGGGTCGCGAAGAATGCCACTGTTAGTTGTGGGCGTCGGCGCTTTAGGCGGAACGATCGCGGCGCGTGCAATCAATGCAGGAATGACGGTTCGTCTTGCGACTCGTAGTTCCGAATCTGCGGAAGTGCTGCGGAGATCAGGACTGCGCGTCTCAGGCGTAGGAGGAAACGCACGGGCCAACTTAGTAGAAGTTGCCGCCGTGATGGAGTATGAAAGAAGCGATAAATTCGACCTAATCCTGCTCACCACAAAGGCACAGGATGCGCTGGAGGTCGCGCCGACGCTATTGTCCTTGCTCGCGCCCGGAGGGATTTTGTTGCCGATACAGAACGGAGGTGTCGCGCGGATGCTCGCGGAGCGCCTCGGCGAGGACAAGGTTCTGGGGGGATTCTCAAACCTCGGCGCAACGATGATTGAACTGGGCGTTTATGAGCAAAGGAATGCAGGGCATCTGTTGATCGGCGAACTTGCCGGTGGCATAAGCCAGCGCGGTGACCGCGTTGCCGAGGAGTTGGGTCGAGCAATCGAAGTGCGAGTATCTCCGAATCTTACTGGTGCCATCTGGTCGAAGCTGCTCATCAACTGTTCGGTCACAACCCTCGGCGCACTCTCGGCGCGAACCATGCGCCAGTATATGGAAACAACGGTTGGAAGAAAGGTATTTCTGCATACATATATGGAAGCGCTGTCTGTGGCGCTTGCAAGTGGCGCTCGGCCCGAGCGCTTGACCGTGGATCCGATTCCGCCCGGCTGGGGACGAATCAACATCTCTGAACAGGAGTATCAGGCATGGGTGGACGACATCATCGCGTTCTATGGCGACCTTAAGCCGTCGATGCTGCAGGATTTCGAGCGCGGCAGAAAGACGGAAATCGACTACATTAACGGTTACGTGGCGCGCCTAGGTCGCGAATCCGGAGTGCCGGTGAATGTAAATGCCGCAATTACTGAACTTGTGCACAAGATCGAGCAGGCGCAGATTCGACCATCACCGGAGCGAATGAACGACCTGGGGCAGCTCACCGATGCGGTATGAGAGATGACGGCCGTTGCGATGAATTGCGAATCAATCTACCCCGAACTTTTCTCTCGCCCAATTGGCTGAATTGTACCTAACCAGGATGGGGTCTGAAGGCCTTACAAAGGAGCGAACATGGCGACAACTCAACCTGTAACCGACTGGAAGAAGGAGTGGTTCGAGATTGAAGATGCAGCGTACTTGAACACCGCAGCATTCGGACCGATGCCCCGCGTTTCCCTGCGCGCGGTGCAAGCCTCTCTCGAAGCCAAGACGTTTCCGCATCGCGTAGGCTATTCCGCTTTCTTTGAAGTGCCCAACCGCCTTCGCGCCTCAATCGCCAGGCTCATCGGCAGCAAGCCGGAAGAGGTAGCGCTAACGACGGGCGCAAGCACTGGCCTCGCGGCCGTGGCGCATGGCCTGACCTGGAAGCCGGGTGACGAGATTATCACCGCCAAGGGGGAGTTCCCGGTGCAGTACGCCACCTGGAAGCCAATGGAAGAACGCGAGGGCGTGAAACTGACAATCGTGACGCCGCGAGACCGCTTTATTACGGCGGACGACCTGATTGCCGCGATGACGCCGAGAACGCGCGTCATCTCCGTAAGTCATGCGCGCTTTGACGACGGCTCGCTGTTAGAGGCGTCTCGCGTGGCTGCGGCCTGTCACGCGCAAGGAGCGATGCTTGTGCTTGATGTGAGCCAGTCTTGCGGGGCCGTACCGATGGATGTAAACAAACTTGGCGCTGACTTCCTGGTGTGCGCCGGATATAAATGGCTCCTCGGCCCCTGGGGCACAGGATTTTTTTGGGCCAAAACGGAACGACTGGATACCTTGCGCCTAGGGCCGTTTAATTGGATGGCCCAGGGCGCGGACAGTTTTTCTGCGTTGAATTATGTTGATCCCACCCCATCCCGCAGTGCGGACCGTTGGGACGCGGCGGAAGCGTCCACTTATTTCAATTTCAACCTGAGGGCCATGGACGCCTCGGTGGATTTTGTCTTGCGCGTCGGACCTGGCTACGTGCGCGAACACAATCGGAAATTGATCGAACTCTTGTTCGAGCGCCTTCCCAAAGACTGCTCTCCGGCAAGTCCGCTAGACTCCGCGCGGCGCGGGCCGTCCGGTTGCTTCACCGCCCCCACCTTGGAGAAAACTACCGATCTCTACGAGAAGTTGCGAAAGGAAAATGTTGTCGTGAGCATGCGCGAGGGAAGGATTCGCGTCTCGCCTCATCTGTTCAATTCCGAGCCGGACATTGACCGCCTGATCGGTGTGGTAACCACCTGAATCGGGCGCGGGATTTGTCACAGGCGAAAATCGACCGCGCCCTGCACTATCTTGAATCCACAACGAAGGGTGTGCTGGACGCAACAAAAGGCTTGTCGGATGTGCAATGGAAGTTCAAACCGTGAGGTAGGCTGCTGAACCTAATTTCCCGAAAGAATAAGAAGGAATAAGAATGACAACAATATATGAACGCCTGAACGCTCTACAGATTACTTTGCCTGATGTCCAGCCCCCCGTGGTGGATGGTTACGTTGCCGCTTTCGTTCCGTTTGTGCGCACCGGGAATCTTATTTATTTGTCGGGACGCCTCGCAAAAAAAAATGGCAAGCTTTGGTCGGGCAAAGTGGGAGAGCAAATTACCACACTCGAGGGCAAACAAGCCGCACGCGGCATTGCCATAGAATTGCTTGCCACGCTGCAAGCCGCCCTCGGGGACCTGGACAAAATAAAACGGATCGTGAAGGTGGTGGTAATGGTGAACAGCAAACCGAATTTTACAGAGTCGCACGTGGTTGCCAACGGCGCGTCCGAACTTTTCCTAGAAATCTTTGGCGAGCGTGGGGCGCATGCGCGCACTTCGCATGGCGGGGCGGAGATTCCATTTGGGGCGTGTGTGGAGATCGAGCTCATTGCCGAGGTCATCGACCTCACAGACGAATGTCTTTGATTGTCGAACCGGAATATGAGGCAGCGTGGAAGCAGGTAGAGCGGGCGTTTCAAGACGTTGTGAAGCTAGCCTTGGCAGACATCGGCAAAACGACGCGGCAAATCGATCGCAACACGAAAGCTGCTTCGCAAGGACGCCGGCCGTACAGACTTTACATTTGCGAGAATCTGTGCCATTATCGTTCGTTAGTTAGCTAACTGTAACATGTATAGTTTGACTGACCACTGGTTTGCGGCGCCTCTTATAGGCGCAATTCTGGCGGATCAAGGAGACAAATGGAATTCGTGGCAAATTTATTGTTCGTTATGACAGCCGCTGCGGGCATCATGGTCTCGGCAGGAGCGCAGAAAACGGAACCAGCTCCGACGGTGCAAAGCCTGCCGACGCAAGCAACGGCACAGGGGCCATCTACTCCGCCACCGATCTTGCGGCACTGGTTCCACCGCCCAAGCTTGACGACGTGAAATCGCTCGAGGCCATCATGCGACGCTGTCTATGACTTGATCTCGGGTCCGGCAGTCACAGTACGGACTTCACGGGTAGTGATCAGTGAGTCTAGAGCGCGGTTAAATTCGCTTACATATTCATATTAAGGAGTGGGGAGCCAATGCCTGTTCTTCAGTACATCCATCTCGATGTTTTTACGGATCAGCCGCTCATGGGCAACCAGTTGGCCGTGTTCCTCGATGCCGCGGGAATTGACGAACGGCGGATGCAGCGGATCGCGAATGAGATGGCTTTCCCCGAAACCACGTTCGTATTGCCTCCCGAGGCTCCCGGGACCGACGCGCGCGTCCGTATTTTCACGCAGTCACGGGAGCTACCCATGGCTGGGCATCCGACGATTGGGACAGCCTTTGCGCTCGCGGGAGCGGGACGATTGTGCGCGGGCACCGATGAGGCGATTCTGGGCCTGGGTATCGGACCAACGACCGTGCGGCTTGAGTGGGGTCGGAGCGGGCTGCGCTTTGCCTGGATGAGGCAAGTACTTCCCACCTTGGGGCCTGTCATCGCCGACACCGTCGCGGTTGCCGCCGCAATTGGAGTTCGGCCAAGCGACCTTGCGGGGGGGGATCTGCCGATCGAGGTAGCGTCCTCCGGAGTCCCATTTCTGTACATTCCGCTAAAATCGCGCGCGGCGGTCGATTCCGCATCCCTCGAACGTACGAAGTTGTGCACGTTACTCCGGGCGGTGGATCTTGAAGAACTCCCCGTTTTCGTGTTCTCTCCTGAGCCGGCCGACGATGATGCCACGGTCTACAGTCGAATGTTCGCGCCCGTCTTAGGTGTTCCGGAGGATCCGGCCACCGGCGGCGCGAGTGGACCGCTCGGCGCATATCTCTTCCAGCACAACGCTGTGTCAGCCGACGCGGCCTCGCGGCTCGTCAGCCTCCAGGGTGTCCGGATGGGTCGCCCGAGTCGTATTTACATTTCACTCTCGAGCCGCGCAGGGGTTCTCGAAGAGGTTCGGGTCGGTGGCGAGGCGGTAGTTGTCGGCGATGGAACGATCCGCACTTAGCACGATCTCGCAGCCGCCGAGTCATGGCGACCGGCTCACCGAGTACCGCCCTGCGGTGCTGATAGAACCTACATCAGATAACATAGTTCTCCATTTCTCTATAACATTATTCGACACTTGGCGAAGTAACGATATATTATAATTATGCCACGCGGGCGTCGCTTCTTGTTGCGGCGGGAGCGTGGTTGGACAATCTCTCAATTCCAAGGAGCTACTTTGCATGAATCTACTTCGTTGGATTTCGATGATCGGGGTTCTGGCGGTCATGATGCCTGCCACACTCACTGGCCAAGACTCTCAGACTGCGAATCAGGCGGAAGCGAGAAAGGTGATTCAAGACGGTTACATTGAGTGGGGTAAAGCTCGGGTAGCAATTGACAAGAATAGATTCGAAAAGATTGCCCTCATAGGCCCGGTTTTCGCCGCCGCCGCGGCTAAACCGCCGGTTGGGGTGGAGCGTCGGCAGCGCGCTGCGACTGCGCTTCACGACGGAATCCTTTTGCTTCATGCCAAGTCCACGCTGGATTTTGACGCTGACGGTTTCCGCCAGGAACCATTCTTTTATTACTTCACTGGCTTGGAAAATACGGTAGGAGCGGTGCTTGCTATCGACGGAAAAACGGGAGAGAGTTGGCTTTTTTTGCCATCAAAAGGTCCGTCAAGGGGGGGCTTGGCGCTGGAAGCGCAGCCTGGAGCAGAAGCCGCAAAACTACTGGGGTTTGAGCACGTTGTCGATTGGTCCGAGATGGAGACCTTACTTTCTGGGCGCGCGCCGCAAGCGCCTGTCCTTTATTTCGCGGTGGCTGAATTCAAGTCTCCTGAACTTCCCTCTAATCTTCTCAGCTCGAGGTCGCCCGCAGCCCCAATATGGCTACAGCCCATCTTGCAAAAATGGCCGACATTTGAGGCAAAAGATGCAACTAAGCGGATCGAGGGGTTGATGGATGTTCAGAATGCGGACGAGATCGCCGCCTTACGAGCAGCGGCGAAAGCGACGGTAGCCGCGCTGTTGGCAGGATTGCGTGCGATTCGACCGAATGTCTCACAGCGCAGCGTGGAAACTGTTGTGGAGAGCACCTGCTGGAATGTGGGTGCCCATGGAGTGTCCGGCTGGCCGTGGGCGATGGCAGGAGAGAATGCAGTAATTCCGCGGCCTTTCTCTTCTCTGGCGCGGTACGATCACCTAAACCGCACCATGCTTCCAGGAGAACTGGTTCGGATGGATGTGGGATGCGAGTGGGACCACTACCTGGGAGATTTGGGTAGAACGGTTCCGGTATCGGGCCAGTATGCTGACGACCAGCGGGAGACTTGGAGCATCTTCGTCGCCGCATATCACGCCGGTGCAAAGGCGCTGCGCGAGGGTGTCACGGTCGATCAGGTGTTCGAGGTATGGCGGAAAGAACTCGCGAGTCACCGGGCATCGGCGAAGAGCCACTTGGCGCAGCACGCGATCGATTCCTGGTCGGACCGTAAGAATGTTCCGTTCTGGCAGGTGCATACAACGAACCTGCTCGAAGTTTTTGCCTCGGGGCCGCTCAAGGCAGGCACCACGATCAACTTTGAACCGATTGCTTCGGTGGATGGGCAAGGATTCTTCCTGGAAGACACGTACCTCATCACCAGGGATGGTGCGGAGCTTCTAACTCCTGGCGTCCCATATTCGGCCGAGGACATCGAAGCTGCGATGCGATAGAGCTACGGTAGGGCCGATGCTTCAGCTTCTGTGTAGAGTTCGTCGATCCGCTTGCGATATCGTTCTTCGATCACACGGCGGCGTAATTTGAGCGTAGGCGTGAGAGCGCCGTTTGTCGGCGGAGAATTCTTCGGGGACGAGCAACGCGCGCTTTAGCTTCAAGAAACAATACGAGTTGGCATCAATTGTGCTTGATGAACTCGCCGGTCTTCTGGCTGATCAGCGAGGTGTAAAGTATTGCCAGAAAATCGTCCTCGCTGAGAGGACCGGAGTACTGCTTCCAAGGATCGAGCAGCTTCGCCTGTTTCATCTGGTCGAGCGTCTGGCCCCGATCGAGAGCGCTCTGCACCGCTGTCCGCGTCTCCTTCATCATCTTCACAAACGCGCGCATGTCGTCGAGGCTGGAAACCGGGCCGTGTCCAGGAATTACTTTCACGTCGGCCGGCATTTGCGCAATCACTTTCTCGACTGCATCGATCATGCCGTCGATACTTCCTCCAGAATCCACGTCGACAAAGGGAAATCCGTAGGTGACGAAAAGGTCGCCCATAGACACGACGTTCGACTTCGGGAAGAAGACGATCGAATCGCCGTCGGTGTGCGCGGTCGGGAAATGCATCACGCGGATGTCTTCGCCATTGAGATGCAAAGTCATGTCGTGATCGAATGTAATAATCGGTAGCGCCTCCCTAGGCTTAGGCTTGACGGGATGATGGGTTGTGCCATCAAAAATCGAGCCGCCGTTTTCCATGCGTTTGCGGACATTCTCTTGCGCAATGACGGGCGCTGATTTCTGGAAATACGCGGTTCCGCCAGCGTGATCACCGTGATAGTGCGTGAGGATGACGAAACGTACCGGCTTGTCCGTGATGCTCTTCAATGCGGCTTGAATCTTATCGCCGAAGCGAGCTTGCTCAACGTCGACCAGGACGATGCCATCCTCGCCGAAGCAGGCAGCGATATTAGCAATATTGCCGTCATCTGGGACCGCCACGGGGCCAACTAACTTGTAGACATTTCCAGCCACCTGGGTGAGCTTCTGAGCTTGGTTGAGGTCCGGTTCCTGGGCGGCGGCGAAGGTGCTGGCCAACACACACGTGGCAAAAAGAATCCCGACTCTGACCATGATCGTCCCCGATTTTATTTTGACCACAGGTTGCCCTTCTAAACCTGAAATGGAAAAGCATGCAAGACGTTCGCGGAATTGGCCGTGTCCTAATTGCTTGAGTGGGCCACGTCGTCTCTAATGTTGCCCCACGGTTGCGGGCGTTCCGTCGGAATACAGGGGCACCTTAACGTCAAATACGGTGAAGGGCTCCGGATATTGCTGCTCTACAATTATCGGTGATCCGTGAAAACCTGCACCTGCACCCCAGTCGGCGCCCTCGGTGTGGGCAAGGAACGTCATCACATGCGGAGGAAAGTGGTGGCCGGTTCCGGTGTCCCCTTCTCTCGACATCATGTAAGCGAGCGCGCCGGGCGCCGGCGTTGCAATCCGGTTTGAGGCAAGCTCAGCTCGGATGTGGGCTTCCATTTCGGCCTTCGATACGCCGGCAAGAGCCCATTTTGTCCTTTCGAGAAATGCGGGAAGGACTGTGCGCGCGGCGGCGGGATTGAAGCATATGGGCGCACGAAACTTGGGATTCCAAAAGTCCGGATCATTGAGGGTAGCCGCCCAGGACCGCCAGACCAGGCAGACAAAGCCGTTCTTACCCTGTACCGCCGTTTCGTAGTCGTGATTGCCCATGACTAGAATGCTCGCATCGCCGGAAATCGACGTAGGCGCGGCGGTTCGCGCCAGCGCGATTTCCGCGGAAGCACTTGCCTCACGGTATTGCTCGATAGGCGCCATGACGGGATAAGCGGGTTTCGCATCCTGCGCACAGGCCCAGACGCACATAGAAACGAAAAGAAATATGATTAAGCTGTTTTTCACTTGAGGTCTCCTTGATTTGCTATTAGTCCGATTTGGCATCGGACGCTCGACCACGATTTTCGTCAACCGCGGGGCAACTTTGGTTTCCTGGGGTGGTACCCACGCGCTCGAGATTATCGACAAATGGGTGATTGACTCATGGGACTTGGGCATAGGCCTGGTTCGAATTTGGATCCAACCAGCCTTTTCCCTGGTATTCCATCCGGTAGGCTGTCTTCTCGGCTCGTTCGCGGCCGAAGTAGCGCTCGACCACGTGGAGCGCGAGATCGGTGCCGCAAGTAAGTCCACCCGCGGAGGCGAGATTACCATCCTCCACGAACCTGGCTCCGCGTTTCAGTTGGATGTCGGGAAACTGCTTGGCGAAGTCTGTGTAAGCACCGTGATGCGTGGTCGCCATTTTGCCTGACAATAATCCGGTCTTTGCCAGCACAAATGTTCCGGTGCAAACCGACATGGTGAGGTCCGCTGTTTTTGCCGACTTGCGAATCCAGTCCAGCATCGCCGGGCTTACTCCATCCTGCGCCGGGATGACAACCACTTTAGGGACAGGAGCGGTTTGAAAGGTGTAGTCGGGAACGACCATCAGACCCGCGCTGGCAGTGACTGGCTTGGTCGTCTCAGCTACAGTATAGAGATTGAACAAATCGTGATGGGCGTCATGGACATCTTGGAATACCTCCCACGGTCCGGCAAAATCTATGACCACTGCGCCATCAGAAATCACAAAGGCAACGGGGATGGTACCTTTGGCAGGAGGGACAAGAGGATTGGGCCTGTCCACTGCCTTGTCCTCATCCGTACTGCTCCCGGCCTCGGCCAGACCCGAGCCCGCGAACATTTTGCCCAACGCCAAAGATGGGATTGCAGCCACTATGCCGAGGGTTGCTGATCTCTTGAGCAAGTCTCTTCGATTCATAATGTCCTTTCTCTGCTTTCTTTTATGACGTTTCTGTTTTCAGATACTGCAACTGGTCTTTCCCGTTTTCGCCAAGAATCGGCGCCGCCGGTGGGCCCGAACATAGTTCGCGCTTACGTCCGTAAACTGGTGCCGGTAATCGGTCGGAGGAACGTGCTGCCCACTTCCAGTGGGTTGCGGCGCGTTTGCCGTCTAGCAGTCTTGTCCCGATGGCTCCAATCAGGAAAGCTAGTCCTTACAGCTCGATCATCGATCATCTTCTTGTTCGCACGGGTCGCCTCCTTCACAACAAATCGTTCATTTGCCATATGACAAACTATCAACAAAAGCCGACGAATGTCAACTGCCCGGGGTTAGGTGAAAGATCGCTGCGCGGAGTTGGGTGAGGCCGGACCGGGGCGGCGGCGCGGGGAGTGGTTGGCAGCGCGGAAGCGGATTGCGGAGTTGGAACGCAAGCTGGGGCGGCAAGAGTTGGAACTGGATTTTTTCGCCGAAGCCTTGCAGCGCATCGGAGTGGGCGGGACGCGATCTGCACGTTGATCGCGGAGCGGGCCGGGCAAGGCGGCCTCACGGTGGAACGAATGTGCGAATTGAGTGGGGTAAGCCGCGCCAGATTTTATCGGCAATGGCTGGCCTCGGTGCCGAGGCAGCCGGATACGAGAATCGAGGGAGCACTTCCATTCTTCGTCTGGTCACGCCACATTTGGATGAGCGAGAGATAGTAGTCAACGGTTGACTCAGGTCCAATTCCTCCAACGATCCCTCGAGTCTTCACTGGTGGCGCCTCTCTTTCCGGCTATCGGGGCTTATACTTGGCTCCCCTATCCTTAATTGTGAGGGCAAAGGTTCACCGCCGTGCCGTCCCACAACTCACGCCGCCGCCGTTCGCCATTCGTCGGTCGCGATGACCAAGCGTGTCGTCACTGTCATGGCGCCATCTTTCAATCGCCGGTTGGAATGATCCCTGCGTTCTCCACCATCAGGGCAACCGTTCGCTCTTCGGCGCGCGTTCGGTGCATGACCCCGTCGGGATCACGAAGCCCTGTCGCGGGGCGAGCTCCACGACGCGGCCTTCGAGATCGACCGAAAGACGGCCCTCTAGGACGTAGAAGAATTCGTCGTCGTTGTCGTGCTTGCGCCAGTGGTATTCGCCGTCGAACACCCCCACGCGGACGACCGAGTCGTTCACTTTGCAAAGAGTTTGGTTGAACCATTTGAACCTGCACGCATCAGCGATGGCCTTCACGTCGATGGTTTCCAACGGTCCGAATTGAATGTTCAGGCGTGTTTCGTACGAATAATTCTAAGCATCGCTCATTGACAAGACTCCTTCAAGGTTGCAAATTGCCCAATGGCAATCAATATGAAAACCGTTGCGAAGATACGCACGGTGGGCAAGATGACGTTGATAGCCGGTATCCACGTGTACGGCGTTGCAACCTCTCTCTTTTGCCTCGTTCTGCAGATGTTGCAGTAGCAGTGTGCCCAAACCCGTCCGATGAGAAGTTTGCAAGGCTACGAGATCGTCAATGTAGAGAATATGTCCCCTGGCCATGGTGTTCAGAAATCGGTAACCAGCCGCGGCCACAACCTTTTCTCCATCTTTGACATATACATCCTGATAACCCTCTCCCGTCTGCTTGCGCCAGCGCTCCACGAACTCATCCTCCGGTTGGAGATGGGGGCGGCGTTCACGAACGCCAGCCAGCACTGTCGGACGTCGGCTTCAATTCTTGCAATGTGAATGTCACGGGTTTTGTCACGTGCTCATTGTGGCTAACCTTTCTCTCACTTAACAGCGCGTTGTGACAATTCAGATCCGTTCGGTTTTACTCCAGGGCGATAGCATCGATCTCCACCAGGCTGTCTTTCGGCAGACGCGCCGCCTCGACGGTTGTGCGCGCCGGGGGATGCGGGCCAAAGATCTTTCCGTACACGTCATTCATCGCTTCGAAGTCACCCATGTTTTTCAAAAAGACTCCGCACCGCACGACCTTGTCCAGGTTGGATCCAGAGGCCTCAAGGACCGCGGCAATATTCTGAAGGGCACGTTCGGTCTGTTGCCGTGCATCACCCTCGGTGATCTGCCGGGTAACGGGATCAAGAGCAAGCTGTCCGCTTACGAAAATAAATCCACCGCCTCTGACAGCTTGTGAGTAAGGCCCGACACCGGGAGCCTTGCTGGTACAAACGACGTTGCGCATAGATCTCCTTTTGCCCGACCTGAGCTTTGGCTACTTGTGTAACTAACGACGGCGACTCTCCAAGATGCGGCTACATTGCTTCCGTCAGGGGATGAGGACAATTTTGCCCCGTGCGCCGGGCTCCATGAGTCGCCGGTGGGCATCAGGAGCTGAGGCCAGAGGCAACTCCGTAGCAATCACCGGACGCAGGGTTCCGTTGCCCAATCCTGCCTGCAGAGCGGCATGCGCCTGCGACGCTTCGACTCCGGGCACCTTCCAAAGAAAAACCCCAAACACGGCTGCCTCACGCGTCATGATGTCTCGAGGGTTGATTTCGACTTTTCCTCTAGAGCCCACCACAACGACCCGCCCGCGATAGGACAGCATGTTCAAATCGTGGGCAAGGTTTACGTTCGCCAACACCTCGAGGATCACATCGACTCCACACCCGTTCGTCATGTCGAGAATCCGCTTCTGATAATCCGTAGAGCGGTGGTTGACTGCCTGCAGTGCGCCCTCTTTTTTGACCAACTGCAGGCCTTCCTCACTTCCTGCCGTGCCGATGACCTTCATGCCAGCCGCACACGCGAATTGAACCGCGGCCAAACCGACGCCACCACTGGCTCCATGGACGAGCACAGTCTCGCCGGGCCTCGCACGAGCCAACTGAAACAAGGCGCGGTACGCAGTGGCATAAGGAACATAAGCTCCCGCGCCTTGGGCGTAGCTCACACGTTCTGGCAAGAAGTGCACCTGGGACCGCTTGCACAACGCCAACTCGGCATAGGCGCCGGTGATTGTCCCGGTGGTATAGACACGTTGCCCAAATGTCAGGTCTACCTCGGTGCCTACGGATTCGACGACCCCGGCGGCGTCGGAACCGGGTACAAAGGGGAGGGCCGGATTCCCGGAGCCGTAGGCGCCAGATCGCATATAAGTGTCGTAGGGGTTCACACCCGCGGCATTCACACGAACTACGACTTCTCCTGATTGAGGCGGTCGAGGGTCAGGCACATCTTCCAGTTTCAGGGCTTCGGGACCGCCAAATTCGCTTACGGAGATCGCCTTCATCGAGAGGGCATCCTTTCATCGCTAAACGTACACTCCGCTTCAGAGAAGCTCAACGACAGGTTCTATTTCCACAAAGGGTCCAAACGGAATCTGAGCGACCCAAAGGCGACGCAAACTCATCATCACATGTATACTTAGCTAACTGACGAAATATAGTAACAGAAAGCAGTTTAGTCGTCAAGCCTCAAATACCGATGCACGCTGGCTGGAAACAATTTGACGGCCCTAGCCTCCAGCCCACGACAGTCAGCTTGGCTGCTGTTTTCGCGAGCCACTCTTAGACATGCGACAACTTATTACGGCTCGCTCTTCCACAGGTCATTGAGCACCGAATATGAAACATTTTGATCCTCAACGCTGGATCGTCGCCAAAATAGCTGCCGCCAGCTTTGCGAGCTGGCGGGCAGGCTGCATTTGACGAATCCTCGTTCAGTTGACGGGGTAAAACATGAACGTGTTGTAAATGTTGTCCTGGAAGACCTCGTATTCCGTAGGTCCCGTATAGACCGGGTTGCAACTCGTGACGGAAACGACACAAGGAGGGCCCGTAACTGACCCCGTGGCCGTCACGCCGGTCTGTTCGGTATTTGTCTTACTCCACTGGTCAGTCCAAGTGAGGGTGTCCGAGTTTGTCACGCTTTCCGAAATCGAATCGAACACAAATGATGCTTTAAACATGTTTTCCCAGCTATACCCTATCTCTAAAGTATATTTGGCCCCTTCCCCCTGGGTTTGGGTGTTGGTGGTGCTTTCCGTGAGTGTCTGCGTGAAGGGCTGCCCCCCAGGCGGCGGCTGCACGTAGTCGACGACCTGGTTGCCCGTGAGTGTGAAACGTCCGTCGCTGCTAGTTTCGTTCCCCGTCGGCGTGTTGGGTACAGTTACTGTGTAGTTAGGATTTGAAAATGGGTCCGCCGCGGCGATTGCGGCGGCATCGGTTGAGTTGAAGGCGGTGTCGGTTGCGTTGAGGAGTGATGCGGTGATCCCAGCAGGCCAGTCCTGTCCGTTGGATGCCGCCCACGTTCGCTCGAAGGGCGTGAGTTCCTGCGAGTTGGGACCTGGAACGCTGAGATGCCCCAGCAGAAACCCAAGATAGACTGGGTAAATATCCATCTCCGCTATGTCGTCCCGGTCGAAGTCATACCCTGTCCACGTGACATTCGGGGTCCCGCTGTGGATCGTGAAGTTGAGCAACGGATTGAGCCACAGCCATATCAGGTCGTAGTCGTGGTCCACTCCCACATACGGACTTAATGGCCCGGGTATCTTGTTTGTCCAAGTTTCCGTCGAACTGAGCGCCACGGACGACGAGGTGTCTTGCTCTTGCGTATAGTTCTCGGAGAAGGTGTCGGTTTGGGTATCACTCACGCCCCAAGTACCGCCGATATTGCCCGCTACCTTCCCCCCTGCGCCGATCGTGCTGGAGACTGAAACCGTGTAGCCGACTTTGGTCGAGAATGAGCCGTTAAGTGAGGTGCTGGTGCCCTGGGTCGTGCTATCCGCGTATTGAACGTAGCTTTGGTTCCCAGGCGGTGCGTATGTAACGCCCAAGATGACGTACCTGGGATTAATGTATCCGCTCGCCGCCGTCACAGTCCCGCTGGACCCCGTTGCTTGCAGGTAGTAAAGGAGATCGCTTGACCACTCGGTCACGGTCGTTGTGTTGTGGACGGCCGTGCAGCTACCAAGTACCTTGACATAGACCACCGAGACGTCGGTGCCCCCCGGGAAAGTGTGTTTCCCTCCCGATGGGTCGGTGAATGTCCACACATAGGAGTCTATGTAGCCATTTCCGCACGTTTTACTGATCGTGGTGGTCTCGCTGGATGTTAGCGTCCCGGGGATCATTTGCCCAAATGACCAACTGCCCAGGGCAACCACGGTGAAGAGCAAGAAAATGTAATTCTTGCTGCGCTTGCTTGCGGACGACAAAAATAGTCTTGTATTCATAGAAGGGTCTCCTGGCAAGCCCTAAAGGCCTGCTGGTTGAAAAGGTGGCTGATTGACAACAAACGAATTACATGTGGAGTTGATGCGATGAGAGCCACGGCTCCGCAGGGCACACCACAGGCTTTGCTGACATAGGTGGACGATTGCGTCCGCACGGACGCAGCTATTTTCGAGCAAGGAGCCGCCGCCGAAATTCACCTGCACCACGGTCTGCAGGTTGATGCGACGTGAGCACATGTTTCCACTGTCTGAGACATCTCTTCGGCCGCCTTTCCCGGGAACTTTCCAAGTGGAACTGCATTGTTATATTTCGTCTATTAGCCAATTGTCAATCTGTTTGTTAAGATATTAGCGTCTTGTAGCTTGTGACAGAGGAATGAGCCGCAGCGCATGCGCATGTGGTCATAGATGGTGGAGAGGTCGGGCATACAAATCCTCAGCTACCAAGCGATGGAACTCGATAAGGGGTCGAGCGTAGGAAAGGTGAAGGATCGAAGATGGCCAGCTGTGGCCGATGAGGGCTTGTTGTCGTATCGGGACAAGCGGTTAGATGCGCTTAGCCATTGATGACGGGGGGAGTGGCCGAAATAATAGTCTTGACTGGCACCAGAACAATTCGAATCGTGAGGAGAAGACAATGTCCGTATACGAAAAGCTCAACGCTCTCAAGATCACGCTTCCGGAACTAGCGCCGCCGGTGGCAGCTTTTGTACCCTTCCTGCGGACCGGCAACTTGCTTTATCTCTCTGGTCATATCGCTAAGAACGACGGCAAGCCCTGGGTCGGCCAACTGGGCGGGAATCTCACCACCGAACTAGGGAAGAAGGCGGCACGCGGCGTGGCCATCGATCTGATGGGCACACTCCATGCCGCGGTAGGCGACCTGAACCAGATCAAGCGCATCGTTAAGCTGATGGTGCTCGTGAACAGCACTCCTACATTCTCCGAGCAGCATCTGGTGGCCAATGGTGCTTCTGAGTTTTTCCTGGAAGTATTTGGAGATATGGGGAAGCACGTTCGCAGCGCCTTTGGGGTCGCTCAGATTCCGTTTGGATCGTGTGTAGAAATAGAACTGGTGGCGGAGATTTGACGACGGATGGCCCAAATGAGTCTCACCATTACACAGTCGTTGACGCCTTCGAACGCTGTGCGTGTGCGCTTCGCGAGCGAACGAGGAACAAGGAGCCGTCGCAGTTTACGACAAGTTTGGGAGAGCCATTCTGCCCGGCCGATATCTGCAGGATTCCAAGTGCTTGAACACCAAAGTGAGCATGCACTAACGATCGATCCAGCCAATGCGAGTGCGGTCGCTGCCGCCGGGCAATCCTGGTTCAGTATTTTGCCTACTCGATCGATGAAGGGAGAGATATCGGGCGCTGCGTTCATCTTGCCGACCCCATGCGCGGCGTTACCGTATGGTTGCGCCCTCAGCCTCCGGATGTGCAATCCCGCACCGCGCACAACGAGCGCGTGTTCCTGGAGACGACGCTCGATACGGAAGGCTGCAAGAATTATTATCGCGTCGTCAATTTCATGAAGGCGAAGGTCGCCAGCGTGGTTGACGGTACTGGATGGTATCTCTCGATTTCGCCGTGGATCCCGCCGCGCAGGGTCAGGGCTCGGCCGGAAACTGCTGGAGCCGACCATTGCTGAAGCGGATCGCGTCTTCGCAACTTGTTACCTGGAGACGTTCACTCCCGAAATCTTTTCTTTTACGAGCGTCTCGGCTTTGCTGTCGCGGTGCGATTCGCGGAGCCGACCATTGGTCGGACTATGTTCTGATGATCCGCCATCCCAGAGCACCAAAGGAGAACGGGGTCCCTTAACGTAATGTGCGTGCCAAACGAATCCTTGAGTTCCAACAATTAGGAGGGTCACTCTAATGAAGCCGACTCGAACCTTCGTGCTGTGGGTCACAGAGAAACCTCCTTGCGACCCTCAATTATCTGAGCCGAAAATCCGGCCTGCCTGCATCACCCATGCGGCAGCGTCCGCCGCGCCAGCGGCTTCGTTCTGACGGGCAAAGTGGAAGTTAGGAGGTACGGTCAAATGTACTTGACAATAGCACAATGACACTTCATACGTCAGTTAGCCAAATAACGAAGTACATACTGATACAAATTCATTCGCTTGTAAGGGCTTCCGCCTGCCCATTTTGCTTAGAGTAGGAGTGTCCCAGAGCGAGCCGGGCGGTCCAGATGTTTTCCACCAACGACGAGTTCGGCGGGATCTGACTGCGGATTGGCTAAACCGAGACTCGAGCGGATTGCCGAGGCAAGCATATCTTCGGCGATATCTGCAACGACGCCAGCGAGCCAACGATTCCGTCGACAACCAGAGAACGACGTGTCATTTTAAGGTTAATTGGCAAGGTTTTTCCTATGTTTGTTGCCAAGAACCGATTCTGCCGTTACGGACGTCGCAATGAGCGCGTTACGGGGCCATTCGGCATGCTCTGGGGTGCGCGACGCATGTGCGCGAATGTTGCATCCAGTTGCGGATTTCTTGCGGTGGCCGCAATCGCCTCGCACAAAGCGGTATTTTCTTAAGTGCGGTGTCTATTGGCTGTGTAGAGCGTATCCAAACTCGAGGGGAAGCTTGCCGTCGATCTTCAACACATCGACGTTGCTGTTGATGTTATAAACATTCACTAGGCCGATGGCGGAGGTATTCCCTCGCACAGCCTTCAGCACCTCGTCATCGCTGGAAACCACCAGGCCGATGCCCAGCTGCGAAGAGTAAAATTTGGGATCCAACTTCAGGGCTTCGCGATACTCCGCCTGGGACTCTTCCAGCCGCCCAGCCTCCCGCAGAATCTCGCCCAGGGAATCGCGGGGATTGGGATCGTTGGGTTCCGCCTCGGCATAACGCTTCAAATAGGAGATCGCCTGATCGTACTGATGCATGGCGGCGAGGTCATAGCCCATAACATTCAAAGCGGCCACGAAATTAGGGTCAACCTCTAGCGCACGCTTCGCGAACTTGGCAGCTACTTCGTACTCCCCCTGGGAAAACAACAACCAAAGCGCAGCCCCAAAGTTCAGGTCGGTATCGCGCGGATACATCGCCAGCAAATCGTTCATCGCCGCAATGGCATCGACAAAACGTCCGTCATGTCTCGATATCATCCACTTCACCAGCAGCTTTTCCCCAGGAGTCACATGTTGGGAGGCGAACTGCGCCTTCTCCGCCGCCTGCTTAGCTTCCACAGGATCGTTTGTCAACCGTAGGAGGTAAGCCCAGGCCTGAGCGAATTCGGGGTCCTTCCGGGTGGCTTCCCTCCACTTACCCAAAGCCTGCTCAACGTGGAAATCGCGGGAAAAGCGCAACCCTTCCTCAAACAACTTAGCCGCTTCGGGTGAACTCGTGGTAACGGGAAGCTGATCAGAATTGCCTGCGGGGCTTGGCGCTGAAGGCGAAGTTTGCCCGAACGCACACTTCGGGCCAGAAGCCAGCAACACGCCGAAAACTACCATTCCCAGCAAGATCGCGCGGTTCCATATAGGGCGACCGCGCAAGCCGAGAAGAATCTGCATGTTGCCAGTGTAGCAACCGACTGATCCATCCTCTAGTTACGGAAGTATAGGAATTTAGGCGAGAACGGGGCAGATGGGCCGGCGCTTTCCCGCCCGCTCCAATCGCCGGAACTTCGAGACTAGTTGCCATCCGGGGAAGTGTGAAGTGCCCACTTGCTAACGGCTAAGGCAAAGTGCGAATCCACTGGAGGTGTTACAATGATTAGGGAGATTCCTAATCGTATTATGATATCGACTATAGCTATCCGGGCTCTTGCGAACGAGCGCAGACTACAGATTCTTGAGTGGCTTAAGAACCCAACCAAGCACTTCCCCCCGCAAGTCGACGGCGATTTGGTGAAGGATGGAGTTTGCGGCTGCCTCATTGCGCGCAAGCTTCGCATTAGCCAACCGACCACGAGCGAACACATGAAGATTCTGTGTCAGGCAGGTTTGACCCGCCCCAAGCGAATTAAGAAGTGGACCTTCTACAAGCGCGACGAGGCCAGAATCAAGCAAATCAAGAAAGCCATTCTAGCGAAAGTGTAGGCTCCCCCCGGGATGCATGCCGCAACTCATCAGCCGGGAAACGCTCGCCCTATGTTGGGGGAGACAACTGCGAGAGGTGGCATTTATTGCAGGGTCCGAGTCTGAGCGTGATTGAGGAGAGCATGTGCGCTTGCTGCTTGCATTCTATCGTGGCCCTTTTTTTCCTGTAATCTGTTCGCAATTCTCAAAGTTTGGCGAAGGCTGTTCGCGGTCGTACACTACTCGAACTGGGGAGACAGCTTAGCAGCAGTCGTAATGCTGATTATTTCAACCCTCTACTCGATCAATCAGGCCCCACTGTTGTTTCGAGCACCTGCGGATAGCTAAGAGCCGAAGAAAGTATCGTAATTAGGCTCATTGATCGCGCAAATGGGGGTTGCTGAGCGCTATCGCCCGATTTCGTCAGCTATGGAAATCACGGGCAAGTTCACCGCACAGTGTCACGGTGCGGAAGACGTTCGAGATGCTCGGTTGGATTGCGGCATGGGCGTGGACAAATCCTCGCAGGCAGCGGGTTGTGGCTTCTGCGGACGAAGGGGCCGCCTACCGCTCACAAATGGTTGGTTCGCGCTGCTTTCGGGCCTTGCAGCTTGTCCGCTGACACCATGGCTTTTGAAAAAATACGCGGGCATCCCCCTCTCAGGGCGTGTTCGGATTGCCGCCCCTGCTTTCTTTTTTGTCGCTGGGAGAATTGCTTTAAGAGTAGGAATTTGATCTCAGGTTTGGCGGCTGGCGAAATATCAAGAGTGGACAGTGTGCTAGTTTGAATTTCATGGTGGGCTCGGTGGCGAATGAAGGCACTTCTCGAATCATTGTCCTTTAGTTCGGGGGCCGTTCTTATAGCAGTCCTTTCAGCAGTCGTCGTTTGTTTATTGTGTTTCGCGTGCCCGTCATCGTCTTTACGCAAAGTTTGGGTCGTCATCGTGCCCTTCGCTCTCGCGAACTGTCTCTACTGGTCTGTGGCATGGCTCGAAGCCCATGGGGATGAATATCACCGGGCGCTCGTAATGTCTGACTATCGCAATTGGGCGCTCCTATTTATTGGTGCGTGGTTTCTAGCCGGGGCTATTCCGTCAGCCGCTGTCGTTCGAATATTTGTTGCACTAAAAACCGGGAATGGTCGCAACTAAATGAGCAAAGACGACATGACAGTTGATAGATCGCCGTAGCACTCATTGGCTCGGACGGCCAATGGCACATGGCGGCTAGAGCCAAATATGGTTACGCCAGTCCCCTCTCGTCGCTTTTCCGGCGCGCAGACGCAAACTGCCACACCCCGGTGTCGCCTGAGCGCAGTCCACGCTGCCCAAATAATTATATGTCGACGCGCAATCGGAAGCACTCCAAAGAGTGGAAGCAGAGTTTATGCGTGACATTGAGCCTCCTGAACGCGTACCCGGCAATTTTTATTTGTTTGAAATGTTCATTGAGGTTGCGATGGATGGTGTGACTTATCTCGTTATCCGAAGCAGGCAATCCGTGATATGGGACAAATACCGCCCGTGGTCCGGTGGGGTAGTTCACCGAAGTTATCTTGGCCAAACCCCGCCATACCTGGCGTGCCGTGGATCGATGTGCCTATCAAGGGATCCCCGCCCACACACCGGATCAATCTTCTTCACGAGCCTCAGTTTTGGTTTCTACGTGTTCCGACCCATTCCTTCCAGTTCCGACATATGTGCTGCCTGTCGAACCTGAAGAAAGGCTGTTGCAACTGCGTCGGCAGCAGCGTCTTCCTGATCGAATGCAGCCGTGGGCCCTACGATGAGGAAGATGAGCAAAGTGGAAAAGATCGTAAGCGTTCGACCAACGCACCTGTTCGAGGAGTGCAATCTGTGCTGACGTGAAGCGATGATCGGAGAACAGAGGGCGGCAATACGGAAGGGAAGGACACGGGCAGATATTCAGCAGTGATTGGCGAAGTTTTGCGGGCCACCGGTATGCGGCGATGCGAGTTCTGTCGCAGTCGGAGTCTGTCCCGGTGTTCTGGGGCAGCGCGAAAAAGCCTCGAACTCTTGGCTATTTCTTTCCTCTTCCTGCTCCTGTTCGCATCCCGATGCGCCAATAGCAACCCCACCGATCCGAGAAGCAGGGTTAGAACGACTGCTAAAACTGTCGTTCCCAGGTAGCTCAGTTTCTCGGCCTCCTTTTTTGTCAAATACCGCAGGTTGCTATGATTCATGTGGACTGAGACCAGCTGTTTTGTTTCCATTACCGGAATGTCTGGGGCCGTAGTGTATATGTCGGTTTCCTCAGAGAATAGTTGGTATCCAACAATGAAAAACAACACCATGAAACCACTACCAGGCACGCTGCAACAGTAGATGCTAACGCTTTCATTGGTTGCTCCTACGGACGAAGATATCCAGGCCGAGTGCCGGCGCGTTTCTGGTCTGCTGCGTAGCTGAAAATGCAGGACCGGAACAGATCTAGTTCCTTTCCGGCTAGAACGCGACTACTCGGTGCGGTGCGGCGGGAGCTCACTTTGTGGTCCCAAGCCGCCGATCATTTCCTGAAAAAGGTCGAGGCATATCGGCCGAAAATACGAAGCCATTGGCTTGCATAGTCTTAGTTTAGCGAGCACACACGTCCGAGTTTGCGTGAGGAGATATTGATCGATCGAGCTTCTTGGTTTGCCTTGTTTGGCTTCTTAGTCGGAACTCACATTCCTGAATAGCGGCCGGCAAGATCAGAGTCTCCCAGATTGCTTATGGGCTGGCTTGCAGGATTAGTTCCAGCAGCGACGGGTCCGGAGCCAACTGCCCGCGCGTGATCGCATGGACCGTCTCCACGATCGCGGCGTTTACGGGAGTGGGAACGCGGAATTGCGGAGCGATGCTTACGACGTATCCGTTGATGAAGTCGATCTCGGTATTGCGCCCGCGCTCGATATCCTGCAACATGGAGGGTCTGACATCACCGTAGCCTTTGAGTATCTGATCAAGCCAGGCATCGTACTCTTCGCTCGGGACGCTGCGCCCAGACCGGGCTGGCGGAATCGGCTCGACGATCATCCGTTCCGGTCGTGCGCCGCTTGCCAGGGCCACTGACAGGGCCTCGTCATAGGCTCGCTCGAAGACCTCGCGACCCTCTGATGAGGTGATGTACTCGCGCATTGTCCCTCCCGCGACTGCCCCGAGTGTGGTAACCGAGCAGTTCAGCAGGAGCTTCGACCAGACAGCCCCACGAAGATTTGGCGTGACCCTTAGATCCACCGCGCGGCCAAGCCATTGACGAACTCGCTCCGCCCGCTCGCTTTCGCCA
>Ga0209007_1000064_pt1 | contig 67840 bp, 58 predicted proteins | sample JacPinW_OM1H0_O2_FD_187961 | JGI IMG/M metagenome (GOLD analysis project Ga0209007, IMG submission 187961) | Forest soil microbial communities from Algoma, Ontario, Canada - Jack Pine, Ontario site 1_JW_OM1H0_O2 (SPAdes) (version 2) | ecosystem: Environmental > Terrestrial > Soil > Boreal... | reverse complement strand
ATCTTCACAGCTGTTGCCCAGCTGGGGCCGAAAATGGAGATTCGCGCCATCGCCGTGGCGAATAATCAGAACGCGCCGTGCTCGCCCTGCGGCGCCTGCCGCCAGGTGATTTACGAATTCGGCCCGAAAGCCGTGGTTTTCTTCCGTAGCAAATCGGGGAAGAACACCGAATTGCCGATCACCGATCTGCTGCCCGAGGGATTTCGTCTAAAGTGAGCAAGCCCGCCGATCCCGCCGGCGACGGCGCTTTCCGCGCCATTGACGTGATTCGCAAGAAACGCGACGGCGGCGAGCTTTCGCGGCCAGAAATCGAATTTCTCGTCCGCGGCTACACGGCGGGGAAGATTCCGGACTACCAGGTATCGGCGTGGCTCATGGCCGCGCTGCTCAAGGGGTTGACGCGTACGGAAACTGCAGCGCTCACCGACGCGATGCTTCATTCCGGCGAGACGCTCGACTTTTCCGATCTCCCCGCCGCAAAAATCGACAAACACTCGACCGGTGGAGTGGGAGACAAGACTTCGCTCGTCCTAGCACCGCTGGTCGCAGCGGCCGGGCTTTATGTGCCGATGATCAGCGGACGCGGCCTCGGTCACACCGGCGGCACGCTCGACAAGCTCGAAGCCATTCCCGGCTTCAACGTGAAAATTTCGTTGAAGCGATTCCGCGAAATTCTGCGCACGTGCGGTTGCGCGATGATCGGACAGACCGGAGAAGTCGCGCCGGCCGATCGGCTGTTTTATTCCTTGCGCGACGTCACAGGCACGGTCGAAAGCCCGTTCTTGATTTGCGCGTCGATCATGAGTAAGAAACTCGCGGAGGGCATCGACGGTCTGGTGCTCGACGTGAAAACCGGCTCGGGGGCGTTCATGAAAACCGATGAAGAGGCCGCGTTTCTGGCCGAGCTGATGGTGGAAACCGGCCAACGCATGGGCAAAAGAGTGGTCGCCCTACTCACGGACATGGACCAGCCGCTCGGGCGGAAGGTGGGCAACGCGCTCGAAGTCGAGGAAGTGATCGACGTGCTGAACGGAACGGGCCCCGAGGATTTGCGCGAACTTTGCCTCGAACTGGCCGCGTGGATGATTCACTTGGGCGTGCAGGCCGGCACGATCGGCGATGCCAGAAAGCTGGCCGTCGAAGTGATTCGATCTGGCGAGGCGTTCAAGAAATTCCGCGAGCTGGTGAAACTGCAAGGCGGCGACGCGGCCGCGATCGACGATCCCTCAAAATTACCGCGCGCGAGATTTTCGACGGACGTCACGAGCCCTTCGAGCGGCTGTGTCGCAGCGATTCAATGCGAAGATGTGGGTACGGCATGCGTGATTCTGGGCGGCGGCCGCGAAAAGAAGGAAGATTCCGTCGATCCCGCCGTCGGCATCGTTCTCCACAAGAAAGTCGGCGACCCCGTCGAATTTGGCGAAAGCCTCTGCACGCTGCACTACAACTCCGAAGGGCGCGCCGGCCGCGCCAAAGCGCTCATCGAGCGAAGCTATCGCATCGGCGATTCCATTCCCGTTCCGCGCAAACTGATCCGCGGAATTGTCTCCGCCCAGCAGAACTAACAAAAAGCGACGATAGCCAATCAGGATGCGAGGCTCGCGAGAGTCTCGGCAAGGACGAGCGTGCCGCGCGCGATGTCTTCCGGCGACGCGTATTCGTCCGGCCGGTGGCTGTATCCATTGCGGCACGGGATAAAAAGCATCGCCACGGGCGCGATGCGCGAGATGAAAAGCGAATCGTGATACGCGCGGCTGATCATGCGCTGCGCGTTGATTTTGTGTTTTTCGGCGGCGCGCGTCAGCGCCTCGATCACCACCGCCGCGCAATCGCCCGGAGCGTCCGCGTTCAGCAGCTCCGTGCCGATCGAAACTTTTCGTTTCGCGGCGATTTCTTTGCCCGCGCGCTCGATTTGCTGCATCACGCCGTCGCGCCGGGCCAGATCGGTGTCGCGGACGTCCAGGCTCAGCCGCACGCAGCTGGGGATGCTGTTCACGGCTCCGGGAAACACGTCGCAAATTCCCACCGTCGCCACGCTGTCAATCGAGCCGGTCGTGCGCGCGGCATTCTCCACCGCCAAAATCAATTCGGACGCAACGCACAGCGCGTCGTGCCGGTCCGGCATCACCACGCCGCCCGCGTGCCCTCCCGAGCCTTCGACGGTAATCCGCGCACTGGCAGGCGCCGCAATCTTCGTAACGATCCCCAGCGGCACCCTATCGCGTTCGAGCAACGGTCCCTGCTCGATGTGTAGTTCCACCCAGGCTTTGTAATAGCCGCGCGCCAGGGGCACCTGCTCGAGCTCACCGGTCATGCCGGCCTGCCTGCGCACTTCGTCAACCGAGGCGCCATCCTTATCTTTCAGCTTGCGCGCGGCATCAGCCGAAAACCCGCCCGACAGCATCCGGCTGCCGATGCACCCGATTCCAAATCGTGTGGGCTCTTCGGATGTCAGCAGCAGCAACTCGATCGAACTCCGCGGTCGAAAACCGTCGCGCTGCAACGCGCGAATCGCTTCGAGGCCACCAAGCACGCCGACAACGCCGTCGTACTTGCCGGCATTCGGAATCGCGTCGATGTGCGAGCCGGTGCCAATCGCCGGCGCGGCGGGCTCCGAGCCTCTCCAGCGCGCGAACGTGTTGCCGATCGCGTCGACACGCACCGAAAGTCCGGCCGCTTCGCAGCGCGACCGCAACCACGCGCGCGCCTTCAGATCCGTTGGCGTGAACACCACGCGGGTAATCGCCGGCGGCTCGGCATCGGAAATGGAGGCGAGCTCGTCGATTTCACGCGAGAGCTGGGCCGAATCAATCGTGAGGGGCATTTTTCGTTTCCGGATTATTTTTCGGGAAGCGGATGCCGGTTCCAGTCTTTATAGATTAGATATTTCGCTGGCTTCTTGCCGATCGCGCCGAACCACTGCGGGCACCACGGCCGCATCCAGATAAAATCGCCTGCCGTCACCGGATACCACGCGTCGCCCAGCCGGTAAATCCCCCCGCCTTCGAGCATCAGCAAACCGTGCTCCATCACGTGCATTTCCACCATGCTCAGCGCCGCGCCAGGCTGATACACCATTGTGTTCACCGCGCAATCGAAGCTCGGCACATCGGGTAGCAGGCATTTCACCTGCAGATCGGGATCGTCTCCCAGAGCGTGCGAGCTCACTTCGTCCTCATTCGCCAAAATCAGGCTCGGCGCCTTCGCCGATGCGACAGCCTGATAGGGCTTTTCGATCACCACGACGCGGCTCGCCTTCGTCGCGACCACTGTGTGCGCCGCTCCTTCGGGCAAGAATGCGTAGCCGTGAGGGCCGAGTTCGCCAGTTTTCCCCTCGGCGTCGACTTTCACCGCGCCTTCCAGCACGTACACAAACCGTTGCGCCGACGCATCGCCCAGCTCACCGCCGGCTTCGAATTCGGCCGTGTACTGCGTGAACGCCGCACCGATCGCCGGACCCACGTGCACCATGGCCATGCACTTTTTCATGCCCGGCAGCGGCGCGCGCACAAACGTATCGGGCGTGAGCAGCAGATGGTCTGGGCGCCGGGCGCTGCGCGTTTCGCCAAGGTTATGCAAGATTCGTTCTCCTTTGGACTGTCGGTGACACCGCGAGCTGGGCCAGCAGGTGCGAACCCGCCTCGATTGCTTTCGCCACGTCTTCCACTCGTACCGTTTCCGCCGGATCGTGGCTGACACCGCCCGGCGTGCGCAGAAAAATCAGCGCAGCCGGAATTTTTTCCGCCAGGATCATAGCGTCGTGCCCCGCGCCGCTGACCATCCGATGCGGGTCGCAGCCCGCGCGGCGAATCGCGTCTTCGGCCCGGCGCGCGAGCGCCGGATCCATAGCTACCGAAGGCTGGTTCAACAGCACCGAGTGCCGCACGGAAAGCCCGCGCCGCGCTGCAATCGCATTTGCCGCGGCCGCCAGGGTTTCCACCCCCTCGTGCCTGGCTTCGTCCGAGCCGTGGCGCACATCGAGCGTCGCCCGCGCCTCTCCCGCGATCACGTTCACCGCGCCCGGTTTTGCCGCCAGACTGCCGACCGTCGCTACAAGTTCGGGCACGCGATGCGCCTCGCGTTCGACTGCGCCGATCCATTCCGCAGCCCCGGCCATCGCATCGCGGCGCAGATTCATTGGCGTGGTGCCCGCATGATTCGTGGTGCCCGTAAACACGAATTCGAGCCGGCTCTGCCCCGCAATTGTTTGCACTACGCCGAGCGCTCGATTCATTTCGTCCAGCACCGGACCCTGCTCGATATGAAATTCCAGATAACCCAGTTCATCGCCCGTCACAGCAGCGGACCGAATTTCTCCCGGGTCGAGACCGTAATCCTCAATCGCCTGCCGGACGGAAGTCCCTTTTGCATCCTTGCGGCTCAGCAATTCCGCATCGAGGCGGCCGACCAGCGCGCGGCTGCCGATGAACGGCGCGCCGAATCGCACGCCTTCTTCCTCAGAAAACCCCAGAAGCTCGATCGCAAACGGCAGCTGCTGGCCCGCCAGCGACTCGAGCAGCGCGACGCCCAGGACGACGCCTAGAATTCCGTCAAATGCCCCGGCATTCGGAACTGTATCGAGGTGCGACCCAATTAACAATCGCGGCGGATCGCTTTCAGCCCCCGCATACAACGCGCGCATATTTCCTGCCGCGTCAATTCTGACTTCGACGCCCAGCGGCGCCAGCCACCCTACGATTTCGCGATGGCAATCGCGCATGGGCGGTGAGAGAAACGTCCGGCGCGTGCCGCCCGCATCCTCGCTCAAGGTCGCGAGCTTCCGGCATCGCTCGATCGCGATTTTCGCCCTGCTCTCGTAGCTCATCTGCGCCAAAAACTCATCGGGAACGCCGGATCGTGGCTTCAATGTATCCATGCGGTTCGTCAGTAGGCACGAAAATTTCATTCGGATTCGTCTGGCCGAATCGCGAAAGATCCACCAGTAGGCAGTGCAAGTTCGGCATCGTCAACTCGATTTCGTTCACTTCCGGAATTTTCTTCAGCACGGCCTCGCCCATGGCGTGGAGCGTGTGCTGCACGGATTTACTATCGTGATCGGCAAATTCAGCGATCAGAATTTCACGAATCTTCATACGCACCGGGCCGAACTCCACGATTTCGTTGCCATACGTCCACTTCGCTTTCAGCGCCGTACCGAAGAGACGATCGGCCGTCGGCGGCAACGTCGTCAGCGAGTCCTGAATGTAGCCCTCGAACCCGGATCCCGCGGTTTTCATAATCACCAGGTTATCGATTCCAGAGACGATCGCCACTTTTCCATTCTGTGAACGCGAAACTTTCGTCGTGCCGCACTCGCCGCTCGACCGCACGAACGTGGTCGGATGTGGCTTGCCCTCCGTGACGGCGCGTTCCCAGGATTTTTCCGAGATGCTCACTTCCGCGTGCGACACCTGCGGATTCCGCCGCAGCAGGAAGTCAACCATTTCCCGGCCGAATTCCTCAGTGCACTTCGCGGACGAATCGCGCGCCAGGGAGTAGACGGTATTCTTCATCGTGTCGGTCGCCAGAATCTTGCTGTTGTCACCCTCCGTGAAACAACTGTCGAAATCTCCCTGCAGCAAAATCTGTACGGACCATTCCTGAAAATCGTGGCGGTCGGCGTGCCTTCTCACGCGCACCAGTCGCACGCGCGACTTTCCGTATCGATTTTCGGCCAGCGCCATCGCTGTCAGCTTCCCCTGTACGTCGAGTATCCGTTCGGACTCAAAAGCAGCGGGACGTGATAATGTTCTTCGCCAGCCCGCACGGCAAATTGAACCTGCACCAGCGGATATAGCCCTTCGATTTTCTGCCCCGCAAAATAACTCTTCGTGTCGAAGCTCAGGCGATAGTTTCCGGCGGACAGTTTTTCGCCGGCGCCCAGCAATTGACTGCACCGGCCGTTCTGATCGGTGCGCCCTTCGCCGACCAGTTTCCAGCGGTCGGCCGATTCTTCGCGTTCCAGCCGCAGGGGCACATCGGCCGCAGGCTTTCCGCGAGCCGTGTCCAATACGTGAGTGGAAATTCCGCTCATGCTCGCAGCCACTTTCTCAGGCGAAGTTGCATGATCTGCCGCTGCTGCTCCACCGCCTCGCGCAATTCACTGCGATCGTCATTCTGCAATCGCTTCTGCAAAATCGCCAGAATTTCCCCGCTCGTCTTGCCCGCGGCGCACACGATGAAAATCCGGCCGAATCGCCGCTCGTATTCGCGATTCCCCTCCGCAAGCGCGGCTTTCGATTCCGCGCCGGCGGCCGCGGCGCTGCTCTGTTCCTGCGCCGACCAAGCAGCCGATTGCTGCGACGCGGATCCCTCGGCCTTTTTCTCGCCGACCCGCGGATGCGCGCGAAAAGCCTCCAGCCAGTCCGCATCGCGCAAGCCCGCGCAGATTTCATCCGATGCCCCCACTAGCGCCGATTCGTCCGCCAGTGGACGCCGCGCTGCCATCGCGCGTGCCCACGCGCGCGAACCGCAGCAAGCGAGGATTTCGCCCTCCGCAGCATCTGCACTTAACGCGTTCCACCGTGCGAGCGCTTCATTCCTCGCTTCAGTCGCCGCCGGTTCTGCGCGCAGCCGCTCGAGAAATTCCACCACCAGGTTGCCGACCACCGCCGCGCGATACCGCGCCGTCGACCGAATATCGTCGATGGGCTTCACCTCACTCGCAGCCGTCTTTGCCGCCAGCGCCACCACACTGTCATCGAGCAAATTCCCGGTGAGAATCCGTTCTGTTTCCGCGAGACGCATGGGCACCGGCGCGACGCTCCCGAGCGCAATCCTCACATCCCGCACGATCCCGCCGTCCACCTGGGCCAGCGCCGCCAGTGCGATCTTCGACACCGCCTGCGCATTGCGCGTGCCCACCTTTCGCGCGTGCTGCACGTAGCCGATGAATCGCCGCGGCAGACACACCGCGCGGATCAGCTCGTTCGACGCCAGCTGTATCTTCTTATATCCGGTGTGAAACGTCGTGTAAGGCACTCGCCGCTCGCCGTTCAGAGAAACCAGAATTAACTCCGCCCCATAAGCCAGTAGAGACGGCAGCGAATCCCCCGCAGGCGACGCGTTCACGATATTTCCGCCGATGGTGCCGCGATTCTGGTTGGCGATGCCGCCGACCCAGCCCGCCGCCTGGGCCAACATTGGAAATTCGTGCGCGATCGTCTCATGCCGGCGCAGATCCGTATACGTAGAGCCCGCGCCGATCTGAATTTCATCCGCCGCCACGTTGATCCGTCGCAGTTCCGCCAGACCCGCGATGCTCATCAGCCGCCGCGCCCGCAGCGCGCCCGCGGCATATTGCACCATCAGGTCCGTTCCGCCGGCAATCGGCATCCATCGCTCGCCCTCGTCCGTCATGAGCGCCAGCGCGCTCTGCAAATCCGACGGCGCGACGAGGTTGAATTCCGCCGGATCGGATCTCATCGAGCCGCCCCGCGCTTCGCGGCCGCCGCGGCCACCGCTTCGAGAATCTGCACGTATCCCGTGCAGCGGCACAAATTGCCCGCCAGCCCCTCGCGAATGTCGTCCATCGTCGGCGCGGACTTCGCGTTCAATAGATGAACCGCGGCCAGAATCATGCCAGGCGTACAGATCCCGCACTGCGCGCCGCCATACTCCAGAAACGCGTCCTGCACCGCCCGCGCCCGCGCGTCGGCGGCCAGCCCTTCAATCGTTACCACGCTCGAACCCTGCGCTTGCAGCACCGGCACCAGACAGCTATCCACCAGCGCGCCGTCCATGAACACCGAACACGCGCCGCACTCGCCCTCGCCGCATCCTTCCTTCGTTCCCGTCAGCCCCAGCTGCTCGCGCAGCACGTCGAGCAACCGCTCCATTGGATACGCGCTGACAGTTTTCACCTCGCCATTCACCGTGAGAGAGATGTCGCGCTTCGCGGCGCCTCGTTTCGTCATCGCACTCCGGCCGGCGCACGTGCCTCGCTCTCGCGATTCGCTGCGGAATTCATCGCCTCGAAAATATCTTCGGGCAGCAGCGGCACGGAATCGAACGGCATTCCCAGCGCGTCCTCGATCGCATTCACGATCGCCGGCGCCGGCCCGTCCATCGGCAGCTCGCCGATTCCCTTCGCGCCGTAGGCTCCGTGCGTGTTGCCGAGCTCTTCGAAAAACACGCGGATTTCCGGCACGTCCGCCGAAGTGGGCATGATGTAGTTCGTCATCTGGCCATTCTGCATGCGCCCTTCGCGCCATTCCACTTTTTCGTACAGCGCGAATCCGATACCCTGTGCGACTCCTCCGATAATTTGCCCCCGTGCCAGCACCGGATTCAGCACACGGCCCACCTCCTGCAGCGCCACGAAATCATCCACGGTCACGCTGTAGGAACGCGTATCGACCGACACTTGCGCCACGTAAATCGCCCAGCCATATGCTGCGTACGCCTCTCCGCGATATTTTTGATCGTCCCAGAAAATATTCGCCGGCGGTTCGTATTTGGTGAACGATCGAAACGCTCCGTGCTCCGCAGCATATTTCTTGCACGCCGCGCGAAATTCCTCCGCCGTGTGCGTCTCACCCAGCAGGCTCACGCTGATCAGCGTCCGTTCGATACCGCGCGCGGCCGATGCCACCAGCTTTCCCACTACCATCGCCGTGCGCGACGCCACCGTCGGCCCGCTGTTCGGCACGTCGAACGTGTCCGGCTGGGCGACTTCGGCGTCCTCGTAGGGTAACCCCAAAGTTTCTGCCGCGATCTGGCTGAGAATGGTGTTCGTTCCCTGCCCGAATTCCGTGCTCGAGACGAGCACGCGCACACGGCCTTCCTTCGTTCCTTCGACACCGACGACGGACGCCAGATAGCGCTCGCCCGATCCCGTGAATCCCGCGCCGTGCAGGAACGCCGCAAAGCCGATTCCTTTTTTGATCGGGCTGTGTTCGTTTTCGCGCGCGAATCGTGTCTTTTTCGTATGGTAATCTGCATGTTCCAGCGCGCGGTCGAGCATTTTACCCAACTCGACGTTTTCGTTGATCGTTTGGTCGGTGATGGTCAGCGCGCCCTGCTTCAGAAAATTCACGCGACGAATTTCTGCCGGCGAGATTCCCACCACCTTCGCGATGCGGTCCATGTGCCGCTCGATCGCAAACAAACTTTGCGGTGCGCCGAAACCGCGGAACGCGCCGTGTGGCGGCGCGTTCGTCGCCACGGCCTTTGCCTGCACGCGCACCGCCGGCCATTCGTACGGCCCGCCCGCGTGAATCGTCGCGCGCGACAAAACCACCGGCGAAAGCGTTAGGTACGCGCCGCCGTCGATCACCAGGTCGATTTCGCCGCCGAGAATTTTGCCGTCCTTGCGCACAGCGGTCCGGTGGCGCGTACGCGACGGATGCCGCTTCGTCGTCGCCACCATGTCTTCCAGCCGATCGTAAATAATTTTTACCGGCCTCGCGGATTTCATTGCCAGCAGCGCCGCGTGTCCCGCGATCATCGACGGATATTCTTCCTTGCCACCGAACGCGCCGCCGGTTTCTGTTTGCACGACGCGCACTTTGTTTTCCGGCAGGCCGAACAGAGGCACCATCGCCTTGTGCACGTAGTAGGGACATTGCAGCGAACCCGAGACGGTGAGGCCATGCTCCGCGTCATACGTCGCGATGATTCCGTTCGTTTCGATGTAGAGCTGTTCTTGCGCGCCGGTGGCGTACTCGCCTTCGACGATGAAGTCGGCGTTCGCCCACACCTCGTCGACGTCGCCTTTCTGGATCAGATATTTCTTGAAAACGTTGTCCGCTCCCCAGATGATTTGCTTCTGCTGCTCACTTTCCTCGATGGTGAAAATCGGAGGCTGCGGCTCGTATTCGATCTCGACTGCGGCGACCGCTTTCGGCAGCGCGTGCCGGTCCGCATGCGCCAGCAGCAGGATCGGTTCCTCGGGATGATTCACCACGCCATCGGCGAGGCACGGCTGATCGGATTCGATCAGCGCGATGCAATTTTTTCCGGGAATGTCCTTCGCGGTGACGACGACAAACTCGTCCCAGTTGATTCCGGGACCGAAGCTGATTTTCTTAATTTTTCCGCGGGGTATGCGGCTGCGAACCGTCGCTCCATACAGCATGTCGGGGAGCGAAATATCGTCGATGTACCGTGCTCGTCCCGTGACTTTGTCGCGCCCTTCTTTTCGCGGCGCCGACACCCCAATTGTCGCGGGCCCTGGCATGGTGCGGTCCTACCATTGTGACCGAAAACCGCCCACAATTGAACGGTTCTGTTGTTCTTTCTCTGCGTCATCCGCGGCTCTGCTGTTAAATTGGAGGGTGCGATGGGCATTCTCTTCCCCGCGGCACGCCTGGAAATTTGCCATCGGCATAGGCGGGCTTGCCCCGCAGGTACGTTGCTTTCACGACGCCTTTCAGCTTTTGGCCCATGTAGGGCGAAACCGGATGGCGATAATGTAAACGCTCCGGCGTCACCCTGAATTCCGTTTCCGGCTCGAGTACGACGAAATCGGCGTCCATTCCGGGCGCGAGCTTTCCTTTTTGCGCGTGGCAGCCGGCCAGTTTCGCTGGGCCTTCGGCCATCCACTTCGCGATATCGCGCAGCGTGAAGCCGCGGACGCTTGCTTCGGTCCACATCACCGGTAGCGCGACCGATAAACTCGCGATTCCACCCCACGCGGATTTGAAACTCCCGGTTTCGAGCTGTTTCAGCGACGGCGAACACGGCGAATGGTCGGTCGCGACGAGGTCGATCATGCCCTCGCGCAAGCCTTGCCACAGCTTCTCGCGGTTTTCGCGGCTGCGGATCGGCGGCGCGCATTTGTGCAGCGTCGATCCGTCCGGGATTTCTTCGGCGGCGAAATGCAGATAATGCGGGCACGTTTCGACCGTCACGGACAAGCCGTTCCCGCGCGCTTCCCGCAACATCTTGAGCGCTTGCTGCGTCGCCAGGTGCACGATGTGCAGCCGGAAACGAAATTCGCGGCAGAGCGCGAGCAGCATGCGAATCGCCGAAAGCTCCGCTTCGTCCGGACGCGACTGCAAATACGTCTCATACGATCGCCAGTCGGCGTTCGCAAGATCCGCCGTCGCGCAGTCGACCGGGCCTGCCAGTTCCGCGTGAACCAGCATTGGCAGGCCGGTGCGAACCACGCGCGGCAGCGCTGCACGCAGCTCTTCCTCCGTCACCATCGTGAATTCAGCAGTGCCCGGATGGATCAAAAAGCATTTGAACCCCAGCACGCCCGCGGCGGCGAGGGGCTCGATGTGATCCTGATTGTCCGCAACCACGCTGCCCCACGCGCCCCAATCGACGCGGCATTTCCCCACCGCCGCCGCGCGCTTCAGCGCCAGCGCGGCCACGTCGCTTGTCGACGGAATGCAGTTGAGCGGCATGTCGACCAACATCGTGTAGCCGCCCGCGGCAGCTGCACGCGTTGCCGTCTCGAAGCCCTCCCACTCCGTGCGCCCCGGCTCATTGATGTGCACGTGCGAATCGACGAGCCCCGGCAAAATCGCGGCGCCTCCGAAATCGTGAACCTCCGCCCCCGCAGGCACGCGATCAATCGGAGCGACTTCGAGAATCTTTTCGCCGTCGACGACGATCGCCGTTGGGCGCTCGCCTTCCGGCGTTATCACTCTTCGTGAAATGTAGGCCTGAATTGTCATGTCCGAGCCGGGTTTGAGTCCGGACGGGCAGGTTTGAAGCCCGCCCCCACGGAGAAAAACACCAAGGCTGAATGCGATTTCATTTTAGCAGTTCGCGGGTTGAGCTCGAGCGAATCGATTCTTGCTACAATTCGCGCATGAAGACCCTGCGCGATCGCGCAACCCAACGGGAGATTCGCGAGCGCGTGCGTCAGGTCGCGTCCGATACGCCCCGGCAATGGGGCCGCATGACGGCGCACCAAATGGTCTGTCACCTGGCGGATTCCTTTCGCGGAGTTCTGGGCGAAAAAACGCTGAACCTTAGGCCGGTGCCGCTGCCCCGCAAGATCATGAAGTTCATCGCGCTCGGGCTTCCGCTGCGATGGCCGCACGGTCTGAAAACGATACCGGAGATCGATCAGCACGTAGGCGGCACGCGACCCACGGAATTTGCGGCCGATGTGGCAAGCCTTGAGTTGCTGTTCGAGCGATTCGTTTCCAATCCGCGCACGCTCGCGCCGACGCATCCATTTTTCGGCCCGATGGCCGAATCCGATTGGACGCGCTGGGGTTATCTGCACATGGACCATCACCTGCGCCAGTTCGGCAAATAGTTCCGCGTGGAAATTTCGATGGGAGTTGGCGGCGCCGAGTTTTGCTCTTCCGCTTATACTAGCCCTTCGAATCAGCAATCGGACGCGACGACGATGCCCAACCCTTTCATGGCGCGAGCCATCCAGCTGTCGATCGAAAATGTCCGTACCGGCCGTGGCGGGCCATTTGGCGCGGTGGTCGTGAAAGACGGAAAGATCATCGCCGAGGCCGCAAACAACGTTACCGGAACGAACGATCCGACCGCGCACGCCGAAATCCTGGCCATCCGCGAAGCGTGCCGCAACCTCGGCGCGTTCGAGTTGACCGGCTGCGAAATCTACACTTCCTGCGAGCCGTGCCCGATGTGCCTCGGGGCGATTTACTGGGCGCGGCCGGACCGCGTTTACTACGGCAATACGGCCGCCGACGCGGCGAAGGTGGGTTTCGACGATTCGTTCATCTACGACGAAATTCCGCTGCCGCTCGACCAACGAAAGATTCCCATGGTGCAGATGATGCACGATGAGTCCATCGAAGGTTTTCGTGCGTGGGAAAAACAGGCTAACAAGGTCCCTTACTGACGCGGCGCCAGCGACCGACGCCGCGCGGAAGGCTGCAGCGCCACATTTAAACCGACAAGAAACACTTACTGCGAGCCGCTGAGGAACGCATAGCGCAGCAGGAACAGAATGCTGAGCACCCAGATCAGCGCGCTGATTTCCTTGCGTCTGCCTGTGAACAGCTTCAAAAACGTGAACGACAGCAGTCCGAGGCTGAGTCCCGTGGCGATGCTGAACGTGAGCGGCGTGGCGATCAACGTCAAGAACGCGGGCACGGATTCGGTGTAGTCGTTCCACTTTACGGCCGCGACCGAGCCGCACATCAGCGCACCCACCAAAATCAGCGCCGGCGCCGTGGCGTACGAGGGAATCGCGGACACAAGCGGAGCACAAAACATCGCCGCGGCGAATAATCCAGCGACCACGACGTTTCCCAATCCGGTGCGCGCGCCCGCCGCCACTCCCGCTGCGCTTTCGATATAGCTGGTCACCGTCGAAGTGCCCGTCAGCGCGCCGACGATGGTGCCAATCGCGTCGGCCAGCAGTGCGCGGCTGGCGCGCGGCAATTTGCCGTCCTTCAGAAAGCCGCCCTGCTCGCAGACGCCGACGAGCGTGCCCACGTTGTCGAAGAGATCGACGAAGAAAAACACGAAAACCAGCTCGCCAAGGCCCAGTTTCGCAGCCGAGCGCAAATCGAGCTTCAAAAATGTGCCCGACGGATGCGGCCACGAGAAAAGTTGATGTGGCCAGTGGCTGACGCCGAGCGGAATGCCGATCAGCGTGATGGCGACGATGCCGATGAGGATGGCGCTGCCAACGCGCTTGACCATGAGAATGGCGATCAGCAGGATTCCGACCGCCGCGAGAATCACTTGCGGATCGGAAGCTTTGCCAAAGGCCACGAACGTTGACGGATTCGCGACGATAATGTCCGCATTGCGAAATCCGACGAAGGCAATAAAGAGGCCGATGCCCGCAGCGGTTCCGTGCTTCAGACAATCGGGAATGCCGTTGACGATCTGCTCGCGGACGTTCGTAAGTGTAAGAGCCAGGAACAGAATGCCCGAGAGCAGGACGACGCCAAGGGCCGTCTGCCACGGGACACCGCGGCCGATGACGATCGAGTACGTGAAGTAGGCATTGAGCGACATGCCCGGCGCGAGCGCGATGGGATAATTCGCCCATAGGCCCATCACCAGCGTGGCGATCGCCGCCGAGATACAGGTGGCGAAGAGAACGCCTTCGACCGGCATGCCCGCTTCGGAGAGGATGCGCGGGTTCACGACCACGACGTAGGCCATGGTCATGAACGTGGTCAGGCCGGCGAGCAGCTCGGTGCGGACCGTCGTCTTGTTCTCGCGAAGATGAAAAATGCGCTCGAGCAAGCCTGCGTCTCCCGAATAAAAGTGAGCCACTATAGGGTGTGAGGCCGACTCCGTCAACTTTTCCGGCGACCCGAACGGTAAGAGGGGCCGAGTAGGAGCGTCGATTGGGACCGGAAAATTGCGAGAACGACGAGCTTGAGTCCCACCGTTTTTGTGTCGAACGGAATGGACACGGATCTTTTGTTTTCAAGCATTTGCGATGATTTCTATTCGGCGCGTGTCTCGAATAGAAACGGGCGAAGTTCCGCGCCTCAGACGCCGCGCGGTCGAGGATTGCTCATCGATTGTCGGGCTGAAGAAGGGCGCCAAGGACGGGAGCGTCCGTATTCATTTTTTCGCGTCCTCTGTTCGGCCCAGTACGGTGCAGGGGCGGTCAAGAAGACGCTAGCAGAGGGAAAGGTCTGTCAAGGGATTCGATCCCTGTGGACTTTTTCGGCGCACCAAAAAAGTGGCGAACGGTATCTTCCGGGCTGAAGGTCCGGCCACTGTCAGCAAAAATGCTGCGCGGTGCCAAGCATCTGCGCCGGGCGCGATACATCGTGCTCTACGAAAACCGCGGGACTTGTTCTTACTTTTTCCGCGGTATGAACACCGGGACGGGCGGCGAAATGTTGTAAACCTTTGAGGCATCACCTTGGTTAACGGCGATGCCCACGCGGCCGCGCGAATCGATGTAAACGAGGGGCTGGCGGACGGCGACGTCACCGAAAGTCTTGTGAAACGGGAATGTGAACTGCTTTTGGTCGACTTTGAGTGTGACCTTGTCGCCGTAGGCGTAGCCCAGCGCCTTGAAGTCGGTACCCTGAATATCCGTAATCAGACTACCGAAGGGATCGTCGAGGCCGATGACCTCGCCGGTGATTCCCTTTTCCTCGACCGTCGCGGTTTTCGGCAGGAGCTTCACCAGGTTGTCGACTACCGGCCCGGCCTGGGTCCAGTCGTCACCCTCGGCCAGATGCGCAGCGGTAGGCGAGAAAATATCGCGGCCGTGGAAGGTGGAGGAGATTTTGTCGCCAATCATCCAGGACGTATTGGTGATCTCGCGGGCACCGTCGATGCCGTCGCGATCAGCGACGGGCGTGATGAGGCCGTTGTCGGGCAGTACAAAGTATTGCTCCTTCTTCGATTTCACGATCACGGCCTTGCGCGAGGTCCCCACGCCTGGGTCAACGACAACGAGAAAAACGGTGTTCGCGGGGTAGTACGGGGTGACGCCGTAGAGAAAGCGCGCGCCCTCTTCGATTGAAAATGGCGTGACCTGATGCGTGATGTCCATGATCCGAGCGTCGGGGGCGATCGAGAGCATCACCCCTTTGCAGATCGCGACGGCGTCGTTGGCCGTGCCGAAATCCGTCATGAAGACGATCGTGGGCCGCGCGGTTTCTTCCTTGGCTTCTTCCTGATTTGAGCTGGAATTGCAGCCGGCGAAGGCGAGAACGGCGAGAATTAGAGTCGCGAGGATATTCAGGATTTGCGGAGTGCGCGATGATTGCATTGTGTTCTTCGTCATCGGTTTGTATTGCCTCTGTATAAGTTTTTCTCAGTGCTACAACCCAAAAATCTCTATTCGCCTTCGGCCGGTTCGCGCTGCGCGACGAGCAGCAGAATAATTCCGACAACCGCGAACATTCTGAACGCAGCATCCTGACCGTTCCAGCTTTTCGATTGCCACATCAGGAACCACTCGCCGCCGACGCTGAGAAACGCGATGAGCCACATTAGCAGGCTCAGCGTGAGCGCGGCGATCGCGACGTTCTTGGCTCGGCCGAATTCCGCTGCATGCGCATTGAACGCGCGCAGCATTCGCGCCGCGCCCCACCAGTAGAGCAGCATGGTCAGCGCCTCCCAGGCGATGATCGAGGCGTAGAACGCGGAATGAGCCGAGGGTGAATTGATCGCACGCCACATGTCCTGATTGCCGGAGAACGTGGAGTCCATCATCAGGACATGGCGGACGAACTGATAATTCGAATTGTAATCCGTCAGGTTATTGAAAACGACGAAGGTATAAAAAATCGCCACACCGGAGACGAGGGCGATTTTGGCGGCGCGGAGCATTAGTGCGATCCTCCCTGCGCTGCTGGCGCGAAAGTGCGGAAATAGGCGATCAGCGCGGCCATCGTTGCGGAATCGTATTGGGGGCTGGCTGCCATCTGGGTGTTTGGATTCTTCGATTTCGGATCGCGAACGTAGGCTGTGAAGAAATCCGGCGAATTCGCGGCCAAGGCTGTCAGCACTGTCCAAGCAACTCCGGATTTCAGGCCGCCCTCCGGGCCATAGTTGTGGCAACGAAAGCAATTCTGTTGAGCGATCTTGAAGCCGTCCTGCAAAGCGGCATCGCCGGCGTGCGCGCCGCGGGGAGCGATGGCGCCCAGAACCGTGGCCTCGCTGCGAAATTCGAGGTGCACGACGCCCCAGGGAATTTGCGGCTCGTCTTCGTGCGCCAGAATCTTAAACGTGGGTTTGAAATTCATATGCGCGATCATGTACGGACCGTAGTCGTCGTCTTTGGATTCGCTCAGCGGCGCGCCATCCAGTTCGGTCACCAGCACGGGATGATGGTTCGCGAGGTAGCGGCGCGTGTAGTGAGTCTGGTATTTGTCCTTGCAGTCGGCGATCAACATGTCGGTTGGCGGGACGCCGAAGGCTCGCGGGAGATCTTCGAGCGGGATGGCACGGACCTTGGCAGCGTCTTTGAAGTTGCCGTCGTCCGGTGAAATTGTCATCGGCTGCGAGGCTGCGATCAGGTCGTCTCGCGTCAGATAGCGCGTTTCGCCGGGCGGGACACCCGCGAGATCGCCGCTCAGCGCCAAATCGGACGGCGAGGTAGGCGCCGCATGCAATTTCGTCGAAAGGGCGGGCGACTGCGCCACATTCGGACCGGCAGCGCCCGATACGGCCAACAGCGCCGCCAAAAATGTGATGATGCGCTTTCCTCGCACGGGGCACATGGTAACGCACACGCGTTCGTCCGCGTAGGGGCCTAATTTGAAATTAAGTATGGGGAAGCGGACGAACAGCCTAACCCCTACGAATCGAGGTTCGCTACCTGTGCTAGAGTGGCGTCCTGCCGGGGAAAATTCTTTGGAGGCTGCAATCGGATGGGAATTGAAAATCACGCGCGGCTTACGAAACTTGGCTATGCGCTGCCGGCGCCGCCTCAGGCCGGAGGCAACTACGTGCCGGCGAAAACGATCGGCCGGATAGTGTACCTCGCGGGAGTCATCTCGATTGAAAACAAGGGCGTGATTACCGGTACGGTGGGCGCGGGGCGGACGGTCGAGGAAGGCTACGCTGCGGCGCGGGCATGCGCGCTGACGCAGCTGGCGGTGCTGAAGCAGCATCTGGGGTCGCTCGACGCAGTGAAGCAGATTGTGAGCGTGAACGGGTACGTAAACGCGGTCCCGGGGTTTGAGGATTCGCCGCAGGTGATCAATGGCGCGTCGGATTTGTTCATCGAGATCTTCGGCGATGCCGGGCGGCACGTGCGGGCGGCCGTGGGAGTGGCGGCGTTGCCCAAGAATGCGCTGGTGGAGCTGCAGATGACCGTGGAAATCGAGGGCTGAGCCGCGTGGCCGAACATCAACTTTCCGCGGAGCCGATCCATTCCCGCTGGAACCGCGACCTGCCGCCCCGGCTGTACATTGCGCCCGGCGATACGGTCCACATGGAATGCCAGGACGCGAGCGGCTTACAGGTCCGCCCCGGCATGACCATCGGCGAATACCAGAAGATCAACCGCGACCGCATCCATGCGCTCACCGGGCCGCTTTTCATCGACGGCGCGGAGCCTGGCGACGTGCTGGAAGTCGACATCCTGGAAGTAGCACACCGCGGGTGGGGCTGGACGAGCATCATTCCGGGCCTCGGATTCCTGCGCGAACGCTTCGCGACACCGTACCTTTTTCACTGGGAGCTGGAGGGTGACGAAAGCCGGTCGCTGGCGCCCGCGGTGGTGCCGCTGCGTCCGTTTTGCGGCGTGATGGGCGTGGCTCCCGCCGAGCCAGGCGAGTTTCGCACGCGGCCCCCGGGGATTTTCGGCGGGAACATGGACCTGCGCGATCTATGCAGTGGCGCGCGGCTTTACCTGCCGGTGCAGAATCGCGGGGCGCTGTTTTCGTCCGGGGATGCGCATGCGGCGCAGGGCGACGGCGAAGTCTGCATCAACGGGATCGAGTGCCCATCCGACGTCACGCTGCGATTTCGGGTGCACCGGCGCCAACCGCTGGCTGCGCCGGTTGCGGATTCGCCCGCGGGCCGCGAACGATTTGCGGAGTCGGGGGCCTGGATCGTGGTCGAATCGTCGTCCGACGCCGCCGTTGCGGCGCGCGCAGCCACATCGCGCATGATCGATTTGCTGATGTCGCGCTGGAATTTCGCGGATGTGGACGCGTATGTGCTGTGCAGCGCGGTGATGAACCTGCATCTTGCCCAGGTCGTGAACGAGCCTATGTTTACGGTTACCGCGTCGGTTTCCAAGGGCGTACTGCCCGCGCGCCAGCTCTTTTGAAGCGCCTTACATGATGCTCGCCTCCGTCCAGCGCCTACTCCCTTTCATAAGACTTTCGTAAATTGAAAATTGAAATTTCTGATCGAGACCAGAGAAAATATCTATTGTTTTCCTCAGGAGATTTGGTCTAGCCTCGCACCATAATTTTTTGCAGGCAGTACTCGGAAAACACAATCGGCACCGCTGAAGGGATCCGCCGCTCTTAGGTTTCGTTTTTGGGCCGCGGCACCTGTGGAGGTGTTTTTTTATTTTTAGGGGGCTATGTTAACTAGGAGACCTTACTCGATGACGAAGCGAATTGGCTTTTCGTTTTTGTTGGTCGCGTCGCTCCTCTGCCTGCTCACGTTCGCAAATTCCACACAGGCCCAGCAAACCCTCGGCGGCATTACGGGCTCGGTCACCGATGCCTCCGGCGCTGCCCTGCCCGACACAACGGTCACGCTCGTCGGCGATCAGACCACCCTCACGCGCACCCAGAAAACCGACGCCACCGGCGTCTACACATTTGTGAACCTGCCGATTGGCAGCTATACGCTGACGTTCACGCACGCGTCCTTTGAGACGCAGAAGATTCCTTCGATCACGGTGCAGGCGAACCGTACGTTGACGGTGAACGCAGCCCTGAGCGTAGGCGCGGTGAGCACGACGGTAACCGTCGAAGAGACGCCACTGATCAACTCGGTCGACACGACGAATGGATACGTGCTCGATAAAGTGCAGATGGAAGCCGTGCCGCTGCCTACGGGGAGTTTCACGGGCCTCGCGATTCTGGCTCCTGGAATTAACGCTGAATTGCCGAGCGGCACAGGAGTGAACGCGGGATTGGGCAATCAGCCGATCTGGGCCAACGGCCAGCGCGATACCAGCAATACGTTTCTCCTGAACGGCGTGGACGCCAGCAACCTGTTTAACGGCAAGAGCACCAGCTCGGTCGCCTCTGCGCGCGTCGTCAACAACACCGGCATCGGCGGTGCCGCCAGCATCTCCAGCACCACGGCAGAGCCTATCCAGAGCACCGCTTCGCCCTACCTGGCCATCGGCGAGGCCTTGCCCAGCCCGGCGCCTGAAACCATCCAGGAATTTCGCACGAACACGTCCATGTATGGCGCGGAACAGGGCTCTACCAGCGGCGCGCACATCGACATGAGCACCACTTCCGGCACCAATGAAATTCACGGTAGCGGTTACCTGCACCGCGGCACGAACTGGCTCAATGCGGATCCCTACTTTTACAAGCTCAACGGGAACATCCCGGCCGCGGACAAGAATCCCGGACTTCATCGCGAGGTTCCGGGGGGTGATGTCGGCTTCCCGATCATCAAGAACAAGCTTTTCATGTTCGTGTCCTATCAGCACGTCCACGATTCCGATCAGGAGATTGGCAGCTCGCGCGTGTCCGTGCCGGCTAATCTGACGAACGATCGCAGTCCTGAAGGGCTCGCGAATGCCGCCGAGCAGACCACAGGAATGTGCGTCGCCCGTCCGTTTGCGGAGCCACCCATCCCGCCCGGGCCTGCCCCGTGCCCTTACTTCGGCGGAGGCGCGGTCCTCCCTAGCGTTGGTACAGGTGCCGGCCAAATCAACCCGATCGCCTATGGCCTTTTGAATTACAAGCTGCCCAACGGCCAGTTTCTGATTCCGTCGGCGAGTTCGTTTACGCCCGAGCTCAATTTCCCGGAAAATACGTTCACTCTCGGAACGGCGTATTTTCTCGCCAACCAGGCTGTCGGGAATCTGGACTTCATCGCCACGTCCAAAGACACTCTGGCGCTGAAATACTATTACCAGCACGACCCGAGCATCGCTCCCTACGCCTACTCCGGCGCTCCCGGGTTCACGCAGAACCTGGACGCTGGCAGCCAGGTGGCGTCTATCACCAACACGCAGACCCTCACCCCGAGTTTCAACGTTGAGGAGGTGTTCGGGTTCATTCGCGAGAAGGTTTACAGCACCATTCAACAGCCCTTCTCGCCGCAATCCTTTTCGACGTACGTGCAGAACCTGCTTACCGGCCAGGGCATTCCATTTGCTCCGGGCGACACTCTGATCAACACGTTCGGCTCGACTTTCTTCCCCGGCATTTCCATCGTCGATGACTACGGAAACCCGCTGAGTCAAGTCTACTCTGACGACGCCCCGAGCCCCGGCGGCTACAACGTGAATGCTGTTTACAACGCTGCCGACAACATCGGCGACGGCGCCAACTCGCAGGGCGCATTCACCGGCGTTTTTCAGAATCGGTTCCAGCCCTCGGCGCAGGCGATCTGGCTCAAGGGCCGGCATACGATCACCTTCGGCGGCAGCTTTTCCTACACGCAGCTCAACGCCCGGGACGAGCGAACAGACAAAGGCACGATCGCGTTCAACGATTTCTCTGATTTCCTTCAGGGGGAGGCGGAAACGTATTCCGCCAATGGGTTCGTCACCACCAACTTCCTGAACGGAAATGCCAACCGCCACTACCGCAGCCGCGAGACAGGCGAGTACGTAGCGGACAAATTTCAAATCCGCACAAACCTCAGCATCAGCCTGGGTCTCCGTTTCGACTATCACGGCGGATTTACGGAAACGAACGGCGAGCTGTTTAACTTTGATCCGGCGCTCTACTCCTTCAATCCTGTTACTGGCGAAATCAATACGGACGCGAACGGCAATCCGGAAAACGGCTTTATTATTGCCGGGAACAATAAGCTGTTTCCCACGAAGGGCGTCAGCGCTTCCACCCTCACGGGCCGCCAATGGGGTTTTGCGCCGCGCATTGGCTTGGCCTGGAGTCCGAAGATGTTCAACAATAAAATCGTCGTCCGCGCAGGATGGGGCATCTACTATGACCGCGGCGAGCTTTTCACGTATCTCTCGCCCGGATTCGCAGCCGGTGTAATCGCGGGCGGTCCGTTTGGTGTGGCGCAGTCGCCGCCGTACGTGAATGAGACGCAGTGCAGTCCGTTTGCCTATACAACTTGCACGTTCGAGAATCCGTTTGGTACGACCCCGCCGGTTACGCCCACGGGCAACCCGGCCAACCTGGCTTTACCGAATTCCGCGACGATCGAAGGAGGAATTCCGCTTTTCTCGTTCGCCGTCTATGACCGCAATAACAAGCTGCCTTACACCATGAATCAAACGCTCGATGTCCAATGGCAGCCGCGTAACGACATCGCCGTCGATATCGGCTACGTCGGCAATCTAGGACGCCACGAGGTGATTCCGATTCCATTCAATCAAGCCCGCATCGCTTCGCCCGGCAATCCGCTGTGCGGCCCGGACCCTGTCTGCCCCGATCCGGCAACGGCATTCGCGCCCCAGTCGTACACGTATGGCTATGCCATCGTGACCGCGCCGGGATCGTTTACGACCATCAACCTGCCCGACGGCACTCCCTATCAAAATACATTTGAAGGCGGCAACGTCGATCTTCGCGTTCCGTACATCGGTTATTCTTCAGAATCGGAGTCGTACGAAGCCGAAGGTATTTCGGCTTACAACGCGCTGCAGGCGCACGTTGAAAAGCGCATGAGCCACGGCTTGCAGATAGGGGCGTCTTACACTTACTCCCACTCGCTCGACGAACAGAGCGCCCTGGGCCTGTTCTACAACGGCAACAACCCGGACAACGTGAAGTCAGCCTATGGGAATTCGGACTTCGACCGCACGCACGTGATCAACTTTACGTATCTCTACCAGCTGCCGAATTTCTACGGGGAGAACACTTTCAAGGGCCGGTTTAGCGACGGTTGGGCCATTTCCGGATTGACGGTTCTTCAAAGCGGCCAACCCTATAGCGTTATCGACTACACCGGCGCGGTGGGCAGCATCTTCTACGGCGTCAACGACGGCATCATCAACCCGGTTGTGCCACTGGCACCCGGCTGCACTCCGAAATCGGCGGTCAGCGGCTCGAACGGCGTTTTCACACCCGCGCTGAAAGCCGATTGCTTCGCGCTCCCCCTGCTGGCGCCGGGCGCGACGGTTGACGGACAGGTCGGCGCTATTCCCTCGAATGATCCGTACGAAACGAATTTCATTTCTCAAAAGGAACGCAACATCTTTCGCCAACCTTGGCAGAAGCGGGCGGACATTTCCATCATCAAGACGACGCGCGTGAACGACCGAGTTGCCGTGAGATACTCGTTCGACATTTTCAATCTGACGAACACGCCGAGTTTTGATATTCCGGTCGACAACGTCGACCAAAATATCAATTTCCTGGGCACACCCTACGTGGGCCAACCATCTTCTTCGACTCCCTGCGACACCACGTTCACCGATCTGTATGTGTGCCCAAGCCTAAGCGGTTTGGGTATTACGAACAAAACGATCGGAAGCTCGCGGCAGATTCAGATGTCGCTCAGCGTCACGTTCTAAGCCAAACCTCGATTCACGAAAAAGGGGAACGGCGTAACTGCCGCTCCCCTTTTTTATTGGCGTCGAGTTGCGGCAGGCGAATTCGAATCTAGGAAGCGCTTACGGTCACAGAGAGCATCTCCGGCGGCGCTATGTTGTATTGGCGCTGTAAGTCCTCCGCCGAATGGAATTGCTTGCCGACAACGTGGCGCGCGGGAAATCGAAAACTGATGGCCGGCAGAGCGAAGGGATACGGATTGAGCGCGAAATGCCTGGTGCCGATCGATCGCACCTCCACGCGCGCGTATCCACCGCTGCGCAGCGGCAGCGGATGCAACAGGTTCGACGGTTGGGAAAAATCCACGCACGTCATTAGAGAGAGATTGTCGGTCGCCTGCAGCAGGTGGAAGTGATCGAGAATGGCTGCCTCCGTGCGCACTTCCGGCGCTAGCTGGGAATCTACCGCGATTCTCTGCATCAACGACGCCTGAAATTTTTTTTGTCCGGCGAGAAACTCATCGAGCACCGGCAGATCGGCGGGCGCGATGGTCGAGCGGTCGGCGTGGTCCGTCAACAGGCTGTACGTGTGCATCGAAACCAGGATTGCGGCGTAGGCGTCTTCTTCCGCAATGAGCCGCAGAGCCCGATCGCGCACCGCGAGATAGTCGGCGAGGTCGATTTCCTCGAAAGCCGAATACTTCCCCACCAGCTCGACCGAGAAGGCGCTCGGTTTTCCCTGGCGCGTGATTTGCGGCATGGCGTCGCGCGCGGTCCAACCGTCGTCGTGCCGCGCGATACCCTTTAGCACTCGGGCGCGCGGCTCGGGCGGCAAAAACCTTTCGTTGCCCCATCGCTCGGCAAAAGCGCCCGCGAGACGGGCGTGATCGGGATGCGTCACCAGCCACCAACCAGTTTCCGTTTCCAGCCGAAGCATCGTTCTCGTTCCTCCCAAGAATGCGACTCTACTCAGTTTCCGGCACGAGCGCGGACTCGTGCCAGCGATGCAGGAAATGCCACTCCAGAAACATCACGACAAAGAAGAAGCTGAACCCGAGTACCACCGACGCGAGCACCAGCGCAAACAGATAGTCGGTCTGAAGCTGCGTGGACGCGTACAGGATCGAATAGCCCAACCCGCCCTCGCCCACGCGACTCGATCCCGCAAACAGTTCGCCGGTGATCGCGCCGATCACAGCGATGCCGCTGGCGATGCGAATGCCCACGAAGAGCGACGGCACCGCGTGGGGCAGCCGCAATTTTAGAAGCATCTGGGCCGGCGACGCGTTGTGCATCAGAAAAAGATTCACGAGATTTTCGTCCACACTGATCAGGCCCTGCGTGGTGTTCGCGATAATCGGCGCGAGCGAAATGATAAAAGCGATGAACGTGACGGCCGCCGTGCCAGCGCCTACCCACATCAGGATCAGCGGAGCAATCGCCAGAATCGGCACCGTCTGCAAGAGAATCGTGTACGGGTAGAGCATCGTGCGTACCCAGCGCGACTGCGCGAAGACGAGCGCGATCAGCACGCCGACGATGATGCTGGCGATCAGGCCGCCGAGAGATTCCTCCGCCGTGATCGCCAGCGACGTCAGCAGCGACGGAAATCGGGCGACCACCGCCTTGGCTACCGCCCAGGGAGACGGCAGCATGAACGGCTGCACGTGGAAGATCCACAAAATGAGTTGCCAGATGAGCAGTAGCGCGCCGAAGACGGCGACGGCGTTCGCGGCGGCGAGGAAGCGTTTTCTCATCAGCGTTTCAGCGCCTCGCGGAGGGAATGCGAAACCTGCGTCACGAGATTGTCGAATTCGCGCGACTCGTGCAGGTCAGCCGTGCGCGGAAACGGCAACTCGACCGGAAAAATCGCGTGGATGCGGCCCGGATTCGGCTTCAGTACGATAATTCGCGTCGAGAGAAACACCGCTTCGGCGACTGAGTGCGTGACGAACACGGCCGTCCATCCCTGTTCCGCGCGCAGGCGCAGCAATTCCTCGTTCAGCCGGTCGCGAGTCATTTCATCGAGCGCGGCGAAGGGCTCGTCCATCAGCAGCAGCCGCGGATTGGTGGCCAGCGCGCGGGCGATCGACGCCCGCATCTTCATTCCACCGGAAAGCTCGCGCGGATACGCGTCGGCGACGTCGTCCAGGCCCACGAGATCAAGCAGCACGGACGTCTTTTTCTTGCGGAGTTCGGCGGCGGCATGCTCGAGCTCCAACCCGAGGCCGACATTCTCGCGCACGGTACGCCACGGCAGCAGCGTGGCGTCCTGAAATATGAACGAACTCGTCTCTCGCGCGTCTTTCGGCGTCATGCCGTCGATGCGGATCGTACCGCTGCTTGCCGGCGTCAGGCCCGAGATCAACTTCAGCACCGTGGATTTGCCGCAGCCGCTCGGCCCGATGAAGCTGACGAACTCACCCTTCTCGATGGTCAAATCGATCCCGCTCAGCACCAGCCGCCCCGTGCCGTAGCTCTTCACCACGGCGTCGAATTCGATCTGCGGCACATTCGACGTGGCGCTCACGTGCTCGCCTCACTCACCGGCAAATACAGCGCGGAGGGATGTTCGCTCGTGTGATGAACGACTTGAGTCGAGCGGCGCCAGTCCCACGATGTGGCCCGCGGCGAGGGCACATCGCTGCCTGGATTGCGGTCGTAGAGAGGAAACGCGCTGCTTGCGATTTCGAGCCGTATACGGTCGCCGGGTGCGAACCCGCACGAAGTCGGCTCGAGATCGAATTGCCAGCGGTGGATTTTGTCCGCGGCGTACCCGGATTTCGAGAAAAGGAAGCTCGAACGCGCGATGCCGATGCAAATAAGCTCCGCAGCGCCGCCGGGGCGGACGCGAACGAGCTTCGCGGTGAAATCCGCGTTCGCCGCCGATGTGGAACAATAGAGCGAAACGCGAGGCGCGCCGAAAACTGCGAGCGGCTTTGTGAGAGGGGCGGTCGTGTAAACGAGCACGTTGTTGCCAAGTTCCAGCGCGGCCTGATCGTATGGCCCGCCCGGCGCGAGCACGGGAACCTCGGGATCGTAAATAAAGATATCGTTCGGCTCCTCGTCGTTGGGGGCATCGGCGGTCAGGCCCCCGTCGCCCTTTCGCGAGTTCGCCCGGCCCGCGCTGTGCAGGTACAGGACGTGATTCGCCTCGAGCGGAAACTCTGCGGCCTGGCGCCAGCGATTTTCGCCCAGCACAAAATGCCGGATGCGCGGCTCGCGCGCAAAATCTCCCGAACCCTTGAGCCAATGATTGAACCAGTGCAGCAGAATCGCGTCAGTATCGAGGTTCGCTTCCGCGCCGTAATCCGTTCCACCGACGCGATCACCCCAGGGGATGTGCTGCCACGGCCCGGCAATCAGGAATTGATTGTTGCGCGCCACCGGCCCGCCCGCGCGCAACGCGAGCGCGAGGAATCCGTCGATGCTGCCCTTCAGATAGGTGTCATACCAGCCGGAAATATGCAGCGCCGGCACGCGAATGCGGTCGAATTTCTGGCTGATATCGAGCGTAGACCAGTATTCGCCTGGCTCGGAGTGATCGAACCAGTCGAGCACGTACGACGGCAGCCCTTCGCCCTGCAGCGCCGGATGATCGCGAAATGGCACGGCGCTCGATTGCGCTGCGAGATTCGCCCACGCCTGATCAAGCCGCTCGCTCGCCTCGCGCAGCTTGCGGCGGCGCGCATCGGCCTTCAGCATCTGCAAGCCCCATCCGAGCGACGATGCCAGCCGCAAAGCGCCTTGGTGATAAAACCAGCCGTGGTAGAGATCGTGCGCTGTCATTCCCGGCGCGATGCAGACAAGCCCGTCGGGCTGCTCGGCAGCCGCAAGCAACTGCGTGGCGCCCTGATAAGAAAATCCGTACATCCCGATGCTGCCATTCGATTCCGGACGCATGCTCAGCCAGGCGATTGTCTCCGCGCCATCGCGCGCTTCGTGGCGGAACGGATAAAAATCGCCTTCGGAATCGCCGCGCCCGCGAACGTCTTGAATCACCACGTTGTAACCGTGGCTCGCAAACCAGGCGGGATGCGCGTAGGTGACGGTCGAGGCGATATCGCGACCGTAAGGCTGGCGCATCAGCAATGTGGGGTTCGGGCCGAGGCCGTAAGGATAATAATGATCGGAGACGAGCTGAACGCCGTCGGACATGCGGCAACGCACCCCGCGTTCGAGCGAAACGCCACTGCCGAGGTCGATCAGGGCTCGTTTGTCGTCAGACGGCGGCATTTGGATTTGAATTCCGGCGCGTGCAAGCGAGGCGCTCTCGCCGCAGCGCGGCGGTACATAAGAACCTAGGGTGCGAAGCGGAGCATCGCCTCAAGCGCCGCGGCCAGCTTTGTGGACGCCTGATCGATCCAGCGCGAGCCTTTTTCAGCCGTGGCCGGGCGCGGATCGCCGAGTACGCCGCTCGCGGCCACGTCTCGCGTGAGCCACGCGAAAGTCGCCGGCGCATTTTCCGGCATCAGCATTTCCGGCTTGTCGATATGCGCGATGTAATTCGATGTGTATGCGCTGCGATCGACCAGGTCCGGCACCGAAGCCAGCAGAAGCGCGGTCTCGACTTCGCCCGCGTGAAATCCCCAGGTGCGCTCCTGCGGCGCCAGGCCCTCATACTGAGTTCCCAACGAACCGTGCATCGCAAACGTGCGCAACCCGAATTCAGCGCGCAGATCGCGCGCCAACACGTCCACCAGCGATGTGTTGCCGCCGTGCGTGTTGTAAAGCGCGAGCTTGCGAAACCCGGCGCTGGCGACGCTCGACCCGAGATCGCGAACCACGGCCATGAACGTAGCCGAGCTCACCGAAAGCGTTCCCGGATATCCGATGTGCTCGTTGCTTTTTCCGTAGTGCACCGGAGGCAGCGCATAGACCGGAGCGTCGGCAGGCAGCTTGGCGAGCGCGTGTCCGAGCATCAGATTATTGATCAGTGTGTCCGTCGCGAGCGGCAGATGATGGCCGTGCTGCTCAATGGCCGCGGTTGGGAGCACCAGGAGCGTCGTCTCACGCGGGAGAGCGTCCACCTGCTTCCAGCTGAGATAGGAGAAATTGCGGCTGTCCGGAATCCAGGTTTTCATTTCGCTGGCGCCGCCGGTCTGAAGGTGGTCATTTTTCCGGGATTCAGCAGTCCTTTCGGGTCGTAGCGTTGCTTGGCCAGCAGTTGCACGTTATCAGCGCGATAGCGCCCGCCGCCTTCCACATTATTTACGTGGGGATTCGCAACGAAGACGCCGATTTCGCGGCAGTAGTCGATCATATCGTTCAGGCGCTGCTCCGTCGTGTAGTAAACCAGCGGAATCGCCCCAGGAACAATTCTTCCATCGCCCGCTTTCCAGAATTCCATGTGGAACAGGATTTCCTTGCCGAAGCGTTCCTTCAGCCGGCAGATCTGGTCTCGAACGGTCGCGGGATCGAACGCGCACTGAAGATAGGTGTACGCCTCGTCCGCACCGATGGCCCAGAGCGTCGTATGGTTCCAGGTGTAATCCGAAAGTAACGGTCGGGCGCGCAGCCCGAGATAGGGTCCGGAATAGGTGATTTCGCCGCCGGCCTCGCGCGCGGCCGATTCGAGCGCGGCGCATTGCTCGGTAGCGATCAGGAAAAAGATCAAAGCCTTGCCTTCGCGCGTGCACTGTTTCACGGGTGTAAAAAATGATGGGATCGGCCACTCGAACGTCGTGATCAGGCGCTTCGTCCATTCGGTGCCACCCGCGATGCGCTCGCTGAAATCAAACGCCCTGTCGAACGTGTCGAACGCGATCGCGCACTGCGACCATTCCACGGCCTTCGCCAGCGCGACCCAGATGCGCGTGGCAATTCCGTTCGTGCCCCAGGCATGCAAGATATCGTGGACCGCTTCGCCTTCGTGCAGCACGATTCGCGGTTCGGCCTCCATGGTGACCGCTTCGATCGCGCGCACGGTCTGATAATCGCGCAGGTTCCCGTGCGCGATCGAGCCGATCCCGCCTGAACCTCCACCCAGAAATCCGCCGAGAGACGCTTTTACAATCGTCGAGGGATAGCAGCGCAGCTCCCATCCCGCCGCGCGGGCCTGATTTTCCAGCACGCCCAGCCGCACGCCCGGCTCGCACACGGCGACGCCGTCGGCCGTGATCGACTCGATGCGATCCATCCGGGCGAGATCGAGCACGACTCCGCCGTGCAGTGGAACAGCCTGGCCGTAGTTGCCGGTGCCGGCACCGCGTGCAGTCACAGGCATATCGTTCGCGTGGCAATAGCGCAACACGTTCTCCACTTCGGCTGCGCTCAGAGGCTGCACGACGAAATCGCCCACTTTGCCATCCAGTTGCGCGCGCAGCACTGGTGAGTACCAGTAAAAATCCTTTGAAAGTTGTTCGACCGTCTGCGGATGCGTAATCACACGCGACGGATCGCCAAGAAGCGATGCGATGGCTGCGGCGTGATTCGAATTGGCTCTGTCGGCTGTCATGCGCCGGGACGCGGTCACGATCTCTTTCCGGTTTTCTTCGCACTGTGCTTCGCGCTGCTCCAGGTTTGGAATGCCTGCTGCATGCGCGGATCGTCAAACAGCGTGTTGCACAGCTTGCGCTGGAAAGGGCCGTCGACAACACAGCTCATGTCCGAGCGCCGCGCGACTTCCTTTGCCGAGATATGAATCTGAAGCGTGTAGCGACTCGCGTCTTCGATCGTGGCGCCGTACACCACGCGATCCAGGCGGGCCCACAGCGCGTTCGACATGCACATCGGGCACGGCTCGCATGTGGAATACATCGTGTAGCCGGCCAGCGAAGGCCGCTTCAGCTTGCGGCACGCCAACCGGACCGTCCGGGTTTCCGCATGGGCGCTCGGATCCTGTTCGCGCATCACCGCGTTCGCGGCGCGCATCAGCTCTTTTCCGGATTGCGTTTCGACGATCAGCGCGCCAAAAGGCGAAGGAAAACCGGTCTCGAAGGTCCGCGCGGTGAAGTGGACGAGGCCGCGCATGCGCTGCTCGTCGAGTGAAATGTCTTTGGACGGCGACGTTTTGGGGCGCGCCATGACGGATCGTAGCACACGCCCGGAAGCCGATACAGCCCGAAAATGCAGCAAAATAGGCCCGCGCAGGGGCTACTCTGCCGCTCGCGAGCATGCTAATCTGCTTCATGCTGCGCAGGCGAATCCCTCAGCTGGTCCCGCAACTGCTTGCTTTTTTCATTGCGTTGTTCCTGTGCGGATGCCATCACGCTCCGAGCGGTAGCGGCCCCACGAAAATCGTCTTGCAGGCTGACTGGTACCCGCAGCCCGAACACGGCGGCTTCTACACCGCCATCGCCAAGGGCCTCTACGCCAAGGAAGGCCTCGACGTCGAAATCCAGCCGGGCGGCCCCTACGTCTCGGTCGAAAAGCAGGTTTCCTCCGGCGCCGCGCAATTCGGCATGAGCTCCACGGACAGAATTTACGAATCCGTCGCCGACGGCCAGCCGCTGATCGCCGTCGCAGCGACGATGCAGCACGATCCGCAAGGCATCATGGTGCGAAAGGATTCGCTGATCCGGAGCTTTGCAGACCTCAACGGCCACACCGTCGCCATCAAAACTGGCTCGACCTGGTGGGAATTCATCGTCAAGCGCTATCAGCTCACCAGCGTGCACGAAGTGCCAGCGATGATGAACGTCGCGAATTTCGTAGCCGATCCGAATTACGTCCAGCAGGCGTTCGCCACCTCCGAGCCTTTCTTCGCGAAGCAAGCAGGGATCGACACGCGCGTCCTGCTCACCAGCGACGCGGGATACAATCCCTACCGCGTCATGTTCACCACGCGTGATTTTGTCGCGCAGCAACCGGATATCGTCGCGAAATTCGTCCGGGCATCGATTGCGGGATGGCGCGACTATCTGGCGGACCCGACCCCCGCGCACGCCATGATCGCCAAATTGAATCCAGCCCTGAATCCGCAGTGGATGGATTTCACCTGGCACGCGCTGCGCGACGGCCATTTCGTAACGGGCGACGATACCAGCGGCGGCGAACTCGGACAGATGAACGCCGAACGCTGGACGACCATGTACCAGCAGCTCATCGATCTAAAAGTGATCGACAAGCCGTTCGATCCGGCAATGGCATATACATTGCAGTTCGTCGGCGCAAAATAGAGTGGAAGCGCCGGCTTTCTATTCTGAACGGGGTGGGAATAGTAGCCGCGCGAAAGGCGCATCGAAGCGAAGATGGACATAGCCCAGTATTCTTGAGGAGCACTGTGGATCTCCTGATCAGCGGCGGCACCGTCGTCACGATGGACCCCGAACGGCGCGTCATCGAAGACGGCGCGATCGCCGTCGAAGGCGACACCATCGCCGCGATCGGCACCCGCGTAGAGCTGGAAGCGAAAATCCGGGCCGCAAAGACGATCGACGCCCGGGGCGGCATCCTGATGCCGGGCATGATCAACGGCCACATGCACGCCGCCATGAGCCTGTTCCGCGGCGTCGCCGAAGACCATTCGCTCGACGACTGGCTCCAGCGCTACATCTTCCCCGCCGAAGCCCGCAACGTAACCGAGGATTTCGTCTTCTGGGGCACGCGTCTCGGCGTCCTCGAAATGCTCCGCGGCGGCGTCACCTGCTTCGCTGACATGTATTACTTCGAGGACGTAGCCGCGCAGGTCACCAAAGAAGCCGGCATGCGCGCTGTGCTCGGCGAAACCGTCCTCGACTTCCCCGCCCCCGATAACAAAACTCCGGCTGCCGCGCTCGCCTACTGCGAAAAATTTGTCGACAAGTGGAAGAACGATCCGCTGATCACGCCCGCCGTCGCGCCCCATTCGATCTACACGCTCTCGACCGACAACCTGAAAAAAACTGCCGAGCTCGCCCGCCGCAAAGGCGCTCCGATCCTGATGCACATCGCCGAAGCACCCTTTGAAAGCGAGATGAGCCGAGCGAAGCATGGCGGCTCGCCCGTGCACTACCTAGAAACCATCGGCTTCCTCGGACCAGACGTCGTCGGCGCACACTGCGTCTGGGTCGACGCCGGAGACATCAGCACCATGCTCAAACGCGGAGTAGGCGCTGTGCACAATCCCTCGAGCAACATGAAGCTGGCCTCCGGCGTGATGCCCGTGGTGCAGCTGCTCACAGCCGGCGTCCCGGTCGGCCTCGCCACCGACAGCGCCGCCAGCAACAACAACCAGGACCTCTTCCAGGAAATGAACATCGCCGCCAAGCTCCAAAAAGTTACGCGCATGGATCCCCGAGCTCTCCCCGCCTGGCAAGTCGTCGAGATGGCCACCATCGGCGGCGCCCGCGCGCTCCATCTCGACAAACAAATCGGTTCGCTCGAAATCGGCAAGCAAGCCGACATCGTGCTGATCGGCACCGGCGCCACGCATTCCACGCCGATGTACAACGTCTACTCGCAGCTCGTCTACGCGCTGAACGCCCACGACGTACTCACGGTCGTGATCGCCGGGAAAGTAGTGATGGAGGTCCGCGTGATGTGCACCATGGACAAACCCGCCATCCTGGCCAAAGCGCACGAATACCAGCGCAAAGTAGCCGCCTCGCTCATTGAGCCCCCGCCCGTCTAACGGATCTGCCGGAGCCGTGGACTCAGGTTCAGCTTTTCAATACAAATCCTCAGCGAAGCGCAGCGGCACCGCAGCAGATGCTGCAGCAGCGTCCTCAGCTTGAGCGATCGCTCGATACTCCGCTCGACTTCCTCCAGTTTCCGCCCGGTGAGTTTTCTCCAGCGCGGGCCCACGGGCACGTCGTCGCGCAGCCCGCTCAGGAAAATTGAAATCTCCGGCAGACTGAATCCCATGGTCGCCGCAAAGCGGATCAGCAGCACCCGGTGTACGATATCCTCGGAGTACCGCCGTTGCCCGCCGACGCGATGCGGTTGCCCCAGCAGCCCGACGCGTTCGTAGTAGCGAATGGCCGAGGCATTCAGGCCCGTGCGCCTCGCAAGCACTCCAATCTTCATACTGCCTCCCGGCTTGGTCCCTACAGTCCCCTTGACTTAAAGTCGGCTTTAACTTTTAACATCTCGACTGCAGCAGGTAAACCAAAAAGGAGGAAATCGATGAAGCATGAATTTCTTGCCACACTCAGGAACTACGGAATCGCAGGAGCCGCGGTCATATTAATGACAACGGTCGGCAGCGCCAAACCCGCTCATGCGCAAAAAGACCCGGCTCCAACCAGTGGAGGCCAGTCAACGCCCGGCACGTTCTTCTGTAATGCGACAGCCCTGAATCCCGGCGAGCGTGCCTTCCACCAACGCCTCACCGAAAGGCTGATCGCGTCGCGAAACGCAGTGGTCGAGCTGCCCAAAGGCTACGAATTTCAGTACAGTCCCGAGGAGATCTCCGTCGCCGACGTGGCTCAGTGGGTCGTCGCCGAAGAAAAGTGCTGCCCGTTTTTCAATTTTCACATCGACCTGGAAAAGCAGGGTACCCTCGTCTGCCTGGGTCTAACGGGCGCGGAAGGCATCAAGCAATTCATCCGCTCCGAATTCCAGATCCCGGAGCAAAAATAGCCATGCGATCGGTCTGATTGCCTGCTTCCCGGTGTGAACTCCGGCGGGGCGCGGTTCCTGCGCCCCGTCCGCTGTCGCGCTCTTTCTCCACAGTCGAATCGCCTGATAGGGATATACTAGCCGCTATTTTTCCGCCGTAAATGGAGCCGGGATGCACCGATTCGTCGGAATTCTGGGCATACTGTTCGTTCTCGCGCTCGCGTACCTGATGTCCAACAACCGCCGCGCGATCCGCCCCAAGATCATCGCCTGGGGCCTCGGTCTGCAAATCGTGCTCGCGTTCCTAGTGATGCGGTGGACCATCGGCCAAAACGTCTTCGCCAAGCTCGGCCACGGCGCCGAATGGCTGCTCGATTTCTCCTACTACGGTTCGTCGTTCATCTTCGGCGAGCTCGGCATGAAAAATTCCCCCCGCGGATTCATCTTCGCCTTCCAGGCTCTCCCCATCATCATTTTCATCGCCGCGTTCTTCGCACTGCTCTACTACTGGGGCGTGATGCAGATCATCGTAAAAGCCGCCGCGAAAATCATGACGCACCTCATGGGCGCGAGCGGCGCCGAATCTCTCAACGTCGCCGCCAGCATCTTCATGGGCCAGACCGAGGCGCCGCTCACCATTCGGCCGTTTCTCCCCGAAGTCACGCAGTCCGAGCTCATGACCATCATGACCAGCGGCATGGCCCACGTTTCCGGCAGCCTCATGGGCGCCTACATGGCCTATGGCATCCGCGCGGAGCATCTCCTCGCCGCCGTCATCATGACCGCGCCCGGCACGATTATGATCGCCAAGATGATCGTCCCGGAAACGCAGCAGCCGCTCACTGCCGGCCGCGTTGAAATGGCAGAAATGGAAAAGGACGCCAACGCCATCGGCGCCATCGCCCGCGGCACTGTGGACGGCCTGCACCTCGCGCTTAACGTCGCCGCCATGCTGGTTTCCTTTATAGCGCTCGTGTATCTCGTGGACGCGCTTTTCGGCGGCGCGCACAATCTGCTCGCCGCGCACGGCATCGGCTGGTTTCCCTCGAGTCTTGAGCAAATTTTCGGCTGGGTGTTTTCTCCCATCGCCTGGCTGGCCGGAGTTTCCTGGCACGACGCCGCAGCCGTCGGCAACCTGATGGGCCTGCGCATGGTCACCAACGAGCTCGTCGCCTTCCAGCGCCTCGGCCCGATGCAGTCCACGCTCGACCCGCGCTCCTTTACCATCGCTACCTTCGCGCTGTGCGGCTTCGCTAACTTCAGCTCCATCGGCATCCAGATCGGCGGCATCGGCGCCCTCGCCCCCAACAAGCGCTCCGACCTCGCGCGGCTCGGCATCCGCGCCATGCTAGCCGGCACCATGGCAAATTTACTTTCAGCCTCGCTAGTAGGGATCATGCTTCGATGAGGTGTAAATGTAGCGCCGCGGACTTCAGTCCGGCAGCTTCCGCTTTTGTCGTCGCTGTTGATGTCGATGTTGATTGCGCTTTTGATTTTCATGTCATGCTAAGCGAACTCGAAGGATCTCTTTGCGGTCTAACAACGCGCAACCAATGACCCCATCCTCCAAGAAGTCAGCCGAATCCCCCGATGCCTTCGCCCGCGCCACCCGCGCCGCCAAATTCATCCAATCGCGCACCAAGCTCCGCCCCGGAATCGCGCTCGTTCTCGGCTCCGGCCTCGGCGCCTTCGCCGACGAGCTCTCCTGCCCTACGGGCATCCCCTACCCCAAAATACCCGGCTTCCCGCGCTCCACGGTCGCAGGCCACGCAGGCCAGCTCGTCCTCGGCAAATTGGGAGATTTGCCCATCGCGGTCATGCAAGGCCGCGTACATCTATATGAGGGCTATTCCCCGCAGGAAGTCGCATTCCCGATCCGCGTGTTGGGCCGCCTCGGCATCCGCTCCGTGATCCTCACCAACGCCGCCGGCGCCATCAACCGCGACTACAGCCAGGGCGCGCTGGTGCTGATCCGGGACCACCTCAATCTGCAGGGCGCGAATCCCCTGATGGGGCCCAACGACGAGCGCTTCGGCGTCCGCTTCCCAGACATGTCGCAAGCCTACGCCCCCGAATTCCGCGAAGTCGCCCGCCGCGAAGCCCAGCGCCGCGGCATTCTGGTTCACGAGGGCATCTACGCCGGTCTCCGCGGACCGAGCTTCGAAACCCCCGCCGAAATCCGCTTCCTGAAAACCGTCGGTGCCGATCTCGTGGGCATGTCCACCGTCCTGGAAGTAATTGCCGCCCGGCACATGAGCATCCGCGTCCTGGGCATATCCTGCGTAACAAACATGGCCTCCGGCATCCTCGATCAGCCGCTCACGCACGATGAAGTAATGGAAACCGGTGAGCGCGTAAAAAGCCAATTCATCGCCCTACTGCGCGCAGTAATCCCTTCCATAGCGTCGGCGGAGTGATCCACTGGGGGCTGGTGCTGTAAGAGTTTATTCTTGCGGTTTTTCGGCGGGGGCGGCCGGATGCCCGATGGCGTTGTTCCAACGACTGCGCGTGCGAGCGATTGCCTTGTCATGTTTCCACTGAAGCTTAAGCGCGAGGTACCCCTTGTGCAGTCGGGTAAGATGCAAAATTACGGTACGCATGGAATCTCCTTACCGCGCGAAAATCGTTCGCGAGCGCGTGTCTACTCGCGTCAGAATGGATTGATCGGTGTTTGAGAGCAGGAAGTAGGTACCGGGTTTCTCTGCTGCAATCTGCCCCATTCGTTGGTGCGCGCTTGAGAAACCTTCGACGGCCTCAACCCACAAGCCGTTTTCTTCCGGTGCTCCCGAGAAAATATCGAAAGATTCTTTATCCACGTGGTTGCCTCACGTGGATAAGTCTATGGCTTTCGGATGAGTGAAACTGTCTATAAAAGCACACCCGGCAATCCTGACCTCCCTGTTCGCGCGTTACGGCAAGTCGCACGTCAGGATGGTGGTGCTTGGGCGAACGCTGTTTTCGGGTTGATCTCAGGAAGGTCGTGCAAAACTCAGTTGCCCGAGCCTCCTGCTGCGGAGCGCTTCGCAGTCCAGTCCACCGCGTTGCCCCTCATAGTCAGCGTGCCCTTCATCGCGTCTCCGCTGACGGTACCGGTGTAGTCGATCTTGAAGTCGCCGTTCGGCGTGCTCCGAGTTACCGAAAAGCTGATGTTGTTCCCGCTGACGGTGCCTGTTACCGGAGCATCTCCGCGCTGGCCTTTCAACGCGCCAGTAAGTTTGGTGCCATCCTGTTGCAGAGTGAGCGTCTGCGTCATGACGTTGCCATCGCGACCGGGCGCGCTAAGGCCCCATGCCCCAGCGACCTGAGCATCCTGCGCCAGCGTCACATGAGCCAACGAAAGCACTACAAAACTTGCCGCAATGAAAATCCAATTTCTCTTCATCGATTCTCTCCTTGGATGGAAGCAGCGGTGCTCATAGGAGCTTCCGTATCAATCAAAACCCCCGCGCGAGCCGAGTGATAGCCAAAGCCGCTGGCCTACCTAGCTGAGAAGACGCGTGCCACGCTTCACGCGTTTCAACACCTTGTGGAAAACGGCAGGTGGCCCAGGGCTTGTTTCTTGATTTCTCGGGTGTCCCTCGGTTTGCGAGCGTGGGGTTGTTGGCGTGATTGTCCCTCGAAAAGGGTGGGATTTGTTGACCTGTACCTTTTCTAAATCTGGCAAGATCATTTCCGGCGTACCTCGTGGAAAACCAAGCACCGGCACCATTGCCAATTGACACACAAATGCGATGTCAGGATTTGGAGATTTCGCCGAGAAAGCTGGTGCCGTGCGGAATCTCGCCGCCGAAATTTTCGGCGATGGTCTGGCCCATGTCCGCAAGTGTCGAGCGGACGCCGAGGCTCCTGCCATTCGCTGCAGCTGGCGTATACGCGACGATCGGCACATATTCACGCGAATGGTCCGTCGTCGGATTCACCGGATCGGGATCGCAGCCGTGGTCTGCGGTGATGATCAGCAGATCGGACGGGCGCAGCGCGGCGAGGAACGGCGCAAGCAGCACGTCGAATTCCTCAAGTGACCGAGCGAACCCTTCGACGTCCTTGCGGTGGCCGTAGAGCATGTCGAAATCGACGAGGTTAGCGAAAACCAGGCCGCTCTTGCGATCCGCGAGCGAAGCCGACAGCTTCGTCATGCCGTCGGCGTTGTTTTTCGTGGTCACGTAGTCGGCCATGCCGCGGCCATTATAAATGTCGTGGATTTTGCCGACGCCGAACACCGGAATTTTCAGGTCGGCCAGCACGTCCATCAGCATCGGCCGAGGCGGCTCCACGGCGTAGTCGTGCCTCTGCTCGGTGCGGCGGAAATTTCCAGCCGGTCCGGTAAACGGACGCGCAATCACGCGGCCCACGCGGTTCGGACCGTCGAGCAGTGCCCGCGCGATCTCGCACTCGCGGTAAAGCTCGGCGATCGGAATCACGTCCTCGTGCGCGGCGATCTGAAACACGCTGTCGCCGGACGTGTAGACGATCGGGGAGCCGGTGCGCACGTGCTCCTCGCCGAGCTCCTTGATAATCTCAGTGCCGGACGCGGGCTTGTTGCCGAGCGTGCGCCGGCCGATGCGCCGCTCGAATTCCGCGATCAGCTCTTTCGGGAATCCGTGCGGGTAAACCGGGAAAGCCTGATCGAGCCAGATGCCCGCCATTTCCCAATGCCCGGTGGTCGTGTCCTTCCCCGGCGACACGGTGACGCCTTTTCCGAAAAATCCCGTAGGACGCGCGGGCGGCGTGAGATGCGCCAGCGGCTTGATGTTCGCCAGGCCGATGCCCACGAGATTCGGTAGCGCCAGCGGCCGCGAGCGCGCGATGTGGCCGAGAGTATCGCGGCCCAGGTCGCCGTAATCGGCGGCATCAGATAACTCGCCAATGCCGACGCTATCCAGCACGATCCAGATTACGCGGTCGAAATGTGGAGCAGCGGTCATTTTCTTGCCTTGGATTCGTCCCTCGTGTTCGCTGTCATCCTGAGCGAAGTCGAAGGATCTCTCTTCGGCTGAGCCGAACGCTTCGCTCTACCGTTGTCCTCGCACTGAGATTAGCCGCGGCTTTCCCTCATCACGGCGCGCCGGGAATTTTCGCCTCTCGCTCGTCCCAGTGCTCGACAATGTCGCGCACTACTTTATCGCCGACGGTTTCCGCGGCTTCGACCGATTCGCGAAACGCAGGATAGTTGCCCGTCGCCATCCGTTTCAGGCTGTCGGCGGGCGTTTCACCGGGAGCTTCGCGCGTGAAATTGCTCACGGTGCGCAACACCAGGATGCGATGCATGTCGATGCGGCCGGCCTGCCCGAGAAACGTGAGCGCCTGCATCGTGCCGGTGTCTTCCATCGCCGTCACCATGAATTTTCCGGCGCCTCCGGTGAAGTAAGCATCCCACGCGTTGGCCCAACGGTCCATCAGCGTGCCGTGCCAGAACGTGCTGCCGGACATGTCATCACCGCGCGTGACAGACGGCGGCTTCTGCGCGTTCGCGAAGCCGGCGTACCGCGCGCGGGCCGTGCGCATGCGATCGGTATCAGCCAGGTCCACGCCTTTCGTGAGCTGGAACGCCCAGTCGACGAGCTGCGGATTGAGTGTATAAATCTCGCCGCCGTTTTGCCGCGCCGGCGGCTCGTACGGCGTCGCGTGATTCAGCGGCACCATGCCGGTTGGCCAGTCTTTCGGAATTTCCCGGGCGTCGATTTCGTAGGCGAGGTCGCTATCCACCACGTGATCGGCCCAGACGGCCGAGCCCAGCGATACGTCGTCCGGATCGCCGCCGCCGATTCCGGCAACGATCCAGTACGCATGGGACAAATCGAAGCGCGGATCGAGACCCACCGCCATCACCGACGATGCGGCGCGCGCCGTGCCGACGCCGGTGAGCATTGCTAGAACGCCATCGCCATTCATGCGCACGTGATGGAAGCCCGCGGGCAGTTCGATCACGCGGTCGAGGTGCTCGCGCTCCACCCAGAGCTGGTATTCGCCGGGCGTGTCGCCGGTATCTTCGCCGACCTCGAACATGGCCACGACGACGACCTTCACTTCGATCGGTTTCGGGGATGGTACGGAAGCAGTTTGCGGGAAGCCAGGCGCTGCGCACACACCTACCATGGCAAACGCGATGCAGACTCGGCCGACAAATCGACGCGCAAAAGATGCTTCCATCGGAATCCAATCACACGGCGGAGACAGCGCAAAGATTCTACATCAGCGCGCGAATGGGAAATTGAGTTTATGCCGGGCGGCTGTAAAATGGCGGTCACCAAACGACGCGATCACGCTTTCAAAGGATCGACAATGGCTTCCGCCCGTAATGGCCACCAAGATTTCGCATCCGTCTTTGTTCTTGTCCTGGCATGTTCGACAGCTTTGTTGCTATCCGGCTGCAGCGGATCGAAATCAAAGCAAGCGCAGGACCGCGCCGACAACGCCTTCAACCTCGCGCGCGGCAATCCGCTGGCGCTGCGGGCGTTTCTGGAGGGAATGCCGAAGGGCGCGGAGCTGCACTATCACCTCAGCGGCGGCGTGTGGGCCGAAACCTGGATTCGCGACGCGGCCGAAGACCGGCTGTGCGTAAATGTCGCCGCACTTTCGTTCACCGACAAGCACGAGCCGAACTGCGGGGACGGCAACGTTCCGGTGAAGTCCGTTTACGCCAACAAGGATCAGATTTACGACCGGCTCGTGGATGCATTTTCCATGCGCGCTTTCGTACCGATGCCGAGCGACGACGGCCACGATCAGTTTTTCAGGACGTTCAACCGCTTCGGGAAAGTCGATTCGCGACACATGGGCGAATGGCTGGACGAAGTGGCGTCGCGCGCGGCTTCGCAGAACGAACAGTATATGGAGCTGATGGTCACGCCGCCTTTCAGCCATGCACAGGCGCTGGCGGCCGCGCTCAAGAAAAAGAACCTCTGGAATCCAGACGCGGGGTTCGGACCGATACGCGACCGCCTGCTGGCGATGGGACTGCGCGACGAGGTTTCTGTGACGAAGGCGTTCTTTGACTCAGCGGAGGCGGGCCGGCAGCAGATCGAACACTGCGGCCAGGCGAATGAGTCGCCCGCGTGCCATGTCGAGATTCGCTACATTTATCAGGTGCTGCGCGCGTTTCCACCCGAGGTAGTGTTCGCGCAGACGCTGCTGGGATTTGAGTACGCGCAAACCGATCCTCGCGTGGTGGGGATTAACTACGTGCAGCCGGAAGACGACCCGGTGGCGATGGAAAATTACGCGCTGGGGATGCGCCAGATCGATTACCTGCACGGAGTCTATCCGAAGCTGCACATCAGCTTGCACGCAGGCGAGCTCGCTCCGGGAATGGTGCCGCCGGATGGGTTGCGATTTCACATCCGCATGGCGGTGGAAACAGGGCATGCCGAGCGGATCGGGCATGGCGTGGACGTGATGTACGAGGTCCGGCCGTACGATCTGTTGCGCGAGATGGCGGCGAATCACGTGATGGTCGAAATCAACCTGACGAGCAACGACGTGATTTTGGGCATCGCCGGCTACGAGCATCCGTTCCGCACCTACCGAAAATACAGAGTCCCGGTTTCGCTCTCGACCGATGACGAAGGCGTGTCGCGCATCGATCTGACGCACGAGTACGAGTTGGCAGTGGAAACATATGCGCTGAGCTACGCCGATGTGAAGCAGATGGTACGCACCGGGATCACGCATACGTTCCTGCAAGGCGTAAGTCTGTGGAGGGAGCGCGATAAATTCGTACGCACCGTTTCGGAATGTTCGGGAGATGCGCCGGGCGCGGACAACCCCTCGTCGTCCTGCGCGAATTTTCTGAAGTCGAGCGAGCACGCACAGCAGGAATGGGAGCTTGAGCGCCGATTCCGTTTATTCGAGTCGACCGTCAACATTCCGGTGAGTCCCACGGCGCGCTAGAAAGCGGGATTCACTGTGCGGAAGCGTCATACCTCCGCGAAAATTACCAGTAGTAGGCTGCAACCAGGCGGGGACACGCGGATTTTTCTTCGATCACCTTCGTGGCGATCATGAACTCCACGTTTTGCGATTGCCAGTTGCGCGGGGCCTGGCGGGTGGCGTCCGCCATCTCGCCTGCGTCGGTGAGGAATTCGCCGGCAGCAATGGTGCCGTTTTCGCCGAGACCCGCGCGCTAGGCGAGTTATCCGGAAGGGGCGGCCGGTAGTGAGTTGCATTTTGGGCTTGCGCGACGAATGGGACAGGTGGAAGCTTTTGCCACATCAAACTTAGATCAAGATGAACGCGCCAAGCCAGGAATCGTCGAACGACACGCTCGCAGCCACGGGGACCGTGCGCTATAGAGGCGCATTGATCACCGTCACCACGCTGTTTTTCATGTGGGGTTTCTTGACGGCGCTGAACGATATTCTCGTCCCCCATCTCAAGCCGATTTTCGATCTGAACTATAAGCAGGTGATCCTGGTTCAGTTTACATTTTTCTCCGCGTATTTCTTGTTCTCGATTCCGTCGGGGATGCTGATTGACCGCGTGGGCTATAAGCGATCCATGGTCACCGGCCTTGCGATCATGAGCTTCGGCGCCGCAATGTTCGTTCCCGCTGCCAAAGCCCCTTCGTTTCCGCTGTTCCTGGCGGCGCTGCTCGCGCTCGGTGCGGGAATCACGCTCCTGCAGGTCGCGGCGAATCCCTACGTCACCGTTCTCGGACCGGCGAAAACTGCATCGAGCCGGCTGAATCTGACGCAAGCGTTCAATTCACTGGGCACGACCATCGCGCCCTACTTCGGCAGCATGCTGATTCTGAGCGCTGTGGCAAAACCTTCCGCCGAACTTCACGCCATGTCGCCGGACGCGTTTCAGGCCTACCGCTTGCAGCAGGCTTCGTCGGTGATTTTGCCTTACATCGGGCTGAGCCTCACTTTGCTCGTTCTGGCGGTCCTCATTGCCGCGGCGAGGCTTCCCGGCATTCCGCAGGCGGTGCGCAGCCGCACGTCGCATGAGAGCGACGCCAGCGTCTGGAAGCGACGCCATTTGGTGCTCGGCGCCGTTGCAATCTTCACCTACGTCGGGGCGGAGGTCGCTATCGGAAGTTTCCTGGTGAATTACTTTGGCGTCCCGGCGATCGGCGGGCTTGCTCCGGACCGCGCCGCGCGGCTCGTCTCGCTTTACTGGTTCGGCGCGATGGTGGGGCGTTTTATCGGAGCGTGGGTTTTGCGCTACGTGCGCACCGGGATCGTGCTGGCTTTCAACGCCGTTGCGGCGTGCGCGCTGGTGCTTTTCTCCGTGATGTCGTCAGGCCACCTGGCCATTGGCAGCATTCTGCTGGTGGGATTGTTCAACTCAATCATGTTCCCCAGCATATTTGCGCTCGGCGTGGCGGAACTGGGTCCGCTCACCGGCGACGGCTCCGGAGTTTTGAACATGGCCATCGTCGGAGGAGCGGTGATTCCGCTGCTGGCTGGAGCGCTGGCGGACAAAATCGGTATTCAGCATGCATTCGTCCTGCCGGCCGTTTGCTATCTCTACATTTTGTACTATGCGCTGCGCGGGTCGCGGCCTACGGTCGTCGCGCGCGCATGAAATAGACGGGGGGTACGATGCAACTTCGGTCGCGCAAAATGGCGCTCGGCACGATGAAGCGATTCGGGCGAGCGGCGTTCTTGCTGCTGGCTGCGCTCCTCGTCTTGATCTCCATGCCGGCGCGACCCAGCAACTCCACTGAATCGCCGGACGATGGCCGCGCCGACGCGATCCTGGCGAAGATGACTCTGGAGCAAAGGGTCGACCACATCGGGAGTTCCGGCGCTGCGGATGGCCGATGGGAGTTCGCAATTACGTGCGTTTCGCCGATTCGAGGCGCGCATTGCGCCACTGGCACAGCGTTTTTTGGATGATGTACTGGGACGACGTTCGTCTGCGGGCAGCGGGAGGGTTCGGTCGGTACTTAAGAGCCGTGCCGTGTTGAAGACAACTAAGGAGGCAAGGAATGGCTAACCAGCGCGACGCTTTTGCGGTAGCGGGGCCAGTTTCGCGTCAATTGTACAAAAGGCTGCTAGATGCAATGGAGCCGCTCGGGGAGTTCCGCGAAGAGATGAAGAAAACGTCGGTTCATCTGGTTCGTGGCTCGGCGTTCGCCGGTGTTCATCCACGAAAGCAACACCTGTTGCTCACCATCAAGGCCAAGAAGCCCATCCGAAGTACCAGGGTTTTCAAGACGGAGCAGGTCTCGAAGAATCGCTGGCATCTGGAGGTAAAGCTTGCGACCGACAAGGACATCGACGGCATGTTACTGGGTTGGCTGCGCGACGCTTATGACCTCTGCCCGTGAGCATCTATCGAGAGACAAGTTCAGCTCGTGGCGATCCTAGTTGTCTTATTCCGGGCGAGTTGTCGCGTACCTGGAAACTATCAGGAGACCAGTCGTGGGAAGCTCGGAGAACAGGGCTCGGGCGTCGCTCAGAGGCGTATGCCGTAAATAGACGGGGCAAACGGCCAGAACTGCTGATCGCCGAGGCAGCGATACAAATTCCGTATAACTTCGGTATAACTGGGGGCGAGATTTCAGGAGAGAGAACCTGTAAGCGACGCTCAGCAAAGGCTTTGTAAGATCTGCCTTCTTTGTTAGAAGGTAACCGCCGCAGTATCACGGCTTATTGTTCCCACCCGCCGCCCAGGGAGTCGTACAGGTGCACGAGGTCGGTGAGTTCATTTAGGCGTGCCTGCGCCAGGTTGAGTTCCGCCGAAAAGTAGTTCGTGTCATTCGTCAAAACTTCCAAATAGCTGGCGACCCCGCTCTGGTAGCGCACTTCGGCGAGATGCGTGGCGTCCTGGGCTGAGGCGGTCAGAAGCTCCTGCTGCTCTCTGTATTCGCGATCTTTCTGATAGGCCACGAGGGTGTCGGAAACATCGCGGAACGCTTGCTGAATGGTCTGCTGATAGGTGAGCGCGGCTTGCTGCTGGGTCGCTTCGGCCAGCTTGACGTTCGAGCGGATCTTGCCGGCTGTGAAAATGGGCTGCGTCAGCGCGGGCCCCACATTCCATAGGCCCGCAGGCCCTGAAAAAAGCCGCGCGAGCGAATCGCTTTGGAAGCCCCCCAGAGCTGTCAGGGAAATGTCGGGGAAATAGGCAGCCTTCGCGACGCCGATTTCCGCGTTCGCGGCAATCATTTGCTGTTCCGATTGCTGAATGTCCGGGCGCCTCTCAAGTAGCCGAGACGGAAGGCCCGCCGGGACGGTGGGCGGATGCGGCTCGTCCTGCAGGTTCAGGCCCCGAGGAATTGGTCCCGGGTTGCGCCCCAGCAAGGTGCTGATGAGGTTTTCCTGCTGCTGGATTTGGCGCTCGAGATTCGGGATGGTTTCAGACGCGGTATAAACGAGTTGTTCGCCCTGGCGCACATCGACAAGCGAAACAGAACCATTCTGCTCCAGAGCTTGCGTGAGCTTCAGCGAATCCTGGCGCGAGGAAAGCGTTCGTTGGGAGATCTCGAGCTGAAGGTCGAGCGCCCGAAGCTGGAAGTAGGCGTCGGCGACATTGGCGACGAGGGTGCTGATCACGGCGCGTCGCCCCCAGTCAGTGGCCAGGAGGCTGGCGCGCGCCGCCTCCGTGGCCCGGCGATACTTGCCCCAGAAGTCCAGTTCCCACGCTGCCGAAAGATCGAGCTGCCCGGCATTCAGTTGATAGGACGGAAAGATCGGTGTCTTCGGATTGCGCGTCGTGTTGATGTCCGCGCCGGCACTGACGGTCGGAAACTGGTCCGCGCGAGTGATGCCCAGTTGCGCCTGGGCCTCGAGAACGCGTGTCGCGGCGATTCGCAAGTCGTAGTTCTGTTGGAGAGCCGTCCGAACGAGTTTCTGAAGTTCCTCGTCCTGAAAGACGGTCCACCATTTTGCATCGCCGATCGATTCCGGCCCGGGATCCGAGCTTGCGGGTAGCGGTTCTCCGCGGTAGACGGCAGGAACATCGACGGCGGGGCGCTTGTAGTTCGGCCCGACCGCACAACCGGCGATAGAGACGATCAAGACAGCGGCGAGAGCACTGCGAGCGTGCCAGGTCATGCCGCACCTCCCTCGGCACTCGTTTCTGGAGCTGCAACAGTTGCTCGGCTCTTGCGACCCGCTGACAATCGTTCGACTACCACAAACGCCACGGGAATCAGGAAGATCGCAATCACAGATGCCGCCAGCATCCCGCCGATCACCGTGGTGCCCAGGATGCGGCGCGAAACGGCCCCTGAACCTGAGGCCATCCAGAGCGGTACGCAACCGAGAATGAACGCAAACGCGGTCATTAAGATCGGGCGCAGGCGCAGCCGCGCACCGGCTAGCGCCGCATCCGTGATGCTTCTTCCCTTTTCGTATTCGTACTTCGCAAACTCGACGATCAGGATGGCGTTCTTAGCAGCCAGGCCAATCAGCATGACCAATCCGATTTGTGCGAAGACATCGTTGTCGAACCTTCGAACCCACAGAGTGAAGAACGCCCCGAACACGGCGATCGGTGTTCCCAGCAGGACGCTGAAGGGCAGCGACCAGCTTTCATAGAGCGCGGCCAGAATCAAAAACACGAACAGAAGCGACAGTGCAAAGATCGCCGAGGCCGGGACTCCCTGGGCCGCTTTCTGTTCCTGGTAGGACATGCCGAGCCAATCGAAGCCCATTTCGCGCGGCATAGTTTCGGAAAACACTTCTTCGAGCGCCTTCGTCACCTGCCCGGAACTGTAACCGGGAGCGGAGCTCGCATTGATCTGCGCCGATTCATATTCGTTGTAGCGCATGGTGAACTCGGGGCCCGAAACCGACTTGATGTTCGTCACAGCGCTCAAGGGAACGCTCGAGCCGTTCGCGTTGTTGACGTAGAACTGCCCCACATTTTCCGCGCGCGTTCGATAATCTCCCTCGGACTCGACGTAAACCTGCCACTGGCGCCCGAACCGGTTGAAATAGTTCACTAGATAACCGCCCATGAAGGTTTGCATCGTCTCGTACACGTCGGCAATGTTGACGCCCTGACGCATGACCTTGGCGCGGTCCACGTCCACGTAGACTTGCGGCACGTGCGGCGTGTAGGTGGTAATAAGTCCTGCGAGTTCCGGCCGCTTGCGCGCGGCATCTAGAAACTTATTCACATTCGCCGTCAGGAAATCCGGTCCGCTTCCCGAGCGGTCCTCGAGAACGAAGGTGGCGCCTCCGGAAGCTCCGACGCCAGGGATCGAGGGTGGCGAAAAGGAAAAGGCAAGACCGTTGCTGACTTGCGAAAGCGCGCCCGCCAGATGCGTTTGAATGGCCTCGTACTGCTCATCACGGCTCTTGCGCTTGTCCCAATCCTTGAGAGTGACGAAAAAGAACGAGTTGTAAGTGTTCTGTGTGAAGCTCAACAGGCTGAAGCCGACAACGGACGTGCACCCCTGGACGCCGGGCGTTTTCAGTAGGGCGTCCTCCACCTGTGCAGTCGCTTTTTCGGTGCGCTGCAACGACGAAGCCTCCGGCAATACCAGCGCCACATACAGATAGCCCTGGTCTTCGTCCGGAATGAACGACGTAGGAAGCCGCGTGCCCACCAAAGCAGCGGCGGCGGCCACGATCGCCAGAAACACCAGGCTGAAACCTGACTTTCGGATCAGCACGGCGCAAAAGCCGACGTATCCGTCCGTCGCTTTTGCAAAACCGCGGTTGAATCGCTGGAAGAATCGAGCGAGCGGCCCCCTATTTCCCGTCTTCGGCTTCAGTAGAAGCGCGCACAGCGCCGGGCTGAGCGAGAGCGCATTGAATGCCGAAAACAGAACGGAAATGGCGATGGTGACCGCGAATTGCTGGTACAACCGGCCCGTGATTCCGGAAATGAAAACCGTGGGAACAAAGACGGCCGTCAGGATTACGGCGATGGCGATGACCGGCCCGGATACTTCTTCCATGGCCTTGAGCGAGGCTTCCCGAGGCGTCATGCCTTCCTCGATATGGTGCTCGACGGCCTCGACGACGACGATCGCGTCGTCAACCACCAGTCCGATGGCCAGCACCAGCCCGAAGAGCGACAGTGTATTGATCGAAAAACCCAACAGCGGAAAAACAATGAACGTTCCGATCAACGAGACGGGCACGGCAAGCAGCGGAATCAGCGTCGCCCGCCAACCTTGCAGAAATATGTAGACGACCACGACCACCAACAGGAGCGCGATGAAAAGCGTTTCGACGATTTCCTTGATGCCAGCCGAAACGGCCAACGTCGTATCGAGACCATAGTCGGACGCCAGATCGGTCGGGAATTTCTGCTTCAACTGCTCCATACGCTTACGGACGCCCGCCGCTGCCTGGACTGCATTCGCTCCCGGCAATTGATAGATGGCGAGAATGGCGGACGGCTTGCCGTTGTACCGGCCTTTCAGGTCGTAGGTCTGAGCACCGAGTTCAATCCGAGCGACGTCCCTCAAACGCAATGTCGATCCGTCGGGATTCGAGCGAATGATGATTTCACCGAATTCCTCAGGTGACGCCAAACGGCCCTGCGCTCGAACGGTGTAGGTGAATTGCTGCCCGTCGGGGACCGGTTCGCCCCCCACTTTTCCTGCCGGATTGACGTTATTCTGCGTCTGAATGGCGCTCACGATCTGCGGAACCGTGACTCCCAGTTTTGCGAGCTGGTCCGGCTTCACCCAGATTCGCATGGCGTACTGCCCGGCGCCGAAGACCTGCACACGGGAGATTCCGGGAACGCGGGTCAATTCGTCGACTAAATTAATGTAAGCGTAGTTGGCCAGGAAAATGTTGTCGTAGCTACTGCGCGGAGAATAGAGGTCTATCAACATCATCGGCGCAGTGAGAGACTTTTGGATTGTGATACCGGCGGTGTTCACTTCCGGCGGAAGCTGAGACACCGCTTGCGTCTCTCGCAAGTCGGTGAGCACCTGATCGGTATTGGGATCCGTCTTCACGTCAAAATCGACGATGATGGTGGTTTGCCCGTTGTTCGCGTTCAGCGAATACATGTAGTTCATGTTGTCGACGCCGCTGAGCTGTTGTTCGATCGGAGTGGCGACCGATTGCTCCAGGGTCTGCGCGTCGGCGCCCGGATACGTGGCTTGAACCTGGATCTCCGGCGGCACGATGTTGGGGAACTGGGCGGTCGGCAGGCCGAGCATTGACACAATGCCAACGATCACCATCAGGATGGCAATGACCATCGCGACGATCGGGCGATGGATGAAGAATTTCGACATGGGCTAGTCCAACCTGTCCTGCGTGGTGTCCGGGACCGGACGTACCACGAGTCCGTCAGCAACTTTCTGCAGGCCTTCGGTGATGACCTGCTCTCCCGGTTTCAGCCCGTCTGCAATGATCCACATGGTCCCGATTTTCTGGCCGACGCTCACCTTGCGAACCGCGACCTTGTCGTCGTCACCCACCGTCGCTACTTGATAGTTGCCCTGCAGCTCAGTGACGGCTCGTTGCGGGACCAGCAGCGCATCCGTTTTGACGTCTGTCACAGTCCGCACACGACCGAATTGTCCGGGGCGGAGAATGTTACCGGGATTTGGAAAGGATCCGACCATGCGGATGGTTCCCAGCTGAGGATCCACCTGCCGGTCGGCGAAAATGATTTTCCCTTTTTGTGCGTATGTCCTGCCGTCCGAGAGCACGAGTTCGAGAGGGACGGGGCGCGTGATCGAAAGCAAGTTGACGGTGCCGGAAATCTTGTCCGCGATTCGAAGGTATTCCTGCTCGCTGATCGGGAAATACGCCTTGATGGGATCGACCTTGGAAACGATCGTTAGGACCGTGGTATTTCCCACGAGGCTCCCGATCTGCGTCTGCGCAATTCCCGCAATGCCATCAATCAACGAGCGGACTTTGGTGAATCCGAGATTGAGCTCCGCCTGCTCGACGACGGCGTCACCGGTTTGAACCGCCGCTTCGGCGGCAAGTTTCGCCTGGATATCGTTGTCCAGCTGGCTCTGCGGAATGGCATGCAGCTTCGCGACGGGCGTGTCGCGGTTTACGTTGATCGTGGCAAGACCGAGTTGAGCGTTGGCCTGCGCGAGCTGGCCCTTTGCCTGATCAAGGATCGCCTGAAATGGGCGGGGATCGATTTCAAACAACACTTCGCCTTGATGGACGTACGATCCTTCCGGGTAGTCTTGCTTGACAAGGTATCCGCTCACCTCCGGCTGAATCTGCGCGGTCGTGAATCCGTCGAGCGTGGCAACCCAGTCGCCCGAGAGCGGAACGTCTTTCTGGATGACTTTTACCACCGATACAGAGGGAGGAGCCATGGCCGCGGGAGCTTTCTGCGCGCAGCCGTTCACGACGAGAGCCGCCCCCAACGCCAGCGCGGCGGGCAGGAATGCGTGGCGTCCGTTCCCTGTTTCCGTCGATCGCGTGGCACGAACAGCAGGGACTATCGATTGAAATAAGAGTCGCCGGGTCCAGTACAACCACCGCGTTCTTCGAGCTGACATCGCCACCTCTCCTGAGGGCACGGCTTCTAGGGTTTATCGAGCTGGGCAGTCCGTAGCAGTTCGAAAGCAGAAAGTTCCAAAACGCATTGGATGCGCCGAGGTTCGGGGCTGATTCGGGAAAGTGATGAGCGAACATCTCTGTTGAACGAGACTGGAAAGTGCTTGTTATGATAGCAAGTACTTGTTATTGTGAAGGATTGATGAGCCATCGCTTGGATCCTCAGAATAGTCTCTGCTGCCTGATGTGGCAGTTGAGCCACTCAGTCGAACAGGAAATTGCTGCCTCTCTTGCCGACATGAAACTCACGGTCCTTCAGCTCGAGGCTCTCGCCGAACTGTCGATGGAATCCACACTTTCGACCGCCGATCTCGCGCGCCGCACCTTCGTGACTCCTCAGAACATGAGTTTGACGGTTTCGAAACTCGCCGACCGCGGCTACCTCATCCGCTCCGCGCATGCCACAAACGCCCGAATCAATCGGCTCGAACTTACTGCTCGCGGTAAGCGCGTCTTGGATCGTGGTGTGGCGCGGGCCCAGCGAGTAGAAGCGGAGACGTTCGCCGCCCTGACGCGACGCGAGCGGGCTCGCCTGATCGCAGCTCTCCGCGCGAGTCTTTCGCGGTTCAAATCTAGGGGTTAAGCCTCGAGTGCCCTGCCTCGCGAACTCGCACGTCGGCCTGGCAATCCGCCGACAATCGACCTCACCGCTCGTCCGCATCCTATGATCCGCAGCGCTGCGAGCCGGCTCCGGAGTCGCAGCCGAAAAGACGAACATGGCATTCGGCTTCCAGGTGAGCCCGGCACGCTCGAAGTGAAGGTGAGCCAAGGAACGCTGGATCCGGCGAGTTTCCGGTTTGCGCGTCATTCGGGAGCAAGCGGGATGCTCATACGCCGGCACCTGCATGACCATTCTCCTGAAGTTCCGCACCTAGAGCAGCAAGCGATCCCACACGCCGCCATACCGAATTGCACGAACCATTTCCCTCTTTAAATACCCTGGGGGAATTCGGGTTCGATTCGGCTTGCTCCATCCAGCGATTTCAATTGCCCGCCGCATTCGGATCATTGCCTGGCGCAGCGTTGGAGTATTTTGTCGCTAGAACGACACTGTCGCGATGGCCCTTAATGAATTCACCTACGAATCTTTCGCTCGTGCCGCCGGTGTAGAAATTCGCCGTGTCAATGAAGTTTCCGCCTGCCTCGCGGTAGGTCTCATAGACTTTCTGCGCTTCAGCCTTCGGTGATGCCCATCCCCACTCGTCGCCGAAGGTCATGGTGCCTAGTGAAGCTTCAGAGACTCGCAGTCCGCTCTTGCCGAGTAATCTGTATTTCATATTCGCCCTCCTTTCATGCAACTCAGGAATTGATTCCGCTCTTTGCCACATACAATCGGCTGTCGAAGCGCCCATCTTCAAAAACTGTTGATACAGTGAGATGTCGCCATTTCTCAGCCTGGGCGGCGCGCGCAGCTTCTGCTTGCTGCACTCGCTTTTCCGCATCTACACCGAGAATCAGCCGCAGCGGCACCTCGTCGCTGTTTGCCAGTTGCACAATTACGTCGGCGATCTTCCGCGGGTCTCCTTCCGAACGCCCTTCGAGGCTTCGCAACATCTTGAGTATCGAACCGACCGAGGCCTCGTAGTCCGGCAGCAGGTCCGGCGCATTCTGACCGGCACGCCGTGCCCAGTTGGTTCGAATACCTCCCGGCTCGAGCGTGCAGATCTTGACCCCGAACGGCGCGACTTCCATCGCCAGCGCGTCGCTGAAGCCGCCCACGGCCCACTTGGCCGCGTGATACGGCGTATTGCCGGCAACTGCGAGGCGACCACCAACCGAAGACACCTGAAAGATGTGACCGCTCTTCTGCTTGCGCATCACCGGCAGGGCGGCGCGGGTGGTGTACACCACGCCGTAAAAGCATGTGTCCACGACCGCTTGGAAGTCCTCCGCACTCATTTGCTCGAACGGTGCAATCTGCCCATAACCAGCATTGTTGACGAGCACGTCCAAACTCCCGAAGCTGTCCATCGCGAACTGCACGGCTGCCTTTGCGGCGGCCTCATCGCGCACCTCCAGCCTGACGGGCTTCACCCGCTCGCCGTACTGCGCCACCAGGGGTGCCAGCTCTTCCATCCGACGCGCTCCGGCTACCACGCTGTCCCCTGCGGCCAGCGCCGCCTCGGCGATGTCCGTCCCCAACCCGTTTCCGCTTCCCGTAATCAACCAGACCTTAGACATGAAAATCCTCCTTCTCAGATGGACTGTGGGCGCTGAGACTCGGCCGGCTGCCCTCGCGCGGGAATCTATTGTGATTACTCACTCATTTATTAGACGCAACGACTTGCTACTTGGTTATGCCCGCCCAGAACATTTGAAAGCCGCTATCCCGGTATCGTTTCGCTTTGGATCGGTCCGACACCGTAAGGTCTATGGTTGCCTCTACCAACGCTGCTAACGACCTCGAGATCAGTTCCACCGGCACATCATTCCGAAAGACCCGCTGCTCAATCGCGTCACGAATCATGGCTTGGAACTCGACGAACGGCGCGCTGCCCGCTTCTCTGGACTCTTTGGTGAGTACCTCCGAAACCGTTAGTTGCGCCAGCACCTTCCGCTGTTTAGGATTCGCAATGCCCCAATTCACATAGCGATCCCAAACATGTCGCAGCCTTGTAGCAACCTTCTTCTTCCGGGGGAAATCCGACATCATAGCATCTGCGAGTTCCAGCTTGATCTCCCGGTAAAGGGCATTGATCAGATCATCCTTGGTCTTGAAGTATGTGAATAGAGTTCCCTCGGCGACGCCCGCCTCTTTTGATATCTCTGACGTTGGGGCAGCGGTAAGACCGCGCTCCGCAAATAGGCGGGTCGCGGCGTCGAGGATCGCATTTCGTTTGCCTTCGCTTTTAGGGCGCGCCACTGAGCTTCTCTATTACTGAGTTCATACTCAATAATACATGGGAACCATGCTGATGGCAAGCCGGGGCGCCGTCCAAAACAAATTAAGGATGGTCGGCCACTCGGCACGTATCGTGGAACTCGATTCGTCCGGCGGTTACGTGGACGCAAAGCCACTCTACCGGGACTGTTCCCAGCAAAGTGTTCTCCCTGAAAAGTGCGTCACTCTAGGAGTTCAATCCAATCTCCTAAGAATTCGGAAGCAGTACGTGCTCGCGTATCCCCGAATCCGCCTGACCTTATCTCTCAAGAAGGATTTGTCTCCTCAGGTCATCAAGAACGCGCGAGAACTCACCTACGGGCAAAGCGGGCCCGTAGCATTCCTTCCCCGCTTGCAGAACGGGCAGCCACCAGGAACCTTCCTCCACGCGGAGAGAAGAGAAAAGGCTGGCGCTGGAACCTGACAACAAACCGATCAGCCTTTGGATGGGGTAACTTGGAATTCCGTGTGTGCTCAGAACAACGCCGAATTGCCACAACCGGAGCAGATTTTTCACCGCTTCTAAGGAACCGGCAAAGTGGCATTCGCAACCACATTTTTCGAGAAGCTGCCTGATAAGTGAAAAGGATTCGGGACTGTCACCTACTAGAAGAATCCTGATCATGTCGCTTCCGTCCATGCAAGCCTCCACTTTTAGTCGCGGTCTCCAATACGGCCGCGCTCACCAATCGCGGTGCCGAACGAACGCATCGGTATCCGCCGTGAATTACCTTCCCTGAGAGGCAACGGCCGGTGAGTCATCAGAAGGCTGGCCGTGAACGAGAGGTTTTTCACCTTGTCGGATGCTTCTTCCCAAGGTCTCGCTCCGCCTGCAGCCAATCGTCCTGGTCCCATCCGTGCACACCACCGCGTTCAAGGTGTATTTCGTACGCTCGCTGCCGAATCTCCTCGACACTCGGGGCGACCGCGAGCTGCGGTTGTTTCTGTTCAGGTTCAACCGCCTCGTGCTTCTCGTCTTCTGCACCTGCGCTCACAGTTCTCGACCTCATCTCGTCCGCATCTCCTTTCGAATTCGCCACGAAAAGGCATCCTGCTCAAGCGATCTCGCACGCTCTCTCGTGGATAAAACACTTCGGCACAGTGCACCGCGCTTGCCAAAGAAGTTCTGATGGAGCTCCGAGTAAGTGACGGAGGACAGGAGAGCTTCTCTTAGCCATATGCGGTCTTGAAAAGGGTGTCGGAGTTTCCGACACTTCTCTCGACAAGTGTCGAGCACCTACGACACTCAGAGAATCACCACCCGTCTGCCGTCCATACTGTTTGCCGGGACTGCCCGCTCAGTGATTTAGACCCCTCAAACGCCTCAGATATTCCGCGCCGATTGGGAGAGGCATGCATCTGATGCGGAAGGGGTCGGCGGACAGCGGACAACTCGGACGCAGGGGGAGAATCCTGTGAAGAAACATAACGGGCTCACTTTGATGTACTGAAATCTGAGGCGTTTCCCCAAACACAGCCTGAAAGGCCGAGTGAGATCTAGCGCAGCAGCCGTCAATCCGTGTCGTTGAACATCAGTTGAATAGCGGTCTCGCAAAGGCGATACTCGACTTCGGAGGTGTCACAAATGGGCACTTCACTGCTCCAGGTACAACCATTCAACTCTCAGGAGCCGTCGGTCGCACCGCCGGACCTGCAACGCGAGCGTGATCGACTGAAGCTACTCTTGGACATGACGAATGCCTTGGTCTCGAATTTGGAGCCTCGCGATCTGCTGCGAGCGATCTCGGCGAGCATTCGACAAGACATGCACTGCGACGTCGTCGGTGTATGGAGGCCTGATGCGGAGCGCCGTCACTTGCGCCAACTCGTAATGGACTTCCCAGAGAGCAATGGAGTTATGAAGGAGGGTTTACTGCGCCCCATCGAGGGTTCAGAGATAGGGAGTGTGTTCAATACCGGCAAGCCTTTTGTCGCAAAAACAAAAGCCGATATCACAAGCGAGTGGTCAAGTCAGCTTGTCCGTGCAGAAGCCATCGAGTCCGGTTGCATTCTGCCGCTGATCAGCCGAAACCGAACGCTTGGCATTCTAACACTCGGCAGTCGGACCGAGAACTTGTTCAGCTGTGACGATGTTGATTTCCTCCTGCGGGTGGCGGCACAAGTATCGATCGCCATCGAGAACGCCTTGGCCTATAAGGAGATCGCAGAGTTAAGAGATAAGCTCGCACAGGAAAGGCTCTATCTGGAGGAAGAAATCCGAACGGCGGCGGACTTCGAGGGGATCATTGGCCAGAGCACAGCGCTGCGAAAAGTATTGCAGCTCGTCGAGACCGTGGCTACCAGTGATTCCACCGTGCTCCTCCTGGGAGAGACCGGGACCGGAAAGGAATTGGTTGCTCGCGCGATTCATGATCGAAGCCGCCGTAAGGATCGGACGCTGGTGAAACTCAACTGCGCCGCAATTCCCACGGGACTGCTGGAGAGCGAATTATTCGGGCACGAACGTGGCGCCTTCACCGGCGCAGTCACTCAGAAGATCGGCCGGCTTGAACTGGCCGACCAAGGCACGCTTCTTCTGGACGAAGTCGGTGACATTCCGCTGGAACTTCAGCCGAAGCTCTTGCGGGTGTTGCAGGATGGAGAGTTCGAGCGCCTCGGCAACACGCGAACGATAAAGGTCGATGTTCGGTTGGTGGCTGCGACCAACCGGGACCTAGAGCGGATGGTCGAGGATAGGCAATTTCGAAGCGACCTCTACTATCGGCTGAACGTTTTCCCCATCCGCGTTCCTCCCTTGCGTGAGCGACCGGAAGACATTCCCTTGCTGGTGCGCTACTTTAGTCAGAAGTACGCGCGTCGGATGCAAAAGCGAATCGAAAGCATTCCTGCAGCAGCCATGCGAAAGCTGACGCGGTGGCACTGGCCTGGCAACGTTCGTGAGCTACAGAATCTTGTGGAACGCGCTGTGATCCTGACGCGGAGCAGCACGTTAGCGATTTCCGTGCCCGAATTGGGGAACCGTGGGGCGAATCTGGCTCCCGCAAAAGCCGGAAGCCTTGATGAACAAGATCGGATTGTGCGCGTTCTCAAAGAAACCAAGGGACGTGTTGGCGGCCACTCCGGCGCTGCGGCCCGCTTGGGCCTTAAGCGGACAACCTTGATCACGCGAATGAAAAAGATGGGTATCGATCTGCGAAGGCTGCCGTAAGTTTTCCTTGGAGAGTTCGACAGTCCGGATTCTCCTGGAGCGCAACCAACTCGACTCACCGCACCTCGACGAGCACGAGCGACACGTCGTCGACTGGCGGCCCATTGCCCCACGCGGCGACGCGATCGAGGATGCCCTGCTTCATTTCGCCGAAAGGCAGGGGTGCCGTTTCGCGAACGAAACTTTGTACTCCGTCCACCTTCAGCATTTCGCCATGTGAATCGAAGACGTCAGTGATGCCATCGGTGTACAGAACGATGCGGTCACCGCGCTCGAGCTCTGTGTAAAGCGTCGCGTCAGCGTCCACTGCGTCAGGCAATGCTCCGAGAATCGTGCTTCGCGATGGGAGCAGGAGGGGCTCGGCTCCCGGTTGGACAATCATCGCGGGAGGGTGTCCCGCTCCAGCGAACTCCATCGCCCGAGCGCTGCGATCAATCCGGGCCGCCGCCAATGTGACGAAGAACCCCAGCGGGCCGATATTCTCAATAACGAGAGCATTCAAACACCCGAGCACATCAACAAGTGGTGCCCCACGACTTAACTGTGTAATCGTTTCCGCGTAGATGCGGTTGGCGACGAGCGCGGAGCTGATACCGTGGCCAGAGACATCACCAATCAGCAGATCGAGGTATTCTTCGTTCATCGGCCTCACCACGCCAAAGTCACCCCCGATCGTGTGCGACGGTTTGTAGAAAGTATCGACACACAGGCGTCCCCAGATGAGGGGCTTGGGTGCCAGGCTTTGCTGTACTCGGGCCGCCAGTGTCAGGTCTTGCTCAATTTCCAGTTGATGCTCTTCGGGCCGTGCGTTTGCTGCGGGAAGTTTTCCTTCGGTGTATTTCTGTTTTGAAATATCCGCCAACGTCACAACCGTGAAGCGCTTTCCCCCAGCTTGGCGCATCGCACGAACGCTTACCACTACGGGCAGTCGTTTGCCGTCCTTCGTGGGCAGCAGGAACGCTTGGCGACCTCGCCCTGTCCTATGGGTTTCCTTTCGAAAGGCCTGGAGGCGGGCATAGTCTTCGGCTCCCGGATTCATATGCTGCGCGTCGCATCCAATAATTTCGCTGCGAAGCATTCTGGTCAATTCCTCGAAGACCGAATTGACAAAGAGAATCTCGCCGGACTCCTCGGCGATGATAACGCCGTCATTCAGTGTTTCGAGAATGGGCTCCATCTGTCTGAGCCATTCCGGCTTTTCTCTGTTCACCAATTCTCTCGGCTCGCTAAGGCCACGCACATAAGGCTCCTTTCTCCTAATCCGAGTTGCCACAGAGGCGATCCAGGACGTGCTTGACGTACACGTCGCTCGCTACAAGTTGTGCTCCTTGCTTCGACATGGACCGCAGCACCCGTTCCCCGCCCTTGTCGATGAACGTGACTTCGTCGAGATTCACGATGCACCTGCGCCTCCGGATCGCGCGACGCGCCCTCCTCCAACTCGTTTTCAGTTCATCGACCCAAGGCGCAACGAGACGACCTTGCAAGATCCATCGCTCTACGGTCGCGGTATTGGTGACTGTGATTTTCAGCATTTCTTCCTCGTTCCCCACACATGGGGACTGCAAGTGCAGGGCCAGAGGATTCGATATGGGCCACTCGCGATGAATCTCTAGCTGCTTGAAGGAGCAAGCGGTTTAGGTGACGAGCACCGGGCCGAGGAGCAATAGTGGGTGAATTCAAGTGTCGCAGACCCTCGACACTTGTCGAGAGAAATGTCAAAAGCTCCGACACCCCAGCATCGCATCGTAGGCTCAGAAAGCCGAGAGTTCTTGTCTTCAGTCAGTTGCCGTGGTCTCGGTCGGGGCGCGGTTTTGGCAGGGACGGTGCACTCTTTGCTGGCGTGAAAGGGGGCCAGATATCTTGAGACTGCTCCACGTCCAGCCAGGAGAAGTCATGTCAACTTCGACCGAAACACCGGTCCGATCACTGCCGACAGTTCCAGCGCAGCGATTCCGGCTCCCTGCCGCCTCCACGATCTTCTGCAACAGCCCCTAGCTCCTCCCCGCCGGCGAGGGTAGAAAATGACCCCCTTGCACTGCCTTCGCCGGCCTTCCCCTGGCATCCTCCGACTTGTTGCACGAGATCGATGCCGCTGATGTCGCTGCCCACGAAGCAGTCCTCCAATGGAACTTCGGCGCACGGAAACAATGAAAAGGAACAAAACCATGACGATGCTGGCGGTTTTAGGAATCGCGATTGCCGTGGTCGTGATAGCAGCCGCGGTCGGACACGCACGCCGATCGAGCAAGAACCGGCAACCGATCGAGCTTGGCGTGGGCAGGAAGCTGCGCCCTTAAGAGTTGGGGCGAAAGGAAGAGACGGTGAGCTACAGCTTAACGATATCGCTCCGAGCGCTTTCTAATTGCACTCATTCGCGGGACTGGACAACGCCGCAGAACGACTGCCGAATCCCACGCGTCCCTGGCGTCCAGAGTGATTGAGCGATGAGCGCGACACTCTCACTTGGTGCGGAGCATGCCACTTGGCGTCCAGCAGCCAATCCGTGGCTCATCGCGGTGACAGTCTCTCTTGCGGCATTCATGGAGGTGCTGGACACGGCCATTGCGAACGTGGCCCTGCCTCACATTGCCGGCAACCTCGGTGCGAGCAACGATGAGAGCACCTGGGTGCTCACCTCCTATCTGGTCGCCAATGCGATTGTTCTGCCGATCACAGGTTGGCTGGTAAGCCTGTTCGGACGTAAACGCTTCTTCATGACCTGTATGGTTATTTTCACCGTCAGCTCTTTGTTTTGTGGAATCGCTCCCAGCCTCGGTTTCCTCTTGCTGTTCCGAGTGCTCCAAGGTGCCGGCGGTGGCGGGCTGCAGCCAATGGCGCAAGCGGTTTTGGCAGATACCTTCCCGCCGGAAAAGCGAGGCTTGGCATTTTCCATTTATGGCATCACGGCCGTCTGTGCTCCGGCCATTGGACCCACCCTCGGCGGTTGGCTTACCGACACTGCCTCCTGGCGGTGGATCTTTCTGATTAACTTGCCGGTGGGTCTTTTGGCGCTGGCACTCGTCTTCCGGCTGGTCGAGGACCCTCCCCATCTCATTCGCCGCGAGAGATCCGCGATTAAACTCGACTACATAGGATTCTCTCTGCTCGCATTGGGAGTCGGCGCCTTGCAAATCATGTTGGACAAGGGCCAGGAGGACGACTGGTTCGGATCCAGTTTCATCACCACGCTAGCTGTGACCGCGGGGATATGCCTCGCGAGCCTGATCGTTTATGAATGGTTCCACAAGGATCCGATCGTCGATGTGCGTCTCTTCAAGAATGCGAACTTCGCCACTGCGAACATGATGATGTTCATGGTCGGAGCGGTTTCTTTCGCGACAACCGTCCTGATGCCTCAGTTTCTTCAAACGCTCATGGGGTATACGGCCCAGTCGGCAGGGATGGTTCTTTCTGCATCAGCGTTATTACTTTTGATCGAACTACCACTCGTTGGCAGGCTGATCGGAAGATTCCAGTCGCGTTATCTGATCGCGTTCGGTTGGATCGCTTTGGCCCTGGGAATGTATATCTCCACGCAGAAGATCGACTTGCTAATCAGTTTTTCTTCCGCCACATTGCTGCGCATCGGCCAATACTTGCCCATGGGTTTCATCTTTGTGCCGGCCACAACGGCTGCATACATCGGAATCACAGACGATAAGAGCAATGCCGTCGCCGGCTTGGTGAACTTTACGCGGAACATTGGTAGCAGTGTCGGAACGTCGATCGTAACCACGATGATTGTGCGGCGATCACAATTTCATCAAGGGACGCTGGTTACGCGTACGAGCATGGGGAACACGGAGTTCAAGGGAGCAATGAACGGCCTTGTCCAGCAACTCACCCATGCGGGACTTAGCCAGCACGGGGCGCAGACCCAGGCACTCGCCCGACTTTATGCGGCTGTTCAGGCGCAGGCTGCCGCCCTAGCCTATATCGACACGTTCTGGGTGCTCGGTATTGCCGCCATAATCATGTTTTTCCTATCTTTCGTTTTGAAGAAGAATGATCCCCGCGCGAAGCGCGAGTCCGTATCGGCGCACTAACGCGACTGATCCGGCCCGCAGCATAGCCAGGTGCAGGGTCATACGTTGGCGATTGCTTCCATGTAGCGGACAATTCCGGTGCCCGCCAGAACAATCTATACGTGAGCGTCTATTAGTACTAATTCGGTCTGTAATCTCCGCGTCCTTGCGAGCAACGCGAACAGGTTCTGACACAGCTCGGTTTTGCAGAAAGCATTTCAGGTCGGTTCCTCGCAGTTCGAGCGATAGGATTCGCAGCCTCGAGGATGCCCTTGTACACGCCGATGGTGGATCCCGGTCGAATCAAGACCTCTCGCGTGAGTACGATGGCGTTTATTCTGCCCAAAGACCGGTCGCCGTGATTCTGGCTCTGAGACCTGACCATTTAGACGATTGTAATTGTGTACGCAATGGCGTACACTGTGGGTACCGAAGGAGACCGCTATGACCACGATTAAAGTCGGTGTGCGCGAGTTTCGGGAGCGGATCGCGAGCTTCCTGGAATCTGACACACCTGTTGCCGTCACGCGTCACGGCGAGACTCTCGGTGTATACGTTCCTACCCGGCGGAAACAGCCGAAGACAGCGAACCTCGCTGAACTTAAGGCTGCTGCTACACGACTTGCGGAAGCGTTGGCGGACGTTGATCAATAGCAGGTGGTTGTCGAGTTCAAGCAGTTGCGTCGTCAAAGAAAGGACGCAGCTCGCTGAGATGATCGTTTTAGATGCCAACATTCTCATCCGCGCCGTACCCGCCACGGCTTCATGCTTGGCCTGCAAGATACTTCGCTATAACCGGCCAGCATTTCTCAGCATTCCGCCATCGATGAAGTAAGTACAGCCTGTCACGTAAGCCGCAGCGTCGGACGCCAAGTACAACGCTAACTCAGCGACTTCTTCAGGCTTTCCCCATCGCCCCATGGGAATCTCCGACAAAATCTGATCATTCAATTTGGCGTCACTTTCGACATCCTTGTCTATCGGCGTGTAGATAGCTCCTGGGCCGACGTTGTTCACCGTAATCTGATATGGAGCGAGCTCGACTGCGATTGTACGCATGAGCATTCGCAGGCCGCCTTTTGAGGCGCAGTAGGGAGCGTTTGTGGGCATCGGAAGATCCTCGTGGATTGAGGAGATGTTGATAATCCGGCCGCCCTTTCCCTGCTGAATCATCTGCTTGGCTGCGGCCTGCGAGCAAAGAAAAGGCCCGGTGAGATTCACACCCATAATCTTGTGCCACTCGTCGAGCGGATAGTCCACAAAAGCAACTTTCTTCTCGATTCCCGCGTTATTGACAAAGATGTCCAGCTTTCCGAAAGCGGCGACTGTTTTCTGAATCAGATTATTGACGTCACCCGGAAGTGAAATGTCGGCATCGACACCCAGGGACTTTCTTCCCATGGCACTAATCTTGTTAATCGTATCCTCAGAAACGGAAGCATTGCCGACGTAATCCACGACGACAGAAGCGCCGGCCTCGGCGAAAGCGAGTGCTATAGCTTGACCAATTCCCGTTCCTGCCCCCGTAACGATAGCTACTTTGTCTTGTAATTTCATTGGATGTGCCTCGAACTTCGTTTCGCTAGCTTGAACGGACACCGAAGAGAGCGAACCACCCAATGAAAACACACTCCGATGGTCGTCACGTAAGAATCATTCTTCAAGCCAAAAGATCGTAGAGGGCTTGGGCAAAACAGTAGGAAATCGCTTGCATGCTATGCTTGGCCCTGATGCGGTGCCAGGTGAAAGCCCCGTGTCTTGCAAGACTTTATGGACAGCGCGCTAGCGGGAATTTGTCTGAGGCAATCGCTCCAGTCTTAATATCAATGAAGGGGTTCATTTGACTTACAAGGTGAGCGAAGCGACCGCGCGCGTCTCGAATGCGCCGCTGCTTCGCACCCTGGAACGGAATTGGCCTCTTTATGTCTTTGAGGCTGTCGAACTGGCGATCTTCATGCTTTCGGCGTGCGCGTTTACTGTCTTCCTTTTCGACCCATCATACGCAGCCCTTCATCTATTTCCGAATGCGATCGTACGGCGAATATTTATGGGCGTCGCGATGGGAATTACCGCTATTCTGATAATTCATTCACCGATGGGCAAGCGTTCAGGCGCGCACTTCAATCCAGCCATCACCGTCGCGTATTTTCGGCTTCGCAAAATCTGCAAGTGGGACGCCATGTTCTACGTGCTGTTTCAATTTATCGGCGGTGTCCTGGGAGTGGCAGTCGCGGCCCTCTTCTTCGGCAGCACACTCGCCCAGCCAAGGGTCGAGTATGCCGTTACCATCCCTGGAAAATATGGAGTATCAGCGGCGTTCTTCGCTGAGCTCTTCATGGCCGCACTCCTCATGGCGGTCGTTCTGTGGATGACCAATCGTCCGCCTTTGGCGACTTACACCAGCTATTCCGTTGGCGTGCTGATCGCATTCTACATTCTCTTCTTCGCCCCCGTCTCAGGCTTCAGCATCAATCCGGCCCGCACAACCGGTTCGGCAGTCTTCGCCGGCATTTGGACGGCCGGATGGCTCTACTTTGCCGCCCCGCTACTGGGCATGTTGGTCGCCGCTGAGATTTACCTGCGAATTTTCGGTGTGGATCAAATATTGTGCGCGAAATTGCATCCCGATCGACGGTATCCGTGCCCGTTTCTGTGTAATTTTCCTGGTCATCGGCACACCCTTGAACATCGTGTCGTAGCTTGAGCAGTCAGAGAAAGCGTTCTAGGAACGATGGCGATGCTTCGGGCTTATCCAGTCTGCTATCGTGGTGAAATGGCTATGCCGTACGACGCAATTATCATCGGCACCGGAGCGGGCGGAGGAACGCTCGCTCTGCACCTCGCGCAAGCTGGCAAGAGAATCTTAATTCTGGAACGTGGGCCGTTCATGCCTCAGGAAAAGCTGAACTGGGACACTTCGGCGGTTTTCCTCGACAATCGATATCACACCAAAGAAATTTGGCAGGATAAAAACGGCGAGGACTTGCATCCGCAGCAATCCTACTTCGTCGGGGGCCAGACCAAAGTTTTTGGAGCCGCCATGTTCCGCATGCGCGCGGAAGATTTTGGCGTGATCCATCATCAGGGCGGAATTTCTCCCGCTTGGCCGATTTCCTATGCCGATATGGAGCCGTTTTACACGCGCGCCGAAGAACTCTTTCAAGTTCACGGCGATCTCGGCTCGGCTCCCTTTGTACCTGGGGGCTATGGCAGCGGTTTTGATCCCACCGAACCGTTTCACTCCAGGAAATACCCCTTTCCTGCTCTCGCCAACGAGCCGCGGATGCAGTCCATCGAAGACAGCGTGCGCAAACTGGGTATCCATACTTTCCCGATCCCGCTCGGGCTTAAGCGGGACGAGATCGCACCACTCGATTCCAAATGCGTGCGCTGCGACACATGCGATGGCTATCCATGTTTAGTGCATGCCAAGTCCGATGCCGATATCAACTGCATCCGCCAGATCCTGCTCCTGCCGAATGTGACCTTGATGACGAACTCGCGGGCGACGCGCCTCATCACGACTGCAAGCGGCGCGGCCGTCACTGCTGTTGAAGTGATTCATTCGGGTTCCGGCGCAAACGGCGGCGGTTCCTCCGGCTTTGCTCCTCCCTCCACAAATGGAAAAACCGTACGCTACTCGGCCGGTCTTTTCTGCCTCTGCGCCGGTGCGGTTAATTCCGCGGTGGTGCTACTGGCATCCGCGAATGACAAGCATTCCAATGGACTCGCCAACTCCTCGGACCAGGTCGGCCGAAATTTCATGTATCACCAGGCGGACGCGCTTCTGGCTATCTCGACCGACCGGAACGAAGACTCCTACACCAAAACCTGGGGCACAAATGACTTTTACCTCAAGGATGCCGACCCGAGCTATCCATATCCCTTGGGTCAAGTTCAACCGGTAGGAAGCTTTCACCACGAAATGATGGGAGGCGATGCTCCGCCGCTGACGCCGGGCTTCGTCCTGGAAACCATGAAACACCATGCAGTTCCATGGTGGTTGACAACTGAGGACTTACCCGACCCAGACAACCGGGTGACGCTGCGCAACACCACACCGCTGTCGGTCGAGAATGTGCAGCCTGGAGTTTCGGGTCCGCATCCTTCCGGCGATACGGGGCACACCAACGGATCCGAACGCCTCTCCGACAATGCTCCCTATCGCATTCAACTTTCCTACGCGCCGAATAACGTAAAGAGCTTCGAGCGTCTCAAGGACCGTTGGGTAGACACCCTCAAACGAGCCGGCCACGCTGTTACGTCAGTACCGCTCCACGCTTATTTCAAGAAGCGAATTCCTATCGAAGGCGTAGGCCATCAAAACGGGACGTGCCGAATGGGAGCGGATCCGCTCTCCAGCGTCCTCGATCCGAATTGTAAGGCGCACGACTTGGACAATCTGTACGTAGTCGATGCCGCGTGTTTTGTATCGGCGAGCGCTGTCAATCCGTCCCTGACAATCATTGCCAACGCCATACGAGTTTCTGACCATCTATTGACGGACCGCCTCAAGTGACGGCTGGGTCCTTGGGCCGCTAATTACTGCGTCCTCGGCTAGGAGAGAAGCGTGACTGTCTTTAAATGCGACTTTTCGCAAGCGCCGAAACCATTCCCACACTTTTGGGAACACACCGTTGGCAGCGGTCATGCGCCGCTCGCGTTGCGGGCTGATTGGCAAGCGCAAATGCTTCGTTGCCACAACGAACTCGGCTTTCAGCACGTGCGTTTCCATGGACTGCTTTCGGACGACGTGGGTACGCTCGTGTGTGAGGAAGAAAAACCGCTTTACTCGTTTCTAAACTCCGACCGGATCATCGATTTTCTGCTCTCAATAGGAATGCGCCCTTTTGTTGAGCTTTCCTTCATGCCGGAGATGCTATCGTCCGGAACCACGACCGTCTTTCATTACCGGGCGAATGTAACGCCGCCGAAGGATTACGAAAAGTGGGCAACGCTGATCCAGAAACTGGCCGCGCATTGGGTGGAGCGCTACGGAGCCTCCGAGGTGCGCACTTGGTTTTTTGAGGTCTGGAATGAGCCCAATCTTAAAGCTTTCTGGCCGGCCTCGCAGGAAGACTACTTCAAGCTGTACCGCTATACGGTAAATGCTATCAAGGGCGTGGATGAATCGCTCAAGGTCGGCGGACCCGCCACCGCAAACAACGAATGGATACCTGAATTTCTTAGCTTTTGCAAAAAGAATTCGCTCGCCGTCGATTTTGTCAGCACGCACCATTATCCAACGGACGCCTTTGGCAAACCCGGAGCGGATACCGAAACCCAGTTGCAGAATATGCCGCCAGGGATAATGAGAGAGCAGGCGAGGACGGCGCGGGGGGAAGCCGGCGACTTGCCGCTCTACTACACCGAATGGAATATTACATCGAATCCGCGTGATCCAATGCACGACGGGCCGTTTGCTGCGGCTTTCGTAACCAAAATCATCATGGAAGCGCGCGGCCTCGTCCAGGGTTACAGCTATTGGACCTTCAGTGACATCTTCGAGGAGAACTATTTTCCGTCCGTCCCATTCCACGGTGGCTTCGGCCTCCTGAACCTACACGGCATTGCCAAGCCAGCCTATCGGGCATTCCAGTTGGTACACGAATCCGGGGCGGAACTATTGGAGTTCGACGGAGCTCATGCGACGGTGAACAGTTGGGTAATTCGAAGAAAAGACTCAGCGAAGATCATCACGACCAACGTCGCGATGCCCCGTCATCCGATTCAAACCGAGATCATAAATCTGAGACTCTCAGGCGCGCCGACGCCGCAAACGGCCTGGATCGAACGAATCGACGAAGATCACGCAAACCCGCGAGGCCTATGGCAGACGATGGGCGAACCCGAATACTTGAGCGCGTTACAAGTCGAGCAGCTCCAAACTGCTTCGCTTCTGCGGAAAGAGCCGCATCCTTGGAAGCACGAACACGGGCACATTGATCTGGCTGTCGCTTTGCCGCCGCAGAGCGTTGCTGCGATCACGATTGAATTCGCTCAATCGTGATCTTCCTAGAGAGCGCCGATAATGGATCGATTGCCGCCAGTTACCAGTCCTGAGGGAACAGATTCAGAGATGCTCGACCGTCTCCGGCGCGAAACGTTCGAGTATTTTCGCTGTGAAGCGAACTCGGCGAATGGCCTGGTGCCGGATAAGACCCAGCCCGGATCACCTTCAAGCATAGCGGCCGTGGGCATGGGGCTCAGCGTCTACATCGTGGCAGTAGAGCGAGAATTACTTTCGCGAGCGGAGGCAATTCAGAGGACCCTGACGATCTTGAGATTTTTTCATTCTAGCCTTCAGAGTTCCGAACCTAATGCCACGGGATACAAAGGCTTCTACTACCATTTCATCGACATGCGGACGGGCCAGCGAGCGTGGCAGTGCGAATTGTCAACGATTGATACCGCCATATTCATGGCGGGTGTTCTTACAGCGGCAAGCTATTTCACCGGCAAGAGTGAAGCAGAAAGCGAGATACGGGAACTTGCTGAAACTCTCTACAGACGGGTTGATTGGAAGTGGGCCCTGAATGACGGGACAACGATCTGCCATGGCTGGAAACCCGAGTCCGGTTTCCTTCCTTACCGATGGGATACATGCTACAGCGAAGCTTTGATTCTTTACGTTCTGGCCCTGGGATCACCTACCTTTCCTATCGGTACGGACGGCTATAAGGAATGGACCTCAACTTTTGAGTGGAAGAAACTTTACGGCATCGAACATCTCTATGCTGGGCCGCTGTTCATTCATCAGATGTCCCATCTGTGGCTGGATTTTCGCGGCATACGCGACGACTTCAACAGAAAAATAGGGATCGATTATTTTGAGAACAGCCGACGCGCTACGTACGTGCAAAGGCAGTATGGAATAAAGAATCCATTGGGGTTTTCGCACTATCACGAATATGGGTGGGGATTAACTGCGAGCGACGGACCAGGCCCCGCCGTCATCGAGGTCGACGGTAGGCAGAGGGAATTTTTCGACTATACGGCACGGGGCGCGCCATTCGGGCCGGACGACGGAACTATTTCGCCCTGGGCAGTAGTTGCTTCTCTCCCATTCGCGCCTGAAATTGTAATCGACACCGTCCGTCACGCCATCGAACGTCTGAATTTGAAAGGCCACAGCCCGTATGGATTCGACGCTAGTTTTAATTCAACCTATCCTGACACTAGCAGAAATCAACACGGTTGGGTGTCGCCCTGGATCTTCGGTCTGAATCAAGGTCCAATTATTCTGATGATTGAAAACTTTCAGTCGGAGCTTATCTGGAAGAGCATCCGAAAGTGCCCCTATATTATAGAAGGCCTTTGTCGCGCGGGCTTTCGCGATGGATGGCTTGACGATAAAAATTCCAAATTCGCGGGCCGTCCATGAAATCCCGCACGACTCGATGAGGTTAGAGTCTCGGATGGGAAGAAGCGGCGCCAGCGAGAACGAAAGCAGAGATAGCGTTGACCACGCCCGAAACGCCATCGATTCCCAACCTTGACGCGATATCCTCCACCCTCGGGCGTCCCGGTGCCGCGCGGTTCGAGCACGGGCGTATGCTTCGGGGGCGACAGCCCCAAGAATTGCCAGTTTGGAAATCTCGGCCGTAATGCGCTGCGCGGTCCTAACTTTGCGTGGAGCGACTTCTACATCACGAAATCGTTTCCCTTGACCGAGCACGTAAAGTTGCGGTTCGACGTCCAGTTCTTCAATGTGTTCGATCATCCGAACCTGTCAAGCCATTCAAGAATGTAACCCTAGGGATGGTCGTCGAGACATTTGTAATGTAACCGTAGGTTTGCCGTCAGCGCCGTGGCTGTGGGAAAGTG
>Ga0209007_1000063_pt1 | contig 67856 bp, 63 predicted proteins | sample JacPinW_OM1H0_O2_FD_187961 | JGI IMG/M metagenome (GOLD analysis project Ga0209007, IMG submission 187961) | Forest soil microbial communities from Algoma, Ontario, Canada - Jack Pine, Ontario site 1_JW_OM1H0_O2 (SPAdes) (version 2) | ecosystem: Environmental > Terrestrial > Soil > Boreal... | reverse complement strand
GCGCGCCGGTTCATGCCCCGCATCGTTTTCTCGAAGTCCGATACGTCTGCCGGAGTAATCCCGCGATCGTCCGCGCCGAAACTCCCCAGCACGGGAGCGTAAATCTGCTGGATATCGTTGGGGTCGGTCGGCAGCGCGCCGTAATTCACCACGCAGGCCGCCAGGTGCGGCTCGTGAATCGCCAGTTGCAGCGAAAATCCTCCGCCCATGCACCAGCCAATCGAGCCGATGTGGCCGCGATCCACATCCTTGCGCGCCGCGAGATACGCAAACGCCGCTTTCAAATCGCTTACCGCGCGGTCCGCTGGCAATCCACGCATCAGTTCGTGCGCTACTTCGGGATCGGACGTTACTTGTCCGCGATAGAGGTCGGGGGCGAGCGCGATATAGCCCTGCGCGGCGAGTTTCTGGGTCTGCTCTTTCACCCAATCCGTGAGCCCCCACCATTCGTGGATCACCACCAGCGCCGGATATCGACCTGGCTTTTCCGGCGTGGCCAAGAATCCGCTCACGGTTCCGGTGCCGTTCGGGAATTGGACCGTCTCCGTGTTCGGGGCGTCGGCCCGCACGGTCACGATAATGCTCAGCAGCGCGAGCGCAACGACGGCTAGCGCCGCCCTGAAAGATTTATTCATTCGGGTCTCCCCAGAATATCGCCGCGTGTATTGTAACGCCTGGTTCGCGGATGCGTCATGCAACTATGATGCGGGCTGCGCCTGAACGGCCGTGCCGTAGGCGATCACTTCGGTGACGCCCTGCATCACTTCCGTCGCGTCGTAGCGCACGCCGATCACGGCATTGCCGCCGCGTTCGATGGCGTGCTCCATCATCAAATCCAGCGCCTGCTGACGCGTCTGCTCGCACATGTCCTCGAAAAGGGTGATGTTGCCTCCGATCAGGGTTTGCAGCGACGCGCCCATCTGGCCGAAAACCCCGCGGGACCGCACCGTGACGCCGCGCACCAGGCCCAGATTCTTCGTCACGCGGTATCCGGGCAGCTCGAACGCCGTAGTCACCATCGCCTGATTCACGCTTACGTTCATGGCCATCGCGCCTCCGGAATATCGCTTCGCAGCTCGCCGCTGTCGCGCCGAGTGTGGCGGCAGAATACCACACCGCGATTGCAAGCCGCGCCTGGCGCGAATGGGCAGCGCATAGGATACTTTCGGGGGCATTGCGGGGTTTCAAAGGAGCGTTCGATGAGTGAGGCAAAATCGTTTCCGTATGAAACGCGGCTGAACATTTTGTATCAACCACTCCGAGTCGTGGACGAGAAGGCCCTTTCAGATGCTTGCGAATTTAAGTGGTACAACCAGACCTTGTGCCAGGTGAATGATTCCGTCGTGCGGCTGGGCGTATTCGACGGTGAATATCACTGGCACAAGCACGATGCCGATGACGAATTCTTTTACGCGGTCGAAGGTGCGCTGCTGATCGATCTCGAAGGGCGCACCGTCGAGCTCGCTCCGCGCCAGGGATTTGTGGTTCCCAAAGGAGTGATGCACCGCACGCGCGCCCGGCAGCGCACGGTTGTGCTGATGGTCGAAAATGTGGGAATCATTCCCACCGGAAACTAGCCCGCTTCCAATTTCCGCCGCGTAAACGCGAAACGGCCGGCAGGTTGCCCCGCCGGCCGTTTCCATTTCTCTACGCGGTGACTTTACTTACCGTCGCCCACCGCCGCCGTGGAAGCCGCCTCCACCGTGCGCTACTGCTCCCCCGTGGAACCCACCAGCTGCTCCGCCGTGGAATCCGCCAACGGCGCCACCATGGAATCCGCCGACCGGTCCGCGAACGGGGCCAGGGCCGAATCCAGAGCGTCCGACGAATCCGTGGCCGCCCCAGCCCGGGCGTCCATAGAATCCCGGGTGCCCGTAGAAGCCGTGGAACCACGGGCCGGCGCCGATGAAGACGCCGCCGCTGAACCAGTCAGGACCGTAGTAGGCGTATGGCGCGCAGGCGTACGGTGCATACGAATAGTATCCGTAGGTGCAAACCGGAGGACCCGCGACGATCGGCGCCGGCCCGCCGACTCCTACTCCTACCACCACGCGCTGCGCGTGCGCGAAAGACGCGGCACAGAGCACCAAACCGAACACTGCGAAAATCCTTAGATATCTCATTGTAGGATCCCTTCTGGGAGTCACCCGATCCGTTCCAACTGCTCCCTCTTTATCAGTCCTTCGTGACTCTCAGACCCTACTAAGGCAGGGGCGTTGCCAAACTCTTGCCCAGCGCCGGGTCTCCCATAACCCTTTACATTGCAATTGGATGCGGGCGGTCTCGGCCTATAGGGGTGTCTTTTCTGATCTGGAGCGAGTGGTGCTTTCCACGCAGGATTGGTGGTAGGCAGCCATCCGCAAACCTGCGAAAGGGCGAGCTCCACGTGAACGAAATACGGCGCCACGAAGCAGCGGCTCCGGTGTTTCTCGAAACGCCGCGATTGACGAACGCTCGGCATGCGATTATATTGAACCATATGGTTCAGTATCGAACGAGCCGCGTGAATCGCGTGGCGGCGGCCATCTCCGACCCCACCCGCCGCGCCATCATCGATCGCCTCGCGCGCGGACCCGCGCGAATCTCCGATGTCGCCGCGCCGTTCGCGATGTCGCTCACCGGATTCTGCAAACACGTCCGCGTGCTTGAGCGAGCCAAGCTCATCCGCCGCACGCGCCGCGGCCGCGAAAACACTCTCGAGCTTTCGCCCGAGCCGTTGCGCGACGTGGCGCTCTGGATTCTGCGATACGAACAGTTCTGGAGGGCGCGCCTCGACGGCCTTGAGAAATTCTTCGCCAACGAAAAGGAGCCATTGCGATGAAGCTTACCGAAGTCACCGTCTCACGCACGATCCCGGCGTCGGCGGAAAAAGTCTTCGACGTGTGGATCAATCCGAACAGCCCGGGCGGTCCGTGGTTCGGCGCCGAGCGCTGCATTCTCACCCCCGTGGTCGACGGACTTTTCTATCTCGCCGTAAAGCATGAAAACCGCGTCTGGCCGCACTACGGCCGCTTTACGCGGCTCGATCGCCCGCGGTTGATCGAGCACACCTGGATGTCGGAGGGCACCAAGGGGGCCGAATCGGTGGTCACGATCACGCTCGAGCCGCGCGGCGAAGAGACTGAATTTACTCTGCGCCACTCCGGCATCCCGGACGACGAAATGGGCCACCAGCACAAGCAAGGGTGGGAATGGATTCTGTCGATGCTGGCGCAGGGACTCGCGGCCAAAAAGAGCGCGACCTGATCAACGCAGGCGCGCGGCTGATATAATTCTGGCGTTTCACGAGCAAAGGAAACGCCATGCCCGAGCTTTCAGCCGTTGTCACATCCACGCTCGATTCCTACTATGAAGAGGTCCGCGATCGCATCCATGAGCTCGTCGATCCGATCTCGACCGAGCAGCTATGGACCAAACCGTATCCCTACGGCAACAGCATCGGCCATTTGCTGCTGCACCTCACTGGCAACCTGAACAACTACATCGGCGCGCCAATCGCCAAGACCGGCTATGTTCGCAATCGCCCGCTCGAATTCACCGACGCCACAATGCATCCGAAAGAAAAAGTGCTGGCCAATTTCGACGCGGCCATCGCGATGGTGGTGTCCACGATGCGAAAGCAATTGCCCGCCGACTGGACCGCGCCATACCACGATCCGACCGAGCCGCGCACCCACACGCGCTTCGCCGCCTTTATGCGCATGGCCGCACACGCATACCATCACACCGGGCAGATCATTTACCTCGTGAAAGAGCTCGAGAAGTCCAGGGCGGAATCTCCGCTTCGCAGGGCCTAGAAGAACGTCGACCTTGAAAGTGCTAGAATGTCGCCGTGGAACCGAGCGAAAAGGAACGAGCGTCGGCCCTGGCGGCCAAGAAAGAGATGGCGACTGCGGCGCTGATCATTGTCGGCTCCATGGTTCTCGTGTTTGTCGCAATCGCGCTGGTAGTGCTGATCGGCCACATTAAGATTTTCTAGATAATTCTCAACCCTCGATGCTTTCCTTCCGCGAATCGGCAATGCGGCTCGCGGACAATGCAAGGAACAATGTAAGATTCGGGTTCGTGCAACCCGCGCCGGTAAAGGAGCTAATCTCATGAGTGCCACCACGACGACAGGGACATCTTCCTCCCACATCGATGCCATCAAGGAAAAAGCTCGCCGACTGAGTATTCTTTCAATGATGGCCACCACCGCCGCGGGTTCGGGCCATCCGACGTCCTGCATGTCCGCCGCCGAATTGATGGCCGGGATTTTCTTCCACGCCATGAAGTTCGACGTCAAGGATCCGAACTCGAAAGATTCCGACCGCTTCGTGTTGTCAAAGGGCCATGCGGCCCCCGTGCTCTACGCGGCGCTCGCCGAATCGGGGGTTTTCCCCCTGTCGCGCTTGATGACGCTGCGCGAATTTTCAAGCGAGCTCGAAGGCCATCCCACGCCGCTGATTCATGGCGTCGACGCGGCCACCGGTTCGCTCGGACAAGGGTTTTCCGTCGCCGCGGGGCTGGCGATTGGCGCGCGGCTCGATCAAAGTCCCGCGCGCGTGTACGTGCTGCTGGGCGACGGCGAAATGGCCGAAGGGCAAATCTGGGAAGCGGCGGAGTTTGCCGGGCACTATCAGCTCGACAATCTGACCGTGATCGCGGATGTGAACGCGCTGGGCCAGAGCCAGCCGACGATGTACCAGCACGACATGGAAGTCTACAAGGAGAAATTCGAGTCCGAAGGATTCGCGACGGAAGTGATCGACGGGCACGACGTGGCCGCGGTGCTGGCGGCGCTCGATCGCGCGAAAGCAACCAAGGGCAAGCCGCAGGCGATTGTGGCGCGCACGGTGAAAGGCCACGGTGCCAGTTTCTGCGCGGGAAAGGAGCACTGGCACGGCAAGGCTTTCTCGAAGGACGAGCTTGCCACTGCCATCAAGGAAATCGGCGGGGAGCCCGTGGTTGTGCCGCCCGATCCCGGAAAAGCGTACACGCGCAAGACTCTGCCGATGCCGCCGGATTTTCCGGCGCTTGCCGCACCCGAGTACGAGGCTGGCAAGGCGGTGGCCACGCGCGAGGCGTACGGTTTCGCGCTGAAGCGGCTCGGCGGCGTGAACCCGCATGTGGTGGCGCTTTCCGGCGATGTGAAGAACTCCACGTTTTCGGAAATGTTCGGAAACGCCTACCCGGACCATTTCTTCCAGGGCTACATTGCGGAGCAAAATATGGTGAGCGTGGCGGTCGGTCTTGCGGCGCGCGGCAAAGTACCGTTTGCCGATACGTTCGCGTGCTTCCTTTCGCGCGCGTATGACAACGTCCGCATGGCCGCGATCAGCCGCAGCAACATCAATTTGTGCGGATCGCATTGCGGAGTGTCGATCGGCGAGGACGGACCTTCGCAGATGGCGCTGGAGGATCTGGCCTCTTTCCGCGCGGTGCACAGCTCGACGATTTTCTATCCGTGCGACGCGATATCGACGGAGCGGATTGTCGAAACGATGGCGCGCCGCCCAGGAATCAACTACATCCGGACTTCGCGTCCGAAAACGGCGATTCTTTATTCGAAGGACGAAAAATTTCCGGTGCCGGGCTTCAAGGTTCCGCGCAAGAGCGCCGAGGACCGCGTGACCGTGATCGGAGCGGGCATTACCGTCCACGAAGCGTTGAAGGCGGCCGACGAGCTGAAGAAGGCGGGCACGCCGATTCGCGTGATCGATCTCTACTGCGTGAAGCCGATCGACGGCAAGGCGCTGGCCGCGGAAATCGCCGGATCGGGCGGGCGGCTCGTGACCGTGGAGGACCACTGGCCGGAAGGCGGAGTGGGCGAAACGGTGCTCGGCGCGCTGGCGCAGGCAGGATCGGCGCCCTCGAAATATCGCATGCTCGCGGTGCGCAACATGCCGCATTCGGGAAAACCGGAGGAACTGGTTGACGCCTTCGGAATTTCCGCGCGTCACATTGTCGAGGCTGTGAAGGAAATCGCCTAGGCGTCAGCTCAACATTGTCTGGGTCGGACGGGCGGGTTACAGTTCCGCCGGCAAGATCCGCGAGACCAGGGCGTTAGCCCATCGAGCGCTTCGACTTTAAGTCTGTGAAATAATCTCCGATCAGTCGAATCACAAGGACAAAAGATTGCCTGAAAAAACGGTGCTGGTGGGAATGGTGCCCGACGTCGTGGTGCTCGATCTCGGCGACCAAGTTTCCTGGCTATCGAACGCCGGAAACTTGAAAATCGAATTCGACGCGGCGCGCTGCCCGTTTTCCTCTAACGTGTTCCAGGCGCCGCCTGGCGTCCGCCTCTCGAGCGGCTCGCTGCGCTCCGGCCTCACTCCCGGCTCATACAAATATCGTCTCTGGCTCAACGACGTAGCCGTCGGCCACGGCGAAGTGCTGCTCCGCGCGAAGTAACGCGGCTCGAAATCCGATCTTTGAATCGGTATGGAAGCCGGTGGTTCTTGAATCGCTCTCAAACGTCGCCTTTGCTAGCCCGCGGATTTCTCGCATTTTCGCTTTCTGCGATAAAATGGCCGCCAGCGAAGACATCGAAATTGTGAACCTGTGGATCGCGATTCTCGAGCCTCTTGTCTTTGACCGCGAAGGTATTCAAAGCGCGTGGAAAGTTATGGGACCGCAGACGCGAAAGCCCACTCAGGAGATTGCAAAAAGGCGAGGTTGGGAGGGCAACCTGCCTGTCAGAGGGGAAATTTGAGATCTATGGGCCTGCGCTCGAACGGGAAAGAGCTGACCACCAGAGGCTTAGTCGCCAGCGACGGTGGTGGCTGCCCGGTCGACCGGGCGTTCCTGGGCGACCGAGTCGGCCAGGACGCGGCGGACGGGGGCTAGCATGGAGGCTGGTACTGGGCGCTCGCGCGGGACGCCGAGCTCAGCTACCTTGCGGGGAAATTCGCGGCGGCGGTCGAGACCCAGGCCGAATTCCTTCAGCAGGTCGCCCGTAAGATTCGGGTCGTCGGTGCGTTCGACGCCCCAGAAGCGGAGACGGGCTTCGTTCTTCTGCAGCAGCTGCAGCGATTCCTCAAGCTTCTTCATGGCGGCGTTAAACGAGGACGCCAGGAAATAGACCGGGAGCATCCAGCCGCTGCGGTGATTGTTCGATTCCCGTCCGTTGCCGGAATCGCGAGTGGCTGGGGCGAAAACCGCCCGGACGCGGACATTATATTTGCCATTCTGGTTGCGCTCGATGGCGCAGAGATATTCGTTGGCGCTCTTGGTTGGCATAACGTTCTTCAATTTTGCATTTCCCGAAATCACCCCAAAGGCCGGCTGAACGGCCCCGACGCGGGCCTCCCTGCTGCCCGGCGCGACGATTTCGAGCCGGTTGGTCTTCGATCGCTTCGTTGGCATTAGAGCGCTCCTCGATGTGGGTGCTACGCGCGTGTTGCCAAGACCTCTCAGGCCGGGAAGGAGTTCGCCTGATCTTCGGGCCCCGCTGGCTACAGGGCAGGCGCTGCGGATGACATGATTCTAGCCAATGGTTCGATGCGGGGCAAGGGGGGAGCGATGGATTTTGTAAGTGCCGCACTATCAGAATCTTAGAAGATTCCGCAGGCAGCGCGACGGATGAACTTGGCACGAAAAGGCCGAGGAAGAGACAACAGCCGACGCTACATTTCAGCTGGCGCTGGTGGCGCGGCTCTCCACTTCGGTGTTGATGTTTAGCTTGCCTTCTTTTTTCAGGCGGTTGATCAGGTCGGTGTGGAAGGCGTCGAAGGCTGCATTTTGCTTGGTTTGCAGGAGCTGCTGCTGGATGTCGTCACGCTGCTTGGCCAAATCGTCGGGATTGGGCACTTCGCGGGCGATGGTGCGGAAGACCACCCAGTTCTCGCCGCTTAGGACGGGGCCGCCAACTTGCCCGTTGGCCATTTTGAACGCTTCGGCGAGCTGCTTGGCGGTGCCTACGTCGGGAACGGAGCCGCCGCGGGCGAACGAATCCGACGTTTTCACGGTCAGATCGAGCGATTTGGCGACCTTGGCGAGATCTTCGCCGGATTCGGCTCGTTTGGCTAGCTCCGCGGCCCGGGAACGGGCGAGGTCGATCGATTTTTCCTTCTGATAGTCGGCGAGCACACGATCTTTGACCTCGTCGAGCGTAGCCTGATGTGCCGGGACGATGTCCTTGACGGTAATGATTACGAAGCCGCTGTCGACCTGGATCGGCTGACTCAGCTCTCCGGAATGAAGGCTGAACAGAACCTGATGCAGCTCGGGCGAATTGCCGAGCGGGAGGATCGGGTCGCTGATCGCCACGGGCGGCGTGTCGCCGACCTCCAGATTGAATTTCTTGGCGAGATCGTCGATCGATTGGCGGTCGGACTGGCGGACGGCGGCGGCCATTTGATTGGAGATGTCGTCGGCCTCGGCGTTGACCTTCTGGTCGAGCACCGGTTGAAGGATGGAGTCGCGAACTTCTTCGAAGGTCTTCGTATGGGCGGTTTCGCGATCGAGAACTTTGATGATGTGGAAGCCGTATTGAGTCTTTACCAGCTCGGAAATCTGGCCCTTCGGCACACTGAAGGCGGCCTGCTGGAATTCAGGGACGGTCTGACCGTCGACGATCCAGCCGAGGTCGCCGCCTTTGGGCTTGGTGGCGTCGTCCTCGGAGTATTTTTTCGCTAGATCCTCGAAATTGGCGCCGTGCTTAGCTTGCTTGAGGACGTCCTCGGCCTTCTGTCGGATTTCAGCGGTTTCGGCGTCGGTCTTACCGATGGTCTTGAAGAGGATATGCTCGACGTGAACGCGGTTCTCGACTTTGTATTCGTCGATGTGCTGATTGTAGTAGGCGCGGAGAGTATCGTCGTTGACCTGCGTGCTGGCGCGAAGCTTCGAGAAGTCCAGCAGGGCGTAACGGCCGGAGCGGCGCTCCGGCATCTGGTATTTCGCGGAATTTTTCGCGAAGTAGGTGGTCAGATCGGCGTCGCTCGGGTGAATCGTGGCGGCGAGGTCCTGCGGCTTTATCACGACGTAGTCGATCTTAATCTTGTCGTTGCGCCACATGAATTCCTGGGCGATTTCCTGCGGAGTGACGGTGATGCCGTCGGTGACCATCTCGCGGAATTTTTCCTGGAGCATGGCGTCGCGCAGGACGCTTTCAAACTGCTCAACCGACATCTGATAGCGCGACTCGACTTCGGCGGGGTAGCGGTCGCGCAGCCATGTGCTGCCGGACCAGGCCGTGGGCAGAAGCTCCTTGATGCGTTCGGTTTGCTCCTCCGGCGTAACGCGGATGCCGAGGCGGTCGGCTTCGTACTCGAGGGCGCGCTGGAAGATCATTGAGTCGAGGACTTGTTTCTTGTACACGGGCGCGAGCATGGGGGGGACCTGCTGATTGCGCATGTCCTGCTCGTATTCCTGCTGGAAGTCTACAAGGGTGATGTTCTGGCCGCCGACGCTGGCGATGGTATCGGGGGAGGCCTGGTCGGTGGTGCCGTTCATCAATCCGGGGATGAGGGTGATCACCATGGTGAAGATGATGATGCCGAGGATCACGGCCATGGTGATTTTGACCCAGCGGTTGCGGTCCAGATCCCGCTGTTGGATGCTCTTCAACATTTAGGAGTGCGGCCTTTCGTTCATGGGTGTACTGAGGAATTATAGAGGCTGGGAGGCGGAAACCCAAATCGAAATGGGGCCGGCGCGGGTGCGAGGCGCGTTTGGGCGACGCCGGGGTCAGCAGGGGACGATTTTTTCGCGGCCTTGGATGACGCGCCTTGTGGCGTTGCGGGAGTCGACTACCAGCGTGGCGTTGTGGACGATGGCTTCGTAGTCGTAGCTGGAGTGATCTGTGGCGATCAGTACGCAGTCGTAGCCGGCAATCGTTTCCGGGCTCAGCGCGACCGAGTGCTTGTGCGAGAAATCGTAGTGCCGCATTTTGTGGAGCTTCGGGAAGTATGGGTCGTTGTAGTCGATCACCGCACCGCGCTCGGTTAGCAGTTCGAGGAGCTTGAGCGAGGGAGATTCGCGGAGGTCGTCGACGTCTTTCTTGTACGCTACGCCGAGGAGCAGGATTTTCGAGCCTTTGATGCTTTTTTGACGCTCGTTGAGCGCGGTAGCGACGGCGTTGACTACGTGGTAGGGCATTTCGGTGTTGATTTCGCCGGCGAGCTCGATGAAGCGCGTGGAGAAATCGTACTCGCGGGCTTTCCAGGATAAATAGTACGGATCGACAGGGATGCAGTGGCCGCCAAGGCCGGGCCCGGGATAGAACGGCATGAAGCCGAAGGGCTTTGTGGCGGCGCTGTCGATGACTTCCCAGATGTCCAGGCCCATGCGCAGGCAGAGCTGCTTGAGCTCATTGACCATGGCGATGTTCACGCAGCGGAAAATATTCTCCATGAGCTTGACCATTTCGGCTGCGCGCGTGGAGGTGACCGGAACGACCCTCGACACGATCTGAGCGTAAAGGCCCGCTGCGGCGCGGCCGCTGGGCGGGTTAATGCCGCCGACGACTTTGGGAATTTGCGCGAGGCCGAACTGTTTGTTGCCGGGATCTTCGCGTTCGGGCGAGAAGGCCAGATAAAAGTCGGTGGCCACTTCCTTGCCGCCGGCGCCGGAATCGATCGGGCAGCGCAGGCCGCCGGCCTCGAGGATCGGCAGGACAAGCTCTTCGGTAGTTCCGGGGTAGGTGGTGCTTTCAAGCACGATGAGCTGGCTGCGCTCGAGATTCGGTGCGATGGCCTTGGCGGTGTTGACGACGTAACTGAGGTCGGGCTCGCGGCGCTCGTCGAGCGGAGTGGGGACGCAGATGAGAACGGCGTCCATGGCGCGGAGTTTGCTGAAATCACTCGTGGCGCGGAATTTTTTCGCCACGATGTGCCGGCGGATTTTTTCCGCGGGAATGTGCTGAATGTAGGACTGGCCGGCGTTGAGCTTGTCGACTTTCGACTGGTCGAGATCGAAGCCCGCGACCCGCTGGCCGACGTCGGCAAAACGGAGAGCAAGCGGCAGGCCGACGTAGCCGCACCCAATGATTCCGATTTGAATGTCTTTGCCGGCGAAAAAGTCGGGCGCCCGATCCGTAGCCATCGGAGTCAGTCTACCGAATTCAGGCGAATCGTGCGCGGGCAATCAATTCGTCTGGGTGGATTGCGAGAGCAGCGATTTGATTTCGTCCGCGTGCGGGTAATTGGGACTGATTTTGAGCGTGTACTCGAGCTGCTTTTTGGCCATGGCGAGGTTATTTGTTTTTTCGTAAGCCAGGCCTAGATGGTAGTGGAACGTGGGATTGTCAGGATTCTCGTTGACCGCTTCCTGCAGAGTATCGATCGCGGAGCTGTAAACGCCCTGGCGGTAGTAGGCCCAGCCGAGAGTGTCGGCGGCGCTGGGCACATTCGGCATGCCCTTGCGTGCGGTTTGGGCGAGCGACAGTGCTACGTTGATATTGCCCTCATGCTCGAGCATCAGATACGCCAGGTTATTCGCGGCGATTGCGTAGTTGGGCTGAGCCTGCAGGGCCTGCTGGTACGTGTCCTCCGCTTTCTGCCAATCGCCGCGGGTTTCGAACAGGCTGCCGAGGAAAATATAGCTGCGGACATCGCGCGGGTTGCGCTGAATCGCCTGCTGATAGTTCGTGATCGCCTGGTCCGCCGAACCTTGATCTGCTTCGGAGCGGGCGAGGAACAGGTATGCCGTCGTGTTGTTTGGATCGACGTCTACGGCTTTCTGGAACGCGGCTTGGGCGGCGGCGCGATCGGAGTTCTGTGATTCGGCCTGGCCGAGGAGGACGTACAGGTTGCTACTAGCCGGAACTTTCGAAATTTGACCTTGGACTCGGCGAAGAGCTTGCTGCGGCTGTTTGCGCTGGAGATCGATGTTGACGAGACCCGTGAGGGCATCGACCGCGGAGGGATTGAGCGCGAGGGCTTGCGAATAGGCTTTCGCGGCATCGTCGAATTGTTTTCGGGACATACGCAGGGCGCCGAGCCGCGTGTAGGCTCCCGCATCTTGGGGGGCCTTGGCGATGGCTGTGTTCAAATCGGACTCAGCGCCGGCGGTATCGCCTTTCGCTTGGAGGGCTTCGGCGTGCCAGACGTACCCTTCGGCGGACTGGGGCTCAAGCTTGGTGAGCTGCGAGCTGCTGTCAGCGAGAAGAGCGGTGTCGCCTTCGCGAGCGGCCAGGAGCGCGAGGGCGCGTTCGGGTTCGACCATGTTGGGGCGAAGGCGCTCGGCCTGGGCCCATTCTGTTTGCGCCAGACCGTAGTTGGAAACGCCGGCGTATGCGAGACCGAGACGATAATGAGCGGCGGGATTATCGGGCGCAGCTTTGACGGCTGCTTCCAGAATCGGCACGGCGTCGGCGGGTTTGCCCTGACGAGTGAGAATATTGCCGTGAATGACCATCGCGTCGATATCCTGCGGCGAGGCCTTCAGGAGCTGGTCATCCAATTTCGCGGCCTCGTCGAGACGATTCTGGCTGATGAGAACCTCGGCGTACGTTTTTGCGATGCGGGCATCCTTCGGGTGGTCGGCGTGAAGCGAGGCGTACTCCGCAGAGGCTTTGTCAACCTCTCCCTGCACCAAATAGAACTCGCCGAGAATGGCATAGCCTGCAGGATTGTCCTTGAGCGCTGTCTTGGCATCGCGCAGCGACTGCTCGGCAAGATCTTTTCGGCCTTCCGTCAAATACAGTTTCGCCAGAGTCGCACGGACCATGGGATCTTGCGGCGAAGTGGAGGCGGCGGCTTGAAATTGTTTTTCAGCGTCGGGAAAACGGTTTTGACGCGCGAAGAATTGGCCGTAGGAAATGAGCGCCGAGGAGGACTTCGGGTCGAGCGAAATTGCTTTTTGAAAGTTCTTGTCAGCGGAAACGAGATCTTTGTTTTGCTCCTGGAGCTGGGCGAGAAAAAGATAGGAAGGGCTGCGATTGGGATCCATCTGGATGGCCTGCTGCGCTTCCTGGATGGCGGTGGGGACATCCCTCTGCTCAGCGTCAGCGCCTGCGAGCAGGATTTCGGCGTCCGGGCTTTGAGGGTTGTCACGCAAGACTGCTTCGGCGTGTTTGCGGGCTTCTGTGGCGTTGCGTCCGGCCAGCAGAAGATCACCGAGGTCGATTTGCGCTTTGGCGTCGGCGGGATCGATTTCAACTGCAGCGAGCAATTCCGGGTAGGCGCCGCGGTAGTTGCCAAGGTGCAGGAAACTCTCGGCCAGGCCCCGGTGCGCTTCGGCGAATCTCGGATCGATCTGGAGGGCGTTCTGGTACTCGATCACCGCTTCGCGATATTTGCCCTGCTGCAAGTAGGAGGCGCCTTTATCAACATAGTTCCTCTTCTGCACTTGAGGGTCGCGTTTGCAGCCCGCCGCCAGACACAAAACCAACGAGGCACCAATGAACCAGGCTACAGGAGCCTTCATCATTCCTCCACGATGCTGACCTCGAACTCGGGCGCCGCAGGTCGCCCACGAATGATTGAGCAATCCAGCGCCCGCGAGCAGACGAGAGTCGTCTAGAGGCTGCATGAAGCCATAAGATTCTCACAATCAGTTACTTCTGCAAATCCACGGTCTGCCTCATTCATCCCTATCGCAGTCCGAACTGAGCAGGAAACCCCGATTCTCCGAGCGGTGTGGAATAGTCTTTCCACACTTGGGTATCGCGGGGATAATAAATCCCCATCTCCGAGCCTTATATTACCGCTGATTTTAAATGGTTTACGTGCACAGTACTATTTAAGTCCTTTATTTTCTGGGCCACCGAGCGGCAGGGCAAGTAATTTACCCTTTCGTGGAAGCTGCGTGGGACTCAACGCCCATATGCGCGCCTAAGAGTCTAGGGAGCTCTCTTGAATTAAGATGCTTATAATTATGGAGTTACGTAGATTTATGGGCTTTTGTACCGCAATCAGGATGCTGGCATCCTGGGTGCAAACTCAAGAACGAAGGCGAAGTGCGCCGTATCTCCGTTGCACGCACTGGAGCCTCACGTGAGCCAAGATTGGTGACCTCGACAAACATGCTGGAACGAGCGCTGAACCAGCCCGAAACGGGCTTTGTTTCCGGCTTGAGCCCGGCGACGCGATCGCTTGAAAGCATGATCGGCGAAATTGCGTCGACCAACATTCCGGTGCTGCTGATCGGGGAAAGCGGGACCGGGAAGGAAATGTACGCGCACCTCGTTCATCGGCTTTCCGACAACCGCGACAAGCCGCTGGCAAGGATTTCTTGCGGCGCTGCAGACGCATCAAGTTTCTTGGCAGAACTTGGTCTGAACGCGAGCGGCAGGAATGGAGCGGCGAAAACCGAATTCGGCACGGTGTTTTTTGACGAGGTCAGCGAGCTCGATCCCGCTTGCCAGCGCAACCTGCTGTGCGCACTGCCCGATGGCGACGGCTCAAGAAGCGCAGGGCTGTTAACGGCGCGGGTCGTTGCGACGACGAGCCGAAACCTTGACGAGGAGATACGAGCCGGGCGTTTTCGGAGGGAGCTTTACTATCGGATCAACGGGGTCTGCCTGCGGCTGCCTCCGCTGAGAGAACGCAAAGAGGATATCCCGCTGCTCACGGAATATTTTCTGACCAAGCAGGCCGGAAAACTCGGGCGCCAAAGGCCGACGATCAGTCGACGCACTCTCGATCGATTCACGGAATATTCCTGGCCGGGCAACGTTCGTGAATTGGAAAACGCGGTCATGAAGCTGGTGGCGCTAGGCGACGAGAATCGAGTGGTTGCGGAGTTGGCCTGGGAGATTCCGGCGACGCGAGCGGCCGAAACAGGTGGCAACCATGGCCATTCATTGAAAGCTGCGGCCCGAGCTGCGTCGCGCGGAGCGGAGCGTGAATTGATTTTGGAAGCGCTCACGCGAACGCGCTGGAATCGGAAACGAGCTGCGCAGGCCCTGCAGATCAGCTACAAATCGCTGCTGTACAAATTGAAGCAAATCGGGATCGTGGATTCAAGCGGCAGTTGAGACGGGAGAACCAGATGTTGAACTTAATGAAACTGGCGGCATTAATCGTCGTGACCGCGCTTGTTTGCGCCGCGAGCGCACAGGAGAAACCGGAATCGAACCAGCCGGCACAGACTGCTGCGAACGGCGGGGCGCACAAAGCGGCCACGTCGGATCCGAACTACGTGATCGGCGGGCAGGACGTGCTGGACATCAGCGTGTGGAAGGAAGCCGAACTGACGCGGACCGTTCCGGTGCGACCAGATGGCAAGATTTCGCTGCCGCTGCTGAACGACGTGCAAGCCGCGGGACTCACACCGACGCAGCTGGCCGAACAGATTACCGAGAGCCTAAAGAAATATGTGACGGACCCGCAAGTCACGGTGATCGTCTCGCAGATCAACAGCCAGCGTATCTACATACTTGGCGAAGTGACCCGTGCGGGCGCCTACCCACTGTTGCCGAATATGACCTTGCTGCAGGGGCTTTCGAGTGCGGGCGGGTTCACGCAGTTTGCTAATTTGAAAAAGATCTACATGTTTCGGACGGAAAAAGGCATGCAGGTGAAGTACCCGTTCAATTACAAAGATGTTATCAACGGGAAGGCGACTGACCAAAACGTCGTGTTGAAGGCCGGCGACACGATCGTGGTGCCATAGAGGAGATCATGAGAGCGTTGTCCAGCATTGTCGCGGGCATTTTGTGCACAGTGGCTCTCAGTGCGCCTGCACTGCGTGCACAACCGCAGGCACAGGACCAAAGCCAGCAACAAACGCCCGATCAGACGCAGCAACAGACTCCGGCCCCGCAGGGTCCGACTCAACCTGCTGCACCAATTCCCGCATATCGTTCGCCGCTGGCCGGCGCCGCGAACAATGAAGACGAAGACACGAGCACCGAGATCACGCCGGACAATCGTTCCCTGACGGGTGTCCTGCCTCTGGGGCTGGGAATGCCAAACGAGCACAGTTATTGGCAACCGCGTTTCGATGTTTCTGCCACGGTCGATTCGAATCCGACTGAGACGACGGGCAAAACGTCGTGGGACGCCTGGACGTCGCTGTCTGGCGGAGTGAACGTTCACAAGATTTCAGCGAATAACGATCTGGAGCTGAACTATGTGGGCGGTGGAGAAATCTCGAGCGACTCCAGCGTCAGCAATGGCGTGATTCAAGAATTAGTGTTTACTGACAAAATTACATTTCACCGATGGGCATTAACGTTTGTGGACGAGACAGCCTACCTGCCGGAGTCATCGTTCGGGTTCGGCGGTCTGCCCGGAGGCGGTTCGTTGGGCGGAGGACTTGGGACGCTGGGCCCCGGTCAATCGTTTCTAGTGGGACGAGGACAGAACCTCGGGAATACAGTCGACGCAGAAGCTGACGTGCAGCTAACGCCGCGGGGTTCGCTCACGTTTGTGGGTGGCTATTCGTTACTCGATTACTTCGACAGCGATTTACTGAACTACGGCACAGTGAGTGCGCGGGCCGGGTACAATTATCAGCTCGACCGCAAGGATACTCTCGGTTTGTCTTATACCTTCAGCGACACCAATTACAGCAATTTCGATCAATCAATTGTCGCTCATACGTTTCAGGTGTCCTATGGGCGCCGCGTCACCGGCAGGCTGGCATTTCAGGTTGCGGCCGGTCCGGAAGTTGTGAGCCTTACGATGCCGATAACGACAGGGACAACCGGGAGCGGTGGAACGGGGGGCACTGGCGGGACAAGCACCGGGCCAACGACCAGTCTGTACTGGTCACTGAGCACAAGTATGACGTACGCGCGGGGTCGCACGTCGTATCAGGTCGGTTACAGCCATGGCATTTCGGCAGGATCCGGCGTCCTGGCCGGCTCGGACACAGATCAGGTGAGCGGTTCGATTACGCGACAAATGACGCGGAAATTTTCAAGCGGAATCACAGGAGGATATTCGCGCAACCAGGGGCTGGCGGTGTTCGGAACGACGAGCACGACTCCGAGTAGCCAGACGTTTGACTACTGGTTCGTCGGCGGCAATTTTTCATATCCCTTAGGGCGCACGCTGGCCCTTACCTTTACGTATCAACTTCAGTACCAGGATTCTGGAACTGCTTTCTGTATTGGCACACCGTGCGCGTCAAGCTTGACGCGCAACATGTTTTCAGTAGGACTGGACTGGCTCGATCGACCGCATCGGTTCTAGGCAAACTGGAGGCGTGTTGCGGGCAAGGCACGGATGGACTGCTATACGCGGAAACGAGGATAGAATGACGCAGCGTGAATTAACACCGGCGGATTATCTGGCGATGCTTCGCCGACGATGGGTTCTGATCGCGGCATTCGCAATTGTCGCTCCGCCCCTGGCTTATACGGTTTCACTCGTGTTGCCGAACCAGTATATGTCTCAGACGCTGGTGCTCGTGCAGCAGCCCACGGTTCCTTCGGAGTTCGTGAAGCCGGTTGATACGACCGATATCAGCCAGCGACTTGCCAGCATGCAGCAACAGATTCTGAGCCGCTCACGACTGGAACCGATCATTCGGCAATTTGGATTGTATCCCAAGGATATCAATCGAGTTTCAATCGACGATCTCGTTGGGCGACTGCAGAAAGCGATCGAGGTCACTCCCGTAAGACCGATGGAAGAAACTCAGTCCTCCCATTTGCCGGGCTTTTTCGTCAACGTGACGCTCGACAGTCCCCGAAACGCCCAGCAGGTGTGCACCGCGATCACTTCGATGTTTATCGAGCAAAGTCTTTCCGTACGCCAGCAGCACTCCGAGGATACGACATCGTTCCTCTCTCAACAGCTGGCGGATGCTAAAACCCAACTCGACGAGAAAGATGCCGCGCTGGCAGCATTCAAAATGAAACATAGCGGCTCGTTACCGGATGAGGAACAGACAAACCTGAATCTGCTGACATCGCTGACCTCTCAGCTCGATTCAGCAACGCAGGCACTCGCTCGTGCCCAGCAGGACAAAAGTTTTGCCGAGTCTCAATTGACGCAACAGGTAGGCGCTTGGCAAGCGACGCAGGACGGACATAGTCCGGACTCGATCGAGCAACAGCTGGCAATTTTGCAAACCCAGCTTGCGAATTTGGAAGCGCGATATACGAACGATTATCCGGACGTGATCAAAACGAAAAACGACATTGCCGCGCTGAAGCAACGAATTGCGGAGAATGGTGAGCCGAAAGCCCCCACGGACAATAAGCCTCAGAGGCTACTGGCGGAGCCCGCTCAAATAACACAGCTGCGGGCGCAGATTCATACATACGATCAAGTGATCTCCGAGAAAACGAAGGAGCAAGAAGAGATCAAGCAGCAAATAAGACTGTACCAAGACCGCGTCCAATCGAGCCCCATCGTCGAAGAGCAGTACAAGGAACTGACGCGAGGATACGAGACCGCTCTTGAATCCTACAATGACCTGCAGAAGAAGCAGGGCGAATCCGAGATGGCAACGGAGCTAGAACGCCAGCAAGAAGGCGAGCAATTTCGCGTGCTGGACCCAGCCAATTTGCCAGATAAACCTAGCTTCCCGGATCGCACGAAGTTTGTCCTGGGTGGGCTGGGTGGAGGGCTGGCCTTGGGGTTCGGCTTGGCGTTCCTATTGGAGATGCGGGACACGTCGTTGCGGACGGAACGCGATGTCGAATTTGTCTTGCGATTGCCGGTACTGGCAATGGTTCCTGAAATTGGTCTGATGACCGCAAAGGCGGCGAAACAGATATCCATTGCACCCGACACCAAATCGAGCCTGCAATGGGGCTCCGGAGCCTAAGGGAAACATGTATCAGAGATTCTTTGGGCTCAAAGAGAGCCCGTTCAACGTCAATCCGGATCCGCGCTATCTGTATCTGACCAGACAGATACAGGAAGCGCTGGCCGGGCTGACCTACGGCATTCAGAACCGCAAAGGCTTCATCCTTTTGACGGGTGAGGTCGGCACCGGCAAGACGACGCTGCTCAATCGCCTGCTCGACTGGCTGCACGGGCAGAGGATGGCGACGGCGTACATTTTCAATTCGCGACTGGAAGTGGATCATCTCTTCGATTACATGATGGCGGATTTCGAGATACCGTGCGAATCCCGTGAGAAAAGCCAAGTGTTGTTGCGACTGAACCAGTGGCTGCTGGAGCGATATCGAGGGGGTAAGACGGCTGTGCTGATCGTAGACGAGGCCCAGAACCTAGCGCCCGAGGTGCTGGAAGAGATTCGTCTGTTGACGAATCTCGAGACGTCCACGGAAAAACTCCTCCAAATCGTACTGACGGGGCAGCCAGAGCTTGAAGAGAAACTCAAGATGCCATCGCTGCGGCAGTTGCGACAGCGCATCACTTTACGCTGCCACACTGCGCCCTTGTCGCTTGAAGAGACCTTCGGATATATCGCCGAACGATTGAGAATCGCGGGCGCGAGCGGCGAGCCGATTTTTTCAAAGGAAGCGATACAGACAGTGCATACGTATTCTCAGGGGATTCCGCGCGTGGTGAACCTGCTCTGCGAACATTCCATGATCAATGCTTATGTGGACAGCCTGAGGCCCGTGCCGGCACACATGGTTGAGGAAGTGGCACGCGAATTCCAGCTCGACGAGATTGCGCCGATCGCTGGGGCGGGACCTTCCAACGGAGCCCAACAAACCGCGAAAACCCAGGCATTGTTGGAAAATTTGGATGAATTGTTGGGGCGATTGCGCCAAGTAAACGTTGTGCCTACACGTGAAAGGAAATCATGAGCCGCATCCACGAAGCGCTTAAGAAGGCCGAACAAGAACGCGCGAACGTCCAAGGGGCGACCGCCGATGCCGCCGCGTTTCCCTCGGAAGGTTTGCCGGCCGCTCTACCGGCGGCGGAAACGTGGCTCAGCCGAGATCCTCAAATCGGGGCAACCCCAACTTCAGAGGCGGCGGAGTTCCAGAGTGATTTTCTGCGGTTCGATGATTTGCGCACCCGCTGCGCGCATCCCACATGGCATTTGGATCCCAACGTCAATGTGTTCTTCAATCCGAACCTGAGCGTCCACGGCGCCGAGCAGTTTCGGACGTTGCGATCGCGGCTTTATCAACTACGCGCGAATCAGCCGCTGCGGACCTTGCTCGTGACGAGTTCCGTACCAGGCGAGGGGAAGACGTTTGTGACGACCAATCTGGCACAGGCGATCGTTCGCCAGCCCGATCGGAGAGTGCTGATTATCGACGCTGACTTGCGATGCGCCCGCTTGCATCTGCCGCTGGGCGCTCCCACGTCGCCCGGCTTGACAGATTATTTGCGAGGCGAAGCGGACGAGATGGCGGTGATCCAACATGGACAGGAAGGAAACCTCTGTTTCATTGCGGGCGGAAACGAGGTCACCGACCCGAGCGAGCTGCTTTCCAATGGCCGGCTGCGCAAACTCCTTGAACGCGTTACGCCGGTTTTCGATTGGGTAATTTTGGACTCTCCGCCATGCGTTCCGGTCGCCGATGCGAACATCCTCGCCGATATATGTGACGGTGTGCTATTGATTGTTCGCGCTGCGTCCACGCCTTCGGCAGTTGCTGAGAAAGCGCGCCAGGAACTGCAAGGGAAGAACGTTGTCGGTGTGGTGCTGAACGCGGTTGACGAAGCCGGGATGTACGGCTCAGGTTACTATCAGGCGTACGGGTACGGCTACTACGGTAATGGCGAATCGAAGAACTCCCCGGCTCCGGCGGCAGCCTCCTAAGGTCGCAAACCCTCAAGTTCTCGTGGTCGTTACCTGAACTCAGGTTTCGACGACCGCTAGAAACTCTCGATCTCCCGATGCGCGCTTGAGTTCTCTTTGAGGCCTGAGATTCTCTCTCAGGGTTCTCAAGTTGAGACGCCGAGAGCGCAATCGGCCGCCACTCTTCGTCACGGAGCCACCGCCTAACCGAGACGCTCGGACTTCCAGCCCGACACAACGGCACGCACGCACGAGAGAAACCAGCGTGTAACCGGCTAATTACACTGAGGATAACCAAGACTTATCGCAAGCATCAGTAGTTTCTGGTATAGGGCTCGAGCGGTGAGGAAACACGTTGGCAAATCATGGTAAGTGTTTTCACTCACTTTAGGGGGCTGCGGCGGTTTGTAATCGAGCGTTCAAACAACCAGTGATGGCAGATGGCCTAAGTGGCTTGTGCTTAGCGAGTTACTCGACATCGGGCGCGTGTACCGGCACGCACCACTGCCAGACAGTCTGGCACCCGGCTTGCGACATGTACGGCAGCTGTCTGCTGCTTTTATGGCGGTAGCCTAGACGGACAGTGGTAATGCCAGCGACGATCGTCGGCCAAAGGGAGTCAGTGGCTCAAATATGAATCCTGCCCCGGACAACCAGAAATGGTTCGCACTTCAGGTCAGGACACGCTGGGAGGGTTCCACGGCGCTGCTGCTTTCCGGCAAGGGTTATCAGACCTTTCTTCCGACCTACAAGACGAGGAAGCGCTGGAAGGGTCGGGTCCGGGACGTCGAATCAGCGCTTTTCCCCGGATATGTTTTTTGCCAGTTCGATGCGCTGAAGCGCCTCCCCATTCTGGTGACGCCGGGCGTCATCTCCGTCGTCGGTCAGGGTCGAATCCCGCAGCCGGTAGAAGCCGGTGAAATAGCCGCCATCCAGACTATCGTATCTTCTGGTTTTCGCGCCGAGCCTTGGCCCTTTCTTGAGCTCGGCCAGAAGATTCGGATCGAGCAGGATGTTCTGCAGGGCTTGGAAGGAATCCTTGTCAGTTTCAAGGGGACTCATCGCATCGTTGTGTCTGTCTCCCTTCTTCGCCGCTCGATTGCATTGGAGATTGATCGCTCGTGTGTGAAGCCACTGATTCCAGCTGGGGCGGGAGCTCGTGAGGCGGTTCCGTCTCATCCGCTGTTCCAACGAGTGATTGCCTAACTTGTAGTTTGAGTCGCGGGACGAACGAGGAACGGATCTACAGAAAGAAAAAATGGGAAACCTGAAACTATCGCTGAGAACAGAGAAACCGCAGCAAGCGAACGGGCGGCCGATGTTGTCGCGAATCGCTCCTTTGGCTTCCAGACGCGATGAAATCCTTGGGGAACAGACCTTGCATGCGATGCTGACGCTGGAGCGCCGTCGCGCGGAGCGTTCGCGCAAGCCGTTCGTCCTGATGTTGCTCGACTCGCATGCGGTGCCGAAGAATGGGAACGGCGCGGGGTTCATCGAGGACCTGAAATCTGTGGTGTGCGAGGCCACACGGGAGACGGACCTGATCGGTTGGTACGAAGAAGGCGCGATCCTGGCTGTTATCTTCACCGAGATTAGCCTGGAGGGAAAGAATCCGATCACGGAAGTGCTGCACTCGAAAGTCGTGGCGGCGCTGCGTGAAAACCTCGACCACCGTCTGGCGCCCAAACTAGTCGTTACCGTCCACCTATTCCCCGAGAGCTGGGACCATCAGCGGCCCGATCGCGTTGCGGACCTCAAGCTTTATCCCGAACTTTCACGAAAAAATTCGGGAAAGCGGATGCCGCTGATCGTGAAACGCGTGATCGACGTTGTTGGAAGCGGAGCCCTGCTGCTTCTGATGAGCCCGATCCTGGCGGCCGTCGCGGTGGCGATCAAGCTCACGTCGAAAGGTCCCGTCATTTTCAAGCAGGAACGATTGGGGCAGTTCGGACGCCGGTTTGATTGCTTCAAGTTCCGCACGATGTCGGCGAACAATGATCCCAAGATCCATCGTGAATTCGTTCACAAGTTTATTGCCGGTAAATCGGACGTCGCAGGCGCGAGCGACGCAGAACCAGCGGTCTTCAAGATCACGAACGATCCTCGCGTAACGCCGATCGGACGATTTCTGCGCAAGACGAGCCTGGATGAATTTCCGCAATTCATGAACGTGCTGAAGGGCGACATGTCGTTGGTCGGCCCGCGGCCGCCCGTGCCGTACGAATTCGAAGTGTACGAACTCTGGCACCGGCGCCGGGTTCTCGAGGTGAAGCCGGGCGTTACGGGATTGTGGCAAGTCAGCGGACGCAGCCGGACATGCTTTGACGACATGGTCCGATTGGATCTTCGATATTCTCAGTCGTGGTCGATTTGGCTGGACCTGAAAATCTTGATCGCAACTCCACGCGCCGTCTTTACGAGTGAAGGCGCCTACTGAGACGCTCTCCGTCCGGGATTTCGGTTTTTCTTCTGAGTGGCAACGCCTGATTTTTTTCTCCGCAGACTGCAGAGGGACAATGATTCGAGTCGGTGTGATTGGCTACGGTTATTGGGGTCCTAATATCGTCCGAAATCTCCACGGATTGGATTCGACATGCGTGGAGATGGTGTGCGACATGAGTCCGAAGGCGCTGGCGCGGGTGCGGAAGGCGTATCCGAGCATCAAGACCTGTACGGACCCATCGGAAATCCTGACGTCGCCGACGATTGACGCGGTCGCCGTGATCACGCCCGTCTGGACCCACTACGATCTGGCGAAGAAAGCGCTTGAAAACGGCAAGCACGTTTTTGTCGAAAAACCGTTCACGTCGAATGCGCGCCAAGCCGAGGAATTAATCGAGCTCGCGGCGCGAAAAAAGTTGACGATCATGGTGGACCACACGTTCTTGTTCACCGGGGCGGTTCGCAAGATCGTCGAATTAACCGAAAGTGGCGCGCTGGGGGATCTCTACTACTACGACTCGCTTCGCGTCAATCTGGGACTGTTTCAGCATGATGTCAGCGTGATTTGGGATCTGGCGCCGCACGATCTTGCGATCATGGATCATGTGATCAAGGGCGAGGCGGAGGCGGTGGTCGCGACGGGCGAGCGACATTTGAATGGTCTGGAAGACGTCGCTTTCATGACCATCTACTACCCGGGAAATGTGATCGCCCACATCAATGTGAACTGGCTTTCGCCAGTGAAGATTCGCATGACGATGATCGGCGGCCAGAAAAAAATGCTGGTGTGGAACGATCTGGTGGCCGACGAGAAGATCCGGCTCTACGACAAAGGCGTGGAGATCACCTCAGGCGACGGAATTCGCGACCTCCTGGTGAGTTATCGCACCGGCGATATGTGGGCGCCGCAGGTACAACAGTTGGAAGCTTTGCACGTGGAACTGGATTATTTCGCCGACTGCATCCTCAACAACAAGCTTCCCTTCAACGATGGCCTCGCGGGTCTGCGAATCGTGCGAATGCTGGAAGCCGCCGATGTGTCGCTCCAAAAGAGAGGAGAGTTGGTACGCCTGTGAATGAATTCCGCTCCATCGCGCCGTCCGTGAAGCTGGGACGGGACGTGAAGCTGTCGCAATTCATCAATCTGTACGGGTGCGAAATCGGCGACGAAACGAAAATTGGTGCATTCGTCGAGATTCAGAAGAATTCCAGTGTCGGCCGTCGCTGCAAGATATCGAGCCACACTTTTGTGTGCGAAGGCGTGACGATCGAGGACAACGTCTTCGTCGGCCACGGTGTCACGTTCGTGAACGATTCCTATCCACGCGCAACGACCCCGGAAGGCGGACTGCAGACGGAAGCTGACTGGCACGTGGAGAAGACGCTCGTGAAGCGCGGAGCGTCGATCGGCTCCGGCTCGACGATTCTTGCGAATTTGACGATCGGTGAAAACGCGATCGTCGGAGCGGGAAGCGTGGTCACGCGGGACGTTCCCGCCAACACGATTGTCGCCGGCAATCCGGCAAAGGTTTTACGCCCCATACCAACTCCAGCAAAGGTGAACGGATGACACAGAACTCGAATATCCCATTTGTCGATTTGGTCAGTCTGCATCGCGAACTTGAGACCGAACTGGTGGATGTCTGCCGAAAAGCGATCCAGACGGCCGGATTCATCGGCGGACCCGAGGTCGCAGGTTTCGAACGCGAGTTCGCCGAATTCTGTGGGGCGAAGCACTGCGTCGGGGTGAACAGCGGAACCGATGCGTTGCGCTTTGCGTTGACGGCGGCTGGGGTACAGCCTGGCGACATCGTCCTCAGCGTGTCGCACACATTCATCGCGACGACCGAGGCGATCTCGCAGGCGGGAGCGCGGACGGAATTCATCGACATCGACGCCAAGAGCTTCAATATGGACCCGGAAAAACTCCGGACCTACTTGGAGCAGAATTGCGTCCTGGATAAGGCAACCGGCAAATACATGCACAAGAGACTTGGAAAGCCCGTTACTGCGGTCGTTCCAGTCCATTTGTACGGCCAGATGGCGGATATGGACCCGATCATGGAATTGGCCGAGCGCTACAAGCTGATCGTGATCGAAGATGCATGCCAGGCGCACGGCGCGGAGTATTTTTCGAAGAAGCAGAACCGCTGGCTCAAGGCGGGTTCGGTCGGGCGCGCTGCAGGATTCAGTTTTTATCCCGGTAAGAACCTCGGGGCATGCGGCGAAGGTGGGGCAATCACGACCAACGATCCCGAAGTCGCACGCAAAGCGGCCATGATTCGCGACCACGGCCAGTCGAAGAAGTATTACCACGATGTGGAAGGCTACAACGGCCGATTGGACTCCATGCAGGCCGGGATGCTGCGCGTGAAGCTGAAACACCTGGCGAAGTGGAACGAAGAGCGCCGGGCGAGCGCGCGTGTGTATGACGAACTGTTCAAAACGATGGGGGGCGCCGTAGTCGCTCCGGTCGAATCGGAAGGGTCGAAGTCGGTGTATCACCTGTACGTGGTGCGCACACCCTATCGCAATGAGCTCCAGAAGCACCTCAATGAAGCCGGCATCGGCACGGGAATTCACTACCCGATTCCAGTCCATATCCAGCAGGCCTACTCGTCTCTCGGTTGGAAGAAGGGCGATCTACCGGAGTCTGAAAAGGCCGGCGATCAAATCCTGTCGCTTCCCATGTTCGCCGGGTTGACGAAGGAACAGCAACAGCGCGTGGCGGAGAGCGTCGCTCAATTCGCGATGTCGACCACCTCCCGCTAACTTTGGCGGCTGCCCAACCGCGGCATTCCCCTCCAGCGATCCAACCTTGTCTCGACAATTCTTCTCCGGCGTAGAAGCGTTCGCGAATTCGCTCCTGAGCAAAGTATCCGCTCAGGAGCGAAGCGAGTCTCGCACGAACATCGACGTCCAGTCCGATGTTCGTGCGTTGAATTCGCTCGCATTGCGTTCGCTGGTTTCTCTTTTTAACGAAAAGGAACAGCTTTTCTCGCAGCGCGTCACTTTGGCGGAGGATGGCCTTCACTGGGATTATACGTCCCGTAAACGTACGATCTTCGCTCTACTCGGTCTCTATCGCCTGGCTGAGGCGGGCGGAAGGCAGCCGTTCGATTTGGCGTCCATTCGGGAGGCTGTTCTTCGGGACACGAGTTGGGTGAAAAAAGCCGGTGATTTGGGATTGCTGACGTGGTTCGTGGCGGAGTGCTTTCCGGAGCGGCTGGAAACGCTATTCGATCAATTTGATTTCGAGAACGCCCTGACGGTGTATCCGGATGGACACCAAGCGCGGACAACGGGCGTCGCTTGGTTTCTCGCAGGGATCGCCCATGCTGGCTTGGCTCGTCCTCAATCCTTGCCGGACCTTACGGACGCCGCTGTCGACGCCTACCGCATTCTCAAGGAGAACCAGAGCGAATCAGGCATCTTCGGTCATGCGGGGCTGCCGGGATTTCCACGAGAGACGCTCTTCCGCCGCCTGGGAACTTTCTCCGATCAGATCTATGCGATCCATGCTTTGTCGCTGTTCGCACGAGCATTCCAAGTGGAAGAACCGCTCGAAGCCGCTCTGAGCTGTGCAAACGCAGTGTGTTCCCTACAAGGACAGATGGGAGAATGGTGGTTCCTCTATGACAAGCGCACTGCGCGGGTAGTGACACAATACCCGGTGTGCTCGGCTCATCAGGACGGCACGGCGCCTTGCGGGCTGCTTGCCCTGGAAGAATCGAGCGGTCAGAGTTTTCAACGGTCGATATTCAAGGGCCTGGCGTGGATCGCGGGCGCAAATGAACTCGGAAATGATCTTCGAAATTCGGATCGCGCGCTGATTTGGGATGCGATCGGTCCCCGGCGCCGTCTGGCCAAGTATTGGGAATCGGCGCTGGGCTTTGTCCGCGCCAGCCGGAAAACGGGGCTCGAAAGCCTGACGGTGCAGTATGAGGCCCGGCCTGACCACTTCGGATGGCTTCTCTATGCGTTTGGCAAGTATGGTCTTGCGGACGGAACCTCGTCCGTCGTGCGCCAGGGAAGCTAACGAGGCCGCAGACCTCAAGCAATGCAAAACTTGCCCAGCTACGTGTTGATCACACCGGCCCGAAACGAGGCTAGTTTCATCGAACTCACGATCCAGTCTGTTGTTGCGCAGACGGCTCGGCCCCTCAAGTGGGTGATCGTAGACGACGCCTCGACCGACCGCACACCCGAGATCGTGAAGAGCTACGTCGCCGCGAATCCGTGGATCGAGCTTGTCCGGATGCCGGAGCGCCGGGAGCGCAGCTTTGCCGGCAAAGCGAACGCGATTAACGCGGGGCGCGAGCGATTGGGCGGCCTCCATTACGGCGTCATCGGCAATCTGGACGCCGACGTTTCTTTCGAACCAGATTATTTCGAGTTTCTGATGAACCGATTCGCCGAGAATTCCAGGCTGGGCGTTGCCGGAACAGCATTTCGGGAAGGCGATTTGTCGTATAACTATGAATTCGTCGGCACCGAACATGTGTCCGGGATGTGCCAGATGTTTCGCCGTGAATGTTTCGATGAAATTGGCGGGTATCCGGCGATTAAATCCGGCGGAATCGACCTGATCGCAGTGCTGAGTGCGCGGGCCAAGGGATGGGAAACCAGGACTTTTGTCGAGAAGACCTTCCTTCACCATCGCAGCCAGAGTGGCGCATCGCACACAGGGCTTCGCGAGCGGATCCACGCGGGACGCAAAGACTACTTGCTGGGAAATCATCCCCTATGGGAAATGTTCCGCAGCGTCTATCAGATGGGTCACAAACCCTACATCATCGGTGGGTTCCTAATGCTGTGCTCGTATACGTGGAATCTGTTGTCGCGTGTTAAGCGAACGATTCCAGAAGAACTGATGGTATTGCGGCGACGCGAACAGATCGCAAGATTGAGGGCGATTGTTCAGCGCCGAATTCCGATCGCCTCTTCTCCGAATCGTCTTGGATAGGCGTCTGACCAGCGATGACCACTGACATTCAAGCCGTGACAAGAGTTGGAGCCAGCGCTGATGCGGTTTTGCCTGGTCATGAGACCGTTTTCTCCGGCGATTTCATCATTGGCCGCGATGATCTGATATTGATAACGGGAGCGAGCGGTTTCATCGGGTCGCGTGTGGTCCGGCGCCTTCTCAGCCTGGGATTTCGCAACATCCGCTGCTTCGCCAGGCCCTCCAGCAACGCAAAGCGCGTCGCAGAACTAACGGAACTCCAATCCGAAGGTGCCCGGGTAGCATTCGTGAAGGGGAACCTTCAATCGGCGCAGGATTGCCTGGCTGCGGCAGACGGCGCGAAGGTAGTGTTCCATCTCGCTGCGGGGCGAGGTGAAAAGTCGTATCCGGATGCTTTTATCAACTCTGTGGTCACGACGCGGAACCTGCTGGATGCAAGCGTCAGGGGTGGATCGCTGAAGCGGTTTGTTAACATCAGCTCGTTTTCGGTTTATTCGAATCAGGGCAAGAGTCGAGGGCGCGTCCTTGACGAATCGTGCCCCATAGAGAAAGCCCCCGCGGAACGCGGTGAAGCCTACTGTTTTGCGAAAGTCGAGCAGGACGAAATCGTAGAGGAGTACGGCAGGAAATTCGGAATTCCCTACGTCATCGTGAGGCCGGGACAGGTGTACGGCCCGGGCAACGAAGGCATCACCGGACGAGTGGGAATCGGTACGTTCGGCATTTTCCTGCATATGGGCGGTTCGAATACGATACCCATGACCTACGTCGACAATTGTGCGGATGCGATTGTTCTGGCGGGGTTGAAAAAGGGAGTCGACGGGCAGACATTCAACGTGGTTGACGACGATTTGCCGTCCAGCCGAAAGTTCCTTCGTCTCTACAAGAAGCACGTCGAAAGCTTTCACTCGTTGTACGTGCCGCACGCGTTGAGCTACATGCTCTGCTATCTGTGGGAGAGGTACACGGAATGGTCCGACGAGCAGCTGCCCCCGGCGTTTAACCGAAAACGATGGCACGCCTATTGGAAGAAGACCGAGTACTCGAACGACAAGCTCAAGAACCAGCTGGGTTGGGCGCCGAAAGTTCGAACCGAGGACGGTTTGAAGCTCTTCTTCGAGAGCTGCCGGAACCGGAGGGCGAGTGCTTAAGGTTGGCATCGTAGGGTGCGGAAAAATCGCAGATTCACACGCTGCGCAGATCCTGCGAATCAAGGGATGCGAGATCGTGGGGGTGTGCGACAGGGAACCCCTCATGGCGCAGCAGCTGTATAAGCGATTCCCGATCAAACAGTGGTTCAGCAGCGTGTCCGATCTGTTGGAGCGGTCCAAGCCCGACGTCGTACATATCACCACGCCGCCGCAAAGCCATTTCGAACTCGCGAGCAAATGCCTGGAGCAGGGGAGTCACGTCTACCTCGAGAAACCATTTACGGTGTGGGAAGACGAAGCTCGAACACTGATTGCCATGGCCGAAAAAAGAGCCCTGAAGATCACAGCCGGCCATGACGATCAGTTCAGCCACGTGGCCAGGCGTATGCGATCCCTGGTTCATAGCGGTTATCTCGGCGGTCCGGCAGTGCACATAGAGAGTTACTACTGCTACGAAATTTCGAAATCCGGGTACGCTGGCGCCCTGCTTGGCGATAAGCAACATTGGGTGAGGCGTCTGCCGGGTAAACTGCTGCAGAACATCATCAGCCACGGTATCGCGCGAATCGCGGAATTTCTACCCGGTGACGACCCCACGATTATCGCCCACGGATTCACGAGCCCAATGCTCCGAAGCATGGGCGAGAGTGAGATCGTGGACGAGTTGAGGGTCATCATCAACGATGAAGGCCGCACGACCGCGTACTTTACGTTTTCATCCCAGATGCGGCCTGGACTTCACCAATTTCGCGTGTACGGCCCCAAGAACGGGCTGATTCTGGATCAAGATCAGGAGACGCTGATCAAACTTCGTGGCGCGAGGTACAAAAGCTACGCCGAAAAATTCGTTCCACCCATGAACGCCGCAAAGCAGAATCTGGGCAATGTGACTACAAATCTAAAAACATTCCTGGAAAATGACTTTCATATGAAAGCGGGTATGAAATCCCTGATCGAATCGTTCTATGAAAGCATTCGTCAGAACTCGCCGCCGCCAATTCCATACCGTGAGATTCAGTTGACTGCCAAGATCATGGAGTCTATTTTCAAACAGGTCGAAAAACAGTCACCGTTGCTTGAATCGGACCACCGAATGGCCAGCACGAATACCGCCCGCTGAATCTGCGGATCGACGCGCAGGACAGCTCAATTCAAAGAGACATAACTATGGTCGTTTGCGATAAAGAAATCAGAATCCACGGAAAGCTTGTCCGGATTGCCCGGATCGACGGAGACAAATACAACTCTCCGGCCGATCTCGAGACAATGCTTGCCGCGCTGCGGAGCTGTGGCAAACGGATCGATCTTTTCTCGTTCCTACAAGCAATCCCGGAAACCGAGCCGAAGTATGATTACCCGATGGAGTGGGACAATCTGGCGGTTTTGCCAGTGTCGACGTTTGATAACTGGTGGAACCATCAAATCCGTTCCTACCCGCGGAATCGGGCGCGCCAGGCAGAGAAGAAGGGGGTTGTATTGCGCGAGGTGCCCTGTGACGAAGCTCTTTTCATGGGGATTTGCGGCATCTATAACGAGTCACCCGTGCGCCAGGGAAAGAGGTTTCCGCACTACGGAATGACCATCGAGAGAGCGCGGGAATACGCCTCAACCTACCCGGACCGGAGTATTTACGTTGCCGCATTCGTGGGCGACACCATGGTCGGGTTTATCAAGCTGGTTATGGACGAGACGCGGACGACCGCGTGTCTGGTTCATATCCTGTCAATGATTCAGCACAAAGACAAGGCTCCCACAAACGCGCTGATCGCTCACGCGGTGCGAGTGTGCGCCGAGCGCGGAATTTCGTACCTCGTGTATGAGCACTTTTCATATGGAAAGAAAGAAGGCGATAGTCTGAGTCACTTCAAGGAAGTGAATGGATTTCAGCGAATGAATCTTCCTCGTTACTATATTCCCCTGACTCCGCTCGGCAGGCTCGCGTTTAGGCTTGGCTTGCACCACAAGATTGTTGACCGCCTGCCCGAATCGGTGGCCTCTCGAATTCGTGACTTTCGAAAAACTTGGCACGAGCGACGGTTTCGGGAAGCTGCTGAAGCTTAAAAGTTCATGCCTGGAATCGCCGGTTTAATTACCAAAATGCCCCGCGCACGTGCCGAGGAGTTGCTTTCTCGGATGGTCGGAGCATTGCGCCACGAGAGTTTTTATGAGACTGGCACTTGGATTGACGAATCGCTGGGTATCTATGTCGGGTGGGCTGTCCGCCCAGGGTCCTTTTCCAGCGGCATGCCGGTCACGAACGCGCGCGGCGATGTTTCCCTGATATTTTCCGGAGAAGAGTATTCAGATCGGGCAAACTCTCAGTCGTTGCCAAATGGAAAGGCGAGGTCGTCATACCTCCTAAAGCTCTACGAAGAGGATCCAAGTTTTCTGCTTTCGCTTAACGGGCTGTTCCACGGGCTTCTGATCGATCAGGCACGGGGCACCGCTACACTCTTCAACGATCGATACGGTATGCACCGCATCTGCTATCACCAGTCGAAAGATGGCTTTTATTTTGCCGCCGAGGCCAAAGCGATCCTCGCCGCACTCCCAGAACTAAGAACCATTGATTCTCGAAGCCTAGGCGAATTGGTTGCCTGCAGTTGCGTTCTCGGGGACAGGACGATCTTCAAAGACATTCAAGTCTTGCCGGCGGCTTCGGCATGGACTTTTCGCGGCGCTGCAGTGGAGCAAAAGTGCACGTACTTTCGGACGTGCGGGTGGGAAACGCAGCCGGAACTGGATTCAGAGACCTACTATCAACAACTGCGCGAAGCTTTCTCGCGAAACCTGCCACTGTATTTTTCCGATCAAGAGCGGACTGGCATGACGCTTACCGGGGGAATGGATACCCGAATGATCATGGCGTGGCATAAAGCCGTTCCTGGAACGCTCCCCTGTTACACATTTGGCGGAACGCTCCGGGATTGCCACGACGTCAGGATCGCGCGCCGCGTCGCAGAGGTGTGTAAACAGCCTTATCAAGTCATTCCAATCGGGCCAGAATTCTTGTCGAAGTTCCCACATTACGCAGAACGAAGTGTGTATCTGACGGAAGGAGGCGTGGATGTCTATCGCGCATCCGATCTGTTCGTAAGCGAGAAAGCTCGGTCAATCGCCCCGGCAAAGGTTGTGGGCACCTACGGTAGCGAGATCATTCGTCGAGCGGTGATGTTCAAGGCCGTTAAGCCTCCGCAAGGACTGTTCAAAAAAGAGTTTCTCCCCCATGTGGTACAGGCGGAAAAAACCTATGCCGACTTGCGTCGGGAACATCCGCTCACGTTCGCAGCTTTCCGGCAGTCTCCCTGGTATCATCAGGGCATACTTGCGCTCGAGAGCACTCAACTTAGTGTACGATCTCCCTATTTGGACAACGATTTCGTCCGCACGGTCTACCGTGCGCCGAAATCGGATGCGCTAGAAAAGGACGACGTGCGGTTGCGGTTGATACGTGACGGGGATCCTACGCTTGGGAAGATTCTCACCGACCGCGGAATCGGTGGAAACCCGGCAAACCCAATTTCAGCGCTCGCGCACGGATTCATGGAATTCACGTTCAAGGCGGAATACGCGTACGACTACGGGATGCCGCAATGGCTGTCGAAAATCGATCACTCGGTATCGGCTCTGCGTCTCGAACGAATATTCCTTGGCCGTCACAAGACGTCTCACTTCCGCGTTTGGTACAGGGAGCAGCTCTCGGGGTATGTTCGCGAGATTCTTTTGGACCGCAAAACGCTATCGCGCCCGTACCTTGAACCCAAGGCGGTTGAAGCCGTGGTCAATGGCCACACGGTGGGCGGTTTGAACTACACAAGCGCGATCCACAAGCTTCTTACCTTGGAACTGGTGCAGCGACTCTTTTTTGATGCGCAATGACACGATCGAACGCACGCGCATTCTTTGTCAGGGCATAGAATGAATCCTTCGCTCGCCACACTGGTATACATCGTAGGAATCGGAGGACTGTTTTTCCTGAATCGGGATAGCTCCGTCCGCACATCCAAGGCGCTGTGGCTGCCGGTAGTCTACCTATGGATCCTCGGGTCCAGACCCGTATCAGTCTGGCTGGGTCAAGGACCTGCGAGCGCAGGCGATGTCCAGCTGGATGGCAGTCCTATTGACGCGGTCTTCTTTGGGATCCTGTTGATCGCGGCTCTATGCGTACTGGTCCATCGCGAGCGCCGGGTACGCGTTTTCCTTGGAGCAAACGGGCCGATTCTGATTTATTTCTTCTTCTGTCTTTTGAGCATTTTCTGGTCCGACTTCCCGTTCGTGGCATTCAAGAGATGGTTCAAGGCCCTGGGGGATCTGGCCATGATTCTCATTGTTGTCACGGATCAACAACCTGCCGCCGCCATTAGCCGCTTGTTTTCTCGCATTGGCTTCATTTTGGTGCCCCTTTCTGTGCTTTCTATCAAATACTTCCCAGCCTTTGGGCGCGGATATAACGGCTGGACCGGAGGGCAATACAACAACGGTTTGACGCTTAACAAGAACATACTCGGGGTAATCACATTCGTGCTTTTGTTGGGAGCTGTTTGGAGGGTTCTCGCGCTTCTGCGGTCGGACAAAATGCCTCCCCACCGGGGCAGGTGTCTGTTGGCACAGGGGGTCCTGCTTACCTTTGGGATCTGGCTGTTGATAATCGCCAATTCAGTGACGTCTAGCGTTTGCTTCATGATCGGGGCCGGACTGATGGTGGCGACAAGCCTGCGGTTCACGAGGCGGCACACCGCCGTCGTACACGTGCTCGTCCTGTCGCTCGGAGTGTCTGCCGGCCTGGTTATGCTACTCGGCGGTGGAGCGATCGCGGCTCAAGCGTTGGGTCGGAACCCAACCCTCACCGGACGTACAGACATCTGGGCCGCTGTAATCCCCATGGCGCCCAACCCATTGGTTGGAGCCGGTTTCGAAAGCTTCTGGCTTAGCCCGCTCGTACACGAGAAACTATGGGACGCGATTCCAGGTCTCCCTCTCAACGAGGCTCACGACGGGTACATAGAGGTCTACCTGGAGCTCGGCTGGGTTGGACTCAGTTTAATCGGCCTGATATTTGTTACTGGTTATCGGCGCTCTGTTATGGCTTTTCGCCGTGCTCCGGAGCTCGGCGGCCTAATGTTAGCTTATGTGTTGGCCGCGATGGTCTATAGCATCACGGAAGCAGGCTTCCGCATGATGCATCCAATGTGGATCTTCTTTCTCCTTGCAGTGATAGAGGCAAGTAGTATTGCCGCCGGTGCAGATGTTCGAGTATCGCGGCCTCTTGACACGCCTGCCAAAGAGGGTCGGGAGTTAGCGGCCAGAGGCGCCCTTGCCGTTAGATAGATTTTCCGTCAATTCTCTGGCCTCGCGTCCCTTTTTTATTCGACTATCTGCCTATGCGATGACGTGTCTGAAATCGCATCACCCTGTTTTGTCATGGGTTAAAGAATCGGCACGTTTTCGGCGCCTTCGGCGGTCGGCTGATCGGACCTTGGAGAGAATTCATGAGCCGGTTAAACATACGGTTGCCGGCGCCTGATGCTCGCCACAGGCGTTGGCCGCGGCGGCTTTTAGTCCTCCTCGTGATTATGTCTCTCGGTAAAGTTGTGTGAGTCCTATCGAAAACGCTATGTCGATCGATCCTGACATCAATGACACCCGGACCCCGCTCGCCGGGGTTTCGACGAATCCGGTCTAAAATGGTAATCGGTTTGTTTACCGGAGGCCGGGATCGTCCGTACGCTTTCGGTTTGGTCAATGCCCTACTCGCCGAAGGCTTCTGCTTACACGTCGTGGGAGGCGACGAATTGGACGTTCCGGAGATACAAGCCAACTCGAACCTGAAATTCATAGATTTCTATGGGAAATCACGCCCGAACGCAAGCCATTTGCGGAAGGCCTTGAGAGTGCTCCTCTACTATGCGAGACTTGTTCCATACTCAGCCGTTGCTAAGCCCCAAATCTTTCATATCTTGTGGAACGGTAAGTTCGAATATTTTGATCGAACCCTGCTTGCCCTATATTACAAACTTCTCGGCAAGAAGATCGTTCTAACCGCGCACAATGTGAACGCGGGCAAAAGAGATTCCAATGATTCGCTTCTCAATCGACTGACCCTGCGAATCCAGTATCGACTGACGGACCACATCTTCGTTCATACCGAGCAGATGAAGAGCGAACTGCTTCACGACTTTGCCGTTCCAGCCGGAAACGTCACGGTGATCCCGTTCGGCATTAACAATGCGGTGCCCTGCACCGATTTGACAGTCACTGATGCAAAGCAGCGGCTGGGTCTCAAGAATGGCGACAGAGCAATTCTGTTCTTCGGCAATATCGGACCCTATAAGGGTCTCGATCAGTTGGTAGCCGCGTTTCAAAGGATCAGCGCACGCCACCCAGAATATCGTCTGATCATAGCGGGCAAGCACCGCACGGGAGCTGAGGCGTATGTGGATCAGATCCGCGAAGCGACCAAGGTCGACGTTGAGTGCGGGCGCGCGATCCAGCGGATTGAGCACATACCGGACTCGGAAGTTGAGATGTATTTCAAAGCGGCGGATGTATTGGTGCTGCCTTATACGCACGTTTTCCAAAGCGGTGTGATGTTTTTGGGGTACAGCTTTGGGCTGCCTGTAATCGCGACAGATGTGGGGTCTCTCAGGGACGACGTCATTGAAGGTCGGACAGGTTTCTTGTGCAGGCCATCTGACCCGGCCGATCTGGCTAACACGATCGAGTCGTATTTCGAAAGCGATCTATTCAGGAATTTGACCAGCCGACGGCAAGAAATTCGAGATCACGCCACACAACGACATTCTTGGGACGTGGTCGGTGAAAAGACGCGAGACGTCTATGCAGCACTGGCGCGTCGGTAACTTGCCCGGCTGAGCGGCCGGAAGATAGGGAAGGTTGAGCAGATGATTATTACGCGCACGCCCCTTCGAGTTTCGTTCTTTGGAGGGGGCACGGATTATCCGGTTTGGTATAGGCAAAATGGGGGAGCAGTATTGTCGACCGCAATTGACAAGTATTGTTACATCACGTGCCGCAGGCTCCCGCCTTTCTTCGACTACCGGAGTCGAATCTCCTACTCCAAAGTCGAAAATGTCACGGACAACGCGTCTATCGAGCATCCGTCCGTGCGGGGTTGTCTGCAGTTTATGGGGATTCGCGAAGGGGTTGAGATTCACCACGTCGCCGATTTGCCGGCGCGCACCGGACTCGCGACCAGCTCGGCGTTCACCGTGGGCCTGCTGCTCGGCCTCTACGCTCTGGGCGATCGCATGCGCGACAAGCATGCGCTGGCCCAGGATGCAATTCACGTGGAGCAGGAAATACTGAAAGAAACGGTTGGCGTGCAAGATCAGGTCGCTGCAGCCTACGGCGGTTTCAATCACATCAGTTTTCAGCTCGACGGGAGCATTCAGGTAAAACCGATGCTCGCGGCCGCGGAGAGGCTTGGGGAGCTTCAGAGCCACATGGCTCTTTTCTTCACCGGCTTCGCGCGGACGGCCTCGGAAATCGCGAAAGAACAAGTGAAGGACACCCCTAAGCGCGGGACGGAGCTGGCTACAATGCTCCAGATGGTTGACGAAGCCGTTGACATCGTATCGAACAATCGTCGACAGATCAGCGAATTCGGCAGCCTTCTTCACGAGAGCTGGAACCTCAAAAAAACGCTCTCCAACAAAATCACCAATCCACAAATCGACGAAATCTACCAGGCTGGCCGCGACGCAGGAGCGATTGGCGGAAAGCTGTTGGGAGCCGGAGGGGGAGGTTTTATGCTCTTCTTTGTTCCCCCCGAGCGGCGCGACGCGCTGATCTTGCGATTGCGCAAATTGCTGTGCGTCCCGTTCGCATTTTCAAATCGTGGCAGCCACGTCGTCGTCTACGAGCCCGAAGCCTCTTACGAATGCGTGCCGGCAGTTTCGGTCTAGTCCATGCCTGAGATTCCCGATGTCGTCATCCTTTCTGGTGGATTTGGCCTGCGCTTGAGGGGAATGATCGGAGATGTCCCTAAACCGATGGCACCGATCGCTGGACGGCCGTTTCTGGAATTGCTGTTGAGGCAACTGAAGCGGCACGGATTCTCGCGGGTCGTCTTGAGTGTCGGCTACAAGCAGGAAGTGATCCGAGAATACTTCGGAGAGAAGGCCTTCGGCTTGGAGCTGGTTTATTCGATCGAAACCTCTCCTCTGGGAACCGGCGGCGCTTTGCGTGAGGCTGCCCATCGCATTAGAACCGAGACCGCACTAGTTATGAACGGGGATAGCTACACCGACGTTGATCTGAGCCGTCTCGTTCGAGAACACGCTGGCAACGGCGTGGATGTGACAGTTGTGGTTATACCTGAGAGCCGCACGGATGCAGGTTCCGTCGTGTTGGATCCGAAGGGCAAGGTAAAAGCCTTCGCTGAAAAGCGCCATGTTCCCGAGTCGCGGTACCTGAGCGCGGGAATCTATATGTTGAGTAAGAATCTAATCGTCGGAGTTCCTCAGGGTTCCAAGATCTCCCTGGAGGAGCAGCTCTTTCCGCAGTGGCTCGCGGACGGCAAGAGCGTTGAGGGGTTTGTCTGCGAAGGCCAGTGTGTGGACATTGGCACGCCGGAACGCTACAGGAAGGCGCAGCATACCCTCGAAAAAGTGGAATCGGAAACGTATATCGAAAGCGAGGGCCGATCGTGAAGAGTTTGATTACAGGAGCGGCTGGATTCATGGGGCCGTTTCTCAGGGATCATTGCTTGCAAGCTGGCAGCTCCGTTCTGGGACTCGACATCTCTGAGCCTCGCGAGCCGTGGACCGGCGGCGTCTTCGAGCACTGCGACGTTCGGGACGACGACCATTTCCGCAGGCTGATACGGGAATTCAGGCCGGACCGTATATTTCATCTGGCGGCTCAGAGCTATCCTACGGTTTCCCTCGAAAAGCCGCGTGAAACGGTAGAGAGCAACTTGTGCGGGACCATCAATTTGTACGAGTCGCTTCGTTCTTTGGGTATGAAGCCGATGGTAGTCGTTGCCTGCTCAAGCGCCGAATATGGATTTGTTGAAGCTCAGAATATTCCCGTCAAAGAAACCCACCCCTTACACCCGCTGCACCCTTATGGCGTGAGCAAGGTCGGCCAAGATTTGATTGCGTCGCAATATTTCGTCAACTATGCGATTCCTACGGTCCGGATTCGAATATTCAACACGACCGGCCCCGGAAAGCTTGGCGATGTCTGTTCCGATCTGACCAAACGCGCTGTCGAGCTCGAATTGGGAATCAATCAGCGGTACTTGAAGGTGGGCAACCTGACTACCCGCCGGGCCATTGGGGACGTGCGCGATCTGATTCGAGCTCTTTGGGTATCGGCGGAACGTGGCGAGCTTGGCGAAGTCTACAACGTCGGGGCGGACAGAGTATATTCTGTGCAGGAAATCGTTGATGCGATTCGTGGGAAGCTGAATGTGAGCTTCGAAATCGAGCAAGATCCACAGCTGATGCGGCCGTCCGATGAGCCCGTGATCGCCGGCGACACGAACAAGTTTCGGCGCCAGTGCAAGTGGGCTTCCGAAATTGATCTCGACACTACGCTGAACGACATGTTGGAGTGGTGGAGGCAGAAACTGGCAGGTTCGACTTTGGCTCCGACGCAGGACCAGGGCGTCCGGGTGCGGCGCTGAACGTCGCGAAGTGACTTCCCATGCGCCTGATTGGAAAAATATGAAACGAGAACAGAACGTCAAGCATCTTCGGGATCTCGTGCAAGGCCGGATCCAGAACGCCATTGATATCAAAACAGCGCTGCTTCTTGATCCGCAATTTCAGGACGCGCTGGCGCATATCGCGTTGCAGATTGTCGAGTCGCTCCGCGCGGGCGGCAAAGTCATTTTCTTCGGAAACGGCGGCAGTGCCGCCGACGCGCAGCATCTGACGGCCGAATTTACAGGGCGATATCTGAAGGAGCGGCAAGCACTAGCTGCATTGGCGTTGAGCACCAATTCTTCGTCCGTGACCGCGATCGGTAACGATTACGGATTCGACCTCGTCTTTGCGCGGCAGCTTGAGGCTTTGGGTAAGGAAGGAGACGTTGCGATAGGCATTTCGACCAGCGGGAATTCCCGCAACGTAATTCGCGCGTTCGAAGCCGCAAAGTCGAAGTCTATCTATACGGTGGCTCTCACCGGAGCATCCGGCGGTGCGATGAAGAAAGTCGCAGACTGCACGATCTGCATTCCGACTGAGCAAACCCCGCGAATTCAGGAGTGCCATATTCTGGCCGGCCACATCATCTGCGAGATCGTCGAGCTCGCGCTTTTCGATGAAGATACGGAAAATGGCTCTAGGGCAAAGGATTTCGTAACGGCGCCCTCGCAGCGCGAGAAGAATTCGTAGGAGCGTTCGCTCGATTGTTGAAAATCGTATTTTTAAGTGAAGTCCGTACCCAGAAAGGTCCCGCGATTTTCATCGATCGCGACGGCGTCATAAATTGCAGACGTCCGGACGATTACATTTTGGACTTTTCGCAGTTCGTGTTTACGCCGGGCATCAGGGCTGCACTGATACAACTTGCCAGTCTGGGCTTGCCGATGATCGTGATTTCCAACCAGGCCGCGGTCGGAAAAGGATTGCTGGATGCCGCTGGCCTGGAAGAGATTACCGCAAGGATGGAACAGACTCTGCGCGAAGACGGCACGATCCTCGCCGCCGCCTACTATTGCGTGCATCGGTCGGAAGCGAACTGCGCTTGCAGAAAGCCGAAACCGGAATTACTTTACCGTGCGGCAAACGATTTCAACATTGATTTGAGCCGCTCGGTTTTCATCGGCGATTCCGAGACTGATGTGCGAGCAGCCCGTGCCGCCGGGTGCGAGCCCATCTTATTCGGTCTAGGCCTTACCAATCACGCTGAGTCTGGTGAGTGGGCGACCGATCTACCTGTTGCGCTTGCGGCGGGGGACCTCTTCGATGTCGTGGCGAAGAATCTTCGGCGGCGCGGGATTGTATCCCGCGGCCACGTCGGCTGATATTCGGGCTCGGGGACTTGGTGAGATCTTCCGGGAGGGGCGGACACTCCCTAGAGAAAGTACGTCATTTTGGAAGCGCTCGTATTCTTTGTTTTTGGCGACTTACGACCAAAAGTAAGTGCACGGTGTCCCACTTAATTTGGTGTGCTGGTAAGGCCCAGCGAGCTCAGTTCACCGTGGCACTCAAATTCGTCGGTGGCTGAGGTAGATTACCCGAAGATGTGTTGCCCGCGATCAGCGGGTGCGGATAGGTATAAGGCTCGTAGTGCAGCGTCCATGTATTTGGCGCCGTGCAGACAAACAGCTCGCCTTGCCCGCCGCTGCCGCTCTGGTTCCAATTGCCCTGGTCCGTTGCCCAGTAGCCCACATTGGGTGTACATGTTGTCGGGCGATTTGCAGTCGTGCCCCATCCCACGCCGCCGGTGCCGTTGAATGGAGACGTTGGAGATGTTTGCTGTCCGGCGGAATTGTCGGTGTACCAGTCCCGATTCGCGATGGTTCCCGAGCTATTCGACCCAAGGTTTCCGTAAAAAACACTCGCGTTTTTCGTATCGTTCCACTGATAAATCGGATCAAGAGCCTCGGAAACCCAGCCGACAGGCGAAGGGGTGCTTCCGGAAAGATACGTGCCAGCTCCGCGCCCCGCCTGATCCATGCAGGTTTTGGCCCGTAGAATTTGGTAGTTGTCTCCATTGTTAAAGCCTGTCCATGCCGATTCCGAAATCGGTCCCGCGACAGTTATCGCGTCTGCAGTATTGGACACAACTTGCGCCCAGAATCCCTGCGTCGTGTCGTAAACCGAATACGGCGCCCCTGTCGGTACGAGGCTGCCGAAACTTTTTGAGGCATCCGTCATGGTCAGGCTACCGCCCGCCGCGTTTACGGCGCCCGAAAAATAGACGATCCCGTCGTTTTGATCGTAGGGGCCGGAGCCGCCACACGCTCCCCACGGTGAGTCCGCGAATACAATTCGATAGACGTTTATCACGGAGACCCAGTTATAAAAACCACCGTTAGTTGCGTTGAGAGTGTTCCCAAAATCCAAGCCGGTTCCGCCGCGAAAGTTAGTAACTCCTCCATTGCAGCCGGAACTGGTAACACATGTTACCGTATTGTTATATACTTCCTGTGTTCTACCACTTCTATCTCGGCCACCAGTGTCGAGGCCATGCACGTAGAAGGCAGAAAATCCGGCGTTGAGATACACCTGGTTGTAGCGGGCGACAAATCGGCAACCCCCGATGTCCGCGTCACTGTCGGAAGTATCACAATCATTTACCGCCTGGCTCACGTAAGCAATATTGTTTTCAACGAAAAGATTGTTCGCGCTTCCAAACGAATCCGGCTGCGCCCAGGAATTATCACCGTACTGCCCTACGCCAAGCCATGATGAGAAATTATCGTTAAATAGCTCGACGTTACTGCCCGACGGAATCGTGTTGTGGTCCAGCACACCTACCACATCGTCCAGGCGGATCATCCAGTCGGCATTTGACCCATTTCCACCTTCGTTCCACCGCGTCCCGTTCCCAAAAGTGACATTGTCCACGCGAATTTGGGGGAAACCGCTCGATGTTGCTGTCCCAATGAAATAGACGGGAGAATTGAGAGATGTGCTCGCGCTCGCCGGGTCGATGTTAACGTTCTGGACTACGACGACGTGTCCCGCCTGATATGTCGGCGTGAAACTGATGATCGGACCGCTCGGGTTGTTATCAACGAGCGTGACGCAGTTCGTCCCCGCGCCGAAAGTTGATGCCCCCGTGTTTGGCGCGGCTCCCTGGAAGTTCAGCGTGAAACTATAGGAACTTGTGAGAGCGGTCGTCCACACGGGAGCCGTCGGGTTGCACGGCACGTTCACCGTGTCGCCACCAGCTGGGGACACCTTGTTCACGGCCGCTTGCACGTCGGATTCATTGCTGGATGCGGCCGTGTAGGTTGATTGCGCTCGACACAACGAGGCGCCAAACAACGCAAGAATGGTTAAGGCTGAGCAGCCTCTTACCAGGGCCCGTAGGCAGGCAGAAAGCGGCAGGCCCGCTAACAAAAGATCCACTCTCGAAGCTGACCGCGTCAGTATCATTGTAGAATTTCCTCGTTCTCGGCCCTGGAACTGCGCCAAATCTCTACCGCTCGATCTCTATTGTGTCGCACGCATATAGTAGCTCCCCGTTCGAAGCGAATGCTACTGGCCCAAAGAACAGCTTTCGAGCAGTGCCACATACCTGTCCCTGGGTCGCTTTTCGCCGAGTGATTTGGTGAGGGATCGTAACGGACGACGTACTGAGCGTGATTCATCGAGGTTCCAAAGGTCACCGACAATGGATCCAATTGGTTCTGGTGCCGCCAAATAGAGGCTGATCGAGGCCACTATGTGCCTCATCTGAGGAACGCCCGATGTCAAATAGAGCGCCGAAATTAGCTCATCAACGAAAGCGAGAACGAGTGGCACGAAGAACCAAGGACGAATGCCACCCGACCTTGGCTTACCTACCTTGAATCGTTGTGAGAAAGACAGGAAACAGCCACGCGCTGCCCTGATAAACTTTAAGTGGAGATCGAAACATGTACATTGCGCGACGCGCGTTAATCTTTGTGCAAGGGTTTCTCGCAAGCTACGGCCCTTCTTTTGTCAAGAAGCGGCTTTGGGATAAGGACTTCTCCGGAGGCAAATGGGATTTCATAGACAACACGGCTGGAGACTGCGTCTACGCGCACCTCGAAAAGTATGCACAGGGCGGAAACATCCTGGATCTTGGGTGTGGTCCGGGAAATACGGCAAATGAATTGGCTCCCGATTCATACCGAAGCTATATCGGCGTAGACATTTCTGAGGTAGCCCTGGAGAAAGCACGGAAGCGGACGCAGGAGAACGGACGGGCGGGGAAGAATAGCTTCGTAAGGTCAGACTTCCTTGGTTACGCGCCGGCGCAAGAGTTTGACGTCATCCTTTTCCGCGAGTCTCTGTACCACGTTCCCTACGGCCAGGTCCTGGCCATACTTCAAAAATACTCCAAGCATCTGAATCGCAATGGCGTTTTTATCGTTCGGCTCTATGCGAGCGATATGCAGAGAAAAAAAATCAAGTATCGCGTGAAAAGAAAGCTCGATTTGATCAATCGCGAATTCGACATTGTGGAAGCCCGCCAATACGACCAGCCGGGAGCGCCGACAGTCCTGGTCTTTCGTCCGCGACGATAAAGTTGAAGGCTTCGATGCCGCGAGAGCGACCGCACTCTGTCCGAGCTAGATGCACTCAAAGCGGATGCAGGAGTAACAATGAAATCACCTAAATCGCAGATTCGGCGACTGCTTCAGCGGGCTGGACTGTACCATAGGATCAGAACGTCCAACGTCCGCGACATCTACTGGAGGATAGCGGGCAAACAGCGGATTGTTGCCCGAGAGAAGCAGATCGAGTTCTATCGCCGACTCCTCAGTGAACTCCGCCCTGGGGATCTTATTTTCGATATCGGCGCCAACGAGGGCTTCAAGACGGACTTGTTCCTGAGGATGGGAGCGCGCGTGATTGCAATAGAACCAGATGAGACGAACCAATCCATTCTAGAGGAGAGATTTGTCCGCTACAGGCTTATACGGAAACCACTCGTAATCGTGGGCAAAGCAGTGAGCGACAAATGCGCGCGGGAAACCATGTGGGTTGACGGCCCTGGATCAGCGGTGAATACGCTCAGTCAGAAATGGGCGAGTACCCTGAAAGGAAACAAAGCGCGGCATACCTACGGGCATTATGGTTTGGATTTTGCGCGGAACAAGACCGTCGAAACAACGACTCTCGAAGAGCTGATGTCTGCCCACGGAGTTCCAATATTCATAAAGATTGATGTCGAGGGTTATGAAGTGAATGTAATCCGGAGCCTTCAGCGTCCCGTCCGTTATCTCTCGTTTGAAGTGAATTTGCCCGAATTTAGGCCGGAAGGAATTCAATGCGTTGAGCTACTCGGGCATCTCGCAGCCGGAGGAAAATTCAATTACGCGGTCGAGTGCGAACAAGGTTTGGCTCTGGAACGCTGGATGAGCGCAGATGAGTTTCTAAAGGTCTTCGGACACTGTACAGAAAGTGCCATCGAGGTGTTCTGGAAGGGTGCGGCGAGCGAAGGGAAGTAAGCGCGGCTGGATGGTTATCGACGCACACCCGACTTCTCGGCGCGATATCTCGAAATGCCCACGCGGTAGCTGCCTTGAACTATGCACATTCCGGTTGTCAAGCAGCGTCGTAGTCTCGATAGACTTGGAAAGTTGTCCGGGCGGAGCGGAAGCTTGGTAGAGCTTATTTCTTGGAGTATCGGATCTTCTAAACGGAGCGCACTGTGAAGATTAGTATTTTCGGAATGGGTTATGTTGGAACGGTTTCGGCAGGTTGCCTTGCGCAGGAGGGCCACGAGGTTGTCGGAGTGGATCCTGTGCCGACGAAAGTTGAACTCATCAATGCCGGCAAATCTCCCATCATTGAGGAGCATATCGGGGAACTGATTGCCGCCACTGTCAAGTCGGGCCGGCTGCGTGCGACGTGCGACCAGGAACAGGCGATTCGCGAGACAGAGCTGTCATTCGTTTGCGTGGGCACACCGAGCCAGGCCAACGGCAATCTTGATTTAACCTATATTCGGCGCGTTTGCGAGCAAATCGGAAAGGCCCTTCGGAAAAAATCCTCCCATCACACCGTAGTAATTCGCAGCACAATCTTGCCGGGCACGATGCGTGGAATCGTGATCCCTGTCCTGGAGGAGGAATCTGGAAAGAAAGCGGGAGTTGATTTCGGCGTCTGCAACAACCCGGAGTTCCTGCGTGAAGGCTCGGCCGTAAGGGATTTCAACGCGCCCCCGAAAACGGTGATCGGAGAGTCGGATCGCGCGAGCGGCGACAAGCTGGCCGCGCTCTATGCGAAGCTCGATGCACCGCTGATCCGAACGGATCTCGAGACGGCCGAAATGGTGAAGTATGTGGATAACAGCTGGCATGCGCTCAAGATCGGCTTTGCGAACGAAATAGGGAATCTTTGCAAGGAGCTTTCGATCGACGCGCATGCGGTTATGAAAATTTTCTGCCAAGACAAGAAGCTGAATATCTCTCCGGCCTACCTCTTGCCGGGCTTCGCATTCGGCGGCTCGTGCCTACCGAAAGACATCCGCGCCTTAACTTACAAGGCCAAAACTCACGATTTGGAATTGCCGATCATGAGCTCGATCCTGCCGAGCAACGAGTTGCAAGTTGCGAGAGGGCTGCAACTCATCATGGCAAATGGACACAAGCGCGTGGGAATTTTGGGCTTTAGTTTCAAGGCAGGTACCGATGATCTTCGCGAGAGCCCGATGATCGAAGTGATCGAACGATTGATTGGAAAAGGTTACGACCTGCGGATCTTCGACAGGAACGTGAATCTGGCGAGCCTTGTTGGAGCGAACCGGGACTTCATCCTGAACCGCATCCCTCATATAGCGAGATTGATGGTCAACGGCGTCGAGGCGATTCTCAGCCACGCTGAAACCATCGTGATTGGCAATCATGATCCCGAATTCAACGACGTGTTCGGCCGCATGAAGAACGGGCAGCGGCTGGTGGATTTCGTTCGAATCACAGACCACAGGAGTGACCATGGCAAGTACGACGGCATCTGTTGGTGAGGGCGTTTCGGTCCCGACCGATATGGGGATCTCGAAGCAGCGGATTCTCGGATCGATCGGGCGGCTTGCCGGTTGGCTCGAACGGAACGACTACCAAGGCTACGACACCTTTGATGGTTTGAACTCCAAGTACGTGCGTCCGCTGACCTTCGAGACCAACCTTTTGCGAACTGTGCTTCAGCAAGGTGTTCGCCGATTTCCTATCAATTTGCGTCCGTTGCTTGGTATTCCGAAGAGCCGTTCCACGAAGGGCATGGGGTTTCTGGCCCGGGGTTTTATTCGCCTCCATCGGGCCACCGGAGCTACGGAATGGGCGGAGAAAGCGCAATCTGCACTGGAGTGGTTGATTGAAAACCGATCCACCGGCTATTCGGGAGCATGCTGGGGAAATCACTTCGATTATCAATCGCGAAGTTTCTATCTGCCAAAGGGCGTGCCGACCATCGTTTGGACGTCGCTCATTGGCCACGCGTTCCTGGACGGGTACGACCATTTTAGAAAGCAGGAATATCTGGACGTGGCCGTCAGTGCCTGTGAGCACATCCTTCGTGATCTGGATACACTTTCTGAAGGAGACGCCATTTGTCTGAGCTACATTCCTCTTGAAAACAAGCAGGTGCACAATTCAAACACTCTCGGTGGCAGCCTATTAGCGCGGACCTTTGCACACACTGGAACTGAGTCCTATCGACTGACCGCACAGAAAGCGCTTCAATACACGGCCAATCATCAGCGTCCCGATGCGTCTTGGTATTATGGCGAGGCCGCGAATTTGCACTGGGTAGATAACTTTCATACGGCATACGTGCTGGATTGCTTCAAGTATTACCTGGAGAGCACGGGTGACGACCGCTTCGTCAAGCACATGACGGATGGCTACAAGTTCTGGAAAAAGACTTTTTTTCTGCCCGACGGCACGCCCCGATATTACGATCACAAAACTCTGCCAATCGACATCCAATGTTCTTCTCAGGCGATCGACACGCTGGTGTTTTTCAGTGATCTGGATTCCGAGAGCATTCCGCTGGCACTGAAAGTTGCTAAATGGACGATCGACAATATGCAGGATCGCACCGGCTATTTCTATTATCGCAGGTACTCAGACCTTCTGGTCAACAAGACTCCGACACTGCACTGGGGACAGGCGACGATGTTGTGCGCACTTTCTGGTCTCTATAAAGCGCTGTAGGAGCATGGCCACCACTTTGGGGAAAAAGATCCTCATTATCGTCGAAAATTTGCCGGTGCCATTTGATACGCGCGTCTGGAAGGAAGCCGTTTCCCTGCATGCGAACGGATACGAAGTGACCGTGTTGTGTCCTCGCGGCAAGGGATATACCCGCGCGCACGACGTAATCGACGGGATCCATATCTACCGGCATCCGATGCCCCAAGAGGGCAATAGTCCCTTTGGCTATGTATACGAATACGGATCCGCCTTGTTTTGGGAATTCCTGTACGCCTGGTGGATCTATCTGCGGCGCGGTTTCCATGCGATTCAAGGCTGCAATCCGCCGGATGACATTTTCTTGGTGGCGCTTCCTTTCAAGATCTTGGGCGTCAGGTATATTTTCGACCATCATGATGCGAATCCTGAGTTGTATCTATCCAAATTCGACAGAAAAGACGCGTTTTACAAAGTGCAAGTCGGTCTTGAAAAGATGACCTACCGATTTAGCGATGTGGTCATGGCAACAAACAACAGTTACCGGAATTTGGCGATCAGTCGAGGCAAGAAGTCGCCGGAGGACGTTTTTGTGGTCCGCAACGGCCCCGACGCAAAATCTTTCAAGCCAGTTGCGCCGAGGCCGGAGTTGAAATACGGGAAGCCTTACCTCGTTGGTTATGTTGGCAACATGAGTATTCAAGAAGGCCTGGACATCCTGTTGGACGCAGCACTCCACATAAAGAATCTGGGGCGACGTGACATTCATTTTACTTGCATCGGAGGGGGGCCGGGACTCACGGAATTGCAACGGGCTGTACATGAAAAAGGTTTGCAAGATATGGTCAACTTCACCGGAAGGATCCCCGATCAGCAGCTGCTAGATATCCTGTCTACGGCCGACGTTTGCGTTAACCCGGATAAGCCATGCGAGATGAATGACATATCCACCATGATTAAAGTCATGGAATACATGGCTTTAGGGAAGCCGATCGTACAATTCGATTTGAAGGAAGGCAGATTCAGCGCGATGGAAGCGTCCTTATACGCGCAAAATGAGGCAGGAGCGCGAGATTTTGCCGAAAAGATTCTGTTGCTGCTTGAGAACTGCCAAGTCAGAAAAAAGATGGGCGATTTCGGGAGGAGAAGAATCGAGGAGGCGCTGGGCTGGGACCATTCCGTTCAAAATCTTCTGGCTGCTTATAAGCGAACTTTTGCCAAGACCTCGTCTGGGGACTGGGATTCGTCTTTATGAAACCGCTAGTGTCTATTCTGATCCCGGCATATAACGCTGAGAATTGGATCGCACAGACGATCCAGTCCGCGATTACTCAAAGCTGGTCGCGCAAGGAAATCATTGTCGTGGACGATGGCTCCCGCGACCGGACCGCGGATGAGGCGCGTCGATTTGCGTCAAAAGAAGTATCCGTGGTCACCGTCGAGAATCGAGGCGCTGCAGCGGCGCGAAACCATGCCTTGAAACTCAGCCAGGGTGATTACATCCAGTGGCTGGATGCAGATGACCTCTTGGGGCCGGAGAAGATCGAGCTGCAACTTGCGGCTCTGCGAGAAGGGGATGGCCAGGGCACGCTTCTTTCAGGGGCGTGGGGGTACTTCCATTACCGAACTGACCGAGCACGGTTCATCGCAACATCGATATGGCACGATCTCTCTCCCGTCGAGTGGCTGATGAGAAAGATGAGCGAAAACCTGCACATGCAAACTGCAACCTGGTTGACCAGCCGACAGCTGGCCGAAAAAGCAGGTGCATGGGACATGCGGCTGTTAAGCGATGACGATGGAGAATATTTTTGCCGAGTGATTCTCGCTTCGAAGGGTACGCGGTTCGTTCCCGGGGCGCGTGTTTTCTATCGGCTTACTCCATCAGGCAGATTGAGTCAAATCGGAACATCCGACAGGAAGAAGGAAGCGATGTTGGTTTCGATGAAGCTGCACATTGGGTATCTGCGTTCGTTGGAAGAGAGCGAACGCGTCCGAAAAGCATGTTTGGCTTACATGCAAAACTGGTTTGACAACTTCTACCCAGAACGGCCGGATCTGGTCGACGAACTGCAAAGTTTGGCTGCACAACTGGATGGTCGACTGGAAAAACCTCGCCTTCGATGGAAATATGCATGGATAGAACCGATTTTCGGGTTCAAGGCTGCCAAGCGTGCCCAGATGGTCCTTCCCGAGTTCAAGTCTTCCCTGGTCCGTAAGTGGGACAAGGCGATGTGCGGGGTGGACGTTACCGGGCAGAGGACGATAGGAAAAATTGATGGTTGATCCCCCGTTGCGAATCGGGTTTCTAACAAGCGAGTATCCAACTCAAGGATACACCGGTGGGATCGGCTCTTACGTCCGCCAAATGGCCCAATCCTTAGTCGAGTTGGGGCATTTCCCCGTTGTTCTATTGTCGGTTCCTTCCAACGACGGACTAATCTGGGATGGATCTATACCAATTCATAGAATTTGCGTTTCGGGACTGGCATCTCGAATGCCTTGGCCCTTGGGAAGAGGAGCGAGTGTAGTTTTTGCCAGGGCCTTGGCAAGACTTGCGAATGACCTGGACCTCAATGTGTTAGAAGCTCCTGAATGGGGTGGGTTGACCGCCTTTCTGAATCTGGTGAAGCCGAAAAAGCTAAGAGTCATTGTGAGACTTCACACATGTTCAGCGATCATTCGCGAAGTCAATAAGTCGCGTCCAACTTCGATGAGGGATCGGCTTAATAGTTACCGCAGCGACTTTGTGGAAAGACGGGCGATCTTAACTGCCGACGCCGTGACCGCTGTGTCGAAGGCGATAGGAGAAGAAACCAAGAAGGCTCTCGGGCTATCCAGCCCAACCTTCGACGTCGTACCCAATTCGGTGAACGATTCGGCCTTCTCAGCAGAGGATGTGAAGGCTGCGGATACTCCGATCGTGCTCTTTGTCGGTCGACTTGAGTGGCGAAAGGGCCCTGATTTGCTGATTCGCGCAATACCGTCGATTTTGGAGAGGTACCCGAACGTGCGTTTTCGTTTTGCGGGAATGGACACACTTACGGGGCCGGGAAGCAGGTCGATGAAGTCCTACTTGGAGGGCCTGCTCTCCGATGAGGCGCGAACAAAGGTCCATTTCGCTGGTCATCTAGCGCCCGCGGAGGTTGAGGTAGCCTTGCAACAGGCTACCGTATGCGTATTCCCCTCGCGCTATGAGGGTTTACCCATGGTCTGCTTAGAAGCGATGGCTCGCGGAAAGCCTATCGTTACCACAGACTTGCCGGGTTTTTGCGAACTGATTTCCGACGGGGAGAATGGAATGGTTGTCAGGGGAGAAGACCCCCAATCGTTGGCCTCGGCTATCGCAAAGTTAATTGCAGATGGTTCGTTGAGGGCCAAGCTGGGCAATGCGGCCCGAGAAAGCGCGCATTCGCATTTCCGTGCAGCGGAAGTAGCCAAATCGATGCTCCGGGTCTATCGAGCTCCGACGACTGTCAAAGCGCAATAGTTAGCTGAGGATCACACCCGAATGAGCCATGATTTTGCTAACAAGGCTGTCAAGAACTTCCTTTTCAATGGCGGTCGGTTGGCGATCACCATGGGTGCGACCGTGTGTACATCGGCGATTATCGCCCGCAGGCTGGGCCCTGGGAATATGGGGGTTTATGGGTATGCAATGTGGATCGTGGGCACTTTGGGTATTTTGGCCAACGTTGGCCTGCCGAGCGCGCTCACAAAATACATTTCCGAATACTTAGGGAGCGGCGACATCGCAACGGCGGTGGGAGTTTGCAAGGGACTTCTGTTCACTCAATTGGGTGTAGCCGCAGGCGTATCGGTATTGACTGCCTGCTTTATGCTTCTTAAGGGTCCGTACCGCAACATCATCGGTCTCGCCGCCGTCTTGCTTTTCTTTCAAGCGCTCCAACAAAGTCTGGGCGCAGCCTTGGCAGGCATTCAAAGATTCGATCGTCTCGCACTAACCAGTCTTTATGTGGCTTTGGTTTCGGTGGCTTCGGTGGGGACCGCCGCACTGCTGCACGCCGGAGTCATGGGAATGCTGTGGGCCACGCTTTCGGGTCTGTTAGCGGCAATATGGCTGTACTTTCGCGACGTTAAGACATACCTTCTTAAGTCGTCGCCAGCTCTTACTCCTGCACCGTCGACCATGCCGGATACGTTCCGGCGGATCCGTCAATTCTCGCTCACAGTTTCTTATATCCTGCTACTCGACTCGATTGTCTGGCAAAGATCCGAGATTCTCTTTCTCAAGACTTATTCGACCATTGCCCAAGTAGGGTTCTACACACTCGCCTATTCGATTGCATCGAAGATGAGTGATATCACGGCTACTTTTTCTGCTACCCTGATGCCCCTATACGCTGAAAGCTACGGTCGCGATGGCCTCCGAAACGTCGGGCTCGTCTTTGTGAACGCTCTAAAGTACCTGCAAATGTTGGTAGTGCCGCTCTGCCTCATCGGGGCAGCGCTTGCAAAACCGTTGACTCATTTACTCTACGGTTCACAGTTTCTTGCAGTGGCTCTGCCCCTGCAAGTGTTGCTCCTTAGCATGTCTTTCACTAGCATCGGTGTTGTCATTTCGCCTCTGCTCTACGGAATAGATAAGCAGAGCTTTATCGCTAAGTATGGGACGGCCGTGGCCGTTCTGAATCTGGCGCTAGATCTGATTCTTATTCCAAGATACGCTGCGGTAGGCGCAGCCGTTGCAAACTGTACGGCGCAAATAGCAGGAATCGTCGGCGGTGCCTTATATGTCCTCCATTGCGTTCGAATTTCCTTTCCTTGGAAAACGATAGTCGTGATCTATTTGGCCGCTGCCGTAGCTGTTGCCCCGGTCGCGTACTTTGCCCGAGGTGATCATCCAGGTATTGCGGTGCTGAGTGGGTCCGTTCTGTTTGCGGCCGTGCTTTATATGCTGCTGCTCGCGGCAGTCGGTGAACTTGGGAAACAAGATCTGGACGTTTTGAAAAAAGCTCTATTGACAAGGAGTTCTCCACCTAAGGCGCTGGGGGTTGTTGGTCCCGCTTGACGTGCGAGTGATCGAAGCCATACATCATTCATCCAATGCGAATGAAGAACTCCGGTTTGACTGCTGGCTTGGATCCTGAGCACTCAAGGAAGGCCGAGCACCATGTCGATAAGCGTAATTTTGTGCACATATAATCGGTGTAGCACACTAGCGAGCGCATTGAACAGCGTGGCAGCCTCCGTGCTCCCAGCGTCGATTAACTGGGAAGTGCTCGTTGTCGACAATAACTCAACCGATCAAACGCTCGATGTGGTCGAAGAGTTTTGCCGTAAGTACCCGGGTAGATTCCGGTATCTTCTGGAATCAGAGCAAGGTGTGTCCCACGCGCGCAACGCGGGGATTCGGGAATCTCGCGGCGACGTGTTGGCCTTTATGGATGACGATGTCACTGTCGATCAAGAATGGTTGTGGAATCTTACAGCGTCGTTGTTTAGCGACGAATGGGCTGGTGTTGGAGGTCGCATTATTCCGATTTGGGCGAGTTCTCCTCCGACTTGGTTGCCTGTCGACGGACCGTATTCATTAGGTCCGTTTGTCGCATTCGACCGTGGCGCCCAGGCCAGCCAGCTGAATGAACCTCCTTTCGGCGCAAACATGGCTTTTCGTAGAGAGGTATTTGAGAAGTACGGCGGTTTCCGGACAGATTTAGGCCGCTCCGCCGACAATTTGCTCAGCAATGAGGACACCGAGTTCGGCCATCGGCTACTGGCTGGTGGGGAGCGTTTGCGTTACGAGCCATCTGCCGTTATGCGTCACCCTGTCACTCAGAACCGAATTCAGAAAAGCTACCTACTGGCTTGGTGGTTCGGTAAAGGACAGGCCGACATAACGGAAACCGGAATTCCCCACGGGACGCATTGGTTCCTTGCCGGGATTCCATTCTACCTAATTCGCAGAGCGGTGTTGTGGACTGTGCGTTGGATGACGGCCGTTGGTGCAAAGAGGCGCTTCTCCTATAAGTTGAACGTCTGGAACATAGCGGGCCAAATCACAGGTTTCCGCAAACTGTCGTTGCCCGCGAATGGAGGAAGGCGAACGTTCCTTGGGCACCGCCCCTAGTTGCGGGCCGACTTGGCGATCGGCACGGTTCCATCATGGTCTTTGCGCACAGGGTTTCGAAATGTGTTGCGTAGTTCGCCAGCAAAATCACTGTTGTCGCAAACCATAGAAAACCGCCTAAGTCAGGCTATCCGCATAAGACCGCCAGCCGAGAAATCGGCGGACAAAATGCCACAGGCTCCGCTGACGCCGCGCCCATATGAGCATCCCGTTGCCAACCAGCGACTCTCAGCACGTTTCTAATCAGCATTGTTTCCAGCTGAATCCGACGCAGGATCCGAGGTGGGCGAAGCTCGTCAAGCGACACCCCAAGGCTTCTGTATTTCACACAGTTGGTTGGCTCCAGGCACTTAAGCACACGTACGGCTACGAGCCCGTGGTGTTCACCACCTCGCCGCCTACAGGTGAACTGGAAAATGGGTTGGTGTTCTGTCGCGTAAAGAGTTGGCTTACCGGGTCCCGTCTTGTATCACTGCCATTCTCAGATCATTGCGAACCCCTCTGCGACGTACGCGAAGACCTGCTCTTTCTAGTTCGGTATCTGCAAACCGCGGCCGAACACGAGGACTGGAAATATGTCGAAATCCGCTCGATATCGGGAAGCGTGGATCAGATTAGCAATATGAATGGCTCCCGGCCTCCGGTAAGCTACTATTTCCATGTCCTGAATCTTCGTCCAAACCTAAGCGACGTATTCCAAAGTCTCGATAAGGATTCCGTCCAGCGACGCATTCGTCATGCGGAGCGAGCTGACCTAACTGAGAAGTCGGGCAGATCCGGGGATCTCCTGAGGCAATTTTACGACCTCTTTGTGACTACACGCGGCAGACTTCAGTTGCCTCCAACGCCTTACGGCTGGTTTAAGAACCTGATGCAATGTCAAGGTGACGCCGCCGAGATTCGTGTGGCGTATCACCAGGGGAAGCCGATTGCCGCCATTCTGACTTTGCGATTTCGGGACGTTCTCTACTACAAGTATGGTTGCTCGGACACGCGCTTCAATAAGCTCGCTCCAATGCCTTTGCTCTTGTGGAACTCCATTGCCGCGGCGAAGGTGACCGGCGCCACCGCATTCGATATGGGACGAACTCGCGAGGACCATTCGGGGCTTCTGACATTCAAGAATCACTGGGTGAGTCAACCGCAGCCGTTAGTCTATTGGTCCTTTCCGAGGGCTTCGGCTGTTGATTCACTCGATGGGTGGCGGTTCAATGTCGCGAAGCGGATTTTTTCTCATATGCCTGACAAGCTACGTGCCTTCGCAGGGGATATTATTTATCGCCACATAGGATAGAATGTCTTCTGTAAGACGAGCCAGATGAAGCGCGGTTCCCAGCCTGAAGTAGGAAACTGAAGTCGACGTGTCCAACGATATGAGTCACCCTGCTCTTGAACTGACAAATACGCGATCCGCGGGCAAGTGCATCGATGCGTTTGCGGGTTTCGGGGTAAGATTTATCTTGAAGAACACAGGTTGACAAGAACCGTGATTCAACCGCTATCGGACTACTATCGGGCTCTCGATTGCTCGCTTGGGCAGATTCTGGAACCACAGTTGTCAGGGAATGCGGGATATTTTCAGTTTGGCCCCGAAATTACTTGCTACGGACTGGCGGAGTATGGCGTAGCGGCGAGGATTGAGGGCTCAAATTCGTACGATGCGAGCAAGAACGTCAAAGTCAACAGTGTAGTCCATCTTCCTTTCAGTCCCACCCAGGTGATTGAGAACCTCCGCCGTGAACGGTACGTGGCGGATTTGGTGCCCGGCCGAGAAAGAGTCGTGACGCAGGAATGGGTTCTGAAATCTTACTACACGGTTCGAAAATTCCTACCCGCTTCGATTCGCCGTCACCTCCAGAGAGCTTATTTCAGCGACTGGCGCAGCAGACCGTTCCCGAAGTGGCCGGTGGACTCCACCGTAGATGCGTTGCATGAAGAGCTCCTAAAGTTGTCGATGCAAGCCGCCGGCGTTCAGCGGGTGCCGTTCGTCTGGTTCTGGCCCGAAGGAGCGCCCAGTTGCCTGATCATGACGCACGACGTGGAGACTTCCGTCGGTCGTGACTTTACGTCCGAATTGATGGATCTGGACGAATCTTACGGGATCAAGGGCTCGTTTCAAGTGATTCCCGAGGAACGCTACGACGTCACGGCGGAATACATCGAGGAAATTAGGCGACGCGGATTTGAATTTAATCTCCATGATCTGAATCACGACGGAAATCTCTATCGTGAGCGCGAGGAGTTTCTCCGACGGGCGGCCACGATCAATGGATATGCCCGCAAATATCGCGCCCAGGGTTTCCGTGCCGGAGCGATGTATCGCAACTTGGATTGGTATGATGTGTTCGAATTTTCCTACGACATGTCCCTGCCGAACGTTGCGCATCTCGAACCGAAGCGAGGTGGCTGTTGCACTGTGATGCCTTTCTTTATAGGAAGAATTCTCGAACTCCCTCTGACCACTGTCCAGGACTACTCTCTTTTTCGCATCTTGGGAGAATACTCGATCGATCTATGGAAGAGGCAGCTCAGCATGATTCGGCAAAGAAACGGCCTGATGAGTTTTATCGCCCACCCCGACTATTTAGTGGAGCGTCCGGCGAGAAGAATCTATGAGTCGCTTCTTGATTACCTGAGGGAGATGGTTGCGGGCGAAAAGATCTGGGCGGCTCTGCCAGGCGAAGTCAATCAGTGGTGGAGGGCTAGGGCCCAAATGAAGTTGGTTCGCAAAGGTGGCGACTGGGATATCGAGGGCCCTCACAACGAGAGAGCGCGAATCGCATACGCCGTTCTCAACCGTGATCGCCTCACGTATGAGATTGCAGATGCTGTCGTTTCGAAGGGAACACGCTCGTAAATTGATGAGATCCTCAATCGAGGATGTAGAAATGGCCGATCCAAGGGACGATAGGTAGCACCGCGGCTCCCACTGACCCGGCCAATCTTGACGGCTCGCATCCTGCAGTTAGGCTTGAGGCCCACTGGACGGTGGCGCCGAATGTTTTATGTGAACGTGCGGGCTACAATGTGGCAAGTATTTTCCCGGCTTGCGGAATCAATGGCAAACTGGAGATCAGCGCTCGGAGGATTGGCGCTAAGTCCCTCTATTCCGTAAGGTTTAGGACACAGCTCCGATCAGTTAGATCATGTCTGAGCCGGCAGCGTGGTATGTTGATTGCAGATAAAGACTCAGCATGCAATTAATTGCGCGCTTTTATGGCGGTAGCATGCCCGACCCGCGGAGCCCTAGTTTGCTCAAATCGACTGGTTTTCAGCCGCCCGCGGTTGACTGAATCCGCTCCAATTTCTCAGGGCCCTAGAGACGTTTTCAACGAACGTGCTAGGGCGCGTCCAACTCTTTCGGAGTCTGCAGAGGAAAACTATAAATGAGGGTCTTGGTTACTGGACATAAAGGTTATATCGGTACAGTGATGGTGCCCATGTTGCAAGCGGCAGGGCATATCGTTGTGGGACTGGACAGCGACCTCTACCGGATGAGTACCTATGCCGGAGATCTCCCCAGAATCCCTGAGATCATCAAGGACGTTCGAGATATCGAAAAAGCAGATCTGGCGGGGCTGGATGCCATTGTCCATCTGGCCGGGCTGTCGAACGACTTGCTAGGGGACCTCAATACACAGCTCACATATGAGATTAACCATGCTGCGTCAGTCCGACTCGCGGCAATGGCCAAGGAGCTGCGCATTTCGAGGTTTGTCTTTGCGTCTTCATGCAGCAACTACGGAGCTGCCGGGGATGGAATGCAGGATGAAAATGCGGCGCTAAATCCTGTTACCGCGTATGCGATTTCTAAGGTTCTGGTCGAACGCGATGTCAAAGCACTGGCCGACGATCACTTTAGTCCAGTGTTCATGCGAAACAGTACGGCTTACGGCGTCTCTCCTAGGATGCGGTTCGATCTGGTCGTCAACAATCTCACCGCGTGGGCTTACACTACGGGCCATATTCTGCTAAAGAGCGACGGTTCGCCCTGGCGCCCGCTCGTGCACATCGAAGATATCAGCCTCGCCGTGATAGCTGCTTTAGCGGCCCCAAGGGAACTAGTTCACAATCAAGCCATCAATGTCGGTATGAACTCCGAGAACTATCAAGTGTTTCAATTAGCGGAGTTCGTGAAAGCCACAGTGCCGAATTGCGAAGTCAAGTTTGCGGAAGGCGCAGAGCCGGACAAGCGAAACTATCGGGTCGATTTCGGCAAATATGCTCGAACATTTCCCAATCATCCGCTACGATGGAACGTCCTACGGGGCGTGAGGCAGATCTACGATTCCTACCGAATAGTTGGCTTGCAGAAAGACGAATATGAGGGCCCGAAATACAAGCGTATCGGACAGATCAAGCATCTCCTGAGCACCGGACAGTTGGACGACAGTCTGCGATGGCGAAGTAATCGCGACGTGGGGCGCCCAATGCAACCGATGTCGGTCTAAAGGATAGCGGAGACGAGTGGATTGATTTTCAGCGAAACGGCTCTTTCGGGTGCCTACATCATCGAGCCGGAGAAAATAAACGACCTGCGCGGATCCTTTGCTCGGGTGTGGTGCAGGAGAGAGCTCGAGCAACATGGGCTCAAGGGCGACTTGGCACAGTCGAACATTGGTTTCAGCTATCGAAAGGGCACACTGAGGGGCCTTCATTTCCAACGAGTCCCGCATGCGGAAGTGAAGATTGTCCGTTGTACAAGAGGCTCAATGTTCGACGTGATCGTGGACCTGCGTACCGAATCCCCAACCTATAAACGCTGGTTCGGCGCCGAACTCAACGATGAGAACAGGCGAATGATCTATGTTCCTGAGGGATTCGCCCAGGGGTACATGACTCTCGCGGACAACACGGAAATGAATTACCACACGTCTGAATTCTACAGTGCGGATGCAGCTTCGGGAGTCCGATATGATGATCCTGTGATCGGAATCCGCTGGCCACTGGCCGTCACCGTTATTTCCGAACAGGATCGCAACTGGCCGCTGATCGGACAGCGCTAGAGGGGCAGATTAGCCATGTTGACACAATCCATGATGACAGACACCGCTCTCCGGGAACGTGAATCAAACGGGAAGCCGATTCGAGTCGGTATGATTGGAGCGGGTGCGACCGGTCGAGCGATCGCGTTGCAGCTCGCCACTCCCGTACCGGGCATTCGGCTCGCGGCGATTGCCAATCGGACGCGCTCGCACAGTGAGCGGGCGCTGCGAGAAGCGGGCATTAACGAGTGGATTGTGGCAGCGTCTTCTCGCGAGGTAGAAGCGTCCATTGCCCGCGGCGTGCCGGTACTGACGGACGATCCAGCCTTGCTGACTACCTCCGACGCAATCGATGTGGTTGTGGAGGTAACGGGAACCGTCGAGCCGGCGCTTCGTGTCACCCTCGAATCGTTCGACCATGGCAAGCATGTGGTCCTCGTCAACGCCGAACTGGATTCGCTCCTGGGGCCAATCCTGAGGGTAAAGGCCGACAAAGCGGGAGTCGTTTTTACCAATACAGACGGGGATGAACCGGGCGTAGCTATGACCCTATTGCGCTATCTCCGCTCAGTGGGACTTCGTACCGTGGCGGCCGGCAACATCAAGGGCATGGTGGACTATTACCGCACGCCGGAAACTCAAAAAGGCTTTGCTGAGAAGTATGATCAGGATCCACGAAAAGTCACATCCTTTGCCGACGCCACAAAACTGTCGATGGAGACGACAGTCCTTGCAAATGCTACTGGTTTCCACGTCGGCCGTCGCGGAATGTACGGTCCTGCGTGTGGGAACGTCCGGGAGATAGGAAATCTTCTGCCGGCTGATCAGATGCTGGAAACCGGTCTCGTCGACTACTCATTGGGTGCCGTGCCGCATACTGGGGCATGGGTGGTCGTCCACGAAGAGGTGCCACTGAAGAGGGCTCAGCTAACCTACTACAGACTCGGTGAGGGTCCCTTCTTCGTGTTCTATACCCCGTTTCATTTGCCCTACATTCAGATCGCTTCGACCATCGCGCGAGCCGCGGTTCACGGGGATCCAACGGTTGCGCCAATGGGCGGACCGGTCTGTGAAGTTCTCACGATGGCCAAGCGCGACCTCAAGGCTGGTGAATGCCTCGACGGCGTCGGCGGATTCTGCGCCTACGGTTTGATCGACAACGTCTTCGCAGCCCGCGGAGTCTCAGCCTTGCCGATTAGCCTTTCTGAAGGCTGCGTGTTGCGTCGGGATATCTCAAAGGACAGCGTGATCTCTTTCAATGATGTCGCTCTTCCTCACGGTCGATTGTCGGAGACGCTGTGGCGAGAACAGGCGGCACAATGGCAGCTTGTAAAGGACGAGGCCCGCGAACGCTCCGTTGTCCATGTATCCTTGTAATCTGCGATGCCTAGGGCGGAAAGCCTAAGGCGTCTAGTCTGATTTAAGACGTCACGTGGCTCGCCACACAGTAAGGGAAAACTGGCAAACCGAACCTCAGGAGAACTCTTTTTCATGTCCAACATAGTCATATTAGGAAGTGGGATGGCCGGATTCGGCGCCGCTTACCGGCTGCATGGTGATGGCATCGCTCCTGTGATGTATGACAAGAACGGCCACCACGGCGGCCACACCTCATCATTTCGTCACGATAGCGGCTTTGTTTTCGACTTAGGACCCCACATCTCCTTCACGAAAGACACTCGCATCCAGGATCTCTTCGCTGATAGCGTTAACCAGGAATTCGAAACGAAGCCTCTCAAACTGAACAATTACTGGCGCGGCTACTGGCCTCTTCACCCCGTCCAACTTCATTTGCACGGACTTCCGGAGGACGTCATCGTAAAGGTCATCGCGGACTTCGTTGAAGAGCGTCAAGCGCCCGAGAGGCCCATAAAGAATTATGCGGACTGGCTCTTGGCTAGCTTCGGCCGCACGTTTGCCGAGCTTTTCCCGATGCAATACACACGCAAGTACCATCTCACCACGGCCGAGAACATGAGCACCGACTGGTTGGGTCCGCGAATCTACCGGCCGAGCCTAGAGGAAGTGCTGAAAGGGGCGATCTCCGACTCTGCGCCGAACATGCATTACATTTCTCAGTTCCGCTATCCGACCGAGGGTGGATTCGTATCGTATCTGAACAAGTTTGTCCCGATGGGTAACCTCAAACTGAATCATGAGTTGGTTTCGATCGATGCTACGGCGCGGGAACTTCGCTTCTCGAACGGCCATGTGGCGCACTACGACTCGTTGATCTCTTCGGTTCCCTTGCCGGAACTGATCCCGATGATCAAGGGCGCGCCGCAAGATGTCGTCGATGCCGCCCGGCGTCTGGCATGCTCCACTTGCGTGATCGTCAACGTCGGAGTGAATCGTGAGGATATTTCCCCGACTCACTTGAGTTACTTTTATGACGAGGACATTTGCTTCACGCGCCTCAGTTTTCCGCATATGCTTTCGCCACATAACGTGCCCGCCGGCACAGGCAGCATTCAAGCGGAGGTCTATTTCTCCAGTAAATACAAACCACTGACAGGTTCACCGCAAGAGTGGATCGATCCTGTCATCAAGGACCTCCATCGCTGTGGTCTACTCAGCGACAGCGACCGCATTCTATTCCGCAACGCACATTTGCTCCGGTATGCAAACATCATCTTCGATCTCGAGCGCGCCGATGCGCTCAAGACCGTCCACGGCTACCTCGATGATCTCGGCATCGCCTATTGTGGGCGGTACGGAGATTGGGGATATATGTGGACAGACGAAAGTTTCAAGAGTGGCGAACTCGCTGCGGAACGAGCCGTAAACCAAGCCTCGATGGCGAACCGGTAATCCAAGTCGGATTTCTTTAAGGAGAAAGATCTGTGACTGTCTCCAACGAACCCCTCGTCAGCGTTGTCACGCCCGTTTACAACTGTGAGGCTTATCTCGCCGAGTGTATCGAAAGCGTGCTCAAGCAGACCTATTCCAACTGGGAATACACGATCGTTGATAACTGCAGCAAGGATGGAAGCCGTGCGATTGCCGAAAAGTACGCGCAGATGGACAACCGCGTCAAGGTTCACCCGAACGAAACGTTTCTAGACATCATCGCAAACCACAACAAGGCGTTTAGCCTGATTTCACCGCACAGCAAGTATTGCAAGGATGTTTCGGCGGACGATTGGATCTTTCCGGAGTGTCTCGCGCGCATGGTAAGCATTGCCGAAGCACATCCTTCCGTCGGCGTCGTCGGTTCGTACCAGCTGAGCGGTGGCGCTGGTCAGTGGTATCTCCGGACCTACGGGCTTCCCTACGGCACCGACGCATTTTCCGGTCGCGAAATTGGCCGGAAGTCTTTACTTGGCAAACTCGACGTGCTTGGGAATCCAACCTCGAACTTTTATCGATCCGATCTCGTGCGTCGCAAGTATGAGTTCTTCCCGAATAAGAGCGCCGAAGCGGACGTCAGCGCTATCTACAACTGCCTGAGAGAGAGCGACTTCGGGTTTGTGCATCAAGTCATTTCGCACGAGCGGCTGCACGCGGGCCAAATCACGAACACCTCGCAAGGATTCAACGCTTACTTGGGATCCAAGCTGAGTGACCTCCGTAACTACGGTCCGTTTTATCTCACTCCCGCCGAAATCGCGGCACGCACCGAAGAGCTCCTCGGCGAATACTACAAATTTCTCGCGACCGCTGCGGTCAATTTCCGGAACCAGGAGTTCTGGAACTATCACAAGAAGCGGCTTCAGGAGGTTGGCCATCCTTTGGACCGTGGACGATTGACTGGAGCAATTGGCGCAAAGCTTGCCGACCTCGCGTTCAATCCCAAAGAAACTATCGGAAGAATATTGCGACGTCGAAAGCCCGCTCCAGCCGCTGACGTGAAGAACAGTCAAGGCGCTATGATCAGTAGTTCGTAAGTAGCCACGATCCTCGAAAGCCCCATGGATGAATTGATTATCGAATCGGGCCGGCTCGAACGGCAGTATTGGGCGGATATTTGGAGATATCGCGAGCTTTTCTATTTCCTCGCGTGGCGAGATCTGCTCGTACGCTACAAGCAAACAGTTATCGGCATTGCCTGGGCGCTGCTTCGCCCTCTGCTGGTCATGCTCGTGTTCACCGTCGTGTTCAGCAAAATCGCGAAACTGCCTTCGGAAGGCACAGCCCCTTACACGATATTGGTTTTTGCTGGGATGTTGCCGTGGCAGTTCTTCGCGTCATCGCTGACCGAGAGCAGTGGCAGCCTGATTTCCAACGTCAACCTGGTTTCCAAAATCTATTTTCCCCGTCTGATTGTTCCCACGAGCACGATCATCACTAGCTTCGTCGATTTCTTGATTTCTTTCGCGATCCTGGTGGCGCTTATGGGTTGGTACCGCTACATACCAACGTGGCATGTAGTGCTGCTCCCCGTCTTTGTGGCATTAGCGATTGTCCTGGCTGTCGGGATTGGCGTGTGGTTGTGCGCCCTCACCGTTAAGTACCGAGATTTTCGATACGTTGTGCCGTTCATCGTCCAGTTCGGCCTCTACGTGTCGCCCGTCGGTTTCAGCAGCTCGGTCGTCCCACACAAGTGGCGGCTTTTGTATTCGCTTAATCCAATGGTCGGAATTATTGACGGCTTTCGATGGGCCCTGATTCGTGGCGAGGAACATTTGTACTGGCCCAGCATCGCTCTTTCAGTTGTTCTCAGTGCCGTTTTGTGCGGGTGCGGTACAAGGTATTTCCGGAAGACCGAACGTACCTTTGCCGACGTAATCTAGCTCATGTCGAACTGGATCATCGAAACCGAGGGTCTCGGCAAAAAGTATTCGCTGCGTCATCTAGGAGCGAACCGTGGCTACGTGACCCTTCGCGAAGCTGTCATGTACGGGTTTAGGCGCCTTCTTCAGCCGACGAAGTTGCCGAAGATCGCTTCTGAGGATTTCTGGGCGCTGCGCGATCTCTCTTTTGGTGTGAAAGAGAGCGAAACGGTGGCTATCATTGGCCGCAATGGCGCGGGGAAGTCCACTCTCCTGAAGATACTGAGCCGCATCACCGAACCCTCCGCGGGGCGCGTCCGCCTCAAAGGAAGGGTAGCAAGTCTGCTCGAAGTCGGGACCGGATTTCATCCCGAACTTACCGGCCGGGAGAACATTTATCTCAACGGCACGATTCTTGGCATGGCCAAACGGGAAGTCGATCGCAAGTTTGATGCGATCGTTGATTTTTCAGGAGTTGAAAGGTTCGTAGATACACCGGTCAAGCATTTCTCCTCCGGCATGCAAGTGCGACTGGCCTTCGCTGTTGCTGCACACCTTGAGCCCGAGATATTGGTGATTGACGAAGTCCTGGCTGTTGGGGATGCCGTATTTCAAAAGAAATGTCTGGGCAAGATGCAAGATGTCGCGGCCGACGGCCGCACCGTGCTCTTTGTCAGCCACGATCTAGCCGCCGTGGAGAAGCTTTGCTCACGCGCAATTTTGTTGGAAGGCGGGCGATGTCGGGCGGACGGCCCGACGGCGCAAACGATTGCAGACTATCAGGCGTCCATCGTCGAATCTGCTGCGGTGGATCTCACGACGCGCAAGGATCGCCGAGGCGCTGGCATCGTGCGATTTACGAAAATTCAGTTGCTTGATGAGAATTGCTCAGAGCAGAGCATATTCCTGTCAGGCAAGCCGATTCGTGTGCGCATGCACTATCACGCGGATGGCAGCAAACCGTTGGAGAATTGCCGGGTCAGCTTGACATTCAACGGGTGGGGAAAAATTTACTTTGTAGCTTCCACGGAACTTGTCAGGGACGATTGTCTGAATCTCTCGAACGAGGGTTTCATCGACTGTATTGTCGATGAGCTGCCTCTCAGCTTGGGAACTTATTATCTAGGTCCGTTCATCGAAGTAAACGGTGAGGTCCAAGATTGGTTGGAATCTGCTGCGACACTTGAGGTCGAAGATGGAAATTTCTACGGGACCGGTAGGAACTATCCTCAGGGAGGAGCAGGCGCTACGGTTCTCGTAAAACACCGCTGGCACGTGCCGACCAAAGCGTCTTTGGAAGTAACCGGCAGACGTGCCTCTTAAACCTCAGCTCGCTGCAAACTCTGCGGAATGTCAAATGCACGGTCAATGGATAAGCCACTCATATTCTGTTTGACGCCCGTCAGGAACGAGGCCTGGATATTAGAGCGTTTCTTGGCGTGCGCCAGCCTCTGGGCGGATCGCATCATTATCGCCGATCAGGGCTCGACAGATGGATCACGCGCGATTGCGGAGAAATTTCCAAAGGTAACGCTGCTAGATAACTCCTCGCAAGGATGGAGCGAGCCGGTTAGACAGCAAATGCTGCTGACGGAGGCACGGCGCACTCCGGGGCCGAAGATACTTTTCGCTTTAGATGCGGATGAATTCCTGACCGCCAACTTTTTGACCAGTCGCGAATGGGATACCATTCTAAGTGCCCAGCCTGGTACCGTGATCGGCATTCAATGGCCGGAGATCAAAGTCGGCTTTTCGGATCTGAGTTACTTTTATTATCCCACCATCCTTCCTATCGGATTTGTTGACGACGGGAGCGAACATAAACCGGAACTGATACATGGCCCCAGGCTTCCGATAACAGCCGGCTCGAAAATGCTTGCGCTTACAGAAATCAAGCTGATGCACTATTGCTTAGTTGACTTGGATCGAGCTACGAGCAGGGCTCGATGGTATCAGTGCTTTGAGCATCTGGCTCGCAAGAAGAAGCCGATCGACCTCTATCGCTTCTACTACAAGATCCAATTCGTTCCTGCGCAGGCGACTCCGAAAGTGCCGCGAGAGTGGATCGACGGTTATGAGGCGCGCGGCATTGACATGTCCAGCGTGAATCGCGACGGATCCTATCGGTGGGATCGCGAAGTGCTCGAATACTTCAAACAGTATGGTGCCAAGAAATTCAGGCGACTGAAGATCTGGGATGTCGATTGGACAAAGCTCCGCGACGAACTATATCCAGAGGAGTCAGCGAACGGTCCTCTCGATCCGAGAAGCAAATTTGACAAGCTTGTGCATAGATGGCTGGAGTCCACGCAACCCGATTTCTCCCTTTATGCGACTCCCCCGCGTCACAGAATGTTTTTCAACAAGTGCGTCCAGAAAGTCCTTGGCTCACTCGGTTGGTAGGCAGCGTGCAACTCCAGCAGATCAGATAGTTGGGCACGAGTTCTTCAACTTCTATGAAGACAGCAACGAAATATAGCGTCGGTGAATGGGTCGAGGTCCGGAGCAAGGAAGAAATCCTGCGGACACTTGATCACCGCGCGCAACTCGACGGTATGCCTTTTATGCCGGAGATGCTTCAATTCTGCGGCAAGCGTTTCCGAGTATATAAGAGCGCGCACAAGACGTGCGACCCGGACTATCGCAGTCGCCGCATTCAACACGCCGTGCATCTGGAAACGCGTTGCGATGGGCAGGCGCATGGCGGTTGCCAGGCGGGTTGCTTGCTCTTCTGGAACGAAGCATGGTTGAAACCCGCGGCGACCGGAAGGTCGGATTCCTCCGTTGTCCACACTTCCTCTGAGATCAGAAGCGGAGTTCAAGCTGGTTGCTCCGAATCTGCCGTCTGGAATGGCACACGCGCACCGGCGTCGGCTAACGACGAGCCGACCTACACTTGCCAGACGACGCAGGTGCAGTACGAAGAGCCAATCAAGTGGTGGGATCTGAGCCAATATTTGAGGGACTACTGGTCGGGTAATGTTGGTCTTTGGACCGTCTTTTGCGGACTCGTGTGGTCGATGTATTTTCATGTGAGCCAAATGGGTATTGGGCTGGGGCGGCCGATGAGGTGGCTTTACAATGTCGTCCAGCCCCTAGGGCGCGGCAAGAAATGGCCCAGAACCCGTGGAACCATACCCGAGGGACAGCCGACGCCCACAGTGAACCTCAATCTCCAACCCGGTGAACTCGTGCGAGTAAAATCGCATGACGAAATTCTGGCCACGTTGGATGACGGCAGCAAGAACCGCGGGCTGTGGTGGGATGCGGAGCTCGTGCCCTACTGCGGAAAGACATATCGGGTCGCCCAACGCGTCCATAACGTGCTTGACGAAAGATCGGGAAAGATGATTCGCATGAAATCTCCATCAATCCTGCTTGAGTCGGTGATATGCGCGGCTCGTTACAGCCCATGTCGCATGTTTTGCCCGAGGAGCACCTACTGCTATTGGCGTGAGATTTGGCTCGAGAGGGTCGAAACGTCTCCATCTTCTGAGAATCCCTCATCGAATGTCCGCGAGACCATTCCAAGTTCGAGCCTATGAGAATTCGCAGTGTGGAGCAGGCGGTGAGGAGCAATGCCTGCGCCGCAAATTACAAGGATCCGCGGTTTAAGGAGTAGGCAAATGAAAGTAGTGCTCTTTTGCGGAGGACTCGGACTGCGCATTCGTGACACGGATGATGTTCCGAAGCCCATGGTGCAAATTGGCTATCGACCGATACTCTGGCACGTCATGAAATATTACGCTCACTATGGACACAAGGATTTCATTTTGTGTCTGGGGTATCGAGCCGAGGCGGTTAAGAATTACTTTCTGAATTACAGCGAATACGCATCCAATGACTTTGTGTTGTCAGGCGGTGGCAAGAGGCTTGAGCTCTTTAACAGTGACATCCACGATTGGCGAATCACGTTCGCAGATACGGGGATCAATTCCAATATCGGCCAGCGCCTGAAGGCAGCCGAGAAATACTTGGATGGGGAAGAAGAGTTCTTAGCGAACTATAGCGACGGCCTCACTGATTTGCCGCTTCCGCGACAGATCGAACACTTTCGCGATCAGGGGAAAATCGCGAGCTTTCTTTGCGTTCGGCCAAATCTCAGTTATCACTTGGTTTCATTGCAGGAGGGCAACGGCAGTTTAGTCTCGGGAATCCACGCCATCTCAGATGGCTCCATGCGGATCAATGGAGGTTTTTTCGTTTTCAAGAAGAAGATTTTCGACTATATCGCCGAGGGCGAAGAACTTGTGAACGGCCCTTTTCACCGATTGATGCAAGAAAAGCAACTGGTCGGTTATCCGTACGATGGCTTCTGGACCAGTATGGATACCTTTAAGGACAAGCAGCAGCTGGAGAGCTTGTGGGGCAGCGGCGCTGCACCGTGGGAAGTTTGGAAAGGCAACGGCAATGGTCGTTAGCGGGGCCGCCTTGTGGAGTGCGAACTCGTGCGTTCTCTGACTCTGTCCGATAATGCCAAGTCGCCGCTGAACATCCTTTGTTTGGGAGCACACTCGGACGATATCGAGATTGGCTGCGGTGGGACGATTCTCCGCCTTACCGAGCAATACCCAAACTGCATCTTGCATTGGGTCGTGTTCAGCGCCACCGGCGTTCGGGCCGCTGAAGCACAGCGCGCCGCTGCCCTGTTTGCCGGGAAGGCCGCCCTCAGGGGACCAGTTCTCAAGTCTTTCCAAGACGGTTTCATGCCGTTTGTGGGCGCAGACATTAAGACAACCTTCGAAGGACTAAAACCGATTTCTCCCGACCTTGTTCTGACTCACAATCGGAACGACGCGCACCAGGATCACCGTTTGATCGCGGAATTGACTTGGAATACGTTTCGAGACCATCTGATTCTCGAGTACGAGATTCCGAAATATGACGGAGATCTGGGCCAACCGAATGTTTTCGTGCCGCTCGAGCCTGACGGTTTCCAAAAGAAAGTCTCCTACCTGCTGGACGCCTTCCAATCGCAGCATTCGAAGCGATGGTTTCGAGAGGAAACATTTCTTTCGCTCATGCGTTTGCGCGGAATGGAGTGCAACGCACCGAGCGGATATGCCGAGGCATTCTACTGTCGCAAGATGATGCTGTGAGTCGACGGTTGGCCATGTGTCGGAGCAGAGTGGTCGCAAGTTCGTCGG